>Ga0315280_10009490_pt1 | contig 12469 bp, 8 predicted proteins | sample YL17G06_40_MG_FD_203697 | JGI IMG/M metagenome (GOLD analysis project Ga0315280, IMG submission 203697) | Sediment microbial communities from Yellowstone Lake, YNP, Wyoming, USA - YL17G06_40 | ecosystem: Environmental > Aquatic > Freshwater > Lake > Sediment | place: USA: Wyoming | collected... | reverse complement strand
CCGCGAGGCGGACGCGGCTCGGCTCGCCATCGCGCAGGGGTACTTACGGCTCGGGCTGTCATCCGCGGCGGTCCAGCAGGCTCAGCAGGTCGTCGCCGGGGGGCGAACGCCGCCCGCGGAGGCGCTGCGCCTGCAAGCAGACGCTCTCGAGACGATGGGGGACCAGGCCCGGGCGCGCGAAGTCTGGCGGAAGGCCGTGGCGGCCGACCCGGAGGATCGCGAGGGAAGGTGGCGGCTCGCACGCTCGCTGTATGACGCGTCCGGGTTCGAGGAGGCGCGCGAGCAGCTAGACAGGCTCCTGTCAGCCGAGCCCGACCGGGCTCGTGCGTGGCTGCTCATGGGCGACGCTTGCCGCCGTATCGGAGACAGCGCGGCGGCTATCGGCGCCTACCGCCAGGGGATCGGGCTTCTGGTCGAGGGCCGCGGCGGGCAGGAGGACGCCCTTCGCGACACCGGGGCGGCCACTCCGATGAACGACCTCCTGCTCGCGTGCCGTCACATGGCCGAGATGGCTCGGAACACCGGCGCTCTCGATGACGAGGAGTACGCATGGAACACCGTGCTCGACCTAGCGAACAGACCCGGGCGCCAGGAGGACGACCCGCCCCCTGACTGGCTCTCGGAGCGCGGTCGGTACCGCCTGTACCGGCTCACCGGTGTCGCTCCTCCCCCTTTGCCTGGCAAAGACGTGGCCTCGGGCGGCACGTTGCTCACGATTAAGTAGGTCGCCCCCCCCGGCCAGAGGATCGCGAGCCCCCCGGGGGGAAGCCACCCCGGGCTCGCCTACCGGGCGGGACAGGTCGCACGGATGGTGCTTCGATGAGCTGCAGGGCCCTGCGCTTGCTGGCGCTGCTCAGCGTCGCGATGAACGTCTTCGGCTGCCGCACGGACAGCCAGACTGCCGCGGACGACCGAGCGGGCGGCGCGGCCGCGCCTCCGCGGCCGGCGCCGCCCGCGGAGCAGCCGCTCGGGCGGCTGTTGGGACGCACGCATGCCCCGGTCTTCGCTCTCCTCGAGGTGAACCCGGACGCCCCTAGCGCCTTCGCGGACCTAGCCTCCGCGCTGACCGCCAGCGACTTGGTGAAGACGAAGAACGCGGCGCTGATCGCTCAGCTCTCGAAGGTCGCCGCCGACGCCAAAGCGCCCGTCGAGCTGGTTAGGCTTGCCGGGATGTTGTCCGCGGAGCGCAGATGCGGCCTGGCGTCGTTGTGGCTCGACTATGCCGCCCTGCTCGATCCGGGCAGCGCCGACACGCTCGCCGAGCTGGGTGACGCGTTGCTCGGGTTCGACAGGCCCAGCCTGGCGATCCAAGCCTACGACAAGGCGGTGTCCCTCGACCCGAACGCCACGTTCGTATGGGAGAGGCTGGCCCGCGCGTGTCTCGCGGAGGGGCGCGCGCGGCGGGGCCGGACGACGGGGCCGTCGCTGCGTGATGTACTCGAGAAGGTGAAGCAGCTCGATACGCGCGAGGACGTGAGGAACTGGGCCGACACCGCCCTGGTCAGGCTCTCGATGGCGGAGGGCACGTACGCCGGGCCGCCCTGGAACGCGCCCGGCCCGGACGGCAAGCCGAAGGGCATCGGCCCGTTGCGGCTGCGCACGAACGTGCCGTTCGAGAAGGGGCTGATAGAGCGCGACGCGACGAAGCGCGAGGAGTTGTTCGCCGAGTCTCTACGCGAGGATCCCGGCCTGGCGCCCGCGGCGCTCGACCTGGCTCTCGCGCTACAGGAGGAGGGCAAGCACGCCGACGCTGTGCCCTACTTCGAGGAGGCGCGCAAGCGAGGCGCGCAGTCGCCGGACGTGTCGGTCACAGACGCCATGGCCGGCGAGGCGCTAAGCCTGGTGAAGCTGGGTCGCGCGGCAGAGGCCGAGGCCCTGGCGAGCGCCGCCGCCAAGGCGGACGCGACGTCCGCGTACGCGCGGTACGTGAGGGCGCTCATCGCGTGGGAAGGCGACGACGTGAAGGGCGCGGCCGAGCGTTGCTTGGAGGCCCTCGCGCTGCAACCGGAGCATCCGGCCGCTCTGACCCTTCTCGGGGACTGCTACGCGCGCGACCGCCAAGCGAACCTGGCGCAGCGCGCGTACGAGTACGCCTTCTGGGCTGAGCCTTCGTCGGAGAAGCGCGCGGAGATCACGGGGAAGATCAGGGATCTGGGGGCGGCTGCGCCGTGACCAGTCGGCACCGCTGTGGGGGCGGCCCAATGTGGCCGCCCGCTGATCCAGCGTGGCCGCCCCTCTCCAACAGTGCTATTCCTCCTTCGGCAGGTCGAAGACGATGTGCTTGACTGCCTCGTCATGGAAGACCTTGCAGTGCGCCCAGGGTTGGTCGCCGACTCGCTCTTCGCCAAGGACACCGAACGGCGTGTCAGGCTTCGGGGTCAGCAGTACGCCATTGCCGCACACGTCCGTCCGGATGTCCATTGGCGAGAGGGCTAGGCGCCAGCCGTACTCCCCCAGGAACAACGGCAGGTCCTTCCCCGCGTGGGTGAGGGCAGTATGCCCTCCATCGCCGCTCAAACCACGGCCCGGCTCCTCGTACCGCACGGGGCCGTTGCGTTCCGCAACCGTTAGGGCGAACTTCTCCGGGCCGATCACCCACTGCACAAGGTGCGTCCAGCGCTCGGGGTCCGTCGACAGGATCATGAGCCCCGCAGTCGCATCACCGAATACCGGGTGACCCGTTAGGTGCACCTGCCACGTCGTGGTGCCCTCCGGCACATTGAGGTACCTCAGCGCCTTCGCGGGCAGGGGCGCAAGCGACCCGGCAGCCCAGTCGTCGGGCGCCAGAAGCTTGAGCCAGTCGCGCTCCATGCCGCGCGTGTGGGCGTTGATCGGCCCGATCAGGTCGTCATTGGGTGGCAGCGACGAGATGACCTCGACCCGGAACATGTCCGCCGTCGGCCCCGTTACGCCGCTGAACGGAGCGCGCTTGTGGAAGAGCTCGTCGAGCTCCCGCACACGCTGCAGCGAGACCCTGGGTACGTTGGGCTTGAGGAAGTTGGGGACGGTGTGGATCCTTGGCGTTTCCATCCCCCACCCCCACGCCGGGCTCACTGCGACCATGAGCCATTCCCCGTTGCTCCATGAGAGCACCGACATCGGCCAGATGTTGGTCCGTATCCACGCCGGGCGCCCGTCCGGGTCCGGCGTCCAGTGGCGCCACTCGGCCCCGCCACCTAGCGGCCGATGCGTGACCTCGCCAATGCCGAGCGTGCCGGGCAGCCACTTAGTGAAGGACACGGGAAACGCGGTCTCGAGGTCAGCATCAGTAAGGGGAGGATCGACGTGAAGTACGAAGCCGATAGCTCCCGTCACACGCCATGCCCGGCCCGTGAGCTTCACCTCTGATGCCTCGTCACCGATTGCCATCCGTGCAGTGATCGGGGCGGCCACCAGCCCACGCCCGTCCCAAGCGCGGTCCTCTCCCGGGGCGCCGAACCGATAGGCGACCCAACGTGACGGATCGGGAACGAGGGCCGCGTTGAAGATTGCCCTGAACAGTCCATCGGTGTCGGCAATCGTCGTTGCCGGAGGGTCGATGGGAAGCGCCCCCCACTCTGGCGCATTGGGTCGCATCCACTTCATTAAGCCCCCCCAGAAGAACTCCTCACCGCGAAGAGCGGCCGCAACGTCCTCGGGGAGCAGCGGCCCGTCACCCAACCCCGGCGGGGGCGGGGCGGACTCAGGCGCGGGCTCAAGCCGCAGGGAGCGGATCTCTGGTCGCCGCGCCTTGGCGGTTGCCGCAGCGTCGGACGGCTCACCGGGCGCCAAACCTAGGGGATAGACGTCGGGTCGCCGGCAGCCCGCGGCAAGCGACAAGCCTGCTCCGACAGCCGCTGCAGCCACCACGACGGTGGCGGCATAGGCCACTCTTGTGCTCAGCCCGGCCCTCAGCGCGTGACGCCCCGCGAAGTTGCCCGTCCGGACCGACCCGTTCCTGAACCAGCGTCGCAACTCTCTGCTCATGGCTCAGTCACGAGCGTGTGCGCCCCGCCCTCTCCGTTCGGGTGCCACGCCCACTCGCCAGTGCCCGGGTCCGTGTACCCGCACGCGTATGAGTTCCCCCACCGTGCCAGAATGTCCGCCGGATGGTCCTCAGGAGGGTAGAGGGGCAACACAGGGTACCACCAGCCGTCCACGTGAAGCACGCCCTCAAGGGCGTTCCATCCGCCCGCGATGAAGCCCACGGGATTGCCCGGATGGTTCGGGTTCTCCGCCCAGCAGCTCCGATCGTCGTACCAGTCAGTCGGGTTTCCTCGATGGGGCTGGGGGTACAGGCACACTGCCTCAGCAGGGAGCCCCACCAGACTGGCCGCCGCCGCGGCCAGCGTCGCGCCAGTTATGCAGTCCGCGGGATCGGTCGCGTTCCCCGTCACGTTGCCGTCTTCGTCGAAGACGGGACGCTCGTCCTGGCAGATCAGGCACCACACGTCCTGCGCCGGAATGTGCGACCAGCCGACGGCGGCGTCATACCATTCGCCCATGAAGGTGGCGAGGTTGAAGTCGAGCACGCTGTCCACCCACACCGCGGCCAACCGGCCAAGGTTGTACGCGTCCTCGAAGCCAGCCAAGGCGCCGCACACCGCGGCCACCCGCTGGGGTGTGGGCTCGACTGACCCAACCGGATCGTCGTACGTGGTCGCCAACCACGTCAGTTCCGCGTCGTCGACGTCAACCTGTACCCTGTCCGGACAGTCCCCCACATCCACGTGCCAGTTCCAGGTGTAGTTGCCATGGAACGTCACGAACCTGTCCGTCCGTGCCGGGATCCACACGCCCAGGACCTGCTCTGAAGTGTGGGCTGTGAACTGGGGTGTCGGAAGCGACGTGACATCATGCTCCCACTCGCTAACGAGCCAGATCTCAGGCGGGTTGCCTTCCTCCGGCCAAGGGGCGAACAGGCGCAGGTCGGCGGGCAGCACCGTCCCGGTCCAGCCCCCCTTCCCGCGTAGGGTGAGGCTCACGTCACCCCAGGACCAGCCCCGAAACGCCATGATCCGCGGGTAAGAAGCGTTGTCCCGGTCGTACCGGAGGGTAGGCAGCTCCCCGTCATCGTCCCATGCCTCGCAGTCCCAGGCGTGCGGCGGGTTCGGCGCTGACGGATGGTACGCGTCCCCGTACAGAGTCATCCCGCCCTGCCACATACGGCAGACCTCGAGTTGGTGCACATGCACCGTATAGGCCGCGAATACCACGTCGTCGTCTGCAGCGTTTGGCGGCCACTGGACTCCCGGCGGCGTCGGGACGTCGGTCGCGGTCACCTCGACGGAGACCGTCCCGTCGGTGTCCGGCGCCTGCCACGTCACGATGAGGGCGGCGACCAGATCGTTCTGCGACCCGGGTACCTCCTCCAGCACCGTGCCACCGCCCGCGTCCGTGACCGTGTACTCCCACCATGGGTCTCCGACGAGCTGGCCGCTGCCGGATAGGGTGTCCTGGTCCATGACCTTCCCGACATTCAGTGTCACGACCGAACCCGCAATCACGTCGATCTGAAGCGGGTACTGGGACTGAGCATGCGCGGCGGGCGCCGGGAGGGCTCCGCCCTGTAGCACGAGGAGACAGGCGACCGATGCTGCCGGAGCAGTCTGCGCGACACAAGGCACTGAAGCCCCAAGAACAAGAACCAAGCTAACTAGGATGCGACAGCAGAGGGGGGGGGAAGTGCATCATAGTATCAACCACCTCTCTGACCGAAGTCACCCGAAACCACGTGCAGAGCAAGGTGTGCCTGGCCCGGCCCAAGCCGGAACCACCACCGATGATGAGACATTCCGAGGGGCGGGTTGTTACACCTTTGATGCTGTGAAGGACTCGCGAGCCCGCCCGGCGGATCCGTCCGGCGGCCCGAGGGGCTAATGGGGCAGGTCCGCAGGCAGAGGGAGGACGATGTGAAGGCAAGGCTCGTGTGCGCGCTGGTCGGAGCGCTGCTGCTCTGCGGCACCGCGACCGCCGGCGGCCAGCTTCGCGACATCAACGGCTACCGCGTCCTCAGCGTCCAGGGCTCGCCGCGGGAGATGGGCTTGCAGCACGGCACGCTGCTTGCCGATGATGTCCGACGCGTGGTGCAGGACGTGGTGGTGAAGGGCGCCGGCGCCTACGGTTTGGAGGGCCTGCTCGCGGGCGCCGACGTGATGGAGCGCTTCCTGCCGGGCGACATACGTGAGGAGCTTCAGGGCCTCGCCGAGGCGGCGAAGGTCGACTACCGGCAGCTTGTCGCTCTCCAGCTCTTCGGCGACGTGAGGCGGGGGGCGGCCTGCACGTCGTACGCCGTCTTCGGACCCGCCACCGCGACGGGTGAGCTTATTGCCGGTCGGAACATGGACTACTGGGACTACGGCGCAAGCGAGTACGCCGCGATCCTGCTGCACTCAAAGCCGCGCGACGGACACGAGTTCATCACGTGCTCCTGGGCGGGAATCATCAACGGCTGGACGGCCCTGAACGACGCCGGCGTCGTCTGCTCGAACAACTCCGCGTACGGCGGAGAGGACTCGCTCCGCGGCCTCTCGACGTGCTTCATGGTACGCAAGGTGGCGCAGTTCGCCGGCTCGGTCGAGGACGGCATCGGGATAGTGGAAGCAACGTCCCGCGCCTGCGGAACTAACCTGCTCATCGCGGGCGGTGATCCGCCTGATGCGGCGATCGTCGAGTACGACCACACGCGGCTCGCCGTCCGGCGGGCCCACGACGGCTACGTAGCCGCCGACAACAGCTTCGTGGCCCTCGGCTCAGCCGGCGCGTCCGAGCCGTCGGAGTGGTCCCGCCACGGGACGCTTCTCGAGCTGATCAGGGGCGCGTACGGGCGCATCGATCGCACGATGAACTTCGCCGCCGCGCAGGGCGTGCCGATCCGCAGCATGAACCTGCACTCGGCCTTGGTGTTCCCGCGCGACCGCGTCATGTATGTGTCGATGGGCAAGGCGCCCGCGGCGGACCAGCCCTATCACGGCTATCGGCTCACGGCGGGCGGCGTGATCGGCCTGGACACGCGGCAGGATAGCTCAGGTCCCGCCGATGTGGATGAGGACCCGGTGCCCATCGGCGCCGGCGGAACGGAGTGAGTGAACCATGGGCAGGACAGCGGTTGTCATCGCGATAGCGGCCGCACTCGGGCCGGTGGCCCTCTGCGACACCGTCGCATGGAAGCTGACGAAGGTAGCCACGCTCGATGGGTTCGCCGTGCCCGAGTGTGTTGTGGTCGCTGACGACGGCTCGGCCTTCGTGTCGAACATCCAGTCGGAACCCGACCACTACTGGGACGATGACGCGAATGCGTTCATCACGCTGCTCGCGCCGGACCACACTGTCAGCATGCTCGAATGGGCTTGGTCCAGGATGATCTCGGCAAGGCCGAGGCTGTGCCTCAACGCGCCCAAGGGCATGTGCATCCTGGGCGGCGAGCTATACGTCGCCGACAACACGCGCGTGGCGGTCTACGACATCGCCGGGCGGCGGCAGGCGCGAGTCATCGAGACCCCCGGCGCGCAACATCTCAACGACATGTGCACCGACGGGAAGGTGGCCTACGTCTCGGATACCGCGGGCGGATGCGTCTTCCGCCTGGACGAGGCCGGGCCGGTCAAGATCAAGGCACCCGAGAGCGTCAACGGCATCACGTTCCACGCCGGGCACATGTACGCGGTGAGTTGGGACCTGCACGAGGTCTACGAGATGGACTCCCGCGGCGCGACCGACCCGGTGCCGTTCGGTGTTGCCTCGCACTTCACGAACCTCGACGGGATCGAGGTGCTGGATGACGGCACCTTCACCGTGTCCGACTTCACGGGCGGCAAGATCGCCGCGATCTCACCGGACCGCAAGACGGTGACGGCGCTGGCGGGGCTCGACTCGCCGGCGGACATCGGCCTCGACCGCGAGCGCGGCTTGCTCTACGTGCCCCAGTTCATGTCCGACAAGGTGTCGATCTACGAGGTGAAGCCGAGGTAGGCGGCGACGGGCGTGACGCTGGTCGAGGGCGAGCTCACTTCCCCGGCGTTGCTTGCCGGTAGAGGGAGCCTGCCGCGCTACCGCATGCTGTCGAGCGCCGACCTCGCGGCGCCTAGCACCACGGCGTCGTCCTTGCACTGGGCCTCGACGATCTCGATCTCGTCGTAGCAGCCGGGGAGGCAGCGCTTCGCCGCCACCTTGCGGATCCGGTCCATCATCGACGGCGCGAGCGCCTCCATCACGCCGCCCCCCAAGACGATCATCTCCGGGCTCAGCAGGAGGATCAAGTTGGCGCACGCGAAGCCGAGGTACGTCGCCGCCCGGTTCACGCACGTCACCGCGACCTGGTCGCCCGCCGCCACCGCCTTGCGGAATGTCCTCGCCCCGATGCGGAGACTCGGCTGCGCCGTCTGGGCGAGGACCGTGGTCGCACCGGCCTTAACCTCGTCGCGCACCCACGCTTCCATGGCCGTGCGGCTCGCGTAGGCCTCGAGGCATCCTCGCCGCCCACAGCCGCACTGGGGGCCCTTCGGGTCCATCACCATGTGGCCGATCTCACCCGTGATGCCGGTCTTCCCTCGATGTATTCGCCCGTCCACCATCACGGCCCCGCCCAGGCCGGTGCCAGGGAACATGCCCACCACGTGACGTTTGCCCTGGGCAGCCCCGCGCCAGGCCTCGCCCAGCAGGCCGCCGTCCACGTCGTTCTCGACGACGGTCGGCTTGCCGGTGTGGCGCGTCAGATCCTCGCGCACGGGCACATCGAACACGTCGAGGTTCGGCAACTGGCGCGCCACGCCCGTCCCCCTGTCGACGGGCCCGGGCACGCCGATCCCGCACCCGTCGACCGCGTCCATGGAGACGCCGGCGCTCTCCAGGGCCTGATCCATGGCATCCTTGATAACGCCCAGGATACGCGGCCAGTCGCCGCGGGCGGGTATCTTGGCCCGGCCGCGGCCGAGGATGGCGCCCTCTCCGTCCACTACTGCCGCCATAGCCTTGGTTCCGCCTAGGTCGACTGCGAGGACGCATGACACGTTGACCAGCCTCCTGAGTACCGGGTCTACACGGCCCTTTCGCGAGCGCGCGCACGGCCCCTTCCGAAGAGGAGAACCGCCCCGGCGACGGGAACTCCGGTCCCGCTCTGAGCGGACGTAAGGAAGGACGACACCGTCATGAGGACAACGCCGATCGGCATCGCGATGCTGAACGATGAGCGGCAGCATGTATGGGAGAAGAACAACCCCGCCAACATGCAAGTCGTGAACCAGTGGACCACCACCCTCAGGTCCAAGCTCGCCAACAGGGACGGCTCGGCGGCAGAGATAGTGGTGGGGACCGAGATCATCACCGGGGTGCGCTCAGCGCAGAAGGTCGGGGACCAGCTTCTGCGGGCAGGCTGCCGACAGGTGGTCATGCTCTACAACGTGTGGAACTTCCCATTCCTCGTGTGGCCCTTCATCCAGTCGGTCGGCACCGACAAGCCCATCTTGTCCCTGTCGAACAACAACGGAGAGTACCCCGGCAACGTCGGCCTTCTCGCGACGGACGGCGCGCTGCGGCAGGCCGGCTTCCGCACGCATAGGATCGTCGGCGACATCGACGACCCCGCCACCCTAGGCAAGGCGATCGGCTGGCTCCGCGCCTCACAGGCTGTGACCACGATCCGCAACGAGGTCTACGGGTGCTACGGCGGCCACTCGATGGGTATGGAGACCGGCTTCTTCCACCTCGTGCCGACCATCAAGGCGCTCGGCACGACGGTCAGCCAGATCGACCAGCTCCTGCTCGTCGAGGTCATGAAGGACGTGCCGGAGGGCGAGGTTCAGAATGGCTTCAAATGGCTCGGGCGGATGCTCGGTGACCGCATAAAGTACGAGGGGAAGATGCTGACGCCGGAGACCCTCAAGACGCAGCTAAGGCTCTACTGCGCCATGAAGGCCGTCAACGAGGAGAAGGGCTTCGACTACTGCGGCCTCAAGGGCCAGCGCGAGCTCACCGAATACGTCTGCCTCGGAGACGTGCCCGAGATGATCATGAACGACCCCTACGATTGGAACGGCCCGAAGGAGCCGACCGTCTGCGCGACCGAGGCCGACGCGTACGCCGCCGTCACCATGCAGCTCCTCAAGTACATCAGCGGCGGGCTGCCGACCCTCTTCATGGACGTGCGGCTTTACCACCCGCAGCTTGATCTGTGGGACTGGTGCAACTCCGGCAACCACTCGAGTTGGTACGCCGCCCAGAGCGACGACCCGGCCGCCAACTTCGCGAAGATTACCTTCCACCCGGCCTTGGAGTTCTACTTCAAGGCAGGCGGCGCGTCCGTCGAGTTCGACGCCAAGCCGGGTGAAATGACCTTCTGCCGCCTCGGGCTCTGGGACGATAAGCCGTTCATGGTCATCGTGCGGGGCGAGGCGGTCGATCTGTCGGCCGAAGAGCGCAGGCGCCTGAACGACATGACGAACCCGACGTGGCCGCACGTCCACGCGAGGCTCTCCTGCAACTTCGAGGAGTTCCTCAGCACCTTCCCCTGCAACCACGTCCTGGGCGTCGCCGGGGACTACGTGCAGACGCTCGTCTACCTGTGCGAGATCACGGGCATCATCCCCGTCGTCCTGGGCGATGACGGCAAGGCTCGCGTCGCGCCGATCTGGGAGCGGGTGGGGTAGGCGTGCCGCACGTTTCCGGGAGCGCCGGCGTCCCGCCGGCCCCTGCATCTGCCTCCCCCCGCCCGCGGGGGGAGGCCGCCCCTGAGCGCGGCGAAGGGGCGGGTGGGGGGGCCGCCGTCGGCCTGGCTTGCCTAGTCGTCATCCTGTTGGCGTCCGCGCTCGCGTCCGCCGCCGACTACGCCGACCCCCAGGGCCGCTTCACCATGAGGATCCCCCCGGGCTGGGCGGAGGCGCAGCCGCGCGAAGGTGCTGCGGCCGAGTGGACCTACGGCGACCGCGAGCCGACCGGGCGCCTTTTCGTGGCGATTCAGCCGATAGCCCTAGCGGCCGGCAGCGGCGGAGAGCCGCTCGCGCCTCTCGAGGCACACGTTCTCGCGAAGCTCCAGCCCTGGCTCGACGAGGGGTACGCGATCGCCGCCTCGGCGAAGCTGGGCAAGGACGCCCTCGGGGGGCAGAACGTGGATGCCGGCATGGGATTCCGCCTCGCGAACCAAGAACGCAGGGCACAGGCCTTCCTGGTCCTCATGGCGGCCGGAGATACCGGGATCGTCGTCTTCGGCGAGGTGCCCGAGCGGGCCGCCAACGATGCCGGCCTGATCCGGTCTCTTCCGGAGGCGATGGGCTCGTTCCGGTTCCTAGGGCCGGGCGGGGGAGCCCTCACGCAGCCGGGCGGACTGACGGCCCCCGCCGACACGCGCCCGGACGGGCAGGGCCCGGTCCCGCCGGACACGACCGACATCGTCTTCGCGGACGACTTCACTGACGGGCTCGCGCCCGCGTGGCGCTGGGATCCCGCGACAGGCGCAAAGCAGCCGCGCAAGCCGTGGACACAGGACAGTCGGCTGGCCTTTCAGGCGCAGGGCGCGGAACTGTTCTCAACTGAGAAGCCTGCTCCTATCCTCTGCCTGCCCGGTATCGAGTTGCCCGCGGACTTCGTGGCCGAGATCGCCGTCGGCGAGGGTGCTGTGAGGGGGGACGTGCTCAGCCTACTCGTCTACGACAGCCCGGACAGGGCCGCCGTCCTGCAAGTGCTGCCGAACGGCAAGGGCGGAGGCGCCGTCTCCGCGACTTTCCGTCGCGGCAAGCGCGTGAGCGGCAAGGCTGAGGAGTTCACGGGCTCCCGGCTGTGGCTCCGTCTGTCGCCCGACGGCAAGAAGGTCACCGCCGCGTTCAGCACCGACGGGTCACGGTGGACAAGCCTGCAGCCGGACAAGCTCCCCACGTCGCTTCCTCTTCGGTCACCGTCTCTCGGTATCGCGATCACGGGTCCGGGGCCGGAGTCGCCTCTGTCCGTCGAGCGGGTGACCGTGAGCCGGTCACAGCAGCTCGCCACGAGGCCCCCCGTCGCCTGGCTGGGTTCGAGCTCCGACGGCACCCTTGTGGACATCGGGTGCGAGATCTCCGTGCCGTCGGGCGAGGGGGCCTTGCGGGAGATCAGCATCGAGGTCCCCGCCGGCGAGCGGACCCTCACCGTGCGGCTTGAGCGCGACGGCGACGGGCCGCTCTCTCTCGTTGAGGATGCCGGGGGCGCTGTCGCGGCGGCCGCTGTGGTGCCGGGACCGGAGGGTCGGACAGTCGTGCGGATCGCCTTCGCGGCAACAGCGCTATCGGCCGGCATCGATGCCGTAACGCTCTCCGCCGTCACCGACACCGGCTGGAAGACGGGCCGCTGGCAGCTTGGGCCGGGTGGCGCGGAAGCGCGGTAGGCCGCCGGGCGGCCTGGCGACCGCCCGGCAACCTGTTGTCACGCGCTACTTCCTCCGGCGGATAACCACCAATGCCCCGACGGCAAGTACCAACACGACCCCGGCCCCCGCCACGGGCACGACCGGGACCGCCAGTGTTCC
>Ga0315280_10009488_pt1 | contig 12474 bp, 11 predicted proteins | sample YL17G06_40_MG_FD_203697 | JGI IMG/M metagenome (GOLD analysis project Ga0315280, IMG submission 203697) | Sediment microbial communities from Yellowstone Lake, YNP, Wyoming, USA - YL17G06_40 | ecosystem: Environmental > Aquatic > Freshwater > Lake > Sediment | place: USA: Wyoming | collected... | reverse complement strand
CGCTCCGTCTTGTGGGCGCGGACAGTCCGCTCAAATTCGAGGCGGGGAAATAGCTGTAGCAACTGCGAGAAAATGCTGCATACTCGGCTCATGGCTGAGTCTCCTTAGTTTGGTATCGGTTCTTTGTCGGAACCCGATCCAGACTATCAGAGGCTCAGCCTGATCCCTATACGTCGCGAAGCGCGCAGGGGCTCGAATTCAGCGAGCTAATTCGGACAAGAGTGACCACGTCAGCGTGCTGCCGACCATGTTTGGGGAGAAGATTGTGCTCCGGTTGTTGGACAAGGAAAACCCCGAATGCCAGATCAAGGGACTCGACTCTCAGCGGCCGTTCGCGCAGCCTGTCGCTGAAAGGCTCTCTTATAACTTCAGCGCGTTCTACCCCGAAAACGTCAGCCCCGAAGACATAGGCAAGATCATCGCCTATGCGCATCTGGAGGCCGTCGCGCAGGAAGTGGCCCGCGAGGCTGCCCAACGGCTGCATTTGCCTTCCGGCGCGCCGATCAGAGTGGCGAGCGTGTCGAAGGCCGTGCCACGAGAAAGCGTCATTAAGGTTACTCCGGACGTGCCGGGATTGGTGTTCGAGAACACCGAGGCCACGATGGCGCTGTGGGAGGACAAGCAATCGGTCGAATTCCGTTTCAAAGCCGCGCCGTCTGCCGCCGGACAGGTTTGCCGGGGCTGGGTGCACTACTGGCTGGAGGGCCTGGTTCTGGCCGACGTACCGGTGGTGATTTTTGTGGCTGAGAAAAAAGTCCCGGACATCTTCCGCGAAGCGCTGGCGAAGGCCAATGCCCGGTTTTACCGCACCGTTTTTCCGTCGTACTCTCGCCGGGATGCGGAAATCGTGGAGCGGCTGGAGACATACGCCGCAGCATTCGGGGACGAGTATCTTCGTGACGTACACAGGCTGCGCGCTGGCCAACGTTTCAGCGACGAGCTGGTGCGCTTCATCAAGCAGGCGGATGTCTTCCAGCTCTTCTGGTCGGAGAACGCTGCCTCATCCGAATGGGTGCAGTTCGAATGGCGGGAGGCGCTGCACGAGCGGGCCGAACGGCCTGATCCCTATTTCCTGCGCCCAGTCTATTGGACCGCTGAGCCTGCGCCCATTCCCGACGAGCTCAAGGAACTGCACTTCGCCAAGGTCCCGCTGTAGCTTCAGACAAGACCACCGAACGAGGAGGTTGTCGTGAACTATGAACCGAAACCGATTGACACCACGGGCATACAACTGAGCCGCGAGATACTGGAGCTAACCGAGCTGCTGGCCAGAAACAATCACGATATCTGGGCACAGAAGCGGCTGGCGGAAGGATGGACCTGCGGGCCGCGCAACGATGCGCTCAAGCAGAATCCGTGCCTGGTGCCCTACGAAGGACTCCCCGACTCAGAGAAGGAGTATGATCGGCAGACAGCCGTCCAAACACTGAAGACCATCGTAGCGCTCGGCTACCGCATTGTGGCAGGTCCGGAACGATGAACGACTACGAAGACCATCTTCTGAGGCTGCTCGATGACCCTGATCCCACAGCCCTGCACGCAGCATGGCGGGAACAACTGCACCCCCCGCGAGCGCAAGATCCTGACACTGCTCAGCCAGAGCCGCAGCACCGAGCAACTCGCCGGCGAACTGAAAATCAGCCCGGCCACGGTCCGCAACCACATTCGCAACATCTTGCGCAAGACGCGCGCGCATTCCCGGCTGGAAGCGGTGCTGCACGCCATCTGGAGTGGGATTATGTGACCTGAGTCGTGAGTCTTGAGACCTGAGTCGCAGGACGCGGCTCTAATCCGCGCCGTTCGGGTCGGCCCGGGCTGAAGCCGGGCCCATGGCTTGACTCGCCGATTGAGCCGGAGTCTAATTGCGGATGTTCGGGGCAAGGAAATGAGCAAGGCGAAGAGATTTCCGGCATCCATCCCCCGCGAGATGTTCTGGTCAACCGACGTGGGTGGCACCTCCGCGTGTCCGCAGTGCCGTTCCCGGCTGGAGAGCGAGCGTCACACATACGTCATGGTGATCCGGGAATCCGGAGGCATCCACTCGTTCATAGTCGGGAATGACGGCGGGCATTTTTGCCCCGGTTGCGCGACCGTTGTGCTGGATCGCGAGGCGTTCACCGGGTTGGTGTCTCTGACACCCGCAGCCGGCAGGGCGGAGTTCACGATCCTCGGATTGGTTGACTTGGATGCTGTTCCCAAGGAGAAATCGGGAATTCCTCTCGGAGACGATGACAACCCCATTCCTCTGGTTCAGTTCACGAACCTCCATCGCCCCAAGCCGGAAGCGCCCGGTTCTCGTGGCCGACTTCCTCGCTGGCGCCCAAAGAGAAGCCGGAAGTGATCGCCCGGGAGCGCGCTGAACACCTACTGCCATTCCCGAAACGAATCCCACAGGCTGGAAGCCTGTGCCACCGGGTTCGTCCGCCGCGGCCAGAGGTACAAAACCAAGCGGTCAGAGAACTAGCACTGTTGCGGCGACCGCACGCTGGAATGATAGCGCTTCGTTCTGATAAGCTGGCCGCCCGAGCGAGCAAGCGATGCTTGTGGACATGCTGCTGAGCCTGCTGCCGGCGCACTACTGGCGCGGCCGGCGGACCAATGCGCTGGCCGGCACCTTCCGCTCCGGCGTGGCCACGGCGGTGGCTTTGCTTGCCATCTACATCCTGCTGTTCTTCCGCTTCCTGGATGCCACGGCCCGACTGGCCGCGGCCACGCTGCCCCGGGACATGGAGCATAACCAATACATGATGTCGGTTGGCCTTGGTGCGCTCGCCTGGGTGGCCTTCGCCATTACCCCGGGACCGCTGGTCGTCACGTACTTCATGATCGAAGGTGCAATCCGGGCGATCTCGGCGGGCGTGTGCAATGAGCCGATGGCCTCGCTGCCCTTCTGGCTGCTGGGCCGGTGCCACGACCTGGCCGAGCGCAAGCGCGCCGAGCGCCGGCTTGCGCCGCTGGTCCCCGACGTGGTTGAAACGGCGCCACCGGGCGAGGACTGGGACTTGCTCGTCACCTCCGTCCGCAAGAAGCAGGACTGGACTGCGCTGGTGCAGATCGAGTACGCGGGCGCCTACTATTCGATAGCCAGGAGCGAGGAGGCAGCGGCGGCCGGAAGCCCGCGCTTCCGCTATTACCTGCGGAAGGCCAAGGCCACCGAGGGCTACCGCGGCATCGTTCGCTACGATCCCTTCCAGACCTGATTTCGGAGTGCGGATTGCGGAGTGCGGATTGCGGATTGCGAGCGCCTGCTTGCTCCCGGTCCGCAATCCGCAATCGGCAATCCGAAATCCGCAGTTGAACGGCCGCGACTGCTGATACAATGGGAAGTGGTAGCGGGCGCGTCCCCTCCTCCAGGTTGGCTTCACCGTGGATTTCCCGAATCGCTTCACCGGCTATCCCGAAGGCAGTGATACCAAGTTCGCGCAGTACAAGATCCTTTTCGTTCAGTACCTGACGCTGGGGGTCTTCCTGCTGCTGGCCACCGGTTTCTGGCGGCTGCAAATCCAGAATCCCGATTACTATTCGGAGTTGGCGGAGCAGAACCGGGTGAAGAACCTGCCGCTGCTGGCGCCGCGGGGCCGCATCATCGATCGCGAAGGCCGCGTCATTGTCTCCAATTATCCTTCGTTCAGCATCCTGCTGCTGCGCGAGCAGACCAGGCAACTGCTGCAAGACCTACCGGCGATTTCCCAGGGCCTGGATATCCCCATCGAGGAGCTGCAGGGGCGGCTGCGGCGCTTCGCCCGCGAGCCCAAGTACGAACCCATCATCATCAAGGAAGACGCCACGTCGGCCGACCTGGCGTTTCTGGAAGCGCACCGCGACGACCTGCCGGAACTGGAGCACGTCATGGTGCAGCGCCGCCTCTACGCGCGCAACGGGTTCGCCGCGCACGTGATTGGCTACGTCGGCGAGGTCAGCGACTCCGAGCTGAACAACCCCGAATTCGCCCAGTACAACCCCGGCGCCATGGTGGGCAAGAGCGGCCTGGAGCGGCAGTACAACGACATCCTGATGGGGCAGGACGGGATGCGGCGCACCATGGTAGACAGCCGCGGGCGCGAGGTGCAGAAGCTGGATGAAAAGCCCGCGGTGGCCGGCAAGCAGCTTCGACTGACCATCGACCTGGACGTGCAGACGGCGGCCGAGGTGGCTATGGACGGCAAGAACGGCGCCGTGGTGGCGCTGAACCCGCGCACCGGCGAGGTGCTGGCCATGGTCAGCCGGCCCACCTACGACCCGAACAAGTTCGCGGTCCGCATCACCAGCCAGGAATGGAAGGCGCTGGTTGATAACCCCGACCTTCCGCTGCTGAACCGCGCCATCCAGGCGCAGCTTGCGCCGGGCTCCGTGTTCAAGGTCATCAACGCCACCGCCGGGCTGGAGGACGGGGTGCTGACGCCGGAGACCGCGGTGAGCTGCCCGGGCGGCGCCACCTTCTACGGCCGCTACTTCAAGTGCTGGCAGAAGGGCGGCCACGGCCACATCGCCCTGCACCGCGCCATCGTGCAATCCTGCGACGTGTTCTTCTATACCGCCGGGCAGCGCCTGGGCATCGACAAGCTCGCCTACTACGCTGAGCATCTGGGCATGGCCCACAGGACCGGCATCGACCTGCCGCACGAGGAAGAGGGCGTGATGCCGTCGCCGGAGTGGAAGCGGCGGATGTTCCGCGACAAGTGGTACGCCGGCGAGACCATCTCGGTGGCCATCGGGCAGGGCTCGGTGGCCATCACCCCGCTCCAGATGGCCTACATCGTCGGCGGCATCGCCTCTGGCGGCGAGTTCCACCGCCCGCACCTGGTGTTCCCCGCCGACGTGAAGGCCGAGCGGCCGGAAGCGAAACTGGACGAAGTGCGCCGCTTCCCGCTCAAAGAGGAGACCGTGGAGCAGGTGACGCTGGGCATGTGGGGCGTGGTCAACGAAGGCGGCGGCACCGGCGGCCGCGCCCGCATCCAGGGCGTGGACGTGGGCGGCAAGACCGGGTCGGCCCAGTTGGCCAGCCTGGAGCTGACCAAGGCCGTCCGCTCCAGCCAACTGAAAGATCAACTGAAAGACAATGCCTGGTTCGTGGGCGCCGCTCCACGGCGGAACCCGGAGATCGTTGTGGCCACCTTGTTCGAGCATGGCGAGCACGGCTACCTGGCGGGCCCCGTCGTTCGCGAAGTGATCAAAGCGTATTGGGACAAGCGCGCGCGCTTCAACCGCCAGGAGTACGCCCGGCTGGCCGGTGATAGGCCGTAGGCGGTAGGCTGGAGGCTGGAGGCCGAAGGCTGTAGGCCGTAGGCTGTGGGCGGTAGGCGGTAGGCGGTAGGCTGGAGGCTGTCGGCCGGGGGGGCCACAACCCACAGCGGATTCTCCTACAGCCTACAGCCGACGGCCTAGAGCCTGGTTTTGTCATGACGAACTTCACTCGATACAAAGGATTTGACTGGTTCCTGCTGGGGATGGTGTTGCTGATCGCCGCGCTGGGCGTCATGGAGATCTACAGCGCCACGTACCGCACCAAGTTCGCCGGAGCACATGAGAAACAGATCTACTGGATTCTGGGCGGGCTCATGCTCATGTTTCTGATGAGCATGATCGATTACCACACGCTCATGGAACAGGTGCCGATCATGTACCTGATTTCCGTGGCCCTGCTGGCCACGGTGCTGGTGGTGGGCCGCAAGGTGTTCGGATCGCGGCGCTGGATTCCGCTGGCCGGCGGCTTCCACTTTCAGGTGTCTGAATTCGTCAAGTTGGTGATAATATTGGCGGTGGCGAGGTATTTCAACGAGACTCGCCAAGGCAAGGTTGCGGTTGCGGACCTGGTCAAGGTTGGTCTGTTGGCGGGGGTCCCGATGGGGCTGGTCCTGTTGCAGCCCGATCTGGGCACCGCTTTGACTTACGCGCCCATCGTCATGATGGCCGTATTCCTGGCCGGCGTTCGGGCGAAGCACGTGGCCCTGGTGGCGCTGTTGGCGGCGCTGGCCATGCCCATAGTCTGGCACTACGGCCTGAAACCGTACCAGAAGGCGCGGCTGACCACCTTCCTGAACCCCGAAGGGGACCCGCTGAAGGCCGGCTACCAGGTTCTGCAGTCGAAGATTGCGGTGGGCCACGGAGGGTTGTGGGGTAAGGGCACAACCAAGGGCACCCAGATGCAGCTTGGGTTCCTGCCCGTGCCGCACACCGACTTCATCTTCGCCGCCTTCGCCGAGGAGCACGGCTTCTTCGGCGTGCTGGCGGCCTTGCTGTTGTATTTCATGGTCTTGATGAGGCTGGTTCACAACGCCCAGACGGCGCCCGACCGAGCAGGCGTGTTCATCGTCATGGGTGTGGTGGGCGTGCTTCTGTTTCATGTCCTGGTGAACGTAGGGATGGTGATCGGCTACATGCCGACCACCGGGATACCGTTGCCGCTGATGAGTTACGGCGGCTCCTCGGTGCTGTTTATCTTTATGGCGCTCGGCTTGGTGAATAACGTGCGGCTGCGGCGCTTTGTGAACTAGCATCGAGCGTAGCGGCCGGCTTCGGCCGGGGATCGCGGCCGGGGCCGGAATGCCGCCGGGAAAGGCGCCGCTAGATGCCGTGGCGCTGTTGGGCGCCAGGCGCAGGCGCGTGTTGGTCAGGGCCGCAAGAGGATTTGCGGTGGCGGGTCCGCCACGACCCGCCCGATGGCAGCCGGTTAGAGGGAAGCCGGCGAATTGCGGCCCGCGAGTTCCCTGCAAAGGTTCATCGTTTTTGGACGCCGGCCTCCGGGTCGCGGCCCGACCGGGGCGCGAGGAGGCCGGCCGGGCGCAACATGTTGGTGCGAGAGGTGTACGAACCCGCCCACCGGGGCGTGATGCAGCCGCCGGCCGCCGGCCTGTCTGGGTCTGCGCGCGCCTCCCGCCGCCCCGCCCAAAGGAGTTTTCATGCTGAAGGAATTGATCGTGGGCTCGTCGCAGCACGAGACCCGGGTAGCCATACTGGAGGATGACCAGCTCGCCGAAGTCTATTTTGAGCGTCCACATGAACACACCATAGCGGGAGCGATTTATAAGGGCCGCGTCAAGCGAGTGCTGCCGGGCATGCAGTCGGCCTTCGTTGACATTGGTCTGGAGCGAGACGCCTTCCTGTACGTTTCCGATTTCCTGGAAGACATCGAGGAGTACGACAAGATCGTGACCTCGGTCGAAGACACGGTGGCGCGGATGGAGCACGAGGCGGCCCGAGGCGTCCGCGAACTGCCACGGGCGCCGGAGCCGGCCGCGGCGCCACCTGCGGTGGAGGCCGCGCCTCCGCCTTCGCCTCCGAGCGCCGGCGAAGCAGCGCCGGAAGGCGAGGTGGCCGCCGACCGCGGCGCCGCAGAGCCGCGCGAGCATGGCGGCGGGCGCCGCCGCCGTTCGCGCCGCCGCCGCTTCCGCGACCGCGGGTTCCCGGAATCCAAGTACGCCTCGCGCAGCGAGGTGGCCCCTCCCAAAGCGCCCCAAGCGCCGGGGCCCCCGGCGGCGGGCGATGAGGACGAGCCGGTGGTGCTGCCCGGCGAGTCGCTGGCCAAATATCGCCGCCTGGCGGCGCCACCGGCCGCGCCCCAAGAGGCGACCGAACCCGAAGCCGGGGAGGCTGCCGAACCAATGCTCTCGGCTGCCGGGCCTGACGAGCAAGCGCCGGCCGAGCCACAGGCGCTTGAGCACGCTGATCCGGATGCAGTCCCTGGTGCCGCCGGCATCCACGAAGAAGCCCGCGCTCAGATGGCCGCCGAGCCCGTGGAAGCGGAGGAAAGCCCGGCGCGGCACACCGGTGAATTCCGCGGTGAAGCTGCCGTGGAGGCCCAGGCCGCGCTTGCCGAGCCCCAGGTGCAGGCGCCGAGCCAGACACCCGGGCAGCAAGAAGCCGCGGCGGAGGAAGTGCCGGCGCCGCCGTCCGAGGCCGGAGCGATGCCGGCCGGCAAGCCGGCGGGTGAGGCCGCCGGCGCTCCCGAGGCCGAGACCGAGCCCGGGCAGGCCAAGCTGCGCGGGCCCGCCGAGCGCGCCCATTTCACCCATCGCGTGAGCCGCCGCATGCGGCGCAGGATGCGCGAGGGCCAGGCCCAGCCGCAGGTCTCCAGGCCGGCGCCGCCGGAGCGCCCGGCCAACGGCCTGCCGCTGATTTCCGACCTGCTGCGCGAGGGCCAGGAGATCATCGTCCAGATCGCCAAGGAGCCGTTGGGAAAGAAGGGCGCGCGCATCACCTCGCACGTGGCCCTGCCCGGCCGCTACGTCGTCTACATGCCCACCGTCGACCACGTCGGCGTGTCGCGCAAGATCGGCTCCGACGAAGAGCGCCTGCGGCTGAAGCGCGTCATCCTGGAGAGCCGGCGCAACATCCCCGGCGGGTTCATCGTGCGCACGGCGGCCGAGGGCTCGAGCGAGGAGGAGCTGAAGCAGGACATCCAGTTCCTGTATGACCTGTGGCTGGACATCCGCGCCAAGGCCGAGCGCAAGTCGGCGCCGACCCTGCTGCACCACGACCTGGATCTGGTGGAGCGCATCCTGCGCGACCAGCTTTCCGGAGACTTCAACACCATCTGGGTGGACAACGAGCAGGAGTACGAGAACATCCTGGAGTTCGTGCAGAAGTTCCAGCCCACGCTGGTCAACCGCGTCAAGCTCTACACCAAGACCACCCCCATCTTCGAGGAGTTCAGCGTCCAGGAGGAGATCAACAAGGCCTTGAAGCCCAAGGTCTGGCTGAAGTCGGGCGGCTACATCGTCATCAACCAGACCGAGGCGCTGGTGGCCATCGACGTGAACACCGGCAAGTACGTGGGCAAGACGCAGCGGCTGGAGGACACGATCGTCAAGACCAACGTGGACGCCATCAAGGAGATCGTGCGGCAAATCCGGCTGCGCGACTTGGGCGGCATCATCGTCATCGACTTCATCGACATGGACGAGCGCAAGAACCGGGCGCGCGTGATGCAGGCCCTGGAGGAAGCGCTCGGCCACGACCGGGCCCCGTCAAAAATGCTGGCCTTCAACGATTTCGGCCTAGTGGCCATCACCCGCAAGCGGGTGAAGCAGTCGCTGGAGCGCACGCTGTGCGCGCACTGCTCGGTCTGCGGCGGGTCGGGCTTTCTGAAGTCGCCGCACACGCTGGCCATGGAGATTCTGGCCGAGGCGGGCAAACTGGCGCCGGCCGCCAACCGCAAGGACATCACCCTGCGCGTGCATCCCGAGGTCGGCCGCTATCTGAAGCAGCGCGACGTGGGCGTCATCCAGGAGATTGAGGAGATGACCCACAAGACGGTCATCATCAAGAACGATCCCAACCTGCACCAGGAGTCCTTCGACTTCAATTAATGACGTTCGCGGCCTGGCGCGCGGTGGCGGCAAGGAGCGCTGGGGCAGCGCGGCTCAACGTCCAGGGTTTGCCATGGCGAACGCTTCCCTGGCTGGTCACTTGTCACTTGTCACTGGTCACTCGTCACTTGTCACTGCTTTTTGAGCGGCAGGCGGACAGCCTGGCCGGTCTTCAGCGACTGGCGGGCGGCTTCCAGAATCTCCACCGCATCCACGTTGATGTCCAGCGCCACGATGCCCTCCAGCGCCTTTCCGGAGCGCGCCGCCTGGACCATGTAGGTGATTGGCTCACCCCTCTCCTCCGGCAGCGGATCGAGCGCCAGCTTCGTGGCTTCGCCGCGGCCCTTTTTCAGCTCCACGGCGTCGCGCCTTACGGTCAGGCTGCCCTGGCGGCTGAAGATCTCCAGGTCCTGGAAGCCGGCCGGCAGGTCCCAGCTTCCCTCGATGATCGAGACCCCGTTCTTGTAGCCGAGAAGGATGGTCGCGTTGTCATCCACCTTCGGGTAGCGGTCGGGCTGAAGCTGGTTGGTGTGGGCGAAGACGGTTTCCGGTCTCCCCATGAACCACAGGCTCCAGACGGCGCCATAGCAGCCAAAATCAATCAGGGCCCCGCCGCCGTTCTTGACCGGGTCGGCCAGCCATTCCAGGAAGTAGCGGTTGCGGACGCCGCTGCCGCCCGGCCCGCCATGGCCGATGATGGAATGTAGGCGCCAGATGGGTCCCAGCGCGCCGTCGTCCACCTGCTTCTTGGCCACGTAGTTCGCCGCCCACCACGCCATCTGGTAATTGGTCAGCACCAGGATGCCGTGCTTCTTCGCCGCCTGGCGGATGGCCAGGGCGTCGGCGAAGGTCGAGGCCAGCGGCTTCTCCAGCATCACGTGGACCTTGCGCGCCGCGCAGGCCTCCACGACTTCCCGGTGGCGGTCGTTCTCGACGAATGTCCAAACGATGTCGGGCTTGGCCTTCGCCAGCATCTCCTTGTAATCGGTGAAGAGCAGCTTGTCGGCCACGCCGAGCTTTTTGGCTTCATCCAACAGTTCCTGGGCGGTCTCGCTAATGCCCACCAGCCTGGCCGGCTTGCCCTGCACCATCTTGGGCAGATGGCCCCAGGCATGGCTGTGCCGCAGGCCGATCACGGCGATCGTGGTTTCCTGCGCCCCGGCGCAGGCGGTCAGCACTCCGAAAACAACAGAAAGCAGCAATGCGGTTCTCATGTTCATGGGCCTCCGACGTAGGAGGATATCATGCCGCAACAGGGACGCGGGCATTCGCGAGCGGGTGCCGCAGCGATGCGACCAACCTACCAGGCGAGGGTCTTCAGTTGCCGAACCAGCGTGAAATGCCGGTCTCTGGTTGCCAGTGGCAGGTCGTATTGGCGGGCCAGAGCCGCGATCCAGATATCGTTGTCAGGGATGGGCTTGCCGATCTGGGCAAGTTCGGCCTTGACTCGGCCGTAATGCTCGGCGGTGTTCTCATCGGGCAGCAGCAGCGCAGCGATGCGGAGAAAGTCATGAATCTGAGCGACTGCTTCCTCCCGCTGCTGGGATCTCTGCGCGCCAAAATGAAGTTCACCCAGCACGACCCACGGCAGGTACAGAGCTGCAAGGTCGGCGAGACGCGCAGTCAAATCCGGATCATTGCGGAAGTGCGCAACTACGACGTTCGTGTCCAGGAGGACCTTACCAGCCGTCTTCATCGATCTTTTCGCAGCCTTCCTCGATAGCCTTCTCCATCTCGTCGACCGTTTCTCGCGAGAGGCTTGCGGCTGTGCGCGCGAGGATGGCTTGCCGCTCTTCCTGGCTAATCCGCTTGAGCCGTTGGATGAAATCGGCGGCCACTTCCAGCTTGCCGGGCGGCAAGGACTTGAGGTCCTCGACGATTGTTTCCAGAGTGCTCACGGGTCCAGCGTACACCGGCGTCGCCCCGCGTGGCAAGGCAGCACGACGGCATGGCGGCAACCCGCTTCGATCCGGCGGGCCGCCACCCTGCCGGCAAGATGCCGGCGGTACAACACGGACGTTATCTCCTTCCTTACTCCGCCCGCCGGCCCCGCGAGCAGCGTGCCGACCGCCTGTTTTCGACTGTTTAACAGGCTGTTTTACAGGATTATGAGACAGCTCCGTCCATTTATAATTCCTTTGTTTTGTTATGTTTACTAGACCAGCGCCTGTATTTTACAGGCTATCTACAGGCCGGAGCCTAAACACCTTGAAATCACCACACTGTTCACATAATTTCATTCTAGCATACCGTGTCAAGTTTTTCGGCCCTCTCGCGCCGCAACTCATTCCACACAAAGGAAATAAAGTTCGGACGTCAATTCCGGGCACACGCCCTTTTCTTTCAGCGGGACGTTAAGGCGCGGTAGGAGCGCAGCTTGCGGGCGCCGGGGCAGCGCGGAGCTAGTCCCCGGCTTCGCGATGCAACTGGCTAAAAAGGTCCGGTGGCGTTCGCGGAACTTCAGATAGCCGATTCCAGACATCTGGCCATGTGTATCTCCAGTGGCTGGCCAGTGTGCCGATCATAGCTCACCCTGAAAAGCCCGGTGCAACAGGGACTGGAAGAGGTCGTCCAAGCGCCGACGGGATTCTGGCTGGCGCTCCTCCATGGCGCGAATTTCGGCAAGCCTCAGGGCAAACGTGCGTTGAACCGGAAAAGGTGGCAGATATATCCGGGTCGCTCGGATCTGGTTGAGATTCAGGCCGGGCTTTGTCTGGCCGTACTGAAGCTCGGCCATCTGGCGCTGCCCTCCGGATGGCAGCGAGAGGAATGTGGCAACGAACACGGGATCAACGGTCGCCTTCAAACGGACGATCGCGACATGCTGGCTGACAAACCCTTCTCCAAAACCTGCGGGCACCGCGGCCACCAGCCCCACTACGCCGGTGATTGTCAGCAAGAGGTCGTTAGCGCGAATCCGCGTGCGTGCGGTCTCGGAGGATTCTGGTGGGCGAACGAATGCCGGATCGGTGGAATTGAGACGGTGGCCGTTAAGGTCCTGGACGCGGATGAACCTTGCTCCAGAAGACACGTAGTATTTTCACTCTTGTCCAAATTAGCTCGCTGAATTCGAGCCCCTGCGCGCTTCGCGACGTATAGGGATCAGGCTGAGCCTCTGATAGTCTGGATCGGGTTCAAGCAAAGAACGGATGCCAAACTAAGGAGA
>Ga0315280_10009487_pt1 | contig 12475 bp, 10 predicted proteins | sample YL17G06_40_MG_FD_203697 | JGI IMG/M metagenome (GOLD analysis project Ga0315280, IMG submission 203697) | Sediment microbial communities from Yellowstone Lake, YNP, Wyoming, USA - YL17G06_40 | ecosystem: Environmental > Aquatic > Freshwater > Lake > Sediment | place: USA: Wyoming | collected... | reverse complement strand
GTTGTCGAAGTCTTCCCCTCCTTCCTTTTCCCAATCCTTAGCGAGCATTTTTAGGCAGTTCTTTGATTCATCAAGAAAGGACAACATATCCCACCACCTAACTAGCGATTGTTACCTCCCCTCAAATCTATGTCCTAGTCTTGCTTTCTGTCAACTAGTTTTTTTAGGTTTGCTTTTTTTCCCCCGTGATAACGGTGAACTTGATTTCCGGCCGCGTAGTCCCTTTAATAGTAAGCAGCTATGGAAAGGGAGGTAGAACTTCTAGCCCCCGCCAAGGTGAACCTTCAGTTGAGGGTGCTTGGAAGACGCCGGGACGGCTACCACGAGATCGTTTCGCTCTTCCAGATGGTCTCGCTCCATGACACCTTGAGGCTGCGCCTGCAGCCTGGAGGGGATTCATTCGCCCTGGAGGGAGAGCCGGGAATCCCGCCTGCCGACAATACCGTGAGCAAGGCGCTCGAGCTTTTTCGCCGGGTTACGGGCGACCGGAGGGGGGTGGCCGTCACCGTCAGCAAGCAGATCCCCCTGGGCGGTGGGCTGGGAGGCGGCTCCAGCGATGCGGCGGCGGCCCTGTGGGGCTTAAACAGGCTGCTTGTGGCGGGTCTGGGGCCGCGGAAGCTGAAAAGCCTGGCGGCGGAGCTCGGCAGCGACGTGCCCTTTTTCCTGGGCTCCGCCACGGCCCTGGTCAGGGGCAGGGGGGAGAGAGTATCCCCCCTTCCCACCCGCACCGGCTACTGGCTGGCGCTCGCCTATCCCGGCTTCCAGATCCGCAGCGCCGAGGCCTACGGTTGGCTGGACGAGGAGGGGAGCGGCTGTGTGGTCTGGGAACAGCCCCGGGAGCAGGGGATCGCGGAGATGATGGTGAACGCCTATCTGAACGATCCGATCCATCGCTGGCGGCTGCACAATAGCTTCTCCGCGGTGGTGCTGCGACGCTATCCGAAGCTCGGGGAGCTTAAAAACCTGCTTCTGGAGGGTGGAGCGCAGTGCGCCGCCGTGACGGGCAGCGGCTCCACCGTATGCGGGCTGTTCGCCGATCAGGCCCGCGCCGAGGCGGCGGCAGAAAGGCTGGCGCGAGCCGCCTGCTGGGCGCGGGTCGTTCAGCCCCTTGCCAAAAGTCCTTATCCCTGATTACAATAGGAACTACCGGATACCGGAGCAGGAGGCGCTTATGGATATCACGGATATACGGATCAAGAAGGTGAGTACGGGAGGAAAGCTAAAGGCCTACGTCACGGTGACTTTCGACGACTGCTTTGTGGTCCACAATCTCAAGATCATATCCGGAAAAGCGGGCACCTTCATCGCGATGCCGAGCAGGAAGACTAAGACGGGGGAATACAAGGATATTGCCCATCCGATCAACTCGGGTTTCCGCGAGAGCATGCAGGGTAAAATCATCCGGGAGTTCGAGCGCCTGAGCCAGGAAGAGGAATCCAGGGGCGAGGCGGTTTCCGGGCCGCAACCCACAGAGACCTCAACGGCAACGGAAGCGGTAGAACAATCTTAAGTCCTCTTTTTTGGGACGTCGGCAAGCGGTAAGCCACCGGTTTTTGGTACCGGCATTTCGCAGGTTCGAATCCTGCCGTCCCAGCTAAACGAGACGAAGCAAAGGAGTCTGGTATGGAGGGAAAAACGCTGATAGCAGAGCAGAGGAAGAGGGCGAACAAAGGTGAAGCCCGCAGACTGAGAGTGGTGGGGAAGATACCCGCCATCATCTACGGCCACACGAAGCCCCTGCCGATCGCCATAGACGAACGTGAGTTCAACTCAAAGTTCCATGAGCTGCCGGAGAGCACGATCATCCAGATCAAGGTGGATGGCGACTCTCATGACGTTCTCATCAGGGATTTCCAAGAGGACATCGTAACGGGCAAGCTCGTGCACCTGGATTTCTATGAGATCGAAAAGGGGAAGATCCTGCGCGCCAAGGTTCCTCTACACCTCATCGGCGCGGCGGTCGGAGTCAAGGAAGGAGGCCTCCTGGAAACCTCCCTGCACGAGCTGGAGGTGGAGTGCCTGCCCCGGGATCTTCCGGCCCGGATCGAGATTGACATTAGCGGCTTGCAACTGGGGCACTCTTTGCACGTGAGGCAAACCCCCATCCCCCAGGGAGTAAAGGCCGTCAACGCGGCGGATCAGGTGGTCTGCACGGTGGTGCACAAGAGGGTGGAGGTGGCGCCTGTCGCCGCAGCGGAAGTCGCGCTGGCGGAAGGCGAAGAGGAAGCCGCCACAGAGGAGCAGAAGGAAGCTTCCCAGGAGGAGTGAGCCCTGGCTCTCACGGTTATCGGGCTCGGGAATCCTGGCTCTCAATACGCCGACACGCGGCACAATGTAGGTTTTCTCACCGTAGACATCCTGGCCCGCCAGGTGCGCACCACGCTGAAGAGGCCCTTGTTCAAGCCCTTCCTGATGGGCAGGGCCTGCTACAGGGGCCAAATATTCACCCTGGCTAAACCGCTCACCTTCATGAATCGCTGCGGGCAGGCAATCCGGGAGATCCTGAGAGCCGCCAACTCCGGTATCGAGGAGATGCTGGTGATCTGCGATTCGCTGGACCTGCCCCCCGGTGAGTGCCGTCTCAAGCGCAAGGGTTCGGCCGGAGGTCACAAAGGGCTGCTGTCCCTGATCTCCAGCCTTGGCAGCTCGGAGTTCATGAGGCTGACCATCGGCATTGGACGGCCCGAGAGCAGGGAGGAAGTGACGGATTATGTGCTTTCGCAGCCGCGGGGTGAAGAGGCGCGCCTTCTGGAAGAGGCCCTCTTCACCGCCGCTGCCTCCGTGCTCAGGCTCCTGGAGGAGGAGCCTGAAAAGGTGATGAATGCGCTCAACCAGAGGAAGGGCGACGATTAAGGAGAAGGTTCTCTCCTACCTCAGGGGAAACGGCATTCCCCCTCGGGCCGGAGTCCTCGTCGCCGTCTCCGGAGGCCCGGACTCTACCGCCCTGCTGCACGCCCTGGTGCAGTTGGGGGACGCGCATCCCCTCATGCTCTCCTGCGCCTACCTGGATCACGGCTTGCGCGATCGCGGCGAAATAGAGCAAGAAACCCAGCTCGTGGGCCGGCTCTGCGCCCGCCTGGGAGTAAGCCTGACGGTGGAGAGCCTGCCTCACGGGGCTCTACGCCGGCTGGCCGCGCGGTCCAAGCGCAGCCTGGAGGAGGCGGCCAGGGAGAAACGGTACGCGTACCTGCGGGCCTGCGCCGATCGAGACGGGAGCCACTTCATCGCCCTGGGCCATACGGCGGATGATCAGGTGGAAACGCTGATCATGCGCTTTTTCCAGGGCGCGGATGTGACGGGCTTGGCAGGCATCCCGGCCAGGAGGGGACGGATCATCCGGCCGCTCATAGCCTGCAGCCGGGAGGAAGTGCTTGACTACCTGCGCGGCCTGGGAGCCGCCTACTGCACCGATTCCAGCAACCTCAGCACCGAGCATTTACGCAACAAGGTCCGCCTGAAGCTGCTGCCGGCCATCGAAGAGGTTTTTCCCGGCTGCCGGGGCAGCCTGGCGGGGGCGGCTCGCAGGATGGCGGTCCTGGGCCGGTTCCTGGAACAGGAAGCCTCGGCGCGCCTGGTCTGGGAGAGGGTCGCTCAAGGCTGCAGGCTGCCGGCCGGAGCCTGGCTTTCGGCCCCGGCTCCCCTCAGGATCCTCTCCGCCTACCGGATTTGGAACCGCCTGTTCCCCAGGGGCCGCCGCATCCCCGGCCGCTTCTTCGCCCCTCTCATGGAAGCCGGGCAGAAGCCGGACGGAGGAACCCTGCTGCGGGGTTACGGAGTGCGCTTGGTCAGGCAAGGCGAGTTCTTGATTGCCCTGCGGGATATTGTCTGCCCCGGGGAAAAAGGTTATTTTATAGCTGTAAAACAGGGCCGAAAATACATTATAGGGAAGGCGGGCTTGAGCGTATGGGTTTCCGACCCAGCTCTAGCGGGGGATGAAGAGCAGCTTCAGCTTGACAAGAGCGTTTTGGAAGATCCCATCATCGTGAGATCCAGAAAAGCGGGAGATCGCATTCGGCTTCCAGAGGGCACAAAGCAGCTCAAAAAGCTTTTCAGCGAATGGAAGGTTCCTAGATCGGAACGGTGGAAGATCCCCATTCTTGCCGACGGGAAGGGGATCGTGGCGGTTCTTGGCAAGAGGCTGGGATATCGGAACCGTTTCCGGTTGGGGCTACCCCGTAATTCCTCAGCAACAGGGACTATCGGCGTAAGAGTGAGCATTTTGGAGGAAACGTGAGAACTAATAACCATGACCCCAAAGGACCGGATCCTGGATCTTCCAGATTCAACCTCAATAATCGAGTGGCGCTGATCTCCCTGCTGCTCCTGGTGGTATTCTTCATCTTCTTTTTCATCTACAACGACAAGACCGTCAACCAGCCGATCCAGTATTCCGCTTTCCTCAGCTACCTCGATCAGGGGCTCGTCGATTCGGTGAAGATCATCGACCAGTACGAGATCCAGGGCACCTTGAAGACCCAGTCCGGAGAGCTGAGTTTCTTCAAGACCACCATCCCCTACCCGGATCCCAATCTCATGGAGCGCCTGGTGGCCAAGGGGATCAAGGTCTCCGGGGGCGCCAAGTCCATCTCCCCGCTCAGGGTCTTTATCGAGTTCCTGCCCTGGGTTCTCGGTTTCTTCTTCATCTGGTTCATGTTCCGCCAGGTTCAGGGCAGCGGCAACCGGGCCTTCACCTTCGGCAAGAGCCGCGCCAAGCAGTACTTGGACACGGGAAAGAGAGTGACCTTCGCCGACGTGGCCGGGCAGGAAGAGGCCAAGTATGAGCTGCAGGAAGTGGTGGAGTTCCTCAAGAACCCGGCCAAGTTCATCAGGCTGGGAGCCAAGATCCCCAAAGGCGTCCTGCTGGTGGGCATGCCCGGGACGGGGAAGACCCTGCTGGGCAAAGCGATAGCCGGGGAGGCCAATGTCGCCTTCTTCCACATGTCCGGTTCCGATTTCGTGGAGATGTTCGTCGGCGTTGGCGCCAGCCGGGTTAGGGACCTGTTCGAGCAGGGCCGCAAGAACGCCCCCTGCATCCTGTTCATCGATGAGCTGGACGCCGTGGGCAGGACCCGAGGCGCCGGCTATGGGGGCGGGCACGATGAGAGGGAACAGACCCTAAACCAGATGCTGGTGGAGATGGACGGCTTCGACACCAAAGACGGGGTGATCATCGTGGCCGCCACCAACCGCCCCGACGTTCTGGACCCGGCCCTGCTGCGGCCGGGAAGGTTCGACCGCCATATCGTGGTGGACATGCCCGACCTCCAGGAGCGGGATAAGATCCTGCAGATCCACTGCCGGAACATCCCCATGGGTCCGGACGTGGACCTGAAACGGATTGCGCGGGCCACGCCGGGATCCTCGGGAGCCGACCTGGCCAACCTGGTGAACGAGGCTGCCCTATACGCCTCCCGGAGTAACAAGGACCGGGTGGACATGATGGATTTCGAGGACGCCCGGGATAAGGCCATGATGGGGATAGCCCGCAAATCCAAGTTTATCCCTCCCAAGGTCAAAGAGATGACCGCCTATCACGAGGCGGGGCACGCCCTGCTGCACTACTACTTGAAAAACGCCGATCCCCTGCACAAGGTGACCATCGTGCCCCACGGGCAGGCGCTGGGGGTCGCCTTCTCCCTGCCGGAAACGGACGCCTATTCCCGCAGCGAGGGCTGGCTGAGGGACAGGATCACCATCACCATGGGAGGCTACGTGGCGGAGGATCTGGTCTTCCACGAGAGCTCCACCGGCTCTCAGAACGATATCGAGCAGGCCACCGATATCGCGCGCAAGATGGTGTGCGAGTGGGGCATGAGCAGGACACTGGGGCCGATCGCCTTCGGCCAGAAGGAAGAGCCGATCTTTCTAGGCAAAGAGATCGCCCGCCACAAGGACTACTCCGAAGAGACGGCCAGGCTGATCGACAGCGAAGTTAAGCTTATCGTGGAAGACGGACTGTCCGGGGCCAAGCAGATACTGGCCAAGCGCAAGGAACAGCTCATCCTCCTGGCCCGGACCCTGGTGGAAAAGGAAACCCTCGATGACAGCCAGGTCCGAGAGCTCCTTGGTTTTCCCCCGCGCCAGAAGGCCGAGGAATTCCTGCAGCCGGCAGAGAAGAAACAGTAGCGGGCACGCGAGCTTGGCCAGGGGTAGAGGAATTAAAACCGCTTTCCTCGCGCTGTCATTCCTGGTTAGGGCCTGCCTTTATGCCTTCCCCAATCCCTCCGATCTGGAAAGCGCCCTGAGCGCTTTCGCGCAAGCCCAGGCCCTCTATCAAGCCCAGGATTTCGAGGCGGCTAAGCGTCTGCTCGACATCTCCCTGGAGTTCAGGCCGGATTTCTCGGAATCCCTTTTTCTCTACGCCAGGATCCTGTTGCGGGAGCAAGAGACCACGATACAGGGGATGGACGCCCTGCGCCGGGCCATCCAGAACGGCAGCTGGAGCCTGACCGATCCCGAGTTGGCCGTGGCGGAGCTGGGGGAGGCCTACGTGCGCACGGGAGGCTTCGAGTCCGCCCGCCTGCTTCTAGGAACCCTGTCCGGGAAGCGACGGGAGGATCCGCGGCTGACCCTCATCCTGGCCAGGTCCTTGCTGGGCCTTAAAGACAGAACCGCAGCCGAGAGGCTTCTCGCCGAGGCCCTGCGGCGTTTCCCCGGGCAGGCCTCCTTCTACCTGCTCTATGCCGAGGTCCTGAGGGCCGGAGGCAGGACCGCCGCGGCCAGGGAAACCCTGCAGAGGGGACAGCGCCAGATTCCTGCCGCCGCGGAGCTTCTCCTGGCCCAGGCGCGGCTCGAAGAGGAGGGGGAGACGCGGCTTTTCTTGCTGGAGGAGTATTTCAAGCGGGGAGGGCGGGACCCCGGAGCGGCGAACTTAGCCCTGATGGCGGACGCGGGACAACCCGAGCGCTACCTGGATGTTTTCCTCCAGCTCGGAGGCGAGCGGCAGGTGGATGCCCTGGATCAGCTGCGGGAGCTGATCTCGCCGCTGGACAACCCTTTTTCCAGGCTCTCCGCGCTGATAGCCGCCTACTCGGGGGAGAGGATCGTTGATGAGGACCGGGACGGCTTCTACGAGGAGAAGTACTGGTACCGGGAGGGAGCCCTTGAGCGCTGGAGGCTGGACGGGGACCAGGACGGTTTGGCGGAGATCGAGGTGCTCTTCCAGGGGGAGGCGCCCCTTTCGCTCGAGGCCCGCGGAGGCGAGGGCGATCGGCTCAGCTTCCGCTACAGCCGGTACCCCTTTCTGGAGAAAGCAGCCTTCAAACACGGCGAGACCCGCAGGGAGTATTCCCTGCTGCCCTACAAGCTGGAGCTCCCCCTGCTCGCCCCGCCGTCTTTTTACGCCATCCGGGGAAGCGGCGGCGTACCCGTCAGGCTCCCCAAGCTGAGGCGGTCCCTGCGGCCCGGCCTGAAACTGCCCGCCGAGCTGGAGATCCAGAAGCTCTCCTACCGCGCCGAGGAGTACCTTCCCTCCTCGGATCGCCCGCTGCGAACCTACGCCCTGCTGGAGGGCCAGACGACCCGCCTGGAGGAGGATCTCAACCTGGATGGGAAGGTGGAGCATACCGTCGCCTACGACGGGGGGCGGCCAGCAGCAGGGGGAAGGGACTTGAATGGGGACGGCCGTTTCGAGGTAGCGGAAGAGTACAAGGAAGGAGCGCTCGCGCGCAGCGCCTGGGATGAAGACGGTGACGGCAAAGCGGAGTACGTGGAGCTGAAAGCGCGTGAGCCCGAGCGGTACTGGGATTATAACGCCGATGGCATCTTCGACAGCCGGGAGCTGGGGGACGGGTCCGGGGCGCGGGTGCGGGAGTTCTCTTCCCGCCTTGACGGGACCTTCGACCTTAAAGCGGTGTTCACGGCGGGGAGCCTGGTGCGCTTCCTGAGGGGAGGTCAGGAGCTGCCCGTGTCCTTCGATGCGAAAGCCGGGGTTTTTTGGCTCGGCGCCCGTTCTTCCCTGACAGGGGACCTGCGCAGCCTGCCCGAGGGGCTGCAGGTCATCGAGGGGCGGGAGTTCTTTCTCTTCCGCCACCAGGGCAACACCTACGCGGAGGAAATGAGATGAAAAAGCTCCTCCTGCTTTTAGCAGCCGGGCTGTGGCTATCAAGCTGCACCACCCTGGGAGGCGAGCATCATGAGGGCGCCGTCAGCATCGACCGGTTTTGGCTGAACAAGGTCCGTCAGAAGATCGAGCGGGAAGAAATATTCTCCGCCTTCCAGGATATTTCGCTCCTGGAGCGGGAGTCCAGCCCGGATATCCCGGCGGATCAGGTCACCTCTCTCAAGGAAGAGATCGTCTCCAAGATCGCGGCCGGCTTCGCTGAGCACGTCCGCAAAGGGGAGTACGAGCAGGCCTACCGGTACTACGGTTCCCTGCAGGGAATCGGCCGGGAGGACCTGGCCCCGGATTGGTCCGCCGGCAAGCTCCTCTTCTCCCTGGCCCAATCTCAACTGGAGCAAGGAGCTCTGCCCCAGGCGTTTCTCTCCTCTCTCGCCGCCCTGGCGGGGGAACAGCCGCAGCCGGAATGGCAGCTCTTCGCCCTGAGGATGGCGGAGGAAATGGGCAACGCCCCCATCGCCCAACAGCTGGCCGATCGGCTCAGCGAGAGGGGCGTAGCCCTGCCGGAGGAGCTGCGCCAGAAGCTTCCCGCGGTGCCGGCGGTGGAGAGGATCGTGCGCGGCACGGTCACCGTGTGGGTGGACAGGGGGATCAAGGTGGAAAAAGGTGTGGGATACCCGGACCGGGTGATCGGCAGCGGGTTCTTCATTGACAAGAGAGGCTACATCCTCACCAACCACCATGTGATCTCCAGCGAGGTGGATCCCAAGTACGAGGGGTATTCAAGGCTCTACATCCGGCTGTCCGAGAAGTCCGTGGAGAAGATTCCGGCCAGGGTGGTGGGGTATGACCGCATCTTCGATCTGGCCCTGCTGAAGACGGAGGTGACCCCGGAGTTCATCCTCTCCGCGGGGACGGACCCTCCCCTGAAACCGGGAGATGCGGTGATCGCGGTGGGTTCTCCAGCCGGCCTGGAGAACACGGTGACCTCGGGGATCGTCTCAGCCCTGGGCAGGCGCTTTCTCCAGATGGGGGACGCCATCCAGGTGGACGTGCCGGTGAACCCGGGCAACAGCGGCGGCCCCCTGCTCGACGCCAAGGGCCAGCTGGTGGGGGTCATCTTTGCCGGGATCGAGCAGTTTCAGGGAATCAACTTCGCCATCCCCTTCTCCTGGGTGAACAGGGTTCTGCCTCGCCTCTACCATGGGGGCGAGGTGTCCCATTCCTGGCTTGGTATGGCTCTCCATGAGGGCGAGGGGGGGCTGGAAGTGATCTACGTGGTGCCGGGGGAGCCGGCCGCCACGGCGAGGATCAGGCGGGGGGACGTGATCAAGAGCCTGAACGGAACCCCCATGAAAACCCTCCGCGACATTCAGGGCGCCATCCTTCAGTTCGATCATCCCTCCCTGGTGCGGCTGGGCTGGAACAGGGAGGGCAGGACCCTGGAAGGCGCCCTGGCGCTGGCCGCCAGACCCTTCAGCCCTATCGAGGTCGGCCTGAATAGGGACGCCCGGGATGATCTGATTTTCCCCCTGTTCGGCATGCGCCTGGAAAAGATCGGCAGCACTTTTTTGAAGCCCGATTATCTGGTCAAGCAGGTGCTGCAGGGTTCCATCGCGGACGAGACCGGCCTCTCGGCGGATGATCCCTTGAGCATCCAGGGCTGGCAGGTGGATAAGAAGAACAGGTTTGCCGTTCTCCAGCTTTTCGTCAAGAAGAAGAAGTCAGGGTTTCTAGAGAGTGTCATCCAGTTGGCCGCCTACCTCGAAACCGACAACTTCATTTGATTTCCTCTTTTTGATCAGGGTCACGCCGTTGCCCCGCTGGTTGTAGAGCACCTCGTCAAAATAAATGCGGGTCAGGAAGATGCCGCGCCCCGCATAGCGGAGCAAGCTCTCAGGCTCGAGCGCCGGCAGGCCCCTCCAGTCGAATCCGGCCCCTTCATCCTGAATCGTGACTATGAAGTGGTCGGCGGTGATTTCCGCATTCACGAAGATCCTCTTATCGGCGTTGCCCCCGCTGTTCAGGCGCTGTTTCAGCAGCTCTCCGAACTGCCCCCGCGCGATGGCCTGGTGTTTCTCTTCGGTGGTGATGCCCAGGTTTCCATGCTCGATGGCGTTCTTGAGCATCTCTTCGATTCCCACCTTGGCGTTGAGCAGCTCCGCGTTCCCAATGATGTTCTGCAGTTGCAGGGTGATCTGGTGTATGATCGGGAAGATGTCCGCCTCTACAGTCTTGAAGATGAAGCTTTTGCGCTCCCGCACCAGAAAGGGAGAATACAGGTGGGAGAGGTCGATCTCGAGTTGATGCTGGAGGAGGTTCTTGATCACCTCGACGATCTCCTGAACGTTGAAGGGCTTCTTGAAGTAGTTTGCCGCTCCGCCCCTCAGGGCCTTCAGGAGAATCTCCTCGTTGCCGTGACCCGTCATAAGGATAACGGCGGCCCGCATGTCGATCTTCTTGATTTCCCTCAGCAGGGTCAGGCCGTCCATCTTGGGCATCATGATGTCGGAGAGCACGACGGCGGGGTGGAAGGTGCGGAAAAGCTCGATCGCCTTCTCACCGTTCTCCGCTTCAATAGGTTCCAGGCCGGACTCGCGCATGACCTTGACGAGCATGTTCCTCAGGAGAGGCTGATCGTCGGCGATGAGAATCTTTCTGCTGCTCATGTGCGGATCACCCCCCGATCGCTGCGGATCAGTATAACACCTCTACCATGGACCATTTCAAGCCCCGGGGCTGGATCAAAACTGGTCGAACCCTCAAGAGGCATTAAAGGGGGGAGTTTATTGACATTTCACTGCGAGACCGGTACTATCCGCAAGCAAACCAGGGAGGAAGAGCATGGGCAAGCCGGTTTACTTCGTCGCCTTGCCGCAGGCGAGCGACATGGAGCAGAGAGTCAGAGCCACCGAGAGGCTGCTCGCTAGCTGCGGCCTGGAGCGGATCGTGGCCAGTAACGATCGCACCGCCGTCAAGATCCACGTGGGGGAGAAGAACAACGACACCCACGTCGGCCCCGAGATCGTCAAGGCCGTGGTCGACTGGGTGAGGAAGGCGGGAGGCAGCCCCTTTCTTACCGAGACTTCGACCCTGTACAAGGGAGCCCGCGCCAACGCCGTCGATCACCTGACTCACGCCTTCTCCCACGGCTTCAGCTACGAGAAGGTTGGAGCGCCCTTCATCATGGCCGACGGTCTTTCCGGCAATACCGAGATCGAGGTGCCGATCCCGGGATTGCTGTTCGACAAGGTGGCTATCGCGCGGGAGGTGGTGTTCGCCGACTCCCTGGTGGCCGTCTCCCACCCCACGGGGCACGTAAACACCGCTCTGGGGGCCTGCATCAAGACCCTGGGCATGGGACTGGCCAGCCGCATGGGGAAGCTGCGGCAGCATTCCTCGATGAAACCGGAGGTGAAGGCCAGGACCTGCACCTTCTGCCGGAAGTGCCAGAAGTGGTGCCCGGCGGAGGCGATCGTGGAGCGGGAAGGCAAGGCCTTCATTTTGGGCCAGAAGTGCATCGGCTGCGGTGAATGCCTGGCCGTGTGCCGCTTCGACGCCATCAAGTACAACTGGGGCGTCGAGTCGGCGGATCTACAGAAGAAGATGGCCGAGCATGCCCTGGGGGTCATCATCGACAAGCGGGACAAGTGCCTGTTCGTCAACTGCCTTTTCGACATGACCAAAGACTGCGACTGCCTGAACCTCAAGCAGCAGCGCTGCCAGCCGGACGTGGGCATCCTGGCCTCCCAAGACCCGGTGGCGGCGGATCAGGCCACCCTGGATCTCACCCGGGAGCGCTTCGGGCGCAGCCTGGCGGAGGCGGGCTGGCCGGAGCTGGATGCCACCGTTCAGCTGGAGCACGGTGAGAAGATAGGCCTGGGCTCCAGGAGCTACGAGCTGAAGAGACTGGAATAAGGCGTATGGCAAGCGATGAAACGAGCTGTAGTCGCTCTCGATTTCTGGCTCTGATACGGACTCATCCATTACGGGCATGCCCCACCTGATTCTATCCCTTTACCTGCTTGCCTTGCTCGCCGGCACAGCCGCGCTCAGCCAAACCTTCATAATGCGGAGCGTGATCTGGATACTCCAGGACGCCACCGGCGGACCTCGTCTCGCCGAGCCGCTGCTATCTCCCTGCGGCCATCTGTGATATTATGCATGTGGCGGATGCATAGACCAATGCGCTCGCGCAAACGGAAACCCATCGTCTTCGCTATTCAGATTGCGGGCATTATCGCGCTCTTCTCCGGCTGCGTGGCGTATACCATCGTTGTCTACCCGCGGGAGGACAGCGGAGTCATGCTGTTGATGTACATCCTACCCGTCTTCGGATGCGCGGCCATGTGGGGAATGCCTGCAGGATTGCTCGCCGGTTTCGCCTCCACCGCGATGGTCACGGCGGCAGCGGCT
>Ga0315280_10009486_pt1 | contig 12476 bp, 8 predicted proteins | sample YL17G06_40_MG_FD_203697 | JGI IMG/M metagenome (GOLD analysis project Ga0315280, IMG submission 203697) | Sediment microbial communities from Yellowstone Lake, YNP, Wyoming, USA - YL17G06_40 | ecosystem: Environmental > Aquatic > Freshwater > Lake > Sediment | place: USA: Wyoming | collected... | reverse complement strand
ATAACCGTAGCAATGGTGACTCGAATAGAATTCTTAGAGAACTAATTTAATAATAAGGAGAAAACAAACTTTTGATTTTGGCGATTCAAAACTTGTGGTCCACAAATTTCGGACATCACTTTCTACACAGAACGAAGTTTTTCATATAGGGACAAACGAATGTAAAACCCAATTCGACATTCAATAAAATTGTAAAGCGGGAATTATCCTGAATGCATTGGGTTTCTCCCGCTTTTTAATTTGGGAGCATAAACGAAGCAGTTCGGTTATTTTAAGTTATGTGCAATGCCTTTGGAAGTAAGTAATGAAAGAGGTTATATCATAGAAACACTTTAGGAGGTTAAAAGATGTCTAAATCTGATTCAAATGCTTGCAAGATAGCAGAAGTGTTTACAGGTCACTGTTATAGTAAAAACTACCAGGTTAAGCAATCTGAAGAATCAAACAACCTGAGACTTGACGTATCTAATCTTAGAGAGAGAACAATAGTCAAAATATATTATAATAATACAGTGCAAGTTCAAGGTAAACAAAACTCATTAAAGGCTGAGATGGAAGCATTGAAAGCTGCATTTGAAGATAATCCGCAATCTTTTATTGGAGGTGAGAAACAGGAAATAAAGACATGTGCAACAAGATATGACATTATGTTACTTGAACTTAGAGCAAAAATAAAGGAATCTTTAAATACGCTTGAAGCAACAATGGAAATTAGTGAAAGTCCAAGCTCTACTATCAGATATAGGGCTAAAATGACTAGAAATGGTCTTTCTTTAACTCTGACACAGTTTAATAATGGCACATTGTTGCTTCAAGGTAAAATGAATAACCTTTTTAATGATAGCTGTGATCTGATTGAAAGAATTGCTAACCCATCAGAAAAGGAAGTAATAGCCAGATTCATATCTAGCGATGAAAAGAGTTTGGAAATTTTTGCTGCTAAATATACCCCTGCACTTATAATCTTGGCTGAAGGCAATGTAAAGAAAAAAATAGGAGCTGTCTATGATTATCTCGAATCTTACGACCAAAAATGGTTTGTAGCTTCAGAATGTCTTTGCTTAACCAAAATTCCGCTGCCTGAGTTTTCTCCTTTAGTGATGCCCGTTTCTAAAGCTTTTGAGGGTTTTGTAAAAAAACTTCTTGTTGGGATAGAACTTTTCGAAGCAGATTATTTCAAGACCAAAGATGCCAATTTTTCCGCTCTGAATGATCGTACACATCCGAGAAGAAAGGCTATTTGTAATAAAGAAAGGCATGCAGACACAATGCTTAAAGAAATAAGTTTATGTCTTGATATGAACCGTCACTTTATGATGCACAGTGACGAGAGTAAAATCACCAAAGTTGATTCGCAAAAAGAGGCAGAGGAAAAGGTTAACAAGATATTTGAAGATACAAAAGGAATATTTGACTATTTCAATGACCTTTATACTTTACGCCCAAAATAAGGAATGAGTTGCATGGAGCAAGGAAACAGACTTCTTGAAGTTTATGAGCATATAAAATCGATCCTGAAAATTGATAATATAAGAGTCTCTAATTATCAATTGATTCACTATGGTTTACAGTTTACTGTATCTATTCTCGACTGGTCAGGAATAATTAGAATTTATCAGAACAAAAAAGGCGTTTTTAAAATTGATTATTCGCAACTCAAGGGCGAAGCAAATGCTATAAAAATTCAAACTTTGATAGAAAGTAAAAAGATATCATCTGATTCAAAAAATTCAAACAAGAAGGATGTTGAATCAGAATTCCCCATAATTGGTACAGATGAATCTGGTAAAGGGGACTATTTCGGGCCCTTAGTTAGCGCTGGTGTCTACGTAGATGAGCGAACTGCGAAAGATTTTATTGGATGCGGCATCAAGGATAGTAAGAATCTCACTGATAGTAAGAATTCGGAACTTGCTCAAGAAGTGACTAAAATATGTAAAGGGCGTTTTGCGATTATCGAAATATCCCCAGAAAAATATAATGACTTATATGAACAATTTAAAAAAGAAAAGAAAAATTTAAACACATTACTTGCTTGGGGACATGCAAAAGCGATAGAAGAGATTCTTTCTAAGGTGGATTGTAAAGTTGCAATCGCTGACCAATTTGCGGATGAAAACTTTATCCTTGGGAAACTTCAGGAAAAGGGTAAAAAGATAAAACTGATACAGGTGCCTAAAGCTGAACAGAACATAGCTGTAGCAGCGGCATCGATCTTATCCCGAGCAAGATTCTTAGAAAAACTCTCGAAACTATCAGATAAATATAAAATTGACTTGCCTAAAGGTGCATCGCAGACAGTTATAGAAAATGCAAAAAAATTTGTTGATATGTATGGGAAAGAGGTGCTTAGAAAAGTAGCAAAATTGCATTTCAAGACAACTGCTGAGGTTTTTAATAAGTAGTTGAGATATAGAATATGACTAATTTAACAGAACAAAAACAGAAAGCCAATGAACTTAGAAAAGCAGGGAGTTGCAAAGAAGCTCTTCTACTTTACACAAATTTATGGGAAGAAACAGGAGATAAGTTTGATGGTTCTGGACTTCTTCACTGTCTCAGGAAGCTAGAATTATTTGATGAGGCAATTGCTCTTGCTGATGAACTGATTGTTAAATATCCCGACTTTCGATGGTGTCGAATTGAGGTTATATGGACTTACATCCAGGGGAAACTTGATAGATTAAATGAAGAAGAACCTCTTGAAAAGATAGTAGAGATATCCAAAAGAATAATGAGCTGGAACCCTGACGGTTTAGCTGCGAAGAGAGTAATTTTTAAAGTGTTAAAATCAGCCAAGGCTTCTAATCATTGGGAAATTGTTAATGAATGGGTGCTTAAAATTGATCCAAATTCGCTTAGTACTAAACCTATGACGGATGAATCTGGTAGGGAAGGATGGAGTGACCAATCTCTCTGGTATAATTACCGTATAAGAGGAATTGTTGAGAAAGGTACTCCAAAAGAAGCAATAAATATAGTCGATGAAATTTTAGAACAATTTCCCAAACAACGAAAATTTTTCATGCGGCTTAAGGCCTTAGCAAACTATCGTCTTGGCAACCTTCCTGATTCAGAAAAGATTTATAAAAATCTATGTGGTGGTTATAGGTCTGAATGGTGGATACTTCATGAGTATGCAATAGTAGTTAGAGATATAGGCCGTAGAGAGGATGCTTTAAAACTAATGTGCAAAGCTGCTAGTGGTCATTCAAAACTTGAATCTATGGTATCACTATTTGTAGATATTGGAATGCTCTGCAAGGAGATGGAAAAGCACGAACAAGCGAGAGCCCATTTTGTCCTATGCAAATACGTTAGAGAAGAAAAAGGCTGGACTGTACCCGAGTCTACAATAAATACTATTAATTATTTAAATAAAATCATTGGCAATAACAATGAGCCATCCTCCCTAAAAGAAGCATTGAGTATTTGCCGAAGTGAGTGGAGCAAATTATTAGGTAAAGAGAACGATCTAAGGAACCCATCATACAAGAAACGCAGAGTAAAAAAAGGACTTGTTGGTAAAGTAAATTTAGGTCGGAGTGACCGTCCATTCTGTTTTATTATTGCAAAAGACGAGAAATCTTTTTTCTGTTATAAGTCAGCTTTGCCACCCGATATAATAGATGGAGATGAGGTTACTTTTGCTGTAATTCCATCTTTTGATAAAAAAAAGAATAAAGAATCATGGAAGGCTTCGAATATACGGCGTTGCACATAACACAGCATAAAGGGTTCATGTTTTTCGGCACTCACTCAGATTTTTGCTTCGCAAAACTTCTTTTATGCTGATACTGTTAACTTTAACGTCGCAAAAGGTCGCCCCGCTTTTTTGTCGAATCCCTTCCAGTTGGACAGAGTGGCGGTTTTCTAAGTGAAAAAGGGTAAAAAGAAAAATAAGAAAGATAGGGAAAGTCCCGAATCTGCTTGATAAATTAAGGCGATTTGGGATTTTTTGTTTTACGGGTATTTCTAAAAGCCTTGTCCATAAAACCTTAAAAAAATCATTAGTAGCAGCTTGATTTTCTAAAGGGTAAATTCCTGAATTTGACCGTCCTTGAATCTATGCTTTTAGGGACATCCAACACGAAAACTTGTGACTTTTTCCTTGCCCTGGGTGGTTTTCTTTTGATATAATAATCTTAAGTTTGAGAGTAGTAAGACGACAGAGAGTTACACTCATATTAGCGCACATGCCATAAGTAAAATTAAAAGTCCTTTCGATAGATTAAATATTTCCAGATAGAGTAAAGAAATGAACACTTTCGGACAGAGTCGGTATATCCGAAGTATTTCAGATATCATACCATATCGGAAGTATATCTGAACCAGTTCGGATACGAACAAGTTATATGAAATGTCAGCAATTTTTTGAGGAGGACGAAAATAAATATGCAAAATCTATTAGAAGAACTTAAGAAACTTTTAGAGCAGGACGAACGATTTGTTGTTGACGGCAAACTCTTGAAGAATAAAATAATTGAATCGGCTCTCAAACTTGATGCTGACTTGATTAAACTTTTATTTAAAAGTGAAGCCATTAAAAAACATTTCTTTCAAGAAGTTGATGGAGTGCTTGTTTTTGATAAAATAAAATTCCAAAAATTTGTCAGTAATAAAGCATTCCTACCTGATAGTTACACTTCATTTAAAAACAAAATAGGACTTGTAACTGAAAATGAAGAATATCTTTCTGAAAGCAAAGAGGTTGTTTTAGCATGGCCATATAAGGATTGTGTTCTTGAAGGTGGTATGGAAAAAGAAGACGAGAAACGAGATGAAATATTTTACAATGAAATACTTGCACCAGATGAAATTGACCGCTTACTTGAACCTAAAGTTTTAACGAACTTCAAAAGAATAGATAAAAATGGAGAACATAAAGTGAAAGAGTTAAAAGAAAATGATAACCTGATTATAAGAGGGAATAATTTGCTTGCATTGCATTCACTCAAAAAAAGGTTTGCTGGCAAGGTAAAACTAATCTACATTGACCCACCGTTTAATCGGGAAGCTGATACTTTTTATAACGATAGTTTTAAAAGGTCCTCTTGGTTAACTTTTATGAGAAACAGACTAGAAACAGCAAAAGTATTGTTGCATATTAATGGAATTATTTTTATTCATATCGATGATAAACAACAATCTTATCTAAAGATATTATGCGATGAAGTATTTTTAGAAGATAACTTCGTTAATTCAATATCTGTTTTGTCATCTACTCCCAGTGGCGTAAAAACTGCTCATAAAAACAAAAAAATTATAAAAACCAAAGACTATATTTTAGTATATAAGAAACTTGATGTAAATTTTAAACCAGTGTATAAAGTACAAAATGAATGGGACTCACATTATAATTATTTTTTAGACAGAAAGAAAAATGTTCTTTTAAGTTTGAAAGATGTATTAAATAAGGAAGGAATATATCCAAAAGAGCTATCATCTCAGAAATATGACTTAGATAGCGATAATTTTAAGGAATTTTATTTAAAATATAAAGATTCAATTTGTGAAACAGGTAAAACTATGCCAGAAGAAATAAGAGAAGTTAGCTTGAAATCACAAAATAAAAACAAATTAATTGAATATCGGGATAATAATAAAGAACAGCAATTTGCTTATAATGGAAGACGCCTTTCGTTTCTTTCCAGTTCAATTCATGAAGTAATATTTAGAAAAGGCAGTAATTTTTATAGAGGAGAAGGAATCAGTAAACTTCTATGTGATTTTTGGGATGATATAGACTTCAATAACACCCAGAACGAAGGTGGAATAAGTCTTCCTGCAGGTAAAAAACCTGAAATGTTACTTCATCGTATAATTGAAATGGTCACTGAGCCAGGAGATATTATTTTGGATTTCTTTCTTGGTTGTGGTACTACAACTGCAGTCGCTCATAAAATGGGACGTCAATATATTGGGGTCGAACAACTTAATTATGGAGAGAATGACTCAATTGGGCGTTTAAGAAATGTAATAAATGGAGATCAAACAGGAATTAGCAAAGTTGAAAACTGGCAAGGTGGTGGGGATTTTGTTTATTGTGAAATAATGAAATTAAATGAAAAATATATTGATGAAATTAAAAAATCGAAAACTACAAAAGAACTTCTTGATATTTGGAAAAAAATGAAAGAAAAAGCATTTTTAAGTTATAAAGTTGATATTAAACAGTTTGATGAGAATGTAAATGAATTTGAGCAATTGAGTATTGAAAACCAAAAGAAGTTTCTTATTGAGTGTCTGGACAAAAATCAATTGTATATAAATTACAGCGAGATTGATGATGAGGAATATGGGGTAAGCGAAGATGATAAAAAGTTGAATAAGGAGTTTTATAAATAGAAATATTATGCAGACGAATTTAGATAAATATAAAAAAGATATTAAAGAACTTCTTAAAAAAGGTGAGAAATTGTTATCTATTTTAACAACTAACGAGAATTTACAAAAATTCAGAAAAGATTATGAAATTTGGTATTCAGAATCTTTAGTATTAATAAAGGTTGTTTTGCCAGACAGAATTGAGGATTTTCAAAGATATTATGATCAAAAAGGCATCAACTCGTTAAAGAAATATATAACTTATACTCCACCGAGAAGTGAAGGCATAAAAGTAGATTTTGTTTATATCCCAGCTGAAGAAGTGGATTATGCAAGAGTGCTATTTGAAAATCAATTAGGTATAGTAAAAGCCGCTCAAAGGCGTTTTGAAAGTTCTTTATTTGATATTAAACAGATAGTACAAGCAGATTTATTTGATTCTGAACTTGATGCCGCACGAGAATTAAATAAGAAAGGTTTTGTCCGTGGCGCTGGAGCAATAGCGGGAGTTGTTTTAGAAAAACATTTATCTCAAGTTTGTGAAAATCACAAAATAAAAATTACTAAGAATAAATCAACAATAAATGATTACAATCAAGCGATTAAAGATAACGCTATAATAGAACGACATGATTGGCGTTTTATCCAGCGACTAGCCGATTTAAGAAATTTGTGTAATCACGACAAGAAAAAGGAACCTAAAAAAGAAGAAATAGAAGAACTTATTGCAGGTGTTGATAAAATTATGAAAACAATTTTATGAGGTAAAATAAAATATGCCAGGACAAACATTAGAACAAAAAATAACTGCAGCAAAGGAACTTGGATTACCTTTTCCAGAAGTCCATAATATTATAAAAAACAATCTCAATCCTTTATTCAAATTAAGACCATATCAAATAGAGGCATTCTCTCGTTTCATATTTTATATGAATAACACACAAATTAAACAAAAACCTACTCAATTGCTTTTTCATATGGCAACCGGTAGTGGTAAAACATTAATAATGGCAGGGACAATCCTTTATCTCTATGAGCAAGGATATCGCAATTTTATCTTTTTTGTAAATAGCACTAACATAATAAACAAAACAAGAGATAATTTTCTGAATCCTTTATCTATAAAATATCTTTTTTCTGAAGATATTACATTTGGAGAAAAACAGGTTAAAATTAAAGAAGTTGAAAACTTTCAAGTTGCCGATCAGGATGATATAAATATTATTTTTTCAACAATTCAAGGGTTACACTCTCGTCTCAATACTCCTCGTGAAAATTCTATTACCTATGATGATTTTACTGATAAAAAAATTGTTCTTCTTTCAGATGAAGCTCATCATATCAATGTAGAGACAAAGAAAGGAAAATTAACTATTGAAGAAAAGGAAGAAATAATTAGTTGGGAAGGTACTGTAAATCGCATCTTTAGGTCAAATCCTGATAATATCTTGCTTGAATTTACTGCGACAGTAGATTTTAGTAATCAAGATATCGCTAATAAATATTTTGATAAACACATTTTTGATTATCCATTAAAACAATTCCGTTTAGATGGCTATTCCAAAGAAGTGAAGGTTTTAGAGGCTGATTTACAACCAATAGACCGTGCATTGCAGGGTATATTATTAAACCAATATAGAAGAAAGATATTTGAGAAATACAAAAAGACCATTAAACCAGTTATTTTATTCAAATCAAAAACTATAGCAGAAAGTGAAAAATTATTTGAAGAGTTTAAAGATAAGATAAAGAACCTAAAAGAAGAAGGTATTCAAAAATTTAATAGTCCTCACAACGATAAAGCAATTAAAAGAATATTTGAATATTTTGAAAATAATAACATTTCTATTGAAAACATTACTACCGAAATAAAAGAGGATTTCTCTGAAGATAAATGCATTATTGTAAATAGCCAATCAGAAAGTGAAGAGAAGCAAATTGATATAAATACACTTGAAGATGAAAACAATGAATATAGAGCTGTTTTTGCTGTAAATATGCTGAATGAAGGATGGGATGTTTTAAATCTTTTTGATATTGTTCGGTTATACAACACAAGAGACGCAAAAGATGGTAAACCCGGCAGAACCACAACTTCTGAAGCCCAGTTGATAGGACGTGGTGCAAGGTATTGTCCCTTTCAGATAGATGCTACACAACCGATATATCAGCGCAAATATGACAAAGATATTGAAAATGAACTCCGTATTTGTGAAGAGTTATATTATCATAGTGCATATAATCCAAGATATATACAGGAATTAAATACTGCTTTACAGGAAATTGGTATTAAAGCTAAGGAATCAAGAGAGATACAACTTACTTTGAAGCCTGATTTCAAAGAATCTGAAATTTACAAAAATGGTATTATTTTCCTAAACGAACAACTAAAAAATGACCGAACTGGAATACTGACCCTGCCAACTTCAATTACGGCACAGTTGTTTGAGGTCAAATTAGAAACTGGTATAACATCTTCAACTACAATTTTTGATGACCAAAATGTTGTTAATATAGAACTGAAAGAAAAAGAATATCGTCTGACAGATTTTAATATAAATATTATCAGAAAAGCATTGAATAAACTGGAGTTCTATAAATTTAATAACCTAAAATCATTTTTACCGAATCTTAAATCTGTTTCTGAATTTATTACTTCTCAAAATTATTTAGGAAAAGTCAAGGTTAATATTAAAGGATTGTCAAGTCAAATCACAAATTTAACACCAAAACAGAAGGTTGATATTGCAACAAAAGTATTGGAGAAAATTAGCCAGATAATTATATCTGAAGATGTAGAATTTAAGGGAACAAAAGAATTTAAACCTTATGAGGTAAACAAGACCTTTAGAGATAAAACCTTAAATATATATGTCCGAGAAGGCGGAGACCAGGAATATGGTGTTGGACAAAATGAAACCATAAATACAGATTTGAAACTGGACTTAAGCAATAAAGAGTGGTATGTCTTTAATGATAACTATGGAACATCAGAAGAAAAACATTTAATAAAATTTATAAATAAAACTTATGACAAATTAAAAACGAAGTATAGTAAAATATACCTTGTCCGTAACGAAAAATATTTCCAATTATATAATTTTGATGATGGACGTGCAATGGAAGCAGACTTTGTCTTGTTTTTAGAGAAGAAGGAAACCGGACAATCATTATATTATCAGGTATTCATTGAGCCAAAGGGTGACCATTTGTTAAAGGAAGACGAGTGGAAAGAAAACTTTTTAAAGTCCTTAAAAGAAAAAGCAGAAATTAAAGTCCTATGGAAAACAAAGAAATTTATTGTATGGGGTATGCCTTTTTATAATGAACAATTGCGTAAGGTTGAATTTGAAAATGAATTTATAAAAATAATTAATGATTAAAATTGGCGACACTTTATATAACACGGGCTATACGGCTCACTTGGTTCGCCCAAATTTCGGCTACGCCGAAATTTCTTTTATGCTGAAAATGTTAGATGAAATTGCTATGATACATGGGTGAAATCATGTTGGCTTTGTTTCTTGGAGCCGGCTTTTCTAAGTGGGCTGCAAATTTACCGGTGGCCAGCCAGCTGTTTGATTTTAACTTTGAACCTTGGGGGCCACATGAGCTTAAAAAACTTGAAATTGTAAAATCGTTAAAACATAATTGGGACAAATCACACCCGTATGGGCTTAGCGAACAATTCATTGCAGATGCATTGAAATTTGAGGAGAAAAAGAAAGAGGCGGTTCTTTGGTATATTGTTCGTAGGCTTTCGGAACCATTTGTTTGGAAAGAGTATCATGCACAGAAATGGCGCAGACATGTTTTGATGATTGATGAAAATCGCAAATACAATAGACCAGGAGTCGTTCAAGCACAAAAGTTTCTTATGAAATATTTGACTGCATCTTTAGCTGGTATCATAACCACAAATTATGACATCCTTGTTGAATATGCGCTTGGGACAAAGGGATTTAACTACGGTATCCCTAATCAAACGCTTACAGGTCGAGGACCATATCCTGTTTCTCAGTGGAAAAATCCCGTTACACTAAAAGGTAAGATCCCGATAGCGAAAATACATGGTAGTATTTCATGGGATGAACATAATCAATATACAGATGGGAGGCGTGGTTTGACAGGTCATGCTTTAATTGTGGCACCAACACCCGAGAAAGAAGCATCAGAGTCTTTGAGGTTTGTTTGGAACTTGGCTAAAGAAATTCTCAGAAAAGCCACACGGATGATTGTTTTTGGGTTTGCATTTAACCCTTACGATACATCGGTTCTGAATCTCCTAAAGTCTGAAGGTAAGAACTCGGAGTCTGTTCTCTTGGTGAACATAGAATCCAACACTGAGGCGGCACGTATTCTATGGCCAAGCGCTGAAATTATATCGGCAGTGCCGCCACCAGATGGGAATAAAGAGATGCAAAATTGGCAAGAGAAATGGCTAGGAATATGAGCCCAACTTCATCTAACGGCGTGTTTGCGGTTCGCTTCACTCACCCAAATGCCTTCGGCACTTCGCAAACACGCGAACCGTTATATTAAATGGGGATTTCAAAATTAAGGAAGATAGGTAAGATATGGGAAAAGTGGTCAGAGTCAATTTTTAAGGGTAAAAAGGTCAAATCAATTTTCCTAAAAAAATCACTCTGACCCTATTTTTCCGGGTAATATGGTATAAATATAAAAAAGGGCTCGAAAAAATTATCGTTTTTCCTCGATATAGAACTGAAGCGACAGCCGACGTAGCTCAGTTGGTAGAGCAACGGTTTCGTAAACCGTAGGTCGTCAGTTCGAATCTGACCGTCGGCTCCAGTGCAATTTATTTCCGGGCTGTATTATCCACTTTTGTGGTAATACGGCTTTTTAATTTAGATAGTGTAAAATTTACTGGGGGCTAGGGGAATTGTTTGGAGTGTCAAACGAAAGTTTGACCAGGTATCGCGACTCGTTGGGACGTTTTACCCTCCAGTTCCTCCCTCGGGGTCAGGGACGACCCCGAGTACCGGTATGCTGTTGAAAAACCCCTGACTGGTAGTCCCGACTTGTCGGGACAGAAACTCTGGGTCAGAGACGACCCAGAGTACCTATTTTGATACGGCTTTTTTCATTTCATAAAAATGTTGAATTTTTGTGCGAATTGTGTTAAAATAATAACTAAGCATGGACAGGAAATTAATCAAATATTGCGATATAGTTATAGAGTTCGGTTTACCAATCTTAGCCTTCCTTATCGCTCTATCCTTTTATCTAAAGACCTACGATTCCTGTCAGATAAAAATTACCCTTCTGCATATTGGTGCTACTATTATTGTAGCGGCGTGGATTGTTAAGGTAATTGAGAGAGGAAGGCTGCTGGAAAGTAGAGAACAGCGCCTGTATGCAATTCCTGTTCTCATTTTCCTCCTTTCCGGTATCGTTTCCTTCTCCATTTCACCATTTAAATTTACCAGTTTCGAGGAGCTTACCAGGAGAGTTCTGTATATAGGAATCTTTCTGGTCGCTCTCATTGAGTTTGACAGTTCCGAAAAAGTAAATAGAATGTTCCGTTGGATACTCGCTGCCACCTTTATCGCTGTTTTCTATGGTCTGGTTCAATTCTTAGAACTGGACCCCTTCATCTGGAGGCAGGCTTTTGGAGATAGAATATTTTCCACTTTTGGCAATCCGAACTTCTTTGCAGCCTTCCTGGTACTGGTTACTCCTCTAATTCTAGCATTTTTTGATTTTTCCGAGCTGGAACAGACAAAAAGGACAATTGTCTCTTTAGTTCTAGTCGCAGCCATTGGTATCCTCTACTGTTTTATGCAATTTTTGGGAAAGGAAGGACTTATGCGAATGGGAAGTCTGGGAACTTCTGCCTTTCTCTTCTTTGTGGAAAATAAGACTTACGCTTTCTTTTTTCTCCTTCTTGCTTCTTTATGTCTGATGGTGCTATTGAAAATGAAGTCCAAAAAGCTTCTGGTTCTCTTTCTGTTTATCGTTGTCATTAATCTCCTTATGACCAGAACTAAAGCTGCTTATGTAGGCTTTGCAGCGGGAACTTGCTTCTTTGCAGTGTTGACCACGCTTTTTGTTGTTCCAGCCACAAAGAAACGGAAAAAAGTTTTCCTGGCAGTTTTCCTCTCAGCAATGCTTCTGGGTACTTCGCT
>Ga0315280_10009484_pt1 | contig 12477 bp, 13 predicted proteins | sample YL17G06_40_MG_FD_203697 | JGI IMG/M metagenome (GOLD analysis project Ga0315280, IMG submission 203697) | Sediment microbial communities from Yellowstone Lake, YNP, Wyoming, USA - YL17G06_40 | ecosystem: Environmental > Aquatic > Freshwater > Lake > Sediment | place: USA: Wyoming | collected... | reverse complement strand
AAAGCGCGATATCAAGAGATAAGCGGCGATTCGGCTGCGCACTGCGTGCCCGCATATGGGAAACGCAGGTTGCAGAGGCCTACATCTGGGCGCTGATACACAACATAGGGATTGTTTTATTTTCCCCTGCGCCGCGCCTGCCGTTGGGATCAGCGGCTTAGTTAGTGAATTTTTCTGCTGCTGCCCACTTTTCAACAGAGCAAAATCCTGTAAATTGGAGAGGGCTAAAATCGCGTAACTTTCATTTGGCTTTGGAGTTACTAAAAATGGCAATTTACAGGAAAAATTTAGTGAAACAGGCGGAGATTTTTCGGGAGAGATGGTCAAGGAAGGAGATAACCGTGTGTTGAGTTGCTTGCGCCGAAAATTGTTGCACAGTTTGTCAGCCAGCGATACAATCCTGTAAAAACGGGGAAAAATGGAAACTTCAGCAATTCTACTCACAGTTACAATCTGCTATCTCATCGGCGCAATCCCGTTCGGGCTGATTGTGACCAGACTGGTCAAAGGTGTGGACATCCGCACACTCGGGAGCCGCAATATCGGCGCAACAAATGTCGGACGCGTCCTCGGACGCAAATGGGCGCTCCTCGTGTTTGTCCTGGACTTCGCAAAAGGGTTTCTTCCTTCTTACGGAGTCCTCGCGTTTTTGTATTCCTCAACAGCGCATCGGCAGGGGGATTTTCTCACAACGCAGGCGCAACTGATTCTGCTCAGTTGCGCGCTCGCGACAATTCTCGGTCACATTTTTCCGGTTTACCTGAAGTTCAGAGGTGGCAGAGGCGTGGCGACCGGCGCGGGCGTATTCGCCGCGCTCACCCCGCTTCCGCTTGGTATCGCAGGTGCTGTGTGGCTGTTAGCCGTCATCATTTCACACTACATTTCGCTCGGCTCAATCTGCGCAGGAATCGCACTACCTGCGAGTTTTGTCGCTCTCAACTTTCAGACCGCGTTCAAGGAACAGAAACCGCTTACCATCCTCTGCCTCGCAGTCGGCGCGGTCGTAATTGTGCGTCACGTTCCAAACATAAAACGCCTCATCAGAGGCACAGAAAATAGAATGGGAAAGCGATACAGTCCGCTCACGGAATCAGCATCGGGGAAAAAAGAATGAAACGAATTACGATTGTTGGCGATGGCGGCTGGGGAACCGCACTCGCCATTCTTCTCCATTCCAAACAGTTCTCAGTCAAGGTATGGGGAAACTTCCCAGAATACACAGAAGTAATCAAGGATAAGCGCGAAAACGTCAAATTCCTCCCCGGAGTCAAAATCCCGCCTGAGATTCACCTCACAGGCGACTTCAGCGAAATAAGAGATGCGGAACTCCTCGTCTGCGCTGTCCCGACGCAATTCATCCGCAGCGTCTTCTCAAGACTCCGGGACACCTTCATTCCGAGTATCCCCATAGTCTCAGTGGCAAAAGGAATTGAACAGAATACGTTACTGAGATGCACGCAGATCATAACCGACATTTTCGGCAAAATACCTGTCGCCGCGCTCTCAGGTCCCAGCCACGCAGAGGAAGTCGCACGCTCCATCCCCACCGCAGTGGTGGTCGCAGGCGAAAACCACAAACTGGCACAGACTGTTCAAGACATTTTTATGAGCCCCACCTTCCGCGTCTATACTCACAGTGACCTTGTAGGCGTGGAACTCGGTGGCGCGCTCAAAAATATCATCGCACTCGCCGCAGGAATGTGCGACGGACTCGGCTTCGGAGACAATACCAAATCCGCGCTCCTTACGCGCGGCATAGTTGAAATTGCACGCCTCGGCACCGCGCTCGGCGCACGCCGCGAAACGTTCGCCGGACTCTCAGGAATCGGCGACCTCATCACGACATCTTTCTCACGCCACGGACGCAATCGCGCAATGGGCGAACTCCTCGGTCGCGGAATACCGCTCAACGAGGCGCTCAAGTCAACCGAGAAAGTGGCTGAAGGCGTCTGGACGACTACCGCTGCGCGTGACCTCGCAAAAAGAACAGGCGTTGAGATGCCAATTACGGAGCAGGTCTATAAGGTCCTATTTGAGGGGAAGGAACCTCAAAAGGCGGTCATAGACCTTATGACCCGCGGAAAAAAATCTGAATACGAAGTGTTGACTTGACCGGGCAGATGCAGTATCTTTCAGTTGTGCCGGGGCGTAGCGCAGTTTGGTTTAGCGCGCTTGCATGGGGTGCAAGAGGTCGCTGGTTCAAATCCAGTCGCCCCGATAGGAAGCAGCGAAAAATCACCTGCTTCACCCTCAAAAACCTTCAAAGATACAAGAAAATCGCTCCGGCAAGAAGTGTCTGCGCTTAGTGCGGATTCTTCACTAAGACCCGGGCAGCCCGCCTCAGGTGGGAAGGAAAAAGAGGTGGGAGTATCTTTCGCCGCCGTTTCGGCGAGACTTCGGCCAGCTCAGTTGAGCCGCTCAGGCGAGCCGTTCGTGGCAAGGAATCTCTCTCGGCTGCAGAAACTTTGCTGAATTACCCTCACTTCCTTTAGTAATGTTCAGCCCGAAAAGTATTTTTCCTCTTTTTGCCCTGTCATAAAAGAGCGTGTCAAAAACCGCGCCAAAGCCGCTCGCTTGCAAAGTTGGAGAATTTCTAATTATGCTGCGTGAATCTTGACAAAGTGGTTCAGAATGTATAGGATTCTGTGCGTTCTGCTTTGGAGTATCGCAATGGAAAGAATCTATCTTGACAATAACGCGACCACGAGGGTTCTTCCCGAAGTCGCTGACGCTATGGCGCCGTATTTCACAGAGTTCTACGGGAACGCGTCAAGTCTCCACTCTTTTGGACGGGAAGCGCGGAAGGCGGTTGAAGACGCGCGCGATAAGGTCGCATCTCTTATCAGCGCGTCTCCGGAAGAGATATTCTTTACCGGAAGCGGCACAGAAGCGGACAATCAGGCTGTCCGCGGAATTCTTGAGGCGAATAAGAAACGCGGAAACCACGTTATCTCCTCCACAATTGAGCATCCGGCAGTTCTTGAGGTGTGCAATTACATAGAAAAAGAAGGCGCGAAAGTTACGCGAATCAGAGTCAATCCCAACGGAATCGTGAGACTGGAAGAGATTGAGAAAGCGTTCACAGATAAGACGGTTCTCGTCTCCATTATGTTAGCAAATAACGAGGTCGGCTCAATCCAGCCGATTGTGGAGATTTCCAAACTCGCGAAGAAGAGAGGAGTTCTCGTCCACACAGATGCTGTCCAGGCTGTTGGGAAAATCTCGGTCAGCGTTGGTGAACTCGGGGTGGACGCGCTTTCTATATCCGCTCACAAGATTCACGGTCCGAAGGGGGTTGGCGCGCTTTATGTAAGAAAAGGGGTCAAAATCGCGCCTCTCCTTTACGGCGGCGGACACGAACGCGGAAGAAGACCGGGTACAGAAAACGTCGCAGGCATAGCGGGAATGGGAAAGGCGTGCGAAATCGCTCGCAGGGAACTGGCAGATTACGGCAGACGCGTTAGTGTGCTGCGTGACCGCCTGGAGCAGAAAATTCTTGAGACGGTTCAGTTCACTTACGTGAACGGCGACAGAGAGAGAAGAGTGCCGAACACTACGAACATCTCATTTGAGTATGTTGAGGGCGAGGGCATTGTTCTATCGTTAGATTTGAAAGGGATAGCGGTCTCCACAGGTTCTGCGTGCGCAACCGGGAAGTTAGAGCCTTCGCACGTTCTTATTGAAATGGGTCTTTCACCCGCGCTCGCTCAAGGCGCTATAAGATTTTCACTCGGCTATGAAATTACAGAGGAACAGATAGACTACACTGCGGGCTCGGTTGTTGAGGTGGTGGATAGACTGCGCAAGATGTCTCCTCTTTACGAGGACGCGCTCAAACAGGGAATCTGTAAGAAGTGACAGGAGAGCAAAATGGAACAGCAATACAGTGAAAAGGTGATGGACCATTTTACGAATCCGCGCAATATGGGCGAAATTCCTGACGCGGACGGCGTCGGCACAGTCGGGAACCCGGTCTGCGGCGACATAATGCGCCTCTATATAAAGGTGAAAGACGGCGTTCTTGAAGATATAAAGTTCAAGACATTCGGCTGCGGCGCGGCAATCGCATCAAGCAGTATGCTGACAGAAATGGTCAAGGGCAAGAAGATAGATGAGGCACTGAAAGTAAGCAACAAGGCTATAGTTGAGGCGCTCTGCGGACTGCCCCCACACAAACGCCACTGCTCAGTCTTAGCCGAAGAGGCGCTCAAGAAAGCGGTGGATGACTACTACAGCAAGAAGGGCGCGAAGTGAAAGCAAGTGCAAAACTAAGGAACAACATTGAAATGAAGATAAGAGAGATTGTGAGCGAATTTAAAGCAGAACTAAAGAAGTTGTATGGCAGGAGACTGAAAAACCTTATTCTGTACGGCTCGTGGGCGAGAGGCGAAGCGGCGAAGGACTCGGACATCGATCTGGTCGTTGTTCTTGCAGGAAGTGTCATCCCCGGAGAAGAGATAGATAATATGATAGACGTAATCACAGAGACAAATCTGAAATACAATGCTCTAATCTCTGTTGTGCCTGTCTCGGAAAAAGACTACTCCTCACTCAACAGTCCGTTGCTCATAAACGTGCGAAGAGAGGGAAGCTCTGCTTGAGAGAGATAGAATCGCTCATCAAAAGAGCCGCCAAGTATCTGAAAACTGCCGAGTCCCTCCTGAAAGAGGGAGATTACGAGTCTTCCGTCTCAAGGACTTATTACGCGATGTTCTATTGCGCCCAGGCTGCGTTACTGACAATAAGCCTGTCATTTTCATCTCACGCAGGTGTAATCTCAGCGTTTGGAGAGCACTTCGTCAAAACAGGTCTCTTCCCCAAAAAGATGAGCAAGGAACTCAATAGGGCATTTGAAAAGAGGCAAATAAGCGACTACAGTCACACCTTCACAATATCGGAAGAAGAAAGCAGCCAGATGCTCGCAAATGGCAGAGAATTCTTAGAGGAAGTAGTTCAGCATCTGAAGAAGAAAAAGATGATATGAGATGTTCTTGATATACGGACCTGAGCGGAGTTGTCAAGAGGACAACAAGAAGAGTGAGAACTTGGCAAAACAGCCGCGGGTGTTAGTCGCATTGAGCGGCGGCGTTGACAGCGCAGTTTCAGCACACCTCCTGTCAAAAGAAGGCTACGAACTCCTCGCTGCGACGATGATTCTTCTTCCCTGCGTCGGTGCGGGTGAACCTGCGCGGCCTAACTGCTGCTGCGGCGAGCAGTCAATAAGTGCTGCGAGGCGCATCTCGGCGCAACTCGGGATACCGCACAGTCTCGTTGACCTCGCAGATGAGTTTGAGAAACAAATCATATCCAGATTCCTGAGCGAATACTCGCGCGCAAGAACGCCGAATCCCTGTGTCTGGTGCAACAGGGAGATAAAGTTTGGTCTTCTGAACCAGAAATCTCGCGCACTTGGCTGCGATACAGTCGCCACAGGGCACTACGCAAAAGTGGAGAAAGACGCTCTGACAGGAAAATTCCTGCTGAAGAAAGGGAAGGATTCAAAGAAAGACCAGTCATACTTTCTGTTTTCTCTGACGCAGGAGCAACTTTCAAATACGCTCTTTCCGCTTGCCCCACTGACAAAAACTGAGGTGCGTGAAATCGCAAAAGAGGCGGGCATTTCCGCGTTCAATGCGCGGGAAAGTCAGGATATTTGCTTCGTCCCGGGCAACGACTGCACGCAGTTCTTGCGGGAGAGGTTAGGCGGTGCGCTCATTACGGGAAATTTCAGAGACAGTTCAGGCAAGGTTCTGGGAATGCACGGAGGGATTCAGTTATATACTGTTGGTCAGCGCCGCAGACTCGGCATCGCAAAGGGCGAGCCGCTCTACGTGCTCAAGATAGATTCCCAGACCAACGAGATAATTCTCGGTCCGAAAGAGGAACTCTACGCCACCTCTCTCACCGCAAGCGAGGTCAACTGGATAGGATTTGACCAGCCGCCTGCAGAAATTCGCTGCTGCGCAAGAATCAGATATTCGCATAAAGAGGCGCCAGCGACTGTAAGGCGCATTTCCGAAGATTCGGTTGAAGTGAAGTTTGACGAGCCGCAGATGGCGATAACTCCGGGACAGGCTGTCGTATTCTACGATGAAGACCGCGTTCTCGGCGGCGCAACAATACTTGATAGCAGGCAGTAGATAGTAGGCAGCAGATAGGGAACAGCGGGGAGCAAACAGCGTTCCAAAGCCCCGCCGTTCACCGGCGGGGAGGAATCTACCGCCCCGGTGAACGGGGCGGCTTTGGAACCAAGATGGTAGGTTACCCTAAACGTAAATCGCTATATAGCAGGTTCACAACCGTTTTTCAAGTTCTGCGCGCTGCGGGTCAGAAAGGTTGGTCAGCAGGTAATTGACAGCGCGGATAAGCGTGTCCACTCTGAACGGCTTTGTCATATAATAATGGCAGCCCTTGACGTAGCCCTTCCAAACATCCGGTTGCTCGGCTTTGGAGGTGAGCATCACGACAGGCAGTTCAGGGTTTATGCTTTTGAGCGCGTTCATAACTTGATAGCCGTCCATCTTTGGCATCATAATGTCCAGGACCATCAGGTCAAACCTGGACTTGCTAAGCAGCATAAGCGCTTCTGCGCCGTCTTTTGCCTGAACGACCTTATAGCCGTGACTTGTGAGCAGTTCCCCTACGACAGTTCTTATGTCAGTCTCATCGTCAACGACAAGAATAGTCTTATCCTTTGGGTCAAATCTGAGATTATCTTTTTTGCCAAAAGGAAGAAGCATATCAAGAACCCTCTCTATAGGCCCTTCTGCCACGCAGCCAGTCAGATTTCCTCTAACAAATATTACCATCAATAGTTCACAATGTCAAATGTAAGAAAAGTAGAAAATTCACTAAAATTGATGCGGACATTCAGAGAGCGACTTCAAACTTCTTATAGCGGTGAGAATATCTTCCGCTGTGATCGCTTTCATACAAGATGCGTGGCTGCATCTTCGCTTCTCGCACGGACTGCAGGGAATATCTTTTCTCACTATAATGTAGTTGTCACAGTTTGGCGCGTAGATTTGAGGGTCTTTTGGTCCGAATATGGCGATAACAGGTGTTCCAACCGCAGCCGCGATGTGAAGAGGTCCTGTATCAGCGCCGATAAAAAGGGAGCACCTTTTCAGCAGATACGCTAATTCTTTCAGTCCGCTAAGTTCAGGCGCTATTATGCAGGCGCTTCCTGATAAAGAGTTGATTTTCTCCGCCATCTCCTTCTCGCCCGGTCCGAACGTCAGAAGAGGAATCACACTGAACTGCGACCTCAACCTGAAGCAGACCTCTGCGTATTTTTTTTCATCCCACCTTTTGAACGCGCCAAATCTGCTTGTTCCAGCGTGCACCGCAACGACTCTCTTATCGCTTATCCCCTGCTCGGCAAAGAACCTGTCAACAGCGGACATCTCGGGCTGGGAAAAGTGAAAAGAAGCGTTGACTTTCTCCGGTTTTATGCCCACCGCTTTGAGCAGATGGAGATTTTTCTGCGCTCTGGTCATTTTGGCGCGCGGGAGTTTTACAGTCCGCGTATAGGAAATACTGGCGAACTCCCGCACATTCCTCGGACTGAAGCCGATTCTCACCCTGCTTGCGCTTGATAGGCAAACAGCCGCGCTTCTTGCGTTCCCCTGAAAGTCCAGACAGAGGTCAAATCTTCTTCTTCGCAAAGCGGCGACAGCGCAAAGAATCTGATAGATAGCCAGAGGCGCGAGAAAAGGATTTTTCAATTTTCCCGTCCAGGAGTGCCTCTCAACGACAAAAACCTCATCTATGTCGGGAGACCCGTAAAGGAGAGAGGATGTGGGTTTCTCAACCGCAAAAGTAATTCGCGCGCGCGGGAAACTCTCACGAATAAGGCGCACGGCAGGCAGGACATTTACCACATCTCCAATCGCACTCAGCCTGACTATCAGAATTCTCTCATACCCTGCCACAACGCTCTCTCACAGGAAGTAATGGCGAAGATAAGAACAGGCGAGGTCTGTTTGCCGGAGTAGCAGTCTGCTTCTCCTTTCTACCTCATCTGATTCGGAAATTGACTTTAGTTGTTCTGCCGCTTGTGACAGTTACTTTTTTTTCGTCTGCCGCCTGACCCTTTGACGCTCTCAGGACATACTTTCCCGGTTTCAGTCGTTCTTTTATCTGAAACTCGCCGTCTTGGTCTGACCAGGTGGTTGGCTTTTTTGCCCCTTCCGGCGCCTCTTTGACAGATATGGTCGCGCCTGCGACTGGCTTTTCATCCTTATCCGAAACCTTACCGGAAACTGAGCCGGGTTCTTCTTCAATCGCCGCCGGTTCCAGCGCTATCTGAACGTTTTCCGTCTTCTTCGCCTTCACCTCAATAGTTTTGCTTCTGTAAACCTCTTTTTTGTCCCATTCCACAACAACGATGTATTTACCCGGCTCAAGGTTGTCAAAACTGTAAGAGCCATCTGCCGCTGTCTTCACTTTGATCAGCGGCTTCTTTTCTCCCTCAGTGATAACTGAAACAGTCGCCCCCTCAAGCGCTCTGCGTGCGACAGTAACTTTCCCCTGTATCACGCCAACCAGTATCTGAACGCGGGAGAGGGTAAAAACAACTTTCGTTCCCGCCCCGGGCGCGACCTTTGCCTGAACCTGCGTTGAGTTGTATCCGCGTTTGCGGACTTCCAGTTTGTATGTGCCCGGCGCCAAATCAGAGATGAAGAAGCCGCCATCAAATACGAGGCTTCCCTGACCACGTGATGTAAAGGTTTCTCCCACCCGGCTTGCACCTTCAAGTATCACTATCTCGGCGCCGCCAACAAGTTCGCCTGATGTATCGGCAACGTATCCGTAAATCGCGCCTTTAGACTCCTGCGCCTGCGCAACGCAGAGCGTGAAAACGAAAGCGCACGCAACAAGCGCAAATGACCATCCCCGGACACGAATTCCGGTGAACAGCGAATAACTCTTCATAACTTTTCGCTCCTATCTTAGAAACTTCAGCGCCCAGGCTGTTTTATTCTCTATACCGCTTTCCTTCAGTTCCTGAGGAGGCGCGCCCGGCTGCGCTCTCGCGCCCTTCCCTGTTCCCAGTTTGGCACTCCCCGCTTTATTGAAGAACGTGACATCGCCTTTGACGCTGAGGACTTCAACCGCGCCATCAGGCTCTACCTTCACATCAAATTCGCATCTCTTCCCGAACATTTTACACTCCGCCGCCTCAACCTCAACCTCTTCTTCAGGAGACTGAACAAATATCTCTCCTGCGCCAAGTTCAACCTTGTGCAGTTCCTTGAAGCAACGCAGGTCGCAGAAAGTGTTATCAGCCAGAACCACGCGAATCTTTTCCCCGAGACGCAGAGCGCACTTTCCAGACTCTGTTCTGATTGAAGAACCGAGAACAACCCTGTCAGCGGTTGCAAGAGGAAGCCATTTTGATGCGCTGAAATATCTGATTTGCGCTGAATTAATAACTCGCTCCACAACACCATCGCAGGGCACCTGCGGCTCGGCTTTGAGACCGAGAAGAACAAGAAGGACAAATATCAAAGCGCCAAGAACACAGATGACCGCAATTCCCGCTTTCACGGGAGACCGCTGCGACACTTTTGTCTGCGCCTCGGCGAGTATTTCGCCAACTCTGGCTGAGAGTGCTTCTTCCAATCGCAGATTTTTCAGCGCCACAGCGACCAGATTCTCCACCTGCTCTCCCTGCCGCTGAATAGTCGTAAGAAGGTCAGTAAGCGCTGCCTTCGCTTTCCTGACGCGTTCTTCCAGTTCCTGCGCCGAAATCCCCACTATCCGTTCCAACTCACTGTAGGAATTATTGTAGTGGGAGAAAAGCGCAAGCGTCTCGCGTAACTGGTCGGGGAGAGACCGAAAAGCGAGTAAGACGAGTTCATTCAACTTTTCCGTCGGAATATTTTCAATGTTTCCAGCCTTTTTGAGCGACTCTTCTATCTTTGCCCTGGCGCTTTCCGGCGTATCTGAGATAACTTTCTTTCCCTGGAGAAACTGCGTTGACTGTGCACGCACAGTCTCAACGAGATACCTGCTGAAAAGTTGCGGCTCCTGAGTCGCGGTGATTGAACTGCCGGCAGCGGCGAGTCCCATAGCAGCCGCTTCTCGCGCCCAGTCCGCCCTATGGCACGCAGAAAACGCGACAGCGGTGGCTGCCTTATAATACTTTTCCAAAAGAAGGCGCAGCGAATCTTTTCTACCGCTTATCGCTTCTTCCAACAGTTTCGCGTCATCCATTCAGAACTCTCGTTCTCAGGTGATTTTCAAGAATTATACTCGTGGTTGTTGCCCGTATCAATAGGTGTGTATATAATGCAAAAGGCAGATGAAGCCGCGGGATTTATCCCGCGGGAAGGCGTCCCCATATGAAAGGAGAATCGGATTGGAAAAGAAGAACGCGGTTGCTGTGCCGCCTGAAGTGCAACACTTTCATAAAACGCTTCAAGTCATAACAGATAACATCCGTAAAGTCATTGTCGGACACGAAAAGATGATTGATGAGGCGCTCACTTGCCTCCTCTGCGACGGACATGGACTCATAGAAGGTGTGCCGGGTCTGGGCAAAACCCTTATGGTGCGGACGCTCGCGCAGTCCATAGGCGCGAAGTTCTCGCGTATTCAGTTCACCCCTGATTTGATGCCCTCAGATATAGTCGGCACAGATGTCGTCATAGAAACCGAGAGCGGCGGGAAAAAATTTGACTTCAGACAGGGACCAATATTTGGAAACATCATTCTGGCGGACGAAATAAACAGAGCGACTCCGAAAACCCAGTCCGCTCTTCTTCAGGCTATGCAGGAGAAAAGCGTAACAGTCGGCGGGAGAACTTACGAACTCGCCGCGCCGTTCTTCGTTCTGGCAACTCAGAATCCGTTGGAGATGGAAGGAACATTTCCTTTGCCTGAAGCGCAGTTGGATAGGTTCTTTTTCAAAATCCTTCTTATGTCCAGCAACCTGAAAGAACTTGTGGAGATAGTGGACAGAACCTGCAGTGATTCTGTTATTTCGGTGAGCGCTGTCGCGCAGACTGAGGATATTCTCGCAATGCGCCGGACAGTTCGCCGCGTGCCAGTTGCCAGCCACGTAAAGGAGTTCGCCGCGCGCATCGTGTTAGCGACTCATCCGGAGAGCGATTCTGCCGCACCTCTGGTAAAGCGGTATGTAAGATACGGGGCGAGTCCGCGGGGAGTTCAGTGCATAGTTCTCGCCGCTAAGGCGCGAGCGCTCAAAGAAGGCAGGTTCAACGTCGCGTTTGAAGATTGCAGGGAAGTTGCCAGACCCGCGCTTCGCCACAGAATAATTCTCAACTTTGAGGGCGAGGCTGAAGGAATAGACAGAGACGCCATCATCAGCCAGATACTTGATTCTATTCCCACCACCAGCGCGAAATAACGGACCGCTAAAGCCGGGTTTCAACACAGGGGTGTTTTTTCGCCCGCTGTACAACGGGTGAATTTATTCGCCGCTTTCTGCGCCCCTGCACCGCACAAAACCTAACGCTTGACACCAACCCCCACTCAGGTATAATAGAACCCCATGCGCGGGATACTATGGAGGATGCGCCCGTGAAACTGAACTCGTTGTTTCGTAAGGTGTCTCAGTCCTTATCAGTTGAGTTTACTGAACTGTGCCGCGAGATCACACATGCGCAGTCGTCCGGAGAGGCGAGAGAAGAAGCCCTTGCTACTTTCTTACGAAGGTACCTGCCTGCCCGAGTCGGTGTAGATCGTGGCTTTGTAATCGACGCTCTTGGCGGTGAAAGCCGCCAGCTCGATATAGTCCTTCACGATCGCACTGTTGGGACGGTATTTGAGGTCAGTGGGGTCAAATATTTCCCATGTGAAGCCGTTATAGCAGTTGGAGAAATCAAGTCCGATGTCAGTTCATCTGACAAGCTTTTTAACGCCTTGGAGAAACTGAAGTCCGCTAAGACCTTAGACCGAAGCAACAAAGGTAGGAACTGGCTTATCACAGGCCCCAGAGTCTCTTTGCAGGGAATGCCTTTTGAGCCATCGAAGAATCACCGGGATCAAATTTTCGGCTTTGTCTTCACTACCGGTGGCTTGTCCAAGGAAACCCTCATAAATGGCATTCAAGACTTCAACACGCAAAATCCGCGAACGACATGGATGAACCTGTTCTGTGACCTAAACAGATTTCTAATATCCTACGAATGTGAAGAAGGTTTGTACCCCTCCGCAATGGACGCCAAATTTATGTACTGCACAGAACCTGACGAGTTGCCTGACCTCTTGCTTCTATTCTACTCCATCCTTGCAACATTCGTCGACGAGGCCCATGTGGCGCGGCCTGTTTACTTCTCCTACGCTGAGATCGCGAAGACAACGGCTTCCTATCATGAACTTACTAAGAGACTCTAACAAAACCTCAAGTTGGGTGACGAAAATGCCGATATAGAGCATGTCCAACAATATGAGGGGGGCATGCCTATGGCAAGAGAACTTATCACAGATGAACTATGGAAAGTAATT
>Ga0315280_10009483_pt1 | contig 12477 bp, 10 predicted proteins | sample YL17G06_40_MG_FD_203697 | JGI IMG/M metagenome (GOLD analysis project Ga0315280, IMG submission 203697) | Sediment microbial communities from Yellowstone Lake, YNP, Wyoming, USA - YL17G06_40 | ecosystem: Environmental > Aquatic > Freshwater > Lake > Sediment | place: USA: Wyoming | collected... | reverse complement strand
AAAAACCTAGAAAACTTTGTTAAAAATGCTCCAAGAAAGCTAACATGCATATTATGTAAGCGCATGATGTACCGCATTGCCGAACAAGTAGCAGAAAAAGAAAAAGTAGAGGGCATAGTAACTGGCGAAGCAATAGGCGAACAAGCAAGTCAAACAATAACAAACCTAAAAGTCTTAGATGAAGCCTCAGCAAAATACCCGATACATCGCCCACTCTTAGGCTTTGACAAAACAGAGACTACAGAGTTAGCCAGAAAAATCGGCACTTTCACAATTTCAACCCAAAAAGCTAAGAGCTGCAGTGCCGCACCCACTAAGCCGTCCACCAAAGCGAAATTGGAAATTGTAAAAAAAGCTGAGGAAAACTTTGACATAGGACAGATGGTTGAGGAATCTGTTAAAGCAGCTAAAATTGTGACAGTTTAGACTTGATATGACTTATTAACACAATGAACTATTTTTATGTGTTATGTCGTCGGCTGAAGTTGCGGTTCGAGTGTTTCGCACACTGGAAAATGAAGACGTTAGAGTACTGCAAGTCATCGAGACCGGCATGAGCAAACATGAATTCGTTCCAAAAGAAGAGATTGCAAAATTCACCAAACTCGACCTTGCGCGGGACACAGACTTCAGATTAAGCCACCTTAACAAGTTGGGCTTGATATATCGAATGCGAGGCGCGTATGTTGGCTACACATTGAACTATACGGGTTACGATTGCCTTGCAATAAACGCCTTCGTTAAAGCCGGAGTGCTTGAAGCCTTTGGAAAACCCTTAGGCGTGGGCAAAGAAGCAGACGTTTATGACGCATTAAACCCGAAAGGAGAAAGAATAGCCGTAAAATTTCATAGACTGGGCAGAATCAGTTTCCGCCAAACCATGCGAAAAAGAGGCTACACAACCGAGCATATCAGCTGGCTATTTCAGTCTAGACTTGCGGCGGAAAAAGAATTTCAAGCCCTAAGGCTTCTCTTTCCATATAAAGTGGCTGTTCCGGAGCCAATAAGCCAAAACCGTCACGTAGTAGTCATGGGAATGATTGAAGGGGCAGAACTTGCAGAGTGGAAAGAAATTCGTAAGCCAGAAAAGGTTCTAAAAGAAATACTGCGCAACGTTCGAAAGGTCTATTTGAAGGCTGGCGTTATCCATGCGGATTTAAGCGAATATAACGTTATTTTAAAGCCAGACATGCATATTCTAATTATTGATTGGCCCCAATACGTTACAAAGGATCATCCAAATGCCAACGAGCTTCTGACACGGGATGTTAAAAACATTCTGCACTATTTTAAACGCAAGTATATGTTAAAGGTTAAACTTAATGAAGCCTTGAGTTATGTGACTGGAACGGGCAAAATAGGTATTTTTTAGTGAACATCCAACGCTATGTAAAGTACGTTGTTTCCACGCAACAAGACATTTCCATAATTAGTGATTAACTGGTCATCTCTGGATTCTGTTGCTCCTTCAAGAAGTATGTTCATATGCCCGTCACACTTAATCATTTTCCCCTTATATTCGCATCCGTTTTTCAACATAACCGCAATGCCGGCATTTAACTGCTTAACAAGCACGTTTAATGGCTTTTTACTAGGTTCCATGCATGCACCAGAGTTTTCTTACATTAATCATTCATATCCACGACCCATCAAATATAAAAGTCTTATGAAAAACTATTTTTAAATTTAAAGGCAATTTAATCATATTCCCAATTTTTCCAGCCAATTTTAAAAATAAATGGCGTTTACCGCAAATTTTTCAGTATTGACAAGGCTACAATGATTAGAAATACAATTCCAGCCCACCATAGACTTCTCATGAAAAACCCAAATGAAAGGCAACCAGAGCGCAAGTATAAGTATGAAAAGCAAACGCGCGCTTGATTTTTCGAAAACATTTTTTTATTCGCAAAACTTAAGTAACCGCCTATCTTCTCAAAAATGATGAAAAATGAAGATCGTAGTCGCAGATCATGTTTACCTAGAAAAAGAGCACATCAAAAAATTACGATCGATTGGTGCTCTAGAAATTTTCGAGGATCCACCTAAAACAGCTGATGAATTGAAAGAAAGAATAAAGGAAGCTGACATAGTAATAGTTGGCTGGAGTGATTTAACCAAGAGCATCATTGAATCTGCTAAGAAACTTAAAATGATTTCGATATGGGCTACTACTTGTCATTACGCAGATCTCAACGCAGCCAAGAAAAGGAAAATCGTGGTTACACATGTTCCGGGCTATGCCACAGAAGCTGTTGCTGAGTATACTTTTGCCTTGTTGTTGGCGGCGATTAGAAAATTGCCATTAGCTGACAAGCACGTCAGAAAAGGCGATTTCGATTGGAGACCTTTTGGTGGCGCGGAACTGTATGGAAAAATTCTTGGCATAATTGGCACAGGATCAATTGGCTGTCGAGTTGCTGAAATAGCTAGAGCTTTCAAGATGCAAATTTTGGCTTACGACAAATACCCTAACATAAAGAAAGCTGAAGAGATCGGGATGAAGTACGTCGACCTTCATACATTGCTAACAGAAAGCGACTTCATAACTTTACATGTTACTTTAACATCGGAAACGGAGAAGTTAATTGGGAAAAAGGAAATCGAAGCTATGAAAAACGGTGTGCTTATAGTCAACACGTCTCAAGGCAAAGTAATTGACGAGAAGGCTTTAATCAATGCGTTGAAATCAGGTAAAATATCTTTTGCTGGCCTAGATGTGTTCAAAGAGGAACCTCCAGCCAAAGATAGCCCCTTATTCAAACTTGACAACACGATAGTTTCTCCTCACATTGGGTTCCATACTGTCGAGGCGGCAAAGAGATGTACTGATATTTGCATCGATAATGTTGTGAAGTTCTTGGAGGGGCATCCGCAACATGCTTGCTAACGCGGGGCAAAGGCTAATGTTTCAAAATTAAGGGTGAGTTAAGATGTACTTAACCAGAGAAGAAGAACGAATACTTGATGGTGAATTCGGGGAAGGAACCCAAAAGGCGCTTGAATTACTCGTAGCCATTGGAGATGCATATGATGCTGAAAAAATGATCCCCATAAGCCGTGCGCATGCTGCTTCAAGTGGTCAAGAGGGAGACCTGTACTTCGTTGAGCTTTTGGCTAAGGGTGGCGCCTATTGTAAAGTGCTTACTAGCACAAATCCAGTATATGACATCAAATATTTTGATAATCTGTTTGAAGTTCCAAAGGATGAGGCTGAAGTAGCTCGAAGAGTAATGGAAGCCTATAAGCGGGTAGGCGCTATACTCAGCTGGAGTTGCATACCATACATGGCAGAAAATATTCCATTGTATGGTGAAACCGTTGCATTTTCCGAATCAAGCGCCACACCCTACGTGAATTCTGTTATCGGCGCAAGAACAAATCGCGAAGCAGCCCAAAGTGCATTAGCTGCAGGAGTTATCGGCAAGACTCCCAAGTATGGGCTGCATATAAAAGAAAATCGGAAAGGCACAAACTTGGTCAAGGTAGAAGCGACCTTAAAGGATGAGTTTGACTATACACTTCTGGGGTACTACGTCGGCAAACAGATAGGCTATGGAATACCCGTGTTCACAGGGATAAAGAGGCAGCCGAGTACGGAGGAACTCATCAACTTCTGTGCAATGTCAAACGTGCCTGGCGCCATATCCATGTTTTACATACCAGGATTCACTGTTGAAGCCTCAACTGTTGAAGAAGCTTTTCAGGGCGGCAGCCCAGAGGACAAGATTACTGTGACGGATTACGAACTTAAACAGTGCTACGAAGAGCTCCAGACGACTAGTGGAAAAATAGACTTTGTCATGCTTGGGTGCCCGCATTACACGCTCAAGCAGGTGGGAGAAGTTGCAAGACTCTTGAACGGAAAAAAGATACATGATGGCGTGTCGTTTTGGGTTTGCACATCGGCGACGGCTAAAGTCTTGGCCGAGAGAAACGGCTACGTAGATACCATAAAGAGGGCTGGCGGGCATGTCGTTGTAGACACGTGCATAGATGAACCCTGTTGGATTGCATACAAAAATAAGGTGGGTATGACCGACTCACCCAAATGTGCCTACTATCGGAGATTTAAGGAGGCTATGGTGACGAGACTGCAGGATTGCGTTGAAGCCGCGATTGAGGGGAGATGGGGATGAAAAATTTGGAAATTACATTAAAATGTCACAAAATTGTGGGTGGCTACGGGGAAGGTGAGGCTCTGGTTTCTAATGAACCCATCTGCTTCTACCTCACAGATCCCAAGACAGGCATAGTTAGAGAGAGAAGCCATGAATTGGCTGGAAAAAATCTTGCAAACAAGGTGCTCGTATTTCCTTCAGGAAAGGCTAGTTCAGTGGTTCAGATTGACGGTCTCTTTAAACTAGCATCACACAACAATGCTCCCAAAGCAATGATAGTTAAAGATGTAGAAACGGTGCTAATCGTCAGTGCATTTATGGTGAAAGTTCCTCTAGTAGACAGATTGGAAAGAGATCCGTTTGAAACCATCCAAACAGGCGACTTCATTAAAGTAAACGCAGAAAAGGGTATAGTCATAATAACAAAGCGGGAATCTTAGCACACTAGTGATATGGTCTATGCCCTATTTTCCAGACACTTTCTGATTCGCTTCATTCCTTCCTTAATTTGTTCATATGAGACGGAGTATGATATTCTTAAATGCCCTTCACCAGCTTTCCCGAAGCCCGAGCCCGGTGCAGTCACCACTCCAGCTTCCTTTAGCAAGTACAATGCAAATGCTTCATCTGATTTTTCATATCTTGAGAAGCTTGGAAAAACATAGAATGCACCCTTTGGTATGGTGTAGGACAAAGACTTGATTCTATGAAGCTCATCGAGAACGAATTCTCTTCTCCTGTTATATTCTGTTACCATTTCTTGAACGCAATCTTGCGGGCCTGTTAACGCAGCAACAGCAGCCTTCTGCGAAATCGCGTTTGGACATAATACAGCGTAATAGTGCAGTTTACGCAAGATACCTGAGAGCTTCTTTCCAGCTACTATATATCCAATCCTCCACCCAGTCATTGCATACGCTTTCGAGAAACCGTTCACCGTGATCGTCCTGTCCTTCATGCCAGGCAAGGAACCTAAACTGACGTGTCTTGCACCATCATAAACAATCTTCTCATATATCTCATCCGCAAAAACTATTAAGTCGTGTCTCTGCGCCACCTCAGCTATGATTTCGAGATCCTGCCTTGAGAACACATGTCCCGTCGGATTGGACGGATTGCACAGCCAAATCATCTTGGTCTTCTTAGTTACTTTACTTTCCAAGACTTCCAACTCTATTTCGTAGTCTTTTCCTTCGTCAAGCGGAACTGTGACAGGCTTGGCTTCCGCTATTAGGGTATCTTCAAAATATGCGGGGTAGTATGGATCGAGAATCAGGGCTTCGTCACCTGAGTTTAGAAACCCTAGTGCAGCGATTAACATGGTTTCCTGAGAACCCGAGGTTACTATTACCTCACTTTGGGGATCAGCATCAATATCATTGTCTTTCTCAAGTTTTTCGGCTATGGCTTGGCGCAGTTCTAACGTCCCGTCGGTTTCTGTATAATGTGTGAAACCTTTTTTAGTAGCCTCTACAGCTGCGTTCAAGATATGCTTTGGTGTTGTAAAGTCTGGTTCACCTTGCTCCAAGTGAACAACATTCTCCATTCCCATCGAGAGCTCAAGCATTCTTCGAATTGCTGAAGGTTTTATCAAGTTGACTCTGTTAGAACCCTCGAACAATACTTCCACCTTCATTCTGCAAAGCTTGCTCCGCAAACATTATCACATGCAAAGTCATATAAGATTTAACCCATTCACTAATCTTGTGCTGCGCGTGCTAAATAGAAAAAATCGGGCAAATAGTCAAAAAGGGTATAGTACTTGGAGAAGTCTAGAAAACATAAAATTGATTAATTCAAAGTTTCTTCTAACAAAATCGTCGGGCGGAGTAGCTTTACACGTGCGTTTAAATTCTTGACATTCTTCGCACCTATATGCCAAAAAAGAATTCGAACCTCTCCAAGACTATCAATTTGCAGATTCTGCGCCTTTTCTAATGGCAATTCACTTCTTCCACTGCGCTTAGCATTCCTTTTTTTCCAATCCTCAACTGTCTTTCGCCTCTAAACGTGGACACGCTCGCATTCTCGATTTGAATGGTGCCCCCTACAGAGACAGAGTTTATCTGTTCGTTCCATAAGCAAAGTTTGATTGTTCCAGTTTCATCCGCGATCAAAGCATTAGCTACACTGGCGTAGTTTCCAAACCTAGTGAAGACAAGTATTGGTCTTGCAATTTCTAGAACTCTAGCCTTCACACTGACTTTTTTCATTCCTGTTCGCAAATCTATGATATGAAGGAAATAGGGTGCACCGTTTTTCTTAATTTGATGTCTACGGAGCAAGTTGGTTTTACTGAGATTTTTAATTGGATTGGTTTTTTCTGAAAGGAATTCGTTGGATATTGGAAATTGCGCAACAACTTTTGGACCTTTTGTTATTAAGAAAACGATTTTATCGTGAAGTTTATCGCGGAATTTGATTGAAAGGTCGCCACACGTGGACTCTTGATTTTCCCCTGCAGAGATTAATGCATAAAAAAGTTTGTCTGGGTCAACTTCATATTTTATAGAAAGAAACGCGAGATATTCGCCGGCAGATACTTTATTTCGCAAGGTCCTTCCTATCCTCTTGTAAGCGTTATTTCCATCGTTGAAACCATCTTTGCCCTGTTCTCGCCTTCTCTTGGCTCAACATTACTGTGTCTGTTCGCCCTTAGAACAACAGAACGCAGCTATTAAGTAATGTGTAGCCTCCTTTATAAATGCAATTAAATAACAGAACAGCCAAAGGATGTTTTCCATGTTGAGAATAATCCGTGGATTACTCTACTCTAATTCTTCTATCGTAGTCTTCGTTAAGGCTCTTATGCTGTTGAATTCTGTTATTTCTCCATAACCCACAAGCGTTATTGCTGTTCCCTCGCGTCCCATTCTGGCTGTTCGTCCAATTCTGTGAAAATAGACCAATGCGTCCAGTGGGACATCGTAGTTTATTATGTGAGTTATGCCTTCAATGTCTAGGCCTCGAGCAGCAACGTCCGTTGCAACAAGCAGCTTTAGTTTTCCTTTTCTGAAAGAGTTTATGACAAAGTCTCGTTGGGGTTGAGTGAAGCCAGCATGCAACGGTTTTGCGTCATATCCCCGAGCCCTTAACCTGTCTGCCAGCACGTTTGTCTCTGTGCGCGTTTTGCAGAATATTATGGCTCGGTCTATGTGGTTTTCGTCTAATATGTTGTCCAAGATTTCAAATTTGTCCTTGGGGTTCACAACCTTATAATATTGGTTCATCTGTGTGAGGGCTATTTCATCTTTGCTTACGAGTATTTTCTCTGGGCTTCTCATGTATCTGTCGCATATGTTCATTACTTGTTGGTCTATTGTTGCTGAGAAGAGGCTTGTTTGCCTGTTTGCTGGGATCTTTGAGAGTATGTATTCTATGTCGTCTATGAATCCCATGTCTAGCATTCTATCGGCTTCGTCGAGAACGAGAATTTTCACTGATGCCAGATTTAGGGTTCCTCGTTCTAGATGGTCTATTGTGCGGCCTGGTGTGCCAACAACGATGTGGACGCCGTTTTTCAATGCGTTTATTTGTTTTTGGATGGGTTCTCCGCCGTAAATCGGTGAGACTTTCACCATTGCGTACTTGCTGAATCGGCTGATGTGCTCCGCAACTTGTATGGCGAGTTCACGTGTTGGCTCTAAGACTAAGCCTTGAACACTGTTGATTCTTGGGTTTAGGCGTTCAATCATCGGAATTCCGAAGGCCGCAGTCTTGCCTGTTCCGGTCTGTGCCTGTCCAATAACGTCTTTGCCTTCGAGTAATGGGATTATTGCTTGCGCCTGAATTGGGAAAAGACTACCGAATCCAAGCTCTTCAAGCCCTTTCATGATTTCTGAACTCAACGGCAAGTCTTCAAAGTTTTGTATTTGCATATACTTCATTTCTCCTGTCACAAAATTTGCGTGAAATTCTTAAAAGCCTTCAAAAGCCTTTTTCAATTCAAGCATGAATCAATGTGACACCTCACCAAACTGCACTCTCATATAAAAAGGTTTAGTGCGCCTATTTCACAAACTTCATTGGGTGTCTTTTGAGTCTCTTTTTGCAAGTTATACTGCAGAAATAGTACGTTTCTCCTTCATAAGTAATCTTGAACTTTGATGACTTTTCATCTAGAATCGCGCCGCAAACTGAATCTGCAGGCAACGTCTCCCTCTTGACCTCACACTAGTGAGCTTAAAGTGCGCCCTTCTGCTTATTATGGTTACTGATATAAGCGTTGAGAAAAAGGTGAAAAAGAAAAAGAATGATGAACGAAGGATAGATGTTAGCTTGTGAGTCTAATATCTCCTTGGTGGTCTTCGCTTAGAATAACATTCTCGGCAGTATACTGGTCTGCTTCCGTCTGGCTTGAAGGGAACTTCACATTCCTTTCCACAATCAGCACAAACTGCCTTATGCATCTCTTTTTCAGACATTTGCTGTTTCAACTCCTTGTACTATTTAGTGCAAAATTGCTTCTTGCACGCCCCTCTATAATGAACAACGCCGTTTTAAATCTATTCCTCGCAAACGGCAGTTTCGGATCATCCTTACCTCAACGGTCTAGGGTAAATATTGTGTGAAAATCTTGAAAGGGGCTTGGTCGGGCGGGCAAGATTTGAACTTGCGACGCTCCGGTTTCTGCATGTACGCTTGGTAGCTGAAGTGACACTTACCATGGGTATGTGTCTACAGCGTCTCCGTCAGCCAAAGCCCGTTTTTAGCCTATGCTGGCTCGGAAGCTCTACCAAGCTGAGCTACCGCCCGACCAGAATTGAAGATTAGAAAAATTGCATTTATGTGTTACGGATTTGTTTTTCAGTTTTCGCTAAAGTATATACAAAAGTAGTGTTATTGTTTGAGATGGCAGGATAGAAGAAGGAGGTAACCATTGATGGACTGGCGTGAACTATTAATGATGAGAATACTACGAGTAATCAGCATACTACGCCTTGACAGAATACTACACATCAACGGACCAACTTATCCATTTACCGATTACTTCAAAGGTCTGGAGAAGGCTGGAGCTGTCAGAAATATTTTTGGCAAAAAAACAGAAGAAGTGCTCCGCAATCTTAGAGTCGAGTTCACTTGGGTAAGAAGCTACATGTGGGTTAGCAGCACAGACGGACATCTCACAGTCAGCTCCTACTATATGAATAATGGCGATAGAATTGACATATACCTAGACCTAATCCATGAACTCGTTCACGTTAGGCAGTTCATGGAAGGAAAAGAACTCTTTGACAGTCGCTACGATTACATTGACAGGCCGACTGAGATTGAGGCTTATCGACATGCGGTCGAAGAGGCTAAAAATTTGGGATTAAGCGATGAGAAGATTTGCAAATACCTCAAGACTGAATGGATGAGCAACGAAGATCTAAAACGACTAGCAAAAACTCTAAACATTAATTGCACATAAGACTATTAATGAGCGTTTTTTAGTAAAGAATTTCTCGTGCTTCTACTGTGATTAGCCTAATTATTTGCTCAAGTAGATGCATACATCAATGGTTGAGAATCTCAAAACTGGAAATATGTGCTTTTCATTGGTTATCAACACGACTAATTAGCATTTGCTAGGCTTTCTTATTAAAGCGCATCCAAAATGCGCCGCTAATTATGATGAAGGCTATTGTAACCCAAAAAAGCAGTATCAGCATCCGAACGGCGTCGGAAGCAATTTCTTCAAACATTTTAAGCCTTCTCAATAATAACTAGTCTTAAACGAGTCTAAAAGCAAAGTTTCCAAATCTGAAATGAGGACGCAACAGAGTATATTTTTAAAAATGATATATGCCGATGTGGATAGCAAGCGTTTTATAAAGAGTCAACCATATACAGTTTTAGCCCAAGCGGGAGAAAGGAGAAGGCTTCTATTACCCTTTAGTTTTTTTCAAAATTTTTTAAAATATGCTTAAATCTTGCGAGTTTTACTTGGCAAATCGTAGCAGTAATACCATGCAGTCCAGCCTGTATAAAACGCCTCTTCAGCTTCTTTCCTTCGCTTTCTGCGATAGAACCAGATAATTAAGAAGATGATTATCAAGATTATGAGCAGCAGAAGCCAATAAAACCATTCGGGAACAAACCAGGCTGAGGGAGCTTGCGAAAATACTGCTTTTAATGTGTGATTTTTGTCCATCGTGACTGTGTAGGGATTGACTGAGCCTACGTCTACGTTGTCTAGCTCCCAGTGGTCAAAGACGTAGTTGGCATTTGAGATGGCTGTTACTTGGACTGTTGAGCCTGCAGTGTAGTTGTATGTTCCGGGTTCTGGGTCTGTTGTTCCACCCTCAGTCGTTGTTATGGTGAGTGTATATGTTATTATTTGGGTGTAATGCGCTGTAGCAGTTTGTGGCACATTCATATAAACTGTGATTGAGTTGACTTCACTGCCTCGAGAGACGCCGTTGACATCCCAATATTCAAAGTTGTAGCCAGAAACTGCCGGAGCATTAATTGTCACGTTTGAGGATTCATCGTACCAGCCTTTGCCCGTGATTGCTGTTATTTCAGGTGGATCCGTCCCTACAGTAAGGTAGTATTGGAGAATGTAGTGGGCTGTTGCTGTATGATTAGCATCCATGGTTACCATGATTGGGTTACTTGGCTTTGAAGTTCCGTCAACATCCCAGTAACTAAACCTATAACGGACACCTATTTTTGATGCTGAAACATATTCGGGGGCAGTCAAACTCACATTTGTGCCTTCATAATACCATCCTTCACCAGAAACATGTACGATACAAAGCGGGTCGGCTTTCACAGTTAAATAGTACTGCTTTACTGGTGGCGGAGGTTTAGCTTTGACTTGAACAACGCCATCAATAAAAGTGTTATCCGAAACATTAATGTCGCTGGGAAGAGGAGCAAAAGCATTTATTTGATAAAAGTCCTCACATATAGAACTTGTATTCCATACAAAAATTAATGCCACTTGCGTGTTAGGTGCGAGAGCATTGACCTTTAAGGTTTCAATTAACGAGAAGTCATAGTAAGTTTCTACAATGAAAGTCTCAGTTTCTGTTCCTTTGTTCACAACACTAACGTTAATAAGAAGCAAATCGCCAATGTAGAGACTATTGTTTGATATTTTAACGTCAACTATCGCGATGTCGTGAATGACCAGAGGCAGTTTTGGTTTAATCTCAACTACTCCGTCGACAAAAACATTGTCTTTTAGATCCGCTTCATTGGCTATGTAGGGAATGGAAACGGTTATCGTGTAATTTCCTGAGGCAACTGTTGTGGTGTTAAAGGTGAAATTTAAAACTGTATATGAATGCGGTAAAAGCGTAATTGGCAATGCTTCAATAAGAACATTGTCATAATAAGCGCCTACATTAAAACTTTCATTCTCCGTTCCTTCATTCTGAAGTATAGCACTTATATTAACGGTTTGACCCACTTCAGCCGAATTAGCTGAAGTTGTGACTTCTACAACTGCGACATCATGAAAGGTTATCGTTAACGGTTCAATTACCAAAATGTAAAACTCTGTAGATACTGCTGGACAATATGGGACTCCACTCGCATTTGCTTGTGTGGTTAGCGCAGACACGAATACAGTTGCTTTTCCTACATACGCTGATTTAGGGATGTGTAATTTGCAATATAGGAAAACCAGTTTTTCATTCGATTGCACTTTAAAATCACGTATCTCAGAATAATTAACTGGAACGTTTAATTCGTCTTGTATAACCACGGCAATGGTAGCACTTTTCATAACCATAGCTATGCTTCTTAAGGTAATCTCTAACCCAACATCGCCTCCAATTCCAAAATTACTTCGATAAATGCGATTCTGATCAATGGTTCTTACTGAAATCAGCTTCACAATCCAGTTCACTCTAAAAGTTAAACTATCTTGAAAAGCCTTACTTTTAATCAATACATTTGCTAATGCATGCCACTCTCCAAAAACTTCACTTTCACTAACATTTATAGAAGGCGTTGGTATCGTGAAATTAACTGTTGCAATTCCACTCGAATTAGTTCTTGCAGAAAGGCTAAAGGATGCGTCATTTGGAGTTTGCACACAAAAAGCTACCAATAAATTTTGGGCAGGCACTTCATTGAACGTCACCAGCGCATATAAAATGACAACCTCTTGTGGACCAAACGCATCGCTTGGCATGTTTGGGCCTTTTCCGCTGTAAGGTTCTTTTTGAGTGAATAGATCGATTTCTCCACCAAGACTACTTGAATCAACAACCTTCATGTTTGCGATTGTCAAACTGAGAAGAATCGCTGTCATTATAAGCATCAAAGCTAGTTTTTTCGGCTTAGCACTCATCGCTATCAATCATTTAATCAATGCGGAATTCTTTAACAAATATTCCGCAATCATGAATATTACTAT
>Ga0315280_10009482_pt1 | contig 12477 bp, 11 predicted proteins | sample YL17G06_40_MG_FD_203697 | JGI IMG/M metagenome (GOLD analysis project Ga0315280, IMG submission 203697) | Sediment microbial communities from Yellowstone Lake, YNP, Wyoming, USA - YL17G06_40 | ecosystem: Environmental > Aquatic > Freshwater > Lake > Sediment | place: USA: Wyoming | collected... | reverse complement strand
GGATTACGATATGATTGATGGGCCAGGATTCGGAGGCGTTGCGTTTCCTTGGTTCGTCTCCGGTTACCTAGAGCCCCTTACTCCCTACATCCAGAAGACTCCATCCGCTTGGAAGTACGATGACATTCTCTCCGTTGTACCGCAGCTGCAGAGCTACATGGGCAATGTCTTCGCCTTCCCATCTCTTGGCGGAATCGTCAACTATCCATACTTCTACAGAAAGGACTTGATCCCACAACCAGCCAAGACAATTAGCGACATGATCTCCTACGCGAGCAGCAACAACAAGCCACCTTCGATCTACGGCTGGACATCAGGTGGAACTCCTGACATATACTCCTTCTTCACTTTCGATATGTTCCTGTGGGCGGAAGGACTAGACTACTTTGACGCAAACTTCCATCCTCAACTGAACACGAGCGGGGCCTTGGACGCTTTAAAGAACTTGATTGAGGTATCCAAGTACGCGCCCGCGTTCACAACGACGACTGCGGACGACGCAGCCAACAACTTCACGCAGGGAAGGACGGCCCAGATGACGGACTTCTGGACCTGGTATAAGCTCGTTGAAGGGAAGGGTTCAGCGGTAACCGGGAAGGTAGGCTACGCGCCACACCCTGGCGTTGTCTCTCAGCCGCATATGATGGCGAGCGAGACTTTCTCCATCAACAAGTTCTCCAAGAAGAAAGACGCCGCATGGTCTTTCATGTCATTCCTGCTTTCACCAAGAATGGGCCAAATTGAATTCGGAGAGGGATATGGGAGTACGATGAGAAAGTCTGTTCTGAACAATCCAGTGAATAAGGAACAGCATCCCGATGACATCGAGGTTATGAACTGGCTCCTCGACGCCAAGCCAGCAGGCTCTGGTGCCCCCGTGGTAGCAGGATCGATACTTCCGCACATACCCAAGGGGTTTGACTTCATCGACATGGTTGTGAAAGCAATATCAGATTCGCTGGCTGGCAAGTCGAGCCCGCAGGATGCGTTGAATGCAGCCCAAGACAAAGCTACAGCCCTCATGAAAGATGTAGGCCTGTACAAACCATAAGCAGAGTAGTGGTCGCTTCGAGAGAAACCTTTACAGGAAGATGGAGCTGCTAGCGAGAGTATGAGGCGAAGCAGCTCATTCCTAATACTGCCTGTTGTCATTTACCTTACAGCGATGACCGCCTTCCCAACGGCCTATCTCGTCTACCTCAGTCTCTTAAACTGGAACTTGCTGGGGGGCGGCCCTCAGTTTGTAGGTTTGCAGAACTTCATCGACGTGCTCTCCCCCAATTCTCCCGATTCCCCCGCATTCTATAACTCGCTCTGGATAACCTTGGCTTTCGGTGGTTCAGTGACGCTTATCGAATTAGTGCTGGGATTGGCGATCGCGTTACTGCTAGCTCGAGAGAATCTGATTGCAAAGTTGGCTCAGGGTATGCTGGTGGTGCCGCTCGTAATAACACCCGTCCTACTGGACATGATCTGGAAGTACCTCTACAGCCCTCTCCTTGGCCCCATTACCTACATGGCCTCGCTTCTCGGGATAGTGGGCATAGAGTATCTCTCCACCGTTCCCAACGTATACTTCTCACTCGCCATTGTTGACCTCTGGCAATGGACTCCTCTAGTCATACTGATCTTGCTGGGTGGGTTGCTCTCTCTTCCAAGGCAGCAGTTTGAAGCAGCCGAACTGGATGGCGCAACCAGATCGCAGATACTCCGGTACCTGACGATACCGACGATCTTTCCTTTCATCATCATCGCTCTGATATTCAGGCTTGTCGATGCGCTCAAGGTCTTCAACAAGATCTACATCCTGACCGCTGGAGGCCCTGCCGATGCGACCGACACACTCAGCTACCGTATCTTCCATCACAGCCTAGGGTTCACTCAAGAGGTCGGCTACGGAGCAACCTTGTCTTTGCTCTTCTTTCTCATGGTCATAGTGATAAGCACAGTACTTGTCCTTTCGTTTAGCCGGATCATTCTAGGTGGTAAAGAGAAAACATGAAGGTCACAATTCGTCAAGTAGCGATCAACATAGCGCTCATCCTTGTGCTCTTGTGGATCATCTATCCTCTCTTCTGGGCGTTTGTCTCATCCTTGAAGGATGATGTCGAGATATTCCATTATCCTCCTGCAATACTCTTCTCACCTGGGCTTGCCGCTTTTCGTGCAGTGCTATCAGGGGACTGGTTGAATTACTTCAGGAACAGCATAGTAGTTTCCGTGGGAGGCGTTATCCTGCCCCTGATAATAGGAGTACCTGGGGCTTATGCCCTTGCACGCTATGACCTGCCCAGGAAGAATTTCACCATGCTGAGTATTCTGAGCATCAGGATGATGCCAGGGATAGTGATGCTTATCCCGTTCTTCCTCGTGTTTCTTTTTCTCCATTTGCTCGATAGCTACCTGGCATTGATTCTGGTCTACACTACCTTCAACCTCCCATACGTCGTCTGGATAATGAAGGGGTTCATCGAACAGATCCCCAGAGCGATGGAGGAGGCAGCGGAGCTCGACGGAGCCAACCTAGCCCGGATCTTCAGGGACATTGTGATTCCGTTGAGTGGGGCGGGGCTAGTAATAACGGGCTTTCTCTGCTTCGCTCAAGCATGGAATGATTTCGCGTTTGCCTTCATCCTGACCAATCTCAATAGCACTGTCCCGGTGGGACTCTCCTCCCTCATTGGATCTAGACAGGTCTTCTGGAACCAAATATTCGCAGTTGGAGTGATCAACATGATCCCAGCGATGATATTCGCGTATCTGTCAAGGAGATACTGGGCGAGGGGATTTACCCTCGGAATAGTGAAGGGCTAGTGATGCTTGTACCTTGACTCGCAAGACAGAATAGATTTGGTTGAGCATAGATTTGGCCGATCTCTTACTGAAATCAATAACGAAGAGCTTTGGTTCAACAAAGGTTAGTGACAACCTTACAGTAGAGGTGAAAGACAAGGAGCTTCTCGTAATCCTTGGGCCATCTGGTTGCGGAAAGACGACGACCCTCCGCTGTATAGCGGGATTTGAAACGGTCGACTCAGGCGAGATCGTGATAGATGGCAAGGTGGTGAATACTGTTCCACCAAGGGATAGAGACATCGCAATGGTCTTTCAGAATTACGCGATTTATCCGCACATGAAGGTCAGAGACAATATCGGTTTCCCGCTGAAGGTTCGGCATGTTCCACAAGCCGAGCGGGATGAAAGGGTGCGCGAGGTTGCCAAGCTTCTAAAGATTGAACCCCTGCTCGACAGGAAACCCACTCAGTTGAGCGGTGGGGAGCAGCAGAGGGTTGCTTTAGGTAGAGCACTCATCCGCGAGCCAAAGCTCTTTCTCATGGATGAACCTCTCTCAAACCTAGATGCAAAACTTAGGGTCGAAATGAGGTCCGAGATAAAGAGGATACAGCAGGAGCTGGGTATCACCACGGTTTATGTGACCCACGATCAGGCCGAGGCGATGGCAATCGCAGATAGGATCGCAATAATGAACAAGGGTGTCTTGCAACAGGTAGGCACACCGATGCAGATCTACAACATGCCAGCAAACGTGATGGTTGCTGGATTCATAGGCTCTCCACCGATGAACTTCATCAAGGGCCAAGTATTGAACGAGAGGGCAGGCCTAGGCATCAGGGTTGGGGATGCATACCTATCAATACCCGAGGACGTTGGTGCAAAGCTAGACGCAGTAAACGAGGTCACGATAGGTTTCAGACCTGAAGACGGATCGTTTGAGCCTGGTCCTCCTCTTCTCAGGGATGCGTTGCCCGCTGAAATCTACACAATCGAACCGATGGGGACAAACACCGTCCTAACTCTAAACAGCATAACGATGCTCAGAATTCTTGTCGCCCCAGACATAAACTTGAAGATAGGAGAGAAAGGAAACATCCATCTAAAGAGTAGCAGAATGCATCTGTTTGACAGCAAGAGTGGCGAAGCGATAGTCTAAGCCGTAGGAAGCCGAACCGTCTATTTGATGTAATATGACCCACAACGTGCTCATAGCAGACGAATGGTTCGCGGAACAGCATCTTAAGAGGCTTCAAGAACACTTCCAAGTGACACGCAATACAAGGGGCAGATGGTACAGGGAGAACGAGCTTCTTGATGTGATTGGCGAGTATGACGCTGTAATCGCAGGACAGGAACCATATACAACGCCAGTGCTCGAGAAGGCCCGGAAGCTGAAGATTATAGCAAGAAGAGGGATAGGATATGACAATATTGACCTTGAAACCGCAAGGAAGCGTCATATCTGCATAACGAACACTCCGGTGCCCGCGGAGCATATTGCTGTCGCAGAACTTACCCTGACGCTCATTCTCGATCTGCTTCGAAAAACAGTATTCTCTTGCGAATTTCTAAGGTCAGACAGATACAAGTCCACACGTCTGTGGAGGAGAGAAGACTTCTTCGGCAGGGGCATCCATGAAATCATCGTAGGTATCGTAGGCTTAGGAAACATAGGACGCGAGGTAGCAAAGCTCGCGAATATACTTGGTTCTACCGTGATTTATTCAGACCCGTACGTGAATGAACCAATCCTGAAGCGTGTATCCCTCAAGGAGTTATTCGAACGAGCAGACGTCGTTACGGTACACGTTCGCTCAACTGACGAAACAAGGGGCATGATCAACTATGATTTGTTTTCGAGGATGAAGACAGGCGGCTGCTTTGTCAACACCGCAAGGCCGGATGTGGTGAAGACGAACGACTTGAAACTTGCACTAAAGAATGGTGTACTTACAGCTGCAGCAATAGACGTGTTTGATGTTGAACCACCAATCGATGATGAATTGCTCAGGATGAGGAACGTGATTGTGACTCCTCACATTGCTGGCTTCACGTACACTAGCCTCGATAGTATAGATGGGATATGCGCAGACAACGTGATAGCTGTACTGCTAAATGAAGGACAGCCAAAGAATCGAATAGTATAGAGCCAATTCATCTTTCCGTGACAGACTGAACTGGTTATCCCTGAAATACGCGGGCGACTATGCGTTGATATATGTATGTAGATGATGCGTTGGCACATGACATGAGGGAGGTCGGCGAAAGATTGGAGTTTGGTTTCATGGGGCATCCCTTCGCAGGAAGCCGTGCTGATGTCAGAATTCTGAACTGCCCGTTCTACGAGCGCATAGACTGGAATACAGAAAGGAATGCGATATTGGAAGCTGAGAAACTTGGTTTCGGCTCTGTTTGGCTACCGGACCATTTGAGCATGGGTGAAGGGGGAACTACATTAGAAAATTGGACAACGATAACGACCTTCCTGAATCTCACGGAGAAGATTCGAGCGGGTCCGCTATGCCTATCCAACTGCTTCAGACAACCATCACTAGTCGCCAAGATGGCAGCGACCTTGGACATAGTCTCCCATGGAAGAGTGAACGTGGGTTTCGGAGCTGGATGGATGCCGCTAGAGCATGAGGAGTATGGTATTCCTTTTCCAAATGCTAAGACGCGCGTTGAAATGTTGAGAGAAGCATTAGTGGTTGTTAAGAGTCTGTGGGAGCAGGATAAGGTGACTTTTGACGGGAAATACTACAAGTTGAAAGATGCTATCTGTAGTCCCAAGCCTATTCAGAAGCCTCATCCCCCCATCTGGCTAGGCGGGGGCGGGAAGAAGATTATGCAAATTGCCGCTGAGCTTTGCGACGGATACAACTGGTTCTTCTCCCCGAAAGAGTATGGGAAGAAGCTTGAGATGCTCGAGAGGTTGTGTTCAGATTTGGGCAGGGACTACAGGCAGATACGCAAATCGTGGCTAGGCCACGTGCTAATATCTGAAGATCGGAAATGGATCGAGGACACTTGCGAAAAATGGCTTAGAATGGTGAAATCTGGACCCAGAGTTGACCCGTGGGTGAGAGATGTCACGATGGAACAGTTCAGAGAGAACGTAATCATGGGAACACCAGAAGAATGCGTCGAAAAGGTTGAAGAATTCAAAAAGGTGGGGGTCGATATTCTGATAACGTGGTTCACAGATTACCCGTCAATGCAGGGAGCAAGACTGTTCGCGAAGGAAGTGATTCCTGAATTCAAATGAAGGCTCCTCGTCAGAGCACTCAACTTTGTGCCTTTCTCGGCGCGAACACAAACGCCCTAACCGGCGACCCTGATCCGCCCACTATTCTTAACGGGACCGCCATAAATAGCCCTCCGACCGGAGGCGCAGCGTCAAGATTGGCTAAGGATTCAACAATCTTGACTTCCTTGGAGAGGAGCACATGATGAGCAGGAAAGCCGTCAGCACCGTCAGCGTCGATACCAATCGTATCACAACCCACCAGTCTCACGCCAGACTTAACGATAACCTCCGCAGCTTCTCCAGATAGCCCAGGCCATCCTTCAAGATAATTCCGCCCTCTTGGCAGCAGCTTGTATTTCTCATGCCACCCAAAATTCAAAAGCAGAGCATCAATCTCGCCAAGCTTACAGTAGTCCTCCTCCCACTTGCGTATGTCGTCAGACGTGACCACCTCTCTAGCCTGTTTGCGCTTACAGTCAATCACTCCACAACGTCCAATGAAATCGCGGATAGGAATCTGATCTATCCAATGCCGTCCTGTGTTTGGAAAATGCATAGTTGAATCAACATGCGTTCCCGTATGCTCGTCCAAGAAAAGCGCGAAAGTGTGAGCATGCTGGCCAATGGCAGGCGATTCCCACGGAATGTGTTTGAACGGTGCGTGGGTCGAAACGTAAGGAACGTTCTCTTCTAGGCCGAACGACAAGTCAACAATCGAGTACTCTCTAAGAAGACTGTCTACTGCGCTCATGGGGTTCGCCGTAGCGTAGGGGTGTAATTTGTTTTGTGATTTGAACCCGAAGATGTCTTAGCGCAAACTTGTGCAGGCTGGATGGAAGGCTGCTAAGCCTCGTTGACTTCTGGGTTTCAGTTAAGAGAGCTGTTAGGCGCTCCTTCCATGAAAGCTCTTCCTATAGGACATCAAGCGCCACGCTACGGATCCAACCGATCTTGTTCGAAGGTAAGTATGCTTATACAAGAAGAACGGCCTAGAGGCATAGGGCAGGTCATCCTACGTCCCGGGTGTTGGTGTTCATGAAGTACCCACGAACATGAAAACACACAAGGGTTTGGTGACAACATGAAAGCGGCTGTATGGTATGGTGGAAAGGACATTCGAATCGAGGACGTGGCAATACCGACGGTTGGTCCAGAGGAAGTTCTGATAAAGGTCAAAGCCGTCGGCATATGCGGATCGGAACTTCATGCCTACGAAGGATTGTCCAAGCGAAGGATTCCGCCCCTCGTGATGGGTCACGAGTTTGCTGGTGTCATCGAAAAGCTTGGCGAACGATCAACTGGCCTAGGTCTCGGAGATCGCGTTGTGGTTGACCCAGCTGTGCCGTGCGGGGTCTGTGAACTATGTCTGTCAGGCCAAACAAACATCTGTCGAGCGCGTAGACACGTAGGCATCGATTTCCCCGGCGCGTTTGCTCAGTATGTGAAGGTCCCAAATCGCGCTTGTTATAAGATATCGGACTCGATGTCCTTCGAGGAAGCAGCCCTCGCAGAACCGCTATCTGTAGGAACTCACGCTGCCAGCCTGGCAAATGTGCGAGACGGAGACGTTGTACTGATCTTGGGATCAGGCGTAATTGGACTGAGTTGCCTGATTGCTGCCCGTGAGAGAGCTGGAACGATACTCGTCAGCGATCTCTTTGATCTTCGACTGAGCTTCGCAAAGCTATTCGGGGCTGATGCCGTAATTGACGCCAGTACAGTGGATCCTGTAAGCGAGGTTCAACGTACGACTTCGGGAAAGGGTGCGGACACGGTCATAGAGGCGGTTGGCTTGGAGAAGACCGTAGGCCAGGCCATTTCATCGGTGAAGGACGGAGGCCGCGTGATGCTGGTGGGCATGCTGGACCAAACGGCCCGAGTGAATATTCTCCAAATCACCCTGAAAGAGATTCAGGTCAAGGGCTCGTATGGTCGCACGAGCGGGGATTTCAGGAAGGGCTTAACGCTTCTGGAAAAAGACCCGTCGGCAATTCGCCGATTGATCACGCAGACTTTTCCGCTTGATAGTGTGTCGCAAGCATTCGAAACGATGTCTAGCAAGAAACAGAGCACGATGAAAATCGTGCTCGTTCCTTGAGACGTGCTGAGGGAACATCAAGCGTACCCCCAGTTGTCTTGGGATATCTGGTTAATGTGGGATTCCTCGGTGGTCGTCTCGTGCGACCGCAGGAATTCTGCGCAAAGCTTTCAGTCAACGCGGTTCTTGGGTGTTCCTTCTATGAACGCCTTGATGTTGTCTAGTGTTATGTCCAATATCCTCGAAATGCTCTCTTTGGTGTACCATCCTATGTGGGGTGTCACAATCACATTGAGTCCAGTGAAATCGTGATACTTCTCTCGTTCGTCTTCCAGAACGTCCAGTCCGGCTCCTGCAAGTCTACCCTGTCTCAATGTCTTGATGAGATCTTGCGTAACGACAATGGGGCCTCGGGCCGTGTTCACGAGTATGCTACCTTCTTTCACGAGCTGTAGGGTTCTTTCACAGATTAGGCCCCTTGTTGTGTCGTTCAACGGCAAGTGTATGGTGACAAAGTCAGCTGCCTCAAGCACTTTCTCAAGCGGCAGATACCGAGTCGAGTACATTTCCTCCAATCGGGGGCTCTTGACTATGTCATACGCTACCGTTTTCATTCCAAAACCGTGCCCGATTCTCGCGGCGTGTGTTCCTATCCTGCCAGTGCCCAGTATTCCGAGCGTCCTGCCCGACAGCTCGACTCCTACCAAGCCTTTGTCGCTGAATAACTTCTCCTGGGCGTAGCGATTAGCTCCTTTTACTATGTTTCGTGCGACCGCGAGTAGAAGGCCGAATGCATGCTCGGCGATCATGTGAGAGCCATAGTCAGGGACATTGCAAACGACTATGTCTTTCTCCGACGCGGCCCTCAGATCGATATGGTCGCACCCCGTCGATCGCGTCGCGATCATTCTCAATTTGGGCAGTTTGTCGAGTGTCTCCCTCGATACGCGTACGAATTGGTCTCTCATGCATATGATGTCAACATCGCGAGCAAGCTCAACGAGTTCCTGTGGGCTACTGGTTGGCCCATGGAATGTGAATGTGCATCCGTCGAGACGTATTCTCACTTTGTCCTCAAAGACGAAGTCGGTGAATAACACCCTCATGGCTCTCACATATCCGAGCGGCCTGCTTCAAACGGCAAGGATTGCATTCGGTTTCTGCTAGTTTTCTTAAAACTATTGGCATTGGGAGGCTCATAGTTCTGCGCAGATCGCCGTCGAGCTTGTTTCAGCTTCGAGCATCTCGCGCTAGATCCCGTGAACTACGTTCAGCATCGAGATTTTCGGGCCACTCGTTTTGTGGATGGAGAGAAATAGGGTAGCGCATTTGAATCGCGTGGGCGATTGGGTTACTGTTCACAGATCACAGTGGATAGAAAAGTAATGAAGCAATATCCGAAAGGATATATACGCCAAATCCCGAAACCGCCGCTGGGCAAGATAGAATGGCTCAATTTGTGACTTTTGGAGAAATAATGCTGAGACTCAATCCACCTGATTTCCGACGTTTCGTGCAAGCTGACAGCTTTGAGGTAAGCTACGCAGGTGCTGAGGCTTCAGTTGCAATAAGCCTGGCTAACTATGGAATATCATCGGCGTTCGTGACTTGTCTTCCTAACAATGAAATAGGAAGCGCTGCCATAGACTATGTCAGGCGTTTCGGTGTCAACACGTCACACATAGTCAGGAAGGGTGAAAGGATCGGCATTTACTTCCTAGAAATCGGCGCGAACCAGCGTCCGTCCAAGATCATCTATGACCGCGCTCACTCAGCAATATCTGAGGTCGCACCGGGAACGATGCCATGGAATCAAATATTCTCAGAAGCCAAGTGGTTCCATTTCACAGGAATTACTCCCGCCATATCACAAAACGCGGCTGACGTTTGTCTTGAAGCAGCGAGAGCTGCTAGAGATAGAGGCCTCACAGTTAGTTGCGACATTAACTACAGAGCGAAATTGTGGAGGTACGGGAAGACGGCCACGGAGACAATGACACGGCTCATGTCCTACGTGGACATCGCTATGGGGAACGAGGAGGATTGTGAGAAGGTATTCGGCATCAAAGGCCCGGATGTTAAGCTCGCCAAGGAGATCTCTCCTGAGAAGTACTTGGAGGTGGTCGGCCAATTGATGAAACGTTTTCCGAACCTAAAGAAGATAGGCATTACCCTTAGGGGAAGCATGAGTGCAACTCACAATACTTGGAGCGCCGTCCTCTACGACGGGAGAATGCTGTACACAGCGACGCAGTATGATATCACGAACATTGTCGACCGTCTCGGTGCAGGCGACGCGTTCACCGGAGCACTGATCTACAGTCTGCTTGTAGGAAAGGGCGATCAGGATGCTTTGGATTTCGCCACGGCAGCGAGCGCACTAAAACACAGCATTATGTTCGACCCGAACCTCGTCAGCGCAGAAGAGGTTAGAGCCCTCGTCACCGAGGGTGGAGCAGGTAGGGTTCAGAGATGAAAGCAGTAGGGCGAACGACTTCGCAAGATGTCCTAGACAGAATGGAGAAAGCAGGGATAATTCCGATTGTGGTAATTGAAGATCCTGGCAAGGCAGTGCAACTTGGTAGAACAATCCTCGACTCCGGTCTGGACTTGATTGAGATAACTATGCGAACCGAGAGAGCGATGGAAGCCATAAAATTAGTGAACAAGGAGGTTCCGGAACTGCTGGTCGGAGCCGGCACCGTGTTCTCGGTTGCGGTTGCGAGAAAGGCTCTGTCCATGGGAGCGCGCTTCATAGTCTCACCTCATCTGGACGAAGAGATCGTGACGTACTGTGCTAGGAAGGACATCGTGTGCATTCCGGGCACATTCACGCCATCAGAGGTCCAAGGGGCGATAAAGGCGGCTACGCGAGGCACGCATAGAAGAAGCATCAGTGACCTTCCTCTGGTGATCAAGGTTTTTCCTGCATCAACTGGAGGCCCCGGCCACATAGCAGCAATTAAAGCCGTGTTTCCCGACGTGAAGTTCCTACCTCTAGGAGGAGTCAACGCGGGTAACCTCGCCGAGTACATCAAGGCCGGAGCCTGGGCCGTCGGAGGCACTTGGATCTGCAAGAGAGACCTCATCGAGACCGGTAATTTCGCTAGGATATGCGAACTCATCAAAGAAGCTTTGCAGATTATAGCGGCGGCTAGAAGATAGGATCTGCTGACTGTGACCTGCATGGCTGAGAACCTGCTTAATGGCATTGAGCAAGAAAGACCCAGAAAAATGCCAAGCGACATATCTGTCTGACCCGAAAGGAGCACGAACGTCTGGGCAAGTACCAGAACTCCGACTACGGACACTCCGCTGACAACGTTCACAATATTCTCTGGATCAAATCACATTCTGTTTGCGATTATCCCTGAGGCAAGCGCAAGAATTAGGAACGTAAACAGCATGTCATACTGCCGCAAGACATTCTGTTTTGGCGCCTTGAAAATGTTCATTGTGGTCTTGGTCTTGTCCGCAGAAAGGCGAGGAGAGATGGTGGGGCCGGTGGGACTTAACTGTAATTGACGGTGGGGCTACCTTCAAATCCCCTCATTTTGAGCCTTTTTCAGGTAGGTTTCCCATCGAAGCCCATCGTGAATCGTGGGGGCAATGGGATACGGCCCCCTCATCATGGTGGGGCCAATCTCCTTCTGCCGGCCTCTGAGGGATTCGAACCCCTGATGAAGAGACGAGTCACGGTTGAACTGTTCGAAGGCTGACAGATCCCTCGCGGCAAACGTGCGCCGAGAATCCCGCCCGCCTGTCGAGGGCAAGCACGTATTTTCGAATGATTGTGCCGGTGTAAGCACCGTAGCTCTGCCTTGCAGTGCGTACTGAGCAGACACGGTCACGACGATAGGCTACAGAGGCTTAGGCCGCTGAATTAGATGCAGTAGGTTGTGTTCCGGGTCCTCGAGGAACGCGATCCACACGCCTTCCTTCTCTCGTGGTTCAGACTTGAAGGCGACCCCTCGGCTGCTCAGATTCTTGTACGCCTTGTCAATGTCGGTCACAGATATGGCCATGTGACGAAAGCCGGGATCCCTCTCGCCGTGGGACACTCTGTCGGCATCTCCGGCTTCAATAATTTCAAGAAGGCTTTCGCCAAGTTTCACATATGTTGTCAGAGATCTTGTGCTCTCATAGGCGATCTTGAAGCCGAATGTGCTGCAATACCATCTCGCTAAGCCTTTCGGGTCCTTGGCTGCAATGGTCACATGTTCAATGCCGTTGAACAGGTTAGTTTCCGTCATTTTGATCCCAACTCTATGAAATGCTATTTCCTGGCCGTCGCTATGATGCTCGTCGCCTCTTTGACGAGTTCTGATATTCTGGTGAAATTGCCGGCTTCGATGAGATCTTTCTTGCAGATCCATGTGCCTCCAACGGCCCATGC
>Ga0315280_10009481_pt1 | contig 12478 bp, 16 predicted proteins | sample YL17G06_40_MG_FD_203697 | JGI IMG/M metagenome (GOLD analysis project Ga0315280, IMG submission 203697) | Sediment microbial communities from Yellowstone Lake, YNP, Wyoming, USA - YL17G06_40 | ecosystem: Environmental > Aquatic > Freshwater > Lake > Sediment | place: USA: Wyoming | collected... | reverse complement strand
GCATCAACTGGGAATGTGCCCAAAAGCACCTTCCAATCTAAGCGACACATCGGCTTCATCCGGTCGGCGAGGTTCGGAGAAATGACGCGCCTCAGCCAATCGGGGCGGGGCGGCGCTTTCGCCTCGTTCGACGGCTTGCTGTGTCTCAAATTCCCGCCGCGCCCATTCCAGAATCCACACTGCATCCGCCTCGTTGTCGTCCTCCAGATCCGGCTTGAAGCGACGGCGCGCCTCATCGATCATGGCGCCCTTATCCGCGTTGCCGTGGCCGGTTGCGAACTTCTTGAGCGTTGCCGTGTGCACACTGGCATGCTCGATCGCGTGTCGCGCGCAAAACTCCAGGACGCGCGTGCTGAAGCCGGCCGCAACCTCAGTTGCCGCGCCGCCGCGATGATGCGCTTGCTCGAAAACAACCAGGCCCGGACGCGGATCGGCGCCGACCAAATCCTCGAGCCAGCGGTTGAAGCGCAGATACGTCATCCATGGAACCCGTTGATCTTCTTGAGCAAGGCCAACGCCCTGCTAAGGTTCGCTTGGGCGTCGGCGTAATCCGGCTTCAGCCGCAGCGCCTCCTTGTACTGTGCCACGGCTTCTTCAAACCGGCCCTGCCGCAGAAGGGCAGCGCCCAGATTGTTGTGGGCCTCCGCGTAGTCAGGCATGAGCCGCAGCGCCTCATTATATTGTGTCACCGCCTCGTCAAGACGCCCCATCTGCTGCAAGGCATTGCCGAGATTGTTGTGGGCGATGGGGTAGTCGGGCTTAAGCCGCACTGCCTCCGTCAGGTGCGCAGGCGCCTCCTCAAACCGGCCCAGGTCCTCCAGGGCAGCGCCCAGATTGCCATGGGCTTCGGCGAGGCCAGGCTCGTACCTGAGAGCCTCCTTGAATTGCATCTCCGCCTCTTCAAGCTGACCCAGCCTCACGAGGGCGACGCCCAAATTATTATGGGCCTCAGCCGAACCAGGCGTCTGTTTGAGTACCTCCCTATACTGCGCCACCGCCTCGTGATAAGAACCCAATTGCTGAAAGGCCCTGCCTAGGTTGTAGTGGGCCGATGCGAGGCCGGGTTTGAGCCGCACTGCCTCCCTGGCATGCGCCACCGCCTCCTCAAGCCGGCCCGATTCCTGCAACGCGTTGCCGAGGTTGTAGTGGGCCGATGCGAGGCCAGGCATGAGCCGCAGCGCCTCATTATATTGCGCCAATGCCTCCTCGATGCGGCCCTGCGTCTCCAGCGCATGCCCCAGGTTGTTGTGCGCCTCGGCATAGTCCGGTTTGAGCCGCAGGGCTTCTTTGAAGTGGGCAATGGCTTCTTCCACATGGCCGGGCAGCTTCAGGATGCCCAGGTTGTTATGCACCATCCAGCTTGATGGGTTGCGGGCAAGGGTAGCGCGATAGAGAGTTTCGGCATCGACATATTCGCGGCTCTGCTTCCAGGTCAGGATCGACAAGATTGCCAGCAGCACGACGGCAAGCGGCTTGCCGGCAGGACGAAGACCCAATCTATCCAGCGCCAACACTGCACCAGCCGATACCAGGGTGATGATCCCCAGGCTTGCAAGGTACTGATAATGGTTTGCCGCGAACGAATAACGAAATGTGTACAGGTTGAAAAAACCCAGCACCGGGAACAAGGTCACGCAGAAGAACAAAAACGCTGCTAATGGAGCCCGCCAGCGGCTCCGGATCGCCCATAGCGTCGACAACAGCGCAGCTCCGGCGATCAGGAACAAGTACGGCCACACCGCATGCGAATCGACTTGCCATCGCGGATAAATAAAGGTCAAGTTCGTCGGCCAGAACAGCTTCCACAGATGAAACCACACCGCCCGGCTCGCAATCAGCAATCGCTCCACGATAGTGAACTGGAATTCAGGCCCGACGACCCTGTTGAATTGCACCTCCCACCAGGCCGTGATCATTCCCCCGCCCGCTCCGAGCACAAGGAAAGGCACGAGCGGCAGCACATCGTGCTTCCAGGATAAACGGCCTCGCTGCCACCACAGGATTACGAGTAGTGCTGCCGAAAGCGTTCCCGTTACCGTCTTGCTCAACATAGCCAGCGCGAACAAACCGAGCGCGCCGAGGTAGAGAGTTCTCCTCCTGCTCTCGTCGAACCGCAAGTAGAGCATTACGGCACTAAGATAGAACACAGCCGAAAGGGTGTTTTTGAGTTCGGTAATCCACGCAACAGATTCGACGTGAACCGGATGAAGCGCGAAAATGGCCGCCGCGAGCCAGGCGCCGGGTATGGCCATTCGACGGAGGATGATTGCAACCATCAACGCGGCCAGGAAATGCAGCAGAATGTTGACCAGATGGTATCCGAGTGTGGAGTCTCCCCACAGCTTGTGCTGAAGCCAGAAGGCGCTGTGCAGAAGCGGGTAATACTGGACAGTTGCCCCAATCTCGAACCAGATGCGGTAGAGTCCTTGCCAGGAGCGGAGTTCGGGACGGGTCACATGATTGTCGTCATCCCAGACCATGCCGCCGTGCCAGGCCGGATGATACGCCGCCAGAGTCGCCAGCAACAGCATCGCAACCAGGAGCCACACTGCCCAGCCGGTTCGTGTGCCCAGGTCAAGCGCCAGGATTTTCATGATTCATTCTCCCTCAACGCAAGGCCGGATAGTTGGTGTGCTCGCACTTCGGGCAGATCCAGACCAGCTCGCCCGACATGCTGTAGTCCGATTCCCAGCTGTTATTGAACGGGTGATTGCAGCCCTCGCAGGATTTCGGGCACCACGTTAGCCTTTCGCCCTGTTTTGGTCTGTTTGCCGTTTTTGGCATGATGCTCTCCGAAAAACCCCGTCTAATTTGGCTTGAGAGCCCCGATCTCTGCTAGGACCTGCCCGTACCGTTCGCCTTTTTCGTTGCCTCAACGGTCCCCTGCCTGTCGCGGCCGGGTGCCCGTTCTGCGAGCCATGCCAGCTCTAATTGGGCGCGATAACCGTGCACGTTCCGCCGGCATTCAAGACAAAGCCCGGAATATGTCAGCTTCCCGCAGCCTCGACAGGGTTTTGGTTGACGAATCGCCGTTCTTGCCATGTTTCCCTCAAAAACTTTGCGCCAGGATGCCTCAGGTTGAACGATCAGCAAGGGGGCCGCTATCCCTCTGTTCCCCCTGATTCGCGCTTCTCATCGCTGTTTGAATTTCCTTTTTGATGCCCTCGATTTCGGCGGCGATTTTGTAGGCGTCCTCGGCCATGCCCATGCTCAGGAGAGTGCTGTAATCCTCGCTCAGTCGCCGGAGCTTGTCTTCCAGGCGTCGCACATACGTCCGCGGGTCGGTCTCTTGTGGCTTCGGCATTGTCATCTCTTCGCCGGCCGCAACTTCCCGAGCACTTCAACCACCTTGCCCAGAACGGCCTTGTCATTCTCATAAGTCCCGTCTAACTCAGCCCGGAGTCTCTTCAAGCTGGAAATCGTTTTCTTGTCGGCCAGCTCCAGTCCGGACAACGTCCCGATGTGGTGATCCAAGGACTTGGCCAGTGCACCCTGCCCGCGAATCAGCGACCCCTCAAGTTCAGTTTTTATGTGGCGAGGCAAGTCCTCGGTGTGGAGGGTCGTCAAACGCGGGACGTCGTCGTAAACGCCCTCTTCCACGTAGTCGATCGGCTTCACGCCGGCCGGAGTGCTGGCTTCGTAAAACTCTTCAAGACCCTTTTCGTTCGTAGTCATGCGTTCCTCCTATGGAATTCGAAAGTTGCTCAAGGGGTTGTGCGGCCTGAGAGCTTTTTCTGTCCATTCGTCAAGGCCGCTTTGTTCGGTCCCTTCCCGCCGGCGATTGGCGAGAATCTTAAATAGCTTCTCCACCTTCTCCAGCCGTACACTCTCGGCTTCAAACTCATCCGGTTTTGGTTGCTCTGCCATTGGCTTTACCTTACCTTCGGTCAATCCTGAATTTGGATAATTCATCGTCGTCACTCGCCCGATTCAACCCCCAAGTGAGAGGGTCATAGTTCCCCTGCTCGGCTTCCTGTTGCTTCTGCAGGATCTTCAGAAGCGCGCGCTCCGGAGTGTCGGCCTCGTAGACCCTGATCCTCTTCGAGGCAAGCCAGAGGTAGTTCAATGCGTGCCGGTAATGATCCTCTCCGAGTTTTCGATAGCGATACTGCCTTGACCCTGTTACCTGATCCTCTTCGAGCACCTTGGCGATGTTGCAGGCTTGCTTGGCGAAGATCTCCAGCTCTTCATTTCGCCGCGGAAGGATCAGGAAACCGGAGTTGATGAGGTCGTGGGTAGCGTCGCATGTCTCTGTGCGGTTGACTCTGACAAGCTTCCTGGATTCATCCCAGGCCGGGCCTGCAACTATGGAGTCCTGGTAGTCGCAGAGGAACACCTGATAGGGCTCGCTCTCCGCAAACTCCCTGGCTTTGCGCAGCTCCGGCTCCATGTCGATCACGCAGCACTTGACGTGAAACCGCTGGGCCAAGTCGTGCAGGTCATTGAAGCCCGATAGCCGGGCCAGGTGACAGATTTGGAGTTGCTTCTCTTTCGGCTTGAAGCCGATGACCACATGAAGCTCGCGGCCGACGTCGACGCCCATGCAGCACGGGCCCGGGTGATTCATCGCCGCCAGGTCTTGTCCGCAACGCGAATAGACATCGGCCGGATTAAGCCGGTTCTCTGCGCTCACGTAGGCCAGGGCGAGAGTGCTGTTATAAAACTCGGCTTTGTTCTTGATGCCGGGATCCTGGAAGGTTGCCAGGATCTTCTTGAGATCGGCAAAACTCGAATTCAGCCGGCTTATCCAGAAGCCTACAAGATCCTTCGACCGCTCTGGGTGTTGCGGCACCCATCGGCCATCCCGCGGGAAGATCTCTGCTTTGCATCGCAGGCAGGCCCGGATCACGTGGCCGTCCTGTGTCTCCGCAAGGCAGCCGGGAAACTCCAGTTCAAGCACTGTGCCGGCGCCGCAGTGGGAACACTTGATCTCCCACACCCGCTGATCGCTCTCGTCGTACAGTTTCGAGACGCCGAAGTCCGGAAGCGAAGGCGTGCCCAAGTAGATTTCTTCGTGGACGGCGGAATGACCCAGGCGCGTCAAGGCCAGCTCGATCATGTCGTCGGCCATGTTGTCGCGCTCATCGAAAACGATGCGATCAACGGGAATCGAGAGCAGTTGTGTCGCCATGCTCTTTACGCCCTCGATTTTGGATGTCGCACGGGCGCCGCGAAGGTACAGCATCGCCTTGCGAACCTTCTTCAGGCTCACGGATTCGGTGTCTCGGACTTCCTTTGCAATTTCCTGGTTTTCGAGCAACAAAGGATTGAGGCGCGCGCGGCCGAAGTCGTACACGTCTTTCTCAGTCGGGAAGAGGTACAAACAGCCTTGAGGGTATGCGCCAAAGAGCAGACCGTAAATCGTGCGCAGGATTTCAGCCTCGCTCACGCCAAGTTGCGAGCCCTTCTTCAACACCTGGCAAGGCGCGCTTTCCTTAAGGATGCCCTCTTGAAATTCATGGTTCTTGAAACTGAAGGGTCCGGTAGGCAGTTTGATGCCTTGCACCCACTTCTCGATGGGCACGCGCTTGCGCGAGGCGACGTTGAATTCGAGGTCAACCGACTGCAGGAAATCCTCTATCAATTCGTCGCTGCTTAATCCTCTCGAAGATTCTCTGCCTGGTCTCTGGCGATTCATTCCCGATTTCCTCCATGACGACCGCTTTAAATTCCTCTACCATCTGAATGTCGTATGCCGCCTGCATGATCTCCCGCAAAAGCGAGAGTTGCTTCCTGAGTTCCGCCGCATGCTTGATCAAGCTGTCCTGCCACTCGCGCCGCTCCCCGCCTTTGGTGTCTTTCATCGCCTCTTGCGTGTAGCGAAGCTCGCTCTGAACGGTTTCCATCAGGCTGTTCAGCCGCTCCATTGCCGAGATCTTCTGATCGTTGATCCTCGCGGCGGATCGCAAGACCACATCTTTCGCGCCGCAGAACTTGAGGGCCTTCGCATTCTTGCTGATCGTGCCCTTGTTTACTCCCATCCGCTGCGCAATCTGCTCCATAGTCCGGCCACTGCCCAATAGCCGCTCAAGCTCCAATAGATCAACTTTCCTCTTCGCCGCCATTAGAAAGCCTCAAAAGTTGCGAAACAACTCGGAGCAGAGGATGATAAACGGCCAACCGGCCGGCTCCAGCGGCCCCCCTAGCCTCGACAAATAGGGGACCCTATCCCAACAGCCTGATCATCCGGCTACGGAGCCCGCGATCCTCGCCCGTGTGTCCGACGCTCGTTCGCTGGGCAAGCGCCAAGAGGCTAATCCCAAGCCCGTGAGCATCCGCGAAGACGCTCAGAGCTTGCCGGCGAACCTCGATGCAATCGCAGGCGAGCGAAATAGCCTCTCTGATCTGGCGAACACCCTGGAAGGCGGCTCGCTCGAAGACGTTGCGCGCAGCGACCTGCTTGCGAGCAAGCAACGCAGGGCGCCGGGCAGCGATCTCCTCAAGTTCCTGACTTCGGGCTGCTATGGCGTCTTCTAGGTTCTTCAGGGTTGCCCGCTTTGCCTCTGCCTCTTCCTTGCGACCGGCTGCGAGCAGGTCATCGATTTGGGCGGGCCAGACTCTCCGCTGCGCCGCTTCCTGCTCCGGATCGAACGAGGCGCGGATTTCTCGCGCCCGGGCGTCGTCGGCTTCCTCTGCCTCAATGAAGGGCTTGGCTTCCTCCTGGTAGTGGTCTTCCAAGCTTTGAAGGTCGCCTTTCCAGTCCCAGGGTAGGGATTGCTCTAGGCTTCTCATCGTCGCTTCATTCGCCTTGATGCGTTCGGCGATTTCCTCTTGGGTGAGTTCCGGGGCCTCCGCTTCAGGGCTTGATTCCGGCTTCTGTCGTTCGGTGTCTTTGTCGGTCTTTTTCATTTTCGATTCCTTTCTCGGGGCCTCTCACAAAGCCCGTATGTTGTTGACTGACCGTTGACCGTGCCTTTATAAGTGGTTGATAGCATTTACGATATTTCCGGCGCACTAAATTGGCTATCTAGTGAAAGTGAGTCGATATAGGCATCCAGATCGCGCAAGTCGAAGCGCAGCGCCTTGCCGACGCGCTTGGCCCGGACAGGGAAGGGATTTGACGCTTTCGGCGCACACCTGTTGTAAAGCGTCCTGGCGCTGAGCCCGAGGTAGACTGCCGCTTCCTCGACCTTGAGAAGCCGCTTGCCGGCAAACCCCTGGACTAACTTACTGCTGCCCATAGTCTCTCCCTACTCGTGGCCCTGCTGTGGTTCTGGCCGGTGTTGCTGTTCGTTGCGCGGAATGGGATGTCTACCGCTTGGATACACACTCTCAAGACTAATTCCGGTTAGGATTAACGTGAATGGTTCTAGTAAGTTGTTCGCCATAATGACGCCCTGTGCCCTTGCCGTCTCTCTTGTTTCTTTTGGTTGCCAATCGCGGAAGCCGTTCCATCTGGCGCTCGGTAGTAGGCAAGCACGACCGCAACCCGCCTCCTGAAGTCCTCGAGTCACCTGCGCTTCTTGTTGATCAGTGCCGCAACTCCCGGCTGAAGTTTTTCCCATCCATTCCCAATTCCCATTCCCAACCCCTAAAGGGGGTTTGGGAAATTGGGAAGATTGAACATTTGGGAAAGAATTCCCAGCGCTTGGGAATGGCAAACCGTTGCATCTATGCGCCTTGCGGTCTAAGTCGAAATCTTGGGAAATCCTGGGAAAAGATTCCCAAGCTTTTTTACAATTTGCATCAGTTAGAGCCATTTTGAAATTCCATTTCCTGATCGGTCTTCAGGTAGTAGATGTTCCCGATTCGATGCGCGAGTCCATTCTTCTCCAGCTTGTCATACGTGCGGTAGAAGGTGCTCTTGCTGAGTCCCGAACGTTTGAGCGCATCGGAGTAACTACAGCCAGCCTGATCCAGCGCAGCAATTAGACGGTCCTCATCGGACGCTTTTCCTGATGTGCGATCCTCCCAAGGGACTGCGCGCCAGGCGAAGCTATTGCCCCCGGATGTGCGCTCGATCTCCATGGGCTCCATGGGCGCACAGTGCCGGAGCTTGGAGAAGACGAGCTTGTATCGCGCGGTGCCATCGGCGCGCACCTGCGGGTATATGCTCAGGATCGCGTCGGCTTCTGCTGACAGCTGGAAGCTACCGACCATATCATCCTGGCCTTCATAGTTGGAATCTCGGCCTCCGGTTTTGCGGTGATGATGGACGAGCAGGATTCCGCAGCGAGCCGCGGAGGCCATCATGCGAAAGATTTGCATCATGTGCTTTGCGGCGTCGGGATCGACCATGTTCAGACTGGTGAAGTCTTTCAGGGAATCGAAACAGGCAAGAGTGACTGACTGCGCTCTGAGCTGATCCAGTACGGCCATCACATGCTCGCGGTAGCCGGTCTCTCGACGCTTGTTGAAACCGTCAGGCTCCCAGTAATTCAGCGGTAGCGATGTGCCAGGCGTGCAGATCAGGAAATCATCCGCGATCGGACCTAGCCCCTTGACGCGCTCGGCGAGAGCCCACCTGGGCATTTCGCATTGGATGAAAGCCGATCTGCCGCGCTCGGTCTTTAGGAAGTCGAGAAGCCGACCCCCGGTTGCAACCGCTTGGCAAGCATTCATCGCAGCCAATGATTTGCCGATGCCCGCCGGAGCCGCCAAGAGTGCTACGCACCCCACAGGAAGGATCTTGTCAATTACGGTCAACGGTCGGGCTGGAGCACTGCGGATTAACTCGCGAGAGGATTCAATCTTTATCGCGGGAGCAGCTTCACGGTAGAGAACCTCGTCCGGATTTCGCTCTACTACCCAGTTGTTGTAGAGGAGTTTCAGAAACTCATGGGCACCACGTTCTGCGATGTAGTCATCGGCGCCGTGCTTGGTGCCGTCGATCTTCGGCGGGATCTGCACGATTCGCACTTCTGCGCCTTGCGCCCGGAGCAACTGGCTCAGGGTGTACTCCGCGCCCCATGCGCCGGCGCGTTTGTTCTGCTTGAACGCGGTCGCGTGTTGCTTCGTGGCAACGTCTGAGTCAAAGCAGATGTAAACGACGCGCTTCTTCCACTCCCAGGCGAGCAAATCGTCAATCAAATGAGCCGCGCCTTCCTTGCGGCTTTCTTTCGTGCCATCCGGTAGCGGGACCGTGATCTTATCGCGATGCCATGCTCCATTGACGCCTTGAAGCCCGATAACGCAAGTCGGCCGGCTGGCGATAGGAACTATCTTTTCAGCGATCGCGAGCGCTTTGCACTCACCCTCGGTGATGATGATCTGGACCTTTGGATTTTGCATCTGATCGCGGGTTGTGGTATGAGGGTAAAAGGGGCGCACCCTGTCGCCCAGGCGAGCAAGATATTTCGCTTTATTGCCGTCTGCCATGTTGAAGGGTTTGTCCGGCCTCAAGCGCCAGGAGCATTCTTGACCAGTTTCGAGGTCGCGGTATGGGAACACAATGCCAAACAGTCCGTGCTTGCGCTCATCAATTGGCAACGATGCCTCAAAATTCAGTTCCCGGCATTCGTTGTCGGCCGCCGTTCTCAGGCCCGATGCGAGCGCGAACTCCTTGCTGATCGCGCGCGCCCTCAGCACTTCGACATGCTTCGATTCGAGTGAAGCGGGGAACTTGAAGCGTGTATGGCTTTGGACAGTAGGCCCGGCCTCGGTTGCCATCTACCACTCCTCCAGATAACCGAGCGCCCGTTTGATTTTGCATTGATGATAGGCTTGGAATTGCATGAGCCTGCGAACGCGTCGGCACTGGCCCAGGATATGAGCCTTGTGAATTTTCGCAACCAACCTCTCATTGAATGCGTACCACCTTCTCCGCAAGCGTGCAGTTTCGCTTTGGCGCAATGAGCTGAATTGGCTCGCTTGACAGATGCTCGAACTTCGTGTTATTTTCGTCGTGTCCATCAGTCCTCGTAAAGAAGTTGAGCCCTGGGAGTCGTCGCCCGGGGCTTTCGCTTTCATGCGGTCTTCTGCGCGAGCTGGCCTTTCAATTCTTCGACCCTGCTACGCAAAAAGATCCTTGTCCCGTTACTCAGGCGTGAAGCCGGCAGGGTGCCACGGCGGTCCAAATTCCTTACGGTTTGCTCCGAGACCCGCAAAACACGGGCAACCTCGGAAACCGTTACAAGATCTTCGGGCTTGATATTGTGTTGCATGCTTCAACCTCCACTCACCCTTGGGGGTTGCATGCAACCGTTGTCGAGGCTATCTATAAGAAAACAAAGAGAGATTATGTTGCGCGGATTCTAAAAACTGCGGTTTTTCTGCAACGTTGCAGGATAGTTTCAATACCTGTGTTGTTTGTTCTTTTCGGCTTGCCGACGTCGTAGTTCTCCGAGCTTAGTCTGAGCTAGTTTCCTCTCCGCTGCGTCCAAGTGCTTCTTTACCATTTGTCTCGTGATTCCCAAGCGAACGGCGATTTCTTTCGGCTTGAGTCCGTACTCATTTTTGAGCGAGAAGCAGTCTGTTTGCATTGCCGTCAGGATGGCTAAGTCGTACATAGACAGGTCGATGTTTTTGTTGCCGAGACCCTCAAAGCCCTTGGGTCCTTTGCTGCTTTTTTCGGAAGGTTTCTCGCCGTTTCCTTCGGATCTTGTCCTCAGTTCCGGGTGTTCATTCTGGAATTCCTCAACATCCCAGGGATGGAAAATGAAATAGTCTAGGTTGTTGAACACGTCCGGGAAATTCCAGGGGAATTCTTTTGTCTGCGTGGCCAGTAGTTTTCCCGTGAGAATGTATCCGGTAAGTGTCGGCCGGTTCACGCCTAGTTTTTCCATTACTTGTGTGACGGTCAACCATTCGTTTGTGTCGGATGTTGTGCTTTCCGTTGCTGCCATTTGTCACCTCCCGTGGTGACCCCGAGGGGATGCCCGGCAGGCGTCGGGAAAACGCCGTTTCGCCCCATGGAGGCTAGCCGGGCAAGATGCTTTTGACTCCAAATCAATCCGCGTTCCATTACGAGTTCCGAAGGATATGGTTGAGAAGAACTGCAATCGCGGTCAACCCTAGAATCAGGGGAACACCGCAATCGTGTATCATCCCCAAGACATAGACTCTCTTGTGAACTGGATTGTGAAAACGTTTCGCATGATAAAACTGAGCAGCGGAGGGAACGAGTATAGGTTTCCCCGGCGCGGGCTGTGGCTCAAAAGCGCTTTTTCGTGCGCTCTCCTCTTCCTGAAGGTGAAATTCGGCCCGACTCTCAATACCGTCGTACACGGAATACCCTCAGCGCTCGCCAAAAGTGACCCACCTGTGCTCGCCTAAAATGGCCCACCTCGGAATCAGGACTTAAGACCGGATTTGTGTTTCGAAGTGTCGGGTCCGTGGCAGCTTGGAGTATGTCCTGGCAGGAACAGGCTGTTTTGGAGTTGCTTGCTCGTGGAGCAGTGTCGGAGTCGACTTGGGCGATAGGTGCGGAAGAGGCCATATTTCGAGTGCCCTCAGCCTTGGGGTTCCCTCAAGGAAGGCCCATTGATGCGGATCGTTTGGCACTGGTGTCGCAACCGGCTGAGCAGTGCGTCAGTCAGGTCTTTGTTGCCGAGCAACTTATGCCACTGATCGTACTCGAGGTTTGTTGTCAGGATGGTAGCCTTGCGACGGTAGCGTTCTTCCATGAGTTTAAAGAAGATGTTCGTCTGCTCGGGGCGCAGGTTCAGATAGGCCAGTTCATCGACCAGCAAAAGGTCGATACGGGCCAGCCGCTTGACGAGCTTGCGTGAGGCGCGATCCGCAATCGAAGCATACATGTCATCGAACAGATCCTGCGCCTTGATGAACAGGGCCCGATAGCCATTTTGCAGTGCTTTCAACAGGAGGCCGGACGCCAATCCTGTTTTGCCCACGCCGGTGGGTCCTATGAACACGATATTGACGGCGTGAGGTATAAAATCCAGTTCTGCAAGCTCACGGATCTGGCGGCGCGAAACGCCGGGTTGATTCTTGAACGGAAACGACTCCAGGGTCCAAAGCTCCGGGATGTGTGCGTTTTTGATGCGCGCTTGCACCTTCCTTTCCTGATGATCGAGCCACTCAGAGCGAAGAAGCCGTGCCAGGAAATCGGTGTAGGAAGGAGAGTTTTTCCGCGCGGCCTCAAGTTCGCTCTCGATGATCTCGGCCATCTTGCGCAGGCGCAGGTTTTGCAATAACTGCGAGATCTCTTCACTCATCATCGTCCTCTCCGTCTTGCCTGCGAGGGGTAATCAGGAAGTATTCGCGCGCCAGCTTGCGTAGGATCATGCTCTCGACCCGTTCGAGGTCAAAGAGGCCGTATTGGGCGGCGGATTGGATGGCATCCAGCAGGGGCGGGCGCGGATAGTCCTCCGCCATGCGGAGCAAGCGCCGCAGTGCCAGCGTCGCGCGTCCGGCATAGCGTTTTTTGAGAGCTTCGACGTATGCGGCGCGCTCGGGGATTTTCGCGAGCAGGAGTTCTTCCTCCGGCGCTCGATCGGACCGTTTCAGTCCCTGGCCGCGCTGGTGGCGATGCTCGGGCAAGCGGTACTTGCGGCCGGTGGACTCGACCACGCGCTTA
>Ga0315280_10009480_pt1 | contig 12479 bp, 19 predicted proteins | sample YL17G06_40_MG_FD_203697 | JGI IMG/M metagenome (GOLD analysis project Ga0315280, IMG submission 203697) | Sediment microbial communities from Yellowstone Lake, YNP, Wyoming, USA - YL17G06_40 | ecosystem: Environmental > Aquatic > Freshwater > Lake > Sediment | place: USA: Wyoming | collected... | reverse complement strand
TCTCGCGCCCTGTCAAGGTTCTTGACAAGGTTCGCATATGCCGCGAGAATAGAGCAATGGAAGTGTCGATCACTCCCGAGGCCCTGGAACAGGCGAGGCGGCTCCCGTCGCGGATCCATGCCCGGGTGATCCGGCTGGTTGAGCGGCTGCGTTCTTGGCCGGCGGTCAGCGGTGCCAAGCCGCTGTCGGGCCGCTTGGCCGGTCACTTCCGCATGCGCACGGGTGACTACCAGGCGCAATTCCGGGTCAAAAGGGGGAGGATCGTTGTCGAGAAGATTGGTCATCGGGATGGGTTCTACGATGAGTGAACGCGGAAATCCTGGCAGCAGCGTGCCGACCTTTACCGTGGCGGGCCAGCGCTTCGTGATCCTTCCGGAAAGCGACTACCGTCAGCTTCGCGCCCGATCGGATGAGGCGGAAGAGGGCCCGGCCATGCCCACGCCGGACGCGCAAGGAAATTACCCCGCGGTGGAAGCATTGCGGGTCTCGCTGGCCCGGAAGATCATTCGCCGGCGGCGGGCGGCGGGGCTCACCCAGGTGGCCTTGGCCCGGCGGGCGGGAATCTGCCCGGAAACCCTCAACCGCCTGGAACAAGGGCGGCACACTCCGACCGTGGCCACGGTGGACAAGCTCGACCGGGCCCTGGCCGTAGCGGAGGCCGAACAAGCCGCCGACCTCGAGCCCGCGCGGCCCAAACGGAAGAAACGGCGGGGCTATTGATCCTCAGAAAAGTAATGCCAGAGCCGATTGTTTAGCCCGGCCACTTGTGGCCGGGTTTGGCCGGCCGAACACCGCGGGCCGCAAGCGGCCCCGCTAAACGGAAGTTGCATTACTTTTCTGAGGATCAATAAAGCCCGCCACCCTGAGAACGCCTCCGGGCGGACTTCAGAGCTTCCTTATCTCTTCGATCTGCTTCAGAAGCTGCTTGGCCTGTTGCAGGCCGCCTACTTGCCGCACGAAGCTGACGGCCTGAGGCAATCCGCCGGTTGCTGGTCGCGGTGCGGCTCGTCGCCGTCGTTTGGCTGCGGCCGGTTTCCGTGCTCTCGCCGCGGCCGGCTGCGCCTTTTCCCGCTTCGCCTTCGGCTGCTCCTTGCCGCACTTGGGACAGACGGCCTTTCGGGCGTGCATCGTCGCCCCGCAGTTGACGCAGGTCTTGCTGGGCATACCTCGTTTCTTTTTCGCCATTCTTATCGATCCTTTCTGTTAGGTGGGCAGTCCTTATAAGGATGCCTCCGGAAAGACGGCTCGTCAAGTGGCAAAGTGGGCGGCGCGGGGCTGTTTGCCGGGGTGGAACAGGTTATCGAACGGGCTTTCGGCTTTCGACGACTGGATGGGCCATTGCCCGGCATTCTAGCACGCTTGACAGCCGGCCGGTACAATGAGGACCGTGAAGTTGCCGAGGGTCTTTCGGTCCGCTCACGGGAGAGGATCGAGAGCATTCGGAGTAAACGGGGCAGAAGGTAATTCAATCCTCGTCACAGGAGGGATCAGGCATGAGAGCATTGGCTTGGGTCGCAGCGGTTGTTCTCGTCACCTCGGTTGCCGCCGCAGGCGAAGTTGAGAGGCCCGCCCAGAAACGCCCCACGAGGATCTGGAATCGGAGTGGTCCCCTCGGGGAAACGCCGAAGCGCGTCACCGACGCCTACCCGCTTTCCGACCAGGAGAACAAGGGGAGGTGGCTCAGGTTCGAGCCCATGAGCGACGAGTTTGAGAGCAAGGAGCTTGACCGGAGCAAGTGGGCGGTGGGAATGTACTGGTGGAAGGGCCGCCAGCCCGCCTTGTTCAGCGACAAGAACGTCACCGTGTCGGACGGGAAGCTGCACCTCACGATGCGGAAGGAGAAGCTGCCGCCGGAGGCCGAGAAGCTCGGCTACAAGGACTATACCTCGGCCGCCCTGCACACCAAGGCCCGCTCGAGCTACGGCTACTACGAGGTCCAGGCCAAGCCGATGAATTCCGGCGGCTCAAGCTCCTTCTGGTTCCAGCAGGAGGAAACGCCCGGCTGGGCCACGGAGATCGACGTGTTCGAGATCGGCGGCAAGGCCAAGGGCTTCGAGCACAAGTACCACATGACCCTGCACGTCACCCAGACGCCGCAGGAGAAGAAGCACTGGAGCGTGGGCGGGATCTGGATAGCCCCCTGGCGCTTGGCCGACGACTACCACGTCTACGGTTTCGATTGGGGCAAGGACGAATTGAGGTTCTACGTGGACGGCGTGCTGGTCCGCTCGGTCGAGAACACCCACTGGCACCAGCCGCTTTTCCTGATCTTCGACTCAGAGACGATGCCCAAGTGGTTCGGGATGCCGGACGACAAGGACTTGCCCTCGACGTTCAGCATCGAGTACGCGAGGGCGTGGAAGACGAAGTAGCGGCACAGCCCCGCACAAGGTCGGCCAGAGAAAGCCGGTTGGTGCTCTTTGTCGAAGCGGCTGCCCATGTTCTCATCGGGCGGCACCTCGACGATCTACTGCCAGAAGCTCGTTCAGCATCTTCGCTGCGTCCCGGACGATGCCGGTGCAGACGGTGGAGTGCAGGTTCTTTTCTTTCGCCGTTTGACGGCCCTCGGGCGTGCTCAGATCGCAGCCCAGCAAGTCCCGGCAATATAGTGAGCGATGTTGGGCTTTGAACCGCTCGGCCAGCTCCCGCGCTACGTTTGCTGTTTGCCCCTTCGCCTTCGAGTCCACCCCGCCGTACTTCAGCCCAATCGCCATGAACGCTCCGGTGACGGCGCCGCAGACACTTCCCATGCCCATTCCGCCACCGAACGCCGAGCCAGCTTCACCGCCGTGTTGTACTCGATACCCATCTGCTCGGCAAAGGCGGAGAAGACCGCCTGGGCACAGGAATGCCCTTTCCCGAAGCGGGCAACGGCAAGCTCCACGGGATTCACAAGCTGACCCCCCTTTCCGGTTTCACCAGTCGCTTTGGCCGGAGGGGGCGATGGCTCGCCAGCCCCACCGAGCACCGTCACAACTCCCAGTGCACCCAGGCTCTCCAGGCTGGAACGTCTCGAAAGTCGGTATTCCTTGTTCATGGAACAATCTCCTCGGGATGGCTCGAATGACGGCAGATCCGCTGGCATTGTGGGCTTGGAGCCGGCCGGATGGCAAGGCTCTTCAAGGAGAACGGGATCGAGGAAAACGGGACATCGCTGATTCTGGTGAACGGGAGTCAGCCGGTAATCAGTGATGTCCCCTTTCCGACTGCTGGTGCAATCCCGGCCGCCGCGCCGCGCAAGCCAGCGGCGCCGTTTTCTCCGTCGGGATCAAGCGCGGGACAAAAGTGATACGCCGGCCAAGGTCCCGTGGCTTCCAGGACGAGCCCCTTGGGGGCCAGGTCGCGCTGGAGACGCCCCCAGAGGGTCTGAAACGGACGCTCCTGGGGGCGTGCCAGCAGGAACGCCCCGTTGAAGACCATTTCTTCAGGGCGGTCCAGGAGTGCCTGGGGGAGCAGGCGGAGCTGGCGCCACGCATCAGCCAGGTCCTGCAGGGAGTCTCGCACCGCGGCGACCTCGCGCCGGACGGCCGCCTGAAGCTGCGAAGCGCGGGCGCGTTGCAGCCGCCGCGCGGCCAAGTACAAGGCGCCTTGTCCCGGAGTGGTTCCTGCCCGCTCGGTGCGATCCGGCGGTTCTTCCGCGGGGGGACCGCCCGGGAGAAGCTCGCGCTCGGCAAGCGACTGATCGAGATAGACTTTAACGGCCCACTCGCGGCGGTCGCCGAGGAACCGCAGGAACTCGGCCACGCGGGGCTCGTGCCGCGCCACCTTGGCCAGCAGGGAAGCGCGGGACTGGAAGAGGACGCCCAGCCGCAGGGGCAGCACGGCCCCGCAGGCGGCCGCCTCGCTGACGATCGCGTTGTGGCGGACGGCCAGGTCGCTGAGCCACTTTACGTCGGCGGTCCCTTCCTGGAGCTTGGCGAGGTCGAAGCGGTCCAACCCCACGCGGCTAGCGAGGGCGGCCACCTGGCCGCACGGCACCGATTCGACCGCGAAACGAGCGTCCACGCCGGGTCCGAGGGGCGGCAGCGAACGGTCCGCCCAGACAATCGCATAGAGATAGTGATGTTCATTCATGGCAGACGATGGGGGCGCGTGCCCGCATTTCCTCGATGGCGGCCTGGAGGGCGTCGCGGCAGAGGACAAGGCCGCCGCTTGCTTTGCCGGCCGAGGAGGCGGCAATTCGCTGGGCGATCGCCGCCATCACCGCGCGGCGGCAAACCCCGTCGATCTCCGCGCCGCTGAAACCTTCGGTCTGGTCGGCCAGCCACGCGGCCGTGGCTCCCTGCTGGAGCGGCCGGTCGCGGAGGTGAATCTGAAAGATCGTTTCCCGCGCCGCGCGGTCGGGCAGGGGAAGGTCGAACTGGATGTCGAACCGGCCGGGACGCAGCAGTGCCGGATCCAGCAAGTCGGGGCGATTGGTGGCGCCGAGGACAAAGACCCCTTTCAACTCCTCGATGCCGTCCAGCTCGGTGAGAAGCTGACTGAGCACGCGCCCCGCGACGCCGGAGTCTTCTTTGCCGTGGGATCGCGCCGACGCCAAGGCATCGATCTCGTCGAAGAAGACGATGCAGGGGGCCGCCTGCCTCGCCTTGCGAAAGACGTCGCGCAGGCCGCGCTCCGACTCCCCCACGTACATCGAGAGCAGTTCCGGCCCTTTGACGGAGACGAAGTTCACGCCGGCCTCGGTGGCCAGGGCCTTGGCGACGAGGGTCTTGCCGCAGCCGGGCGGCCCGCACAATAGCGCGCCTTTGGGCGGGGCGAGGCGCGCGGACTGGAACAGTTCCGGATAGGCGAGGGGCCACTCCACGGCCTCCCGCAAACGCTGCTTGATTTCCTCCAGGCCGCCGACGTCGCTCCAGCGGACATTGGGCACCTCGACGAAGACCTCGCGTACCGCCGAGGGCTCCACTTCCCGGAGGGCCTCCTGGAAATCGCCCATCTTGACCTGGAGCCGGGCCAGCATTTCGTCGGGGACGTAGGGCTGGGAGAAATCGATCTCGGGCAACAGCCGCCGCAGGGCAATCATGCCGGCTTCCCGGCAGAGGGCCTCCAGGTCGGCGCCCACGAAACCGTGCGTGATGGCCGCCGCGCGGGCGAGGTCGACGTCCGGGGCCAGGGGCATTCCCCGGCTGTGGATCTCCAGGATCTCCTCCCGCCCGTGCTGGTCGGGAATGGGGATCGAGATCTCCCGGTCGAACCGGCCGGGGCGGCGCAGGGCGGGATCCAAGGCGTTGGGCAGGTTGGTGGCGGCCAAGACGATGACGTGCTGCCTGGGCGACAAGCCGTCCAAGAGCGCCAGGAGTTGGGCCACCACGCGCTTTTCCACGTCGCCCACCACGCGCTCCCGCCGCGGGGCGATGGCGTCGATCTCGTCGAGGAAGATGATGCTGGGAGGGCGCTGGGCGGCCTCCTCGAAGAGCTTGCGGAGGTGGGCTTCGCTCTCGCCGTAGAACTTGTGGATGATCTCCGGGCCGTTGATGGAAAAGAAGGTGGCGTCGGTTTCGTGGGCCACGGCCCGGGCCAGGAGCGTCTTGCCGCAGCCGGGCGGGCCGTAGAGCAGCACGCCCTTGGGGGCGTCGATTCCCAGGCGCTCGAAAAGCTCGGGATACTTGAGCGGCAGCTCGACGATCTCCCGTACCCGGTCCAACTGGCGTTTCAGCCCGCCGATGTCTTCGTAGGAGAGCGGGGTCGCCGCCGGAGCGGAGGGCCCTTGGCCGGGGTGCACTTTCAACAGGGTGTCCGCCATGACGAGCACCGGCCCGGTGGGACGGGTGCTCTTGACGAGGAAATCGGCGCGGCGGTTGCCGAACAGGGTGATCCGCACGCGGTCGCCGCCGCTTACCGGCAGCCCGTCCAGCAGGCCGCCGACGTACTTCAAGTCGCGGCTGGAGGGGGCGCCTCCCTGGGGCACCAGCACCAGCTCTTCCGCCGGCTTGACGGAGGCCCGGCGGACGACGGCCTGTTCGTTGAGCCCGACGCGGGCGTTTTCGCGGACCACCCCGTCGATCTGGAGGTGCTCCTTGCCGCGGTGCTCCTTGAAGGTCGGCAGGACGCGGCAGACGGTCCGCCGCTTGCCTTCCACTTCCACCATGTCGCCGACGTCCACGCCGAGGCGCTCCATGTCGGAGGGATCGATCCGCGCGATCCCCCGGCCGACGTCCTTGCCGGTCGACTCGTTGACGCGGAGGGTGATCTGGGCGGCGAGTGGGGGCGATTTCACCATGGTTTAGCGTTCCAAGCGAATCTTCAGGATCCCGTTGGTGCACTCCCAGCGCATTTTCTCCTGGGAGAAGCTCTCCGGCAGGGCGACCTCCTTGCGATAGCGCTTGTCGCCGCGCTGGGCGCGGATCGTCAAGCGGTCTTCGCAAAGCTCTAGCTCGACGTCCTTGCGGCTGACGCCGGGAATCTCCGCCAGCACCAGGACGTGATCGTCCTCCTCGTGCACGTCGACCAGCGGCTCGCGGAGGTCCTCGACCACCGCGTCTCCCGAGGATTGGCGGTGGATGTTGCCGAAGGGCTCGATCTTCAGTTCCCGCTCGCCCTGGTTGCCGATTCCCGTCTTGATGGAGAAGCCGTAGACGCCGCGGAGCTTGCCTTGCGGATCGAGACCCTTGAGCTCACCGGTTTGCGAAAGGCTCTGACCGGTTTCCGCCAGGTCCACGAGTTTTTCCACCACGCTCCCGAGCTTGCCCAGGAACCCTCCCAGGCCGAAGCCGATATCCACCGGATTCTCACCGTGGCTAGAGTCATCGGGCGGTGGGCGTCTTGTTCGGTCCTTTTGCACTTTGGTCATCGCTATATCCTTTCTATTTTCTCGGTTGTGGTGAGATGGTACGCTCGACTTGTTCGGCACGCTGCCGGAACTGCTCGTAGTTTTCCCAAGGGGTTTGCCCCGGAGGATCGGGAAGCGCCGCCTGCTGGCCCGGCATACAGTGGGGCGGCTGCTGCTGCTGGGGCGACTGCCACCACCAGGTCATCCCCATTTCCTTCGCCTTGTCGACCGAACATATCAAGAGGCGGATTTGAATACTCAGCAGTTCGATGTCACAGACCTTGATCTTGATGTCGCCGGCGATGACCACCCCCTTGTCGAGCACCCGTTCCAGGATGTCGGCCAGACCCTCCGAGCGGCAGGCGGTCGGTATGACTTGTGTGTGTGCCATGTGCTTTTCTTTCTGGCCGGTCGCCGGCCTTGGACAGCCCCTTACCGCAGCTTACCGAGCGGTCCCAAGTCGAGGTTCAGGTCGTCGTCGGCCAAGCCGAAGTGCCGTTTCAGCCGGTCCACCTCCTCGGAGAGCCGCAGGAAGGTGAGGCCCAGCCGCTCGATCTCCTCGGCCGAAAGCGAGCCGCCGTCGATCCGCCGCAGCGCTTGCCGCTCCAGCAGCTCCCGGATCAGCTCCACCAGCGTCAGGACCAGTTGCGCGAGGCCGTTTCTGACGTTTTCCGGCTCCAGCCGGATGGGCGGGGCCAGGCGCGGCCGGGTCGCCGGGGCCGGCCCCGCAAGCGGCGTCCCGGGAGAGTCCGAAAAGAGCGCGGCCCCACTGGCCATGAGCGACCTCCTTCCCCTCGGCACCTCAACCGGGGCACGGCGCCGATTGCCGGCTTTCGGCGTGTGCCCCGACCGCGAGCCCTCCCGCCTGCCGCGCGGTCTCGACCGAGCTTACCAAGAGTTGCAGACGGACGTAGATCAGCTCGACGTCGGCAACGCTGATGGCCACGTCGCCCACCAGCACGACCCCCGCGTTGAGCACGCGGTCCAGCAGTTCCAGGACGGTGTTGTCGGTTTCCTCCGCAAGAGCAGGTTCATATTCCATGGCCGCTGTCCTCTCGCCCCTCCTCCTGGGCGGAGCTGCGATCCTTGTTCTTCAATGCCTGGCACGCCTCCAGACGGTCCAGGAGTTCGCCCTCGCGGACGTTGAAGTCTTCATCTCCGATCTGGGCGGCGTCGAGCTGTTGGTGCAGCTCGGCCAGGGCCGCCATGAGGGCTTTCTCCTGGTTTTCCAGGTCTTCCTCGGCCGCATCGTGGACTTTCTGACAGACGGCTGCCAGACCCTTGATGGGCGCCAGAAGAATGTCGTCCAAGAGAAACATGACTATGCTGCCTTCCGGTGTCGTAGTACCCCGGCAACAAACCGTATCATACTTTGTTGCCGGTTGATTGAAACCTCTCTGCGGAGGGCCGACCGGGCGCCCAGATGCTACGTTAACGTCAAGTCCACATCCACGAAGTTGTAGGGCGGCCAGGGGCCGCTGTATTTGAAGCGGTAGTGGAGGTCAAAATGACGAGCGAGGACCTCGATCCCCTCTTCCCATTGCTGTCGACGGTTCTTTTCCACCAGGCACGCCAACTTCATGATCATCTTCTCCTCGCCGGGGTCGATGCTGCGAATCTCGACGCAGTATGGCGAGAGGGCCTGGATTACCTGGCGGGTGTGGCGCTCGCGGCTCTGCTGGAGCAAAGACTCGAACCGCCTGCCCATTTCAAGCTTCTCGGCGAAGCTGGGCATCCTCCCTGGCCGGAACAGCCGGTCGCGCATCTCCTCCAGCTCCTGGTGCGTCGCCACGAAGAACTCAAAGATGTTGGGGGTTTCCCAATAGACGCTCAAACCCATCTCCAGCTTGCCCCGCAGGCGATCCAGCAAAGCAGCGAGGACGTCGTGGTTCGCGCGGAGGACCTCCCGCAGTTGCTCTTCGCTGTTGGCGATCGTACCGAAGGCGACGGGTAGAATCGGCTGGTGGTCGGTCAGGTCGCGAAGTACGTGATGGTGTGCAGCCAGGTTCGATCGCTGGGGACGGATCTTGTGCGCAGTCACCCGGGTAACGACCGCCGCCAGAGAGCCCTCGGCTATCTGTTCGACCTCGCCATTCTCAACGCCGGGGACCTCAACCGGCACGGCGCCTTGTGCCACGGTGATTCCGTAAAAGTATAGCCCGGCCTCAACAGCCTTCGCGGTAACTGCCACGCCATTCACTCCTTGAAAAAGGTATTTCGGCGACGACTCTTCTCTCCGCATCGGCGCCGCTTCCGTGCTACATCGTCCCTTGGAGCGTGGGGTCCTCGCCCTGCCGTGTGCTCACCACGAGTTCAACCCACTTAACCTGGCCGTCCCGGGTTCGGATGGCCAACAGGGTCCCACAAACCCAGCACTTGACCTGCCCGTCGTAGTCGTTGTAGCCGTCGCGCAGATCGACGGTGTGACCGCAGGAGAGACAATTCAGTTTCATGAAATAACTCCTTCAGTGCTGCCTGAGCTCTTCCTTCAACCCGTACGCGAGCACGTTCAACTGAGCGTCCAGGCGGAGCAGGTAGAGATGCTCGTCCAAGACGGGCCGTGTCAAACGGGTCGACAACTGCAATGACTGGATGATCGCGTTGGGTTGCCAGACTTCGGCTTCCGCCTCCCACCAGGTTTTTTTGTCCGCCTCGACCGGGGCCAGCTTGACGATGTTCACCCTGTCGACCCCGGGCAGGGACTCTTGCAGGAAGTGGCACGCGGCCGTGCGTAAAGCGTCCATGCTTGGCTGGTCGGCTGAATTGACGAGGTCCATGTTCACTGCTCCCAACTCCTAGCAGACGCCCTGTCCTCGACAGCGCGTGCAATGGAAGACGCCGCTCTTTCCCTCTTTTCCGCTGCCGCGACAGTGGGGGCAGGTGGCGGCGCCTTCGCGGACCTCGACGACGCCCACGCCGCGGCAGGCCAGGCAGGTCAGCGTCCCGTTCGTGCGCCCGGTTCCATGGCATTTCAAGCACCTGATCACGGGCGGTTTCACTGGCATGTGGCCGTGGCCCTTGCAAACTCCGCAAACGCCGCCGCAAGCGTCATGTCCCCTCCCCTGACAGAACCCGCACTCCACCGACTCGACATAGAGCAGTTCCCGCAACTTTCGGCCGCCCATGACGGCGGCTCGGCCGCCCAGACGGTCAAGAACCTTTTCAGCGTATTCAGACATCGGTTTAAGCTCCTGTTTTTCGGCCCCGCCGGGCCTCAAGCGATGCGAGCAAGCGGGCTTCCTCTCGTTCGATCTCGGCCAGTCGTCTCTCGCCGTTCTGCATGCGTTCCCTGAGCAACCGGACATCCCTGCCGCGGTGTTCCTTTTCGAACTCGAGTTTGGCCATACGGGTGTACTTGCGTCGGGGACTTGCTGCATCACCCAACAGGGCGGTGCTCCTCGTGCGGATGTTCGACACGGTTCTGCGGGGTATGGACCTCATGCCCAAGTCTCCTTGCTTTGCCTAGCGGTCCGCCAACCTGAAACTGACAGGTTCGTAATAGCCGTAGCCGTAGCCGTAGAAACATGTTGTTAGTAAGGTGTTATGCTGAAGCATAACCTACGTCTTCGTCAATCGGCAGGGCCGTCCGCAACCCCGCCTGAACTCCAAGCCTTGCGGATCCCCTCCCGGACCACCTCGTCCGAAAAGGCCCTCTTGCCGGTATCCTTCCTCGGCTCCTCCAGCCCGAACGCGTCGCGACAGACGCGTTGGAAAAGCGGGTCGTCGGGATCGCACTTGGCATTGCGGTACGCCGTGACCTTGGCGATCATGATCGCGGCCCGCACGCTGGGTCGATGAATGTACCCGTCCAGCCCGCGAAAATAGCGGACGATATCCACGATCCGCTCCGCATCCTCGGTGGAGATGCCGCTCTTGGCAACCGTGATGAGCACCTCGGTTTCGCGATCGTAGTCGTCCATGCGGATCGGGACCAGCCGGTCCAGCAGGGCGTCCTGGCCCCGGTGTACGCCGGCATACTCGCTGGGATTGCAGGTGAAGATCGCCCGAAACTCGGGGTGCGCCTTCACGTAGCCGTCTCCATACTCCTCGCGGGGTTGGGAGAGGTCCAGTAGTCCCTCGCTCAACACGCTCAACAGCACGTTGTTGGCCTCGGGACGGCTCCGCGTGAACTCGTCGTAGATCAGGGTGTGGCCCTCGCGAACCGCGGTCGTCAGCCGGTTCTCCACCCAAAACGTTCTTACGGTCTGCTCGGTCTTCAGTACCGAATGGATGAATTGGTCGATCAGTTTGGTGGTGCGATAGCCCTGGTTGCTGCCCACCAGATCGGAGGTTCCCAGCTCGTCGTCGCCGTGGATCAGGGTCACCGGCCGTCCCAGCCGTTCGGCCAGGTGCAAGGCCAAGGTGGTCTTGCCGGAGCCGGCCTTGCCCTCCAAATTGAGCGGGAAACCCGCTCCCAGGTAGGTCAGCGCCCGCTCGACGATCTCTTCGATCCGTTTGGTGAGCACGAACTCGCTGCTCGCCTGCGACGTTCTCTGACTGGCGATGCCTACCTCTTCCGCCGTCGCTTCGGCAAGGCGTTCCTCGACTGCGTCGAACGCATCCGACGCCGCCGGGTCGCGGACCTGCGTTTCGCTTTGGCGGTTCTCTGTCGCTGTACTCATATATGGATTCCCTTCGGCTCTTGTGTCCGTCACCTTAATCGGATGGGCGCCTGCCACGACTCCAGATAAATGCAAACTGTGAACGCCTCGCACTGCATCGTTTTCAGCGCGGTCTAGTCGCCACCGCTGGCCTTGGGGTTTGGCCATCATCGTGGTCTCCATACTGCGACAATGCTTTCGTGCTGGGTAGGTCGCAAATCGGGGGAACTGGTGGCGGGGCTCGGTCTATTTACGCCTTTGTTGGGGCGACAGTTGTACTGTCGCCCCGACGGGTGACAGTTCAACTGCCACCCCAACTCAAGTATCTTTGCGCCGCGGCCGCCGACGGCGCGGGTCGGCGACCGTCGGCGGCGATGGCGTTGCTCACAGGCTCCGCGACGAACGTGTCAGCGATGCTTGCGGGGGTTGGATTCCTTGCGGAAGATACTGCCGCCGGCCTTCAGGTCCGTGGCGAAGTCCTTCAGCTCGGTTCGCAACTGGCTGGCCATCTCCGCGTGGTCGTGGCGGAATCCGGCCAACATGTTTTTCACGTGCTCGCAGTTATCCTGGACGAGTTGACGCCGCTCGGCCCGCGAGTTGTCACAGTCTTGGCGCAAGCGGGTGAAATCTTCGGTAAAGGTAGCCATGAGAAACTCCTTAATGTGAATGTGTTTGCGTGTTGTTGCCGTGGGAGGCGGGTATGCCTTCTCCGGCGAAAACTATTCCGCGAAAACCCACCGCCCCAAAGCCAAGCTGGCCAGCATGTGCTCGGCCCTCGCCTTGGCTCCGGCCTGCCACAGCCGGGCCAGCCCTGCTTCGAGGGGGAACCCTCCATGGTCGTTCAGTCGCCGCTGTGCCAGCACACGACGAAGGTTTGGCGCCTGCCCCGGCTTGCACAGCCCGATCCGCTGCGGTGCTCCCAGCCTCCACAGTCGGATCGCGGCTCGACGGCCGGCCGGCTACTCGTCGAGTCGCCGGCCAGCCGCCTTCGCCTAGCACATCAGTTACGCGGGGGTCGCGGCGCTGGCGGTCAGACCAATCGCCTCGGCGTACTTCAGGTACGTCTCGACGCTGGCGATGACCACGCGGGCCTCGATCGACAGCAG
>Ga0315280_10009479_pt1 | contig 12479 bp, 21 predicted proteins | sample YL17G06_40_MG_FD_203697 | JGI IMG/M metagenome (GOLD analysis project Ga0315280, IMG submission 203697) | Sediment microbial communities from Yellowstone Lake, YNP, Wyoming, USA - YL17G06_40 | ecosystem: Environmental > Aquatic > Freshwater > Lake > Sediment | place: USA: Wyoming | collected... | reverse complement strand
TGGCAGGACCAACCCCCGCAAGGGGCGAACCTTTATGTCCGCGGCTGCGCGGTTACCAGGGCGGCCCAGCCAGCCGTTAAGGAGCGGACAATAATGGTTTGCGCACTGCGCCCCGGCACCGAGCCCGGGTTCCCTCGGGAACCTGGAAGGAGGGGCTGTCTGGTACGTCAAGGTAACCCGACACACAGCCCCAGTCGCACGTCGCCTCTCTCAGATGGTCGCATGTCGCAGGGGTCCCGCCTGTTCGCGACCCGTGTCCTTCCCTTCGGCTCTTCTGTCAACCCCTGCTACCACCATGTGGCCAGATCCACCTGGCCGCCCGTTGCTCCTTCTCGCCACTCCCGTCGTCTCCTCCCACAAGGGCCTTTTCAGGGGGCACTGCTTGACCCAAGGTCACCCTCGGCCCGGTGCCACGTCGTCTATCCGACACCCCCTGCGAAACCTCCAGCCCTACTCAAGGTCTACCTCCGTCCACGCTACTGACCCGCCGCCCCCATCGCCCCCACCTGCTCTTCGCCAGCCCGCTCATCCGGTTCCAGGAACCCGTCCGGCTGCTGGCCAGGCCTGCCAGGGCCCGGAGCCCCGGACGCCCTCGCCGGAGGGTGGGGCGGCGGCCTGGCCCCCGCCGCCTCCACCAGGCTCCAGGCGATCTCGAGCCTGACCCCATCCAGCACGGCCCTGTCCTGCTCAGGCAGGAAATCCCTGCCGCCGTTGCTCACGCAGTTGTACAGGAGCAGGCTGATGTCCTTGAAGACTTCGCCCGGCTCGACAGGCTTCATGCCGACCTCCGGCACGTCCAACCGCTCGATGACCGTCTCTTCGCCGTAGGTCATTGCATAGGCAGCCCTGTTCGCAATGAGGGCCGCTGCCAGGGCCTCCCGAATCGCGTCGTCCCTGGCCGAGACCAGCACCCGTGGCTTCAGGGCCTGGATGTCGGCGCAGAGCCGGCCGATCTCCTCCTGCGTGTACCTTCGCACGCTCATTGGCTCACCTCCTTGGGCTTTTGAAACGGGCAGTCCTCGAATTCGCATTCGAAGGAAGACCCGCGCTTCTCGCAGTAGCACACCAGTCCGGTGCACCTCTCTGCGACGAGCCGCTTGCAGCCGCTGCCCGACGTGCGGCTTTCCTTGCTCGCGTTGGGGATTCTTGGCATAGGCAATCACCTCTGGGCAAGCAACGGCCTGAGCGAGCCATCTGCGTTATCGCTGGGCCAGCCTGCGGCCGCAGGCCGGAAGGCAGAATGAGTGAGCTCAGGCAAACCGACAGAGGTGATTGCCGCGCGGCGAGAATCCCACGCCGGGGAAACAGGTTCGGGCAGCGGCGGATGAGGGACGGCGACGCACGGTCCTGCCGGCAGCATCGATGCGGCACCGTCGGCGTTTCGCAAACAGCGTCTACCCCGACCCGAGCGAGGCGGCCCGCGCCCCTACCCGCGCCAGCACAGGTCCCACCACTCACAGTGGTGGCCGTCCAGCGCGGCAATGCAACAGTCCTTGCACAGTGCCGCAGGCCGCGGTATCTGGGAGCGGTCCCTCCAGGGCTGGTTCCGCTCCAGGTGATCCCAGATGCGCAGCCGCTGCTCGCAATACGCCGTTCCCCGGCTGCGCCGGCACAAGAAACAGCCGCCACTGCCCGGACCGCTGCCCTCATCCTCGGTGCTCTGCGCGCCGCGACGCCAGTTGGCCCGGGGCCGCCTGCCCGTTTCACCGTTTGAGCCGTTCATGCCAAGTCACCTCCGGAGGTGTTCGCGGCGAAGGCCCTTAATCTCGCTTCGCCCGCTCGCCCCGCGCGGTCGAAGACCGCAAGCGAGAATTATGGGCCGAGCCGGGCAAAGGAGGTGACCTGGCGCGCGGCGGCTCATACTGCGCGAGGGCAGGCGCCGGCCAGGGACTGCGCGAGGCGCGGGCCACACCTGACCCCGCCGCCCGTCCGAAGGCGGTTGCAAGAAGGGTAGGGAGCGGACCCACTGTCCACCCACCCGCGCGACCACCGCTCTGGGTCTCCGTCCCCTCGGCCAGCCGTGCCCCACCCGCCCCCGGCCCAGCCATCCGGCCCCCTCCCGCGTCCCCTCTGACGGCCGGGCCGCGCAGATGGCTTGCGCGCGGCTGAACCGTTACCCGTGCGCGCAGTTACCCGGCCGCAACTTCACCGGCCCTACGCTTTCTCGCTGCCCGCCTCCCTGGCTCCCGTCCCAGCCGCACCCGACGCCTGCCACCATCGCGCAGGACGCGTACCTCGTCGAAGCCCAGGCGCCTCAACTCCCCGGCCGTGGGCTTGGACGCCTGAAACGCCTGCCACATCCGCTCCGCCTCGTCCAGCGCGAGCCGGCCCGTCCCACGGCACCGTGCAAGGACCGCCTCAAGCGGCAGGTCGAAGACGGTGCAGACCTTTCTGTGGCCTCCGTTCGGCCCCTGGACCGAGTGCCACCTCGCCCGCGTCGACAGGTGGCAGGCGTCCAGCACCACGTCGCGGCCGTTCCTCAGGGCCTCCAGTTTCTGCTGCTCGAAGACCTCCCACGTCCTGACCTCGCGGCGTGACCGTGGGCAGCGTCCGGTCAGACCTCGCCGAATTCTGTCCGAACTGATAACCGTGAAGCCCCGGCAGTGCTGCTTGGCGAACGTGGACTTGCCGGCGTGCGACGGGCCGCACAGCACGAGCAGTCTCGGCCGGTGCCTGGCAGGCCGTCCGCCACGTTCAGCCCTGGCCCTGGCTGGCCGTCCCAGGCGACTCCTGGTCATGCCCGCCCACCTCCTCGTAGGTTATGAACCGCTTGGTCTCGACGAGGAAACACCTCCGGCACTCCCTGCACACCCACTCCTCCAGGTTACAGAGGAAACTGCCGGCTGACTCGTCCACCAGTTCGATGTCCGTTCCTTTGCAGACCGGGCAAAAGAGGCACTGCTCGTCGGACACGTCAATGGTCTTCACCGTGCTCCGGGCACGGCTTTCTCGCTCGCTCATTTCCTGCATGGCAATCAACCTCCGCGTTCCCGTGCTGCGGAATTCTTAACCTGCCGCGGCAAGCCCACACGGCGTTAGGCAGAGTTATGGATTCCGCAAAAGCAAGCGGAGGTTGATTTGCAGGACAGACCTGCCTGGGCGAGAAAGCGCGCCGGTCGCGGCGAACACGGCGGGTGCTACAGCAGCCTCGTCGTGCGCCCGGCCTCCGGCCGGAGGCTGGAAGGCAGAATGGGCGAGCTCGGGCCATTCGCTCGGGGTGATTGGCGCACGGGGAACCACCTGGCCGCGGACGCCTGGGGGGCTGGGCGGCCCGTGCGGCTCATTGTCCTTCTCTGCGGCTGTGGGGCACCGCGGGGGCGGACGGCCCCTCCGAAATGCTTGGTGACCCGACCTGCACCTTCCAGCCTTTCCGGGAGGGGTTCCCCCGGTCTGTAGCATCAGTTCCTGGCTTTCTTCTTCTTGCCGCCAAGCCGAAAGTCCTTCGCCACATTCCCTCGCTTCACATAGATCCCTCGGACACATTCACCGCCACCTCCGGGAGCCAGTGCTTTCTCGTAGCCCTCTTGCAGGGAGCTGTAATCATGCTTGCCCCACAAATCCAGAAGAAGAAGGTATCGGTTCCTTGCCTGGGACTGCGGCACACCCTTGAGCTTTTTCAGTTCAGTCTTGTTCTGCGTCGCATACAGCTGTGTTGCGGCTTTGTGCCCGGGGAACTGCTGTGTCGGATTGTTTGGATCGATAAGCGCTCTAGGAGCGACGGCAAGTTCGAGGACAGCTGGATTCGGGCCGCCAATGCGAAAATCGATCGTGCCGTTCGTTGTGCCAGTTTCGGTTTCCACCGATGGAACACGACCATTAAGGTACGCAAGTACCAGAGGGAAAAAGTCTCGCTCGGTGCGAAACTGGAGTGGATAGAGGTCAGCGACCTCAATCAGCGTGGCACCAAGCGTCTTCACGTCCTCAATGGTCAAGCTCTTGTGCTTTGTTCTGGCCACAGGTCTGTCCCTCCCAGATTGTCCGTCCGCCCTATTCTACAAGCACTTGCGTCCCTTGTCTGCCCCGCTCTGCGCGCATCGGCCAGGAAAGAGACTTACTTGTTTTTCGGGAAGATGCTTGCCGCTCCCGGGCTTTTCCGGCGTCATTGGCGCCCATGCAGACCAGGGACCGGGGGGGCCGCTTGCCCGCAGAAGGACTGAAAAAATGCCTAACCTCCTCAGCCTCTTGAACGAGAGAATCCGCCGCGCGGCCCGTCGCGAGATCAGGGCCCAGACCCTGAAGACCCGTCCACGGCCGAGCATCAGCGCGACCTCGCAGCCCTCAAGCGTCAGGTGGCCGCCCTGCCCCGGACTGTGGCCTTCCTGGAGAAGCAGGAGCAGCGCCGGGTCGCAAGCTCGCCCGTGCCGCAAGAGGTCAAAGGGGTGCGGTTCTCCGCGCGAAGCGTGAGGGCCCAGCGCGCCCGCCTCGGCCTTTCGGCAAAGGACTTCGGGGGGCTCGTCGGCGTCTCGGCGCTGACGATCTACTCCTGGGAATCCGGCAAGTCCCGGCCGCGCGCCAGGCAACTGGCATGCCTGGCAGCACCAGAAGCAGCGTCTTTCGGGCTGGCAATCCGCTTCGCAAGCTTCAACCTTCCAGCCCGCTTGGCAGCCTTTGACCCTTTTGGCCTGCCGCCCTTTTTGCCATGCCAATGAATTGGCGCTACGCTCCCTATAGCTCTCGCCCCTCAAGCATATAAACTCTCGCTGACTAAATGATAAGATGACCAAAGCTTTTGCTTGGAAATTGACAACATTGCTTTTGCTGATAATCACACTCACCCTTGCCCTCATTTCAGCGAAGCCCGCAATAGACAACTACATGAGACTATACGGCAACGATGTTGAACTTGACGGCACCGTGCATTTCCAGGAGCTGCACCTTGCCAAGAACTGCGGCCTCGTAACATGCCACTACAAGTTCGGCGAGGATGTCCGCCTCGGCAACGCCGCCATTTCAGGCAACATCGAGATAGGGGCCAACACCAGCTTGGGGGAAGACAGCATGATATACGGCAACGTGAAGATAGGGAAGAACGTGGTTATCCAAAGCGACGTCTACATCAACGGCAGGGAATACTACAAGGACAATGGGATATGGCATCTCAACCTAAGCATAGTCCACAACATCACCATACCAGACGGGGCGTGGATACCCATCAGCAGCCAAATCAGAAATCAAGCCGATGCAGACAGGCTTGCGATTACCCAGTAAGCTTTGCGATTATCTTGCCTGTGACCTGTCTCCGTTTCATATCCTGCTTGACAGACAGCCTGCGCTTCCTCCATGTATCGAGCATAACACAGAATCGAAAGGCAGATTCTCGTTCTTCTTCCTGATGAGGTCACGGATGCGGTTGTTCAGGCTCAGCCTGTTCTCCTTCTCAGATTCATAAGCGCATGAGATGACCCTGCCAATCTCCCGCATCATGGAATCCTTTGCCATAGATGAACTGGCAGGCCTGGCAGCGGATCGGCATCTCGGCAAGCGCGAGGCGCGGCAACGACTTGATATGATCGGTGGGCGGTGATACCGGGGTGGCCACCGCCAGATACGCCTTGTGTGAGAAGGGGGCCCATCCAGAAGGCCTTCCCCTCTCAGAAATCTCTTGGTCCGTTTGACAAACGGCGGTTTGTGTGGTATAAGTGACTTGGTGCCCGCGCTGCCAAAGTTGTTTTGCCAAGAGGTTGCGCGACCATCTGCCCCGTGGAGCGGCGCGGCAATCCAGGTCTCGGCACCCCCCGGCGCGGCATGGTACGGCAATCCAAGGCAATCCAATCCAAGGGGCTGGCGCGAGCACCTTCTTTTTCTGCGCCGTTGAGTATACCTTCGCGGCGACGGGGAGACAGGCCGGGTGGAGGTCAGGCCTCCATCTGCCAGCCCGCCTGCCGCATCGCCTCGAAGAACTCGCGGCTGACGAGGCACAGCACGGTCGAGACGTGCACATCGCCGACCTCGCCCTCCGGGCAGGCCACCGAGAAGCAGCGGCAGAAGCGGTAGTGCCGCAGGTGCTCCTCCTGGTAGCCTTCGAGCACCTCGCCGAAGACCACGAGGCCCTCCTCGCCGCCGTCGGCGATGAAGCAGTCGCCGACCTTCACGGCCGCCTGCCAGGGCTTCACCCGCGCGTCGGCCGCCTCCATCGCCTGGCGGAGGCGGGCCTGCGCCTCCTCCAGGGAGTCGAAGAACTCAACCTCCATGGCCATCACCTCCTTGCCGTCTCTCCAGGAGCTGCCGCAGCTCGGACGCTTCGAGCTGGGCCTCCCCAACGTACCCTTGGACCTCAGCCAGCTCCGCCGCCAACTGGTGCAGGCGAGACTGGAGGGTCTTCAGGTTGACTTGCAGCACGACGATCGCTGCAATGCCCGCCGAGCGGGCCTCTGTGTCAAGTTCTGACATACGACATCACCTCGCCCCGACTTTGGCGGCGGGGTTAACCTCGATTTCGGCGCCAGCCGAAACCCTCAGGGCTCGCCTGCCGAGCGCGGCGAGTCGAGAGTTATCCACGCCGCCACGCGAGAGGTGATGGCGCGGCCAGAACGCGCCGAGAGGCCCGCGCGGGCAATGGCCGACGCGCGAGGCACGGAGCACGCGCAGGCTGCCGCAGCTGGCAGGTGGGGCCAACGTGGCAGGCCAGCATCATGCGGGGAATTGGTGCTTCCCTTCCCTGGCAAAGAAAGGCTGCCTGGGCAGCGGCGGATGAGAGACGGCGACGCACGGTCTTGCCGGCCGTCGCCTTGTTGCCTGGCCGCGGGGCGACCAGGTCGACCTTTCCCCGATTCCCTCCGCGCGGGATTCGCACCCGTGCAAGCCCTCATCCCACGCACAGGTAGACCTCCTCGAACCCCTCGCGTTTCAGTTCCAGGGCAGTGGGCTTGCGTGCCCGGAAGGCCCTCCACATCCTCTCGGCCTCGTTCCCTGAAAGCCTCCTTGCCTGCACGCACCTCTTCCTGATTGCACTGAGCGGCACGTCAAACACCACGCACACTTTCCTGTGGCGGGCGTTCGGACCTTGCAGGGCGTGCCGCCTGGCTTTCCTGGACATGTGGCACGCATCGAGGACCACACTGCGGCCTTCGCGCAGGGCCTTGCGCTTCTCGGACTCAAAGGCATCCCAGATAACCCGTTCCTCCTGGCAGCGTCCGAAAACCGTGCCCCGCTCCTTCCTGATCCTGTCCGAACTGACGATCCTGAAGCCCTTGCAGAATCTCCTGGCAAAGGTGGACTTCCCGGAGTGCGAGGGCCCGCAGAGCACGACCAGGACTGGCTGGCCGCTGCTCCGGCACCGTGCGCCGCGGATTCCTGGCATGGGCAATCACCTCCGGCCAGTGCCTCAGCCTGAGCGAGCCATCTGCGTTTCGCATTCGCGGAATTGCCTGCGAGGGGACTCGGCAAGGGGCGGCTGAGGCCGTGCCCTGGTCGCCAGCCCGGCTCTCGGCCGCCGGTTGCTGCACGGTCAACGGGGCAGTTCGCGAATGCTGGACTCGGAGAGCCAGCCCGGAGGGCGAAAGGCAGAATGAGTGAGCTCAGGCACACCGAAGGAGGTGATTGCCGCGCGGCAGGAATCCGAGCGGGCCGTCCGCTGGCGGGCAGCCCCTCCGTCGTCCAGAGAACTTCGCGGGACGACTCGCCACCGGGTTCCTGGCGCAATTACAGGACGCGCCGGAACGGCCCCTCGGCCTCAACACAATTGTGCTGACGGACGAGCTCCTGCCTCTGCTTGCGTTAGGCTTGGTAACGAGGCAAGCCATATACCTGATTACATCCGCCACGCCTTCTGGCAGCACTTCGCGAGGGTTGCGTAGATCCTCGATTGCAGCCTGCGGCTTCTGACATGGCCTCCGGTGGTGCTGGCGGCTACACTTGCTGCTGCCGTTCGAGTATACTCACAGCGGGTTGAGGTCGCCCTCAAGAAGGCGAACTGTGACCACCGAATCATTAGTCTGGCCCTGTGCTCGCGTCGAGCATGTCGAGGGCTTCTTCGTTGCCCTCCGCGAGGCGATTTGTGAGTCGGGAGACTGGGTGCTTGCCGAGTCCCAGGGGCCGCTTCCTGCAGTGGTTGCCAACTACTGCGGCCGGGAATTCGATGGAGAAGGGCTGTGGATATGCGCCTTTGAGGGGAGGCCGGGGACGGTCGACTTCGCGCCCAAGGCCGACATCTGGGGGCTTGTACCAGCCAACGACGCCTGTGTGACCGACGAGCAGATCAACGAGGCCTTCTTCTTGTTTGCTCCTGTTGCCCGTGCAGCTGCCAGGAAGGCAGGGCTCCGTCTGCATTTCCGGCTGGCCAGACCGCGGCGTTTCACATTACCTGAGAAGCTGAGACGAAGGATCGACGCGTTCGTGGCGTTGGCGAACCTCGACTGCCTTCACCCGTGTGACTGGGAGCGGTTCTATGAGGCCGTCCATCACGCGCACAAGTACCGAGTGAACATGCGACCGGACGATCTGGCTCGCGAACTCCTGAAGCGGAAGGTGCCGCGGCCAGTGGTCGAAGAGCTCACTCGACTCTACGGATTCGGCAGGTCTCTGTTGGCCCGCCGGTTCACATGGGATTAAGCCATGTCCGCGCGGTAGGATGAGCGGCGCTGAGCAGACCCATCGCAATCGGACACGGCTTCAATGGTGGCTCAGCAGAGCGGAGGGGCAGTAAGAGCCACCTGGCCGCCCTCGGGGGAAATCGCATGGATGTCCACAATGGCGCGCTTCAGGTAATCGATGCTCATTGCCACTTCGGCAAGTTTGGCCCCCGCCTCATCATGGGCAGGACTATTGACCCATTTCTGGGCCGAGACTTGGCCAATTCACAGGCTCTGATGGATTACCTTCGGAAGCACGGAATACTGTCCGCAGTTCTTGTGCCGATGTACACCCCGGACGACCCCAAACACCCCTTCTCGCTAAACATGGCAACCCTGAGGTGCGCTAGGCAGACGCAGGGCGTGGTACTACCAGGATTCTGGGTTGACCCGTCGCCGGGAGTCCGCAACGAGCTGATGACTGCTATCAAGGAGGCCGAGCAACACAAGGTGAGAATCCTCAAGATGTCGCCAGACGTCTGGGAGGGAGACTACAGCCCGGATCCGGCGAGTTGGGACAGGGCTCTTGCCTCAGGTCTTGGCCAGATCATGGAGTATGCCGCTTCCACTTGCTGCGTGCTCCAGGTGCACACTGGCTCGGGTAAGAGCGACGTAAGACTGGTTGAGAAGCTCATTCGCTGGGCACCACCAGGGATTGCGTTCCATCTGGTACACATGGGGGGCACAACGGGTGGGCATTTCTATCTGGTGCCGCGGCTCTCCGAGTGGGCTGCGGAGGGGCTGAATGTCTACTGCGATACCTCTTTGGCTAGGGCATTCGCGGTGCAGTGGCTCCTGAGGAACGCGGCAGACACCGGCACCATTGCAGACAGGATTCTGTTTGCCAGTGACGAACCCTGGGGGGTCTTTGAAACAGAGGTCTCAAAGGTCACAGCGGGCACTGTGGGGGACACGTATGTTCGGAGACGTGCTCTGCACGAAAACGCACGCAGGCTCTACCTGGGAGAAAGGTAGATATTATGCAGCGATTCACGTACCACTACTACCCTGGCGCCAAGGTGTACTTCACCCTGGCTGACCCATCCGCACAGCAGTTCTACAGTGTCGGTGGCCGCGACCTCTCCGCCATGCTGAACCTCTCCCTGCTCCTCTCGGACCACATCATCTTGTCAACTGGCCACATGCTGCGGTCCATGCCAACGTATTCTTGGCTCCGGCGCAACCAAGCGGCGGTTGCTGAGCTCGCGTCTAAAAAGGCTCTCTTGGTCAGCATCAGCGAGAAGTACGCATCCTGTGGCGATCTCGCCAAGGACCAGACAAGCGATGCCATTCCGCCGTGGAACCCAGACAACGAGAGGTTCCCCGGTGTCCACGACAGGGCCAAACTCCTCGATGACCTGTTCCCGTTTGGCATTACTTGGCGATCTGCTGACCAAAGCATCAGGTTCAGGCAACTGCTACTGACCCACCTGGAGGACAGTCAGTCCCCCCTGAGAAGGAATCTCGTTGCCTTTCCCAGCAAAGCGGTTGGTGCGGTCGTCAAACAGCTCAGTGGTGTCGAGGACTTCACGCGTGGAACACTCTTGAACGCCACATCAGGCCTCCAAGCGCGGCACCGACGAACCATCATGCGGTACGGCGACTGCTACTACTACTTATCGGGGGCGCTCTTCAAGGACGCGTTCCCTCTTATGCACGCCCGGGCAGCATCCTTGCTGCGGGAGCAAGTTCTGTACGCAAGAAAACGTGCGGCCTCACCTCCTTTGCCGGAGGAAATGTGGCGTGCGTTCATGGATGAGTGGGGCGTGCTTCCCGACATGCTCGCGGACCTCTCCCTCTTGACGGTTCTTGAACTCCGAAGAGAGTCAGTAGGCCGAGCAGTCAGGAGCACTTATCGGCGGCTACTGGTCAGCGCGAGGCAGGGCGTCGCGACCGCAAGTGCGATCTTCGACTTCGCGGAGGCGCAGAAGCGCCTGTTGGCGTTACTGACATCTGAACTGGTCGCCCAGCAGAGGAAACACACAAAGTGGGAGAGCCGGCAGCGCTGGTTGTCGAATGCCAGTTGGGTGACAAGTGGCATAGGCACGATGGTAGGCTATGCCTTGACTGAGGACCCCGTTTATGGCGCGGCCATTGGCCTCCTCAGTTTCATGGCCGGAGTGCCGCTTGGCAAACTCGAAAGCAAACTCGGCAACACTGAACTCGTTCTACTCGCCAATGAGATAAAGCGCCGCACACAGTGATGAACCCACCTCATCCTTCGGTCGGCGAGATGGCAAGATGGGGTCATGGTTCCGGGAGGAGAAGCCATGACCCACAAGACCGGGAAGCGGAGGGGGCGGGAGATCGGACGCGACGGACGGACGCAGGCCGAGTTCTGCCTGCGGCGAGCGCGACTCTCAAGGCGTCATGCAGTTGCGGATGAACAACGTGGACACGCGCGGCAACTTTATGTGGGACGAATTCATCCGCGTTCCCGCAGATGCTGCTACTATCGAGTTCTACCGCCTGACCAAAGGGGACGTGCTTTCTAACAACACCAACAGCACGGAACTGGTCGGGAAGAGCGCCCTTTTTGCCGGGCATTCCGAGCCGGCCGTGGCGGCGTTCCAGACGAAGGCGGGGAGCGCCTACGCTCTGGCGCCGGCCGTGTAGCGGATGCGCCGAGTGCGGCCGGCGGGCGGCCGACGACGGCGCCAGAAAGGGGGAGAGGCCATGAGCCATCTCAGCCGTGCCGCGAGGTCCTGGCTTCTGGCGGCGCTGGCCGCCTGGACCCTGGCCGCAGACGCCGGATGCCACGCGGTACTCGTCACGAGGGAAACGTCGCTCGGCAAGTTGCCCCCGGGCACCGACCTGGAGTCCCTGACGGCCAGCCCGGACGCCCGCCACGTCGCCTGGGAGGCGGAGCGCGACGGCAAGCGGCGGGTGGCCATCGACGGCGTCGAGGGGAAGCCCTTCGACAAGATCCTCGAGGGCACCCTTCGCTTCAGCCCTGACGGACGGCGATATCTCTATGCCAGGCGGCGGGGCGACAAGCGGGTCGTGGTCGTCGATGGCAAGGAGGGGAAGCCCTATGACCGCATCGGAATCGGGGAACCCATCTTCAGCCCCGACGGCAAGCACGTCGCCTACCGCGCCGTTGTCGGCGAAGAGTGGTTCGTCGTGGTGGACGGCCTGGAAGGGAAGCGGTACGACGGCATCGTCGACCACACGCTCCTCTTCAGCCCGGACGGCCGTCGCGTTGCCTGCGCGGCGCGGCGCGGCGCGGGCAGCAGCAACTCGTCGTCGTGGACGGGGTCGAAGGCAAGGAGTACCCCAGGGTCGGCACGCGATCGCTCGTGTTCAGCCCCGACAGCCGTCGGTTCGCCTGCGTGGCCAGCCGCGGTGGCAAGTGGCTGGTCGTGGTCGACGGCGTGGAGCAGACGGCCTACGACGAAATCTCGGACGGGCCTCCCGTGTTCAGCCCCGACAGCCGACACGTCGCCTACATCGCCTGGAGCGGCGGCCGCCAACTCGTCGTGGCTGACGGCGCGGCGGGAAAGCCGTACGAGGTGATCGGCAAGGGCACGCCCGTCTTCACCCCCGACAGCAGGCGTGTGGTGTACCGGGCATGGCAGGGCGGCGACTGCTCCATCGTCGTGGACGGCGTCGAGGGGAAGTGGTACGACAGCATCCTCGAGGGGCCGCCCGTCTTCAGCCCCGACTCCCGGCACATGGCCTATGGTGGGTTCCGGGGCGAGGAGTGCTTCCTCGTACGGGACGGCGTCGAGGGGAAGCCCTATTATCGGGTGGGGTACTTCAAGTTCAGCCCGAACGGCGAGGGCCGGTGCCTGGCAGGCCGTCTGCCACGTTCAGCCTCGGCCCTGGCCGGCCGTCCCAGGCGACCCCTGGTCATGCCCGCCCACCTCCTCGTAGGTTATGAACCGCTTGGCCTCGACGAGGAAACAC
>Ga0315280_10009478_pt1 | contig 12479 bp, 9 predicted proteins | sample YL17G06_40_MG_FD_203697 | JGI IMG/M metagenome (GOLD analysis project Ga0315280, IMG submission 203697) | Sediment microbial communities from Yellowstone Lake, YNP, Wyoming, USA - YL17G06_40 | ecosystem: Environmental > Aquatic > Freshwater > Lake > Sediment | place: USA: Wyoming | collected... | reverse complement strand
TGCAAGCTTTATGCGCGCAGGCCGGAAGAAGTCACGCGGGATTTGGCTGCAAAATTCTACGGAGAGGAAGGAGAGGAGTTCGTATGATTTCTGGTTATGCCGGGAAGTTGCTTGAAGTTGATCTTTCAACAGAAAAGATGAGAGAAGCGCGGCTTAAGGACGAGGTTCTGAAAGACTACGTAGGCGGCAGAGGCTTAGCAGCGAAGATTCTCTGGGACAAGCTGGGCAGAAAGTGGGAGAAGATAGACCCGCTGGGACCTGAAAACATACTGCTCTTCCTGACAGGGCCGCTCACAGGATATTTCCCAGGCGGCAGAATCTGCGTTTCTGGCAAGTCTCCGCAGAGTAACGGCGTCGTAGGCTCAACCGTGGGCGGAGAATTCGGGATAGAGCTGAGATGCGCAGGCTATGACGGAATAGTCGTGACTGGCAAGGCGAAGAAGCCGGTTTACTTGTTCATCAAGGATTCGGACATGGAAATTAGGGATGCCAGCCACGTTTGGGGCAAGAATGCAAAACAAACAATGACCCTGCTTACCAGAGAGTGTCGAGAGCTCCTGAAGAAGCGTTTTCCGCTGTATGGCGAGTGGAAAGAACCCGCAATGTTGTACATCGGGCCTGCGGGGGAAAACAAGGTGCGAACGGCGGTTGTCGCGGCAAAGTGGACGCATGCTGCGGGCTATGGCGGTTACGGAGCTGTCATGGGTTCCAGGAATCTTAAGGCTGTGGTTGTCAAGGGCACTGGACCTTTGCCGAAAGTTGCTGATCTGGAGAAGGTGAAAAAGCTAACACAGGAAGTATGCGAGAACGCGTATGAGAACGAGTTGTGGAGGCGATGGGGAACAGGTTCAGGTGGCTACGAGACAGGTGCAAGAACAAGTTCTGAGCCTGTCCGCAATTGGCAGGAGGAGTGGCACGATGAGAGAAGCTACGGCGTTGACAAGTTCGAAGACAGGGTCTGGGTGAAACACTACTGGGGCGATTTCGGCTGCCCAACCTCATGCCTGAAAGTCTCGGTGGTCAGAACTGGGAAGTTCAAAGGCGCCATAACTGATAATCCTGACTATGAACTGCAAGCATATTTGGGTACGAACTTTGGACTTTTCACTCCTGAGGAAAACGTGTACTTGGCGTCTGTCATTGACGACCTAGGCCTGTGCGGAATACAAACAGGAAACGTGCTGGCTTTTGCAGCTGAGCTTTTCCAGAGAAAGATACTGACCAAACAAGACCTAGACGGCATACCACTTAAATGGGGCAACGCAGAGGCCTTCGCGAAACTTGCCAGAAAAATCGCCTTCAGAGAAGACATAGGCGACCTGTTAGCCGAAGGAACTTATCGCGCAGCGCTTAAGATAGGAAGAATGAAGAACGTGGATTTGCTGCCCTACGCAGTGCAGTCCAAGGGCATAGGCATCGGCGCACATGGGATACGCAGCGGAAAAGACTACCCCGAGATCATCGCTTACGCATGTTCAGTTCAGGGCGGAGACCACACGTCAACAGCGGGGCTACCGCTGGACGGTGGTGGAAGTGAGCTGATGGAGATTTTCAACGACTCAGGCGTATACTGCAACTTCAACAGCTTCGGTTTACGTCGCAACCTTAAATTTGAATTCTACAAAGCAGTCACAGGCTTGAGGCTGACACAGAAAGAATGGTGCAGAAAGAAAGCGATAAAAACGCTGCAACTGCAAAGAGCGATGCTACTCCTAGGCGGGCCAGACTTGAAATGGAACCCGAAAATTCACGATGATAACCCACCCAGATTCTACGAGCCCCTACCATCAGGACCATACAAGGGAAAAACCGTGAGCAGGGCAGACGTTCAAAACGAGGTGAAAAACTATTACAAGGCTGCGGGCTGGGACGAAAACGGCATACCGACCACAGGAACACTTGGAAAGCTTGGGCTTCAAGATGTTGACAAAGCCTTGGAAAAAATTCGCAGCTGAACATTCATAGCATGCAGTTCACAGCAGACTCTCAGGACAATAAGATGTCTGAAGGGCAAAAGCTGATACTTAGATAACAAAGCGATTCTACAGAGTATAAAATCAACATGAGAAGTGAGCGGGTTTGGCGGACAACAAAAAAATGGGCGAAAGAACTGAGTGCGAATTGCAGTGTGAGCGCCGAAGCCCTGCAATTTCCGTTAGAAGAACTGAGCGAAAGCTGCTACGGCGACTCAGCCAACTCGCAGAAAGTCATAGAAGAACTCACCACGAGCTGCCATCTAAACGAGGCTGAACTGAGGAAATTCGTTGAAAGCGTTTCTAAAAGCTGCCCCATGGACGTAAAGAAACTACACGATAAAGTTGTTCAAGCCAAGGGAAAGAAAGAACTGGCCTTCAGAGCAATAAGCAAGGTGGCTGGAAGGCCCTACTAGATCTTGGTCGTCAAGAAACATCATATTGTGCCATTTTCTTCCAAAGAACCAGTTCCCCAGAATTAGGAACCAAAAACGAGAAACAAAACACACTCGATTATGTTCGGATGGTTCTCGTCGGCGTCACAACCACGGAGACTTTCTCATCTTTTCTATCGAAAGGAACAGCGTTAACTACCTGCATATCATGAACCGTCGTCACGACAGGAATGTTGCCGAACAGCACCTTCAAAGTGCTTATTTCTACATCGCCATATCCGCCCCCTTTTCCCAGTCTGTGGCCTTGCATGTCAACAGCGACCGAACCCTCAACAATCAGGTCTGGCCTCGGCATTTCTTGAGCTGGCACTGCTTTTCCACGTTTGAACGCGCCTCTAATCGTTGAAGAAAAGCTCTCAAACCCCTTGACCGCGTCGGGACTAACGACTACATAGCCATGTCCAAGCTTCGGCGAAGCCATAACCAGAACCTTACCATCAAGCAAGGCATTCTCTCGGACCTTCTGCTGGGCATAGTCGGGGCTGACAAACACCACTCGTGCCTTCCTCCACTCTGGCAAAAGTCTGACCTGCTCAGCAGCCTTCTCAGAACCAGCAAAATTCGGAATACGCTCAAAACATGGCAGCGGAAACCTAGCAACATGTTCAGATTCAAGCTTAGTCCAAATCGTTTCCCGAAGCAGTTTCTTTGCCTCTCTTATGTCCAAACCTGATTCCTCCTAGGACGGCTTGAAAATGCACAGAAAAGTGGATGGTGAAAGGGCTTAGATTATGTGCAGTTCTTTTCCGATTTTCTCAAGCGCGCCGATGGCAAAGTCTAAGTCCTGCTTAGTTAGAGCCGCGTTCATGATAGTTCTAATCCTAGCCTTGTCCCGCGCAACCATCGGAAACACGATGGGCAAAGCAAAAACGCCCTCCTCGAAGAGCCTTGCGCTCAGCTTCTTTGCAACACCGCTTTCGCCCACTATGACAGGCGTTATCGGAGTCTCGCTGTTGCCTATGTTGAAGCCTAAGTCCTTCATAGCCTTCTTGAAATACCTCGTGTAGTCCCACAACGTGCGTACATGCTGCGGTTCCTTCTCTAAAACGTCAATTGCAGCGATGCAGGCCGCCGCAACCGCCGGCGGATGTGACCCGCTGAGAAGCCATGTGCGGGACTTGTTGTAAGCAAAGTTGATTAGGTCTCGAGAACCGGAAACGTGGCCACCGACCACGCCGAAAGCCTTCGAGAAAGTGCCCATCTCCACGTGAACCTTGTCACGTCCGAGTTTGAAGTGTGAAACAATTCCTCTTCCGCCTTCGCCGAGCACTCCTTCGCCGTGAGCATCGTCTACGTAAACCATTGCGCCGTGCTCTGCTGCCGCCTTAGCTACGCCGTCAAGGGGAGCTATGTCTCCGTCCATTGAGAAGACTCCGTCAGTGATAATCAGAATCCGCCGGTAGGGCGGTGAGTGCTTCTCAGCTTCTTCCAGAACGCGGTGCAAGTCCTGCACGTCTGAATGCCTGTAAACCGCTCTTTCCCCGTGCGAAAGCCTGACGCCGTCAATTATGCTGCCGTGGTTAAGCTCGTCGCTTATTATCAAGTCTTCCTTGCCAGCCAGCTGCGGAATCAAACCGGCGTTTGCCGCGAAGCCAGTTTGATAGACAAGTGAAGCCTCTGCGTGTTTGAATTTGGCAAGTCGTTTTTCGAGTTCCATGTGTATGTCCATGGTTCCCGCGATGGGTCGCACAGAGCCTGAGCCTGCGCCGTGAGTTTGAACCGCCTTTATCGCGGCTTCTTTCAGTTTTGGATGATTGCTTAGTCCCAGATAGTTGTTGGAACAGAACATTAGAACCTTTTTCCCGTCAACATTGCACCACGGTGTGCTTGGACCCTGCAAGACTCGGAGTTTCCAGTCAAGCTCGCTTTTGACGAGTTCTTGATATTCTTCTCGCAAGAATGATGTTGGATTCCGCATTTACACCATGCCTCTTTTCCCTAATCTCGCACTCATTCTCTTAACCTTTTCCCGCTACTCTAGGCGAGCTTCCTGGAAAGTTTCTCTATCATGTCCTTCGTCATGGCAGTCAAGTCGCATGTTGGCTTCCAGCCCCACTCCTTTCGAGCTACGCTGTCGTCGATTGACATGGGCCAAGAATCAGCGATCTTCTGTCTGAAGTCAGGTTTATAGTCACATTTAAAGTCCGTTATGTGCTTCTTGATTTCAGCTGCCAACTCACCAGCAGAGAAGCTCATCCCGGCCACGTTGTAACTGTTATGCCTCTTGACATCAGAAGGGTCTGCTTCCATCAAGTCTATGGTTGCTTTGATGCAGTCCGGCATGTACATCATCGGCAAGACAGTGTCCTCCCTAACGAAACATGTGTAGCGTTTCTTCTTTATCGCCTCATAGAATATCTCCACCGCGTAGTCTGTGGTTCCGCCGCTTGGAAGAACCTCACTGCTTATGATGCCCGGGTAACGCACGCTCCGAACGTCCAAGCCGAATTTGATGAAGTAGTAGTTGCAGAGCAATTCGCCCGCGACTTTCGTGACGCCGTACATGGTCTTGGGAAGCAACACTGTATCTTGTGGCGTGTTGACGCGTGGCGCGGCGGGCCCGAACACGGCGATTGAGCTGGGCCAGAAAACTCGTACCAGTTCGTGTGTCCTTGCGATTTCAAGAATGTTGTACAGGCTGCCCATGTTTACGTCCCAGGCAAGCTGCGGGTTCTGCTCGCCTGTGGCCGAGAGAACAGCCGCTAAATGATATACCGTGTCAACATCATAGTTCTCCACAAGCTTCTCAGCACTTCCCCTGTCAGCGAGATCGGCAAACTCGAACGGACCAGACTTGAGCAACGCCTCGCCGGGCTGCTTCCTGTGGCCGACTGCAATGACGTTGTCGCGACCGTACTTTCTGCGCAGTTCAACAGTCAATTCTGAACCAATTTGGCCAGTTGCTCCAGTCACAAGGATTCTTTTCATCGTTTTCCTCGTCAAGTCGTAGCCCCATTGTTGTGAGAAACGATGTGAAAATAATAGATATAAGAATTTAGTAATAAAGACGCGCAGATGCAACTTGAAAGTGCTGAAACTAGCCGTTTATGGAACGTGCCAAGCGGAGAAGATGACGGAGACATCAAGATACTACTCTGCGCCAATGCACGGGGCGGCTTTTCTGATTTCTTAACCCTGTCACCTCTTCTTTTTACCGTATCCCGAGGCAAAATCTTCCGGCGAAGCCGCGTGCTTGTCAATAACAGTTTATAAACCAAATGGACAAATCATGTCGCTGATGAAAACATGAAGCTGGGCTTCATCGTCAACCCTATAGCTGGGATGGGGGGCAAAGTGGGCTTGAAGGGAACAGACAACGTGCTAGAAGAGGCAGTTTCCAGAGGAGCCAAGCCGATAGCGCCGAAAAGAGCGACGGAGTTTCTGGTGAAACTCAAGGAGAACATGACAGAAGCAGCGATTGAGGTCTGGACTTGCCCAGGGATTATGGGAGAGAAAGAAGCAGAGGCGGCAGGCTTGCCTGCCAAGATTTTGCCAATGAAAATCGGGAGGCAGACAAGCGTCGAGGACACGAGAAAGGCCGTTAAGCTGTTGACTGCTGAGAAAGTGGACTTGCTGGTTTTTGTCGGTGGGGACGGCACGGCCAAAGACATTTTTGACGCGATGCAGTGCCCAAGTGTGGTGCCTGTTCTGGGCGTTCCTTCAGGCGTAAAGATGTACAGCGGTATTTTCGCGATTAGCCCCTCAGACGCCGTGGATGTTGTTCTCGCATTCGCCCGCAAAGAGGCGGAGATGACAGAGTTCGAGATTATGGATGCTGATGAAGACGCTATTCGGAGCGATGCTTTCGCAGTCAAGCTTCACGGTTTTCTGGCAGGACCGTTCATTCCGGCGCACATTCAAGGAAGCAAGCAGATAAGTCCTGAAACAGCTGACGAGAAAGATAATCAAAGGGCGATAGCGCGGTTCATAATTGAGGAATTGCCGCCGGATGTAACGCTGATACTTGGTCCTGGAACAACCGTGAAATCTGTTGCCGAATTGTTGGGCGTTGAGAAAACGGTGTTGGGCGTGGACATCTACAGAGGAGGCAGGGTTACGCTTGATGTTGACGAGGAGGGAATCTTGAAAGAGGCAGAGGACTGGCCGAACACGTGGATTGTTATTTCGCCGATTGGACATCAGGGAATCCTTCTCGGGAGAGGAAACCAGCAGATAAGCCCTAGAATCGTCAAGCGGGTTGGGAAGGAACGGATAATTGTTGCCGCAACCAAGAGCAAGCTCCAGAGCATAGAGGGAAACGTTCTGAGAGTGGACACGGGCAACCCTGAAGTGGATGAAATGCTCAGAGGATACATCAGGGTCGTCACGGATTACAGAGAGTGGTGCCTCATGCAGGTTCAGTGAGGCTTAGGCTCCGAACTTTTTGGTCTTACCGAGGAAATTCATCAGGACAGGCATCAGGTCCAAGCCTCTTATGCGTCCAAGCCCGCCTTTCGCACAGGACCTTTCATCATACTTCTCAACATCGTCGCGGCGAACGTATGGACCGGCTATGGCTATTGGAACTGGGTCGCCTTCGTGATTGCCGGTGACTGTGGACGTCGTGTGGTCAGCCGTGACAGCCAAATAAGTAGAGTCTAAACCCACTTTGTCGAGCAGGTAGCCTCCCATACGGTCGATGTTCTCGATTGCGTCGATTTTCTGTTTCGCTTTTCCATCATGGCTGGCAACGTCTGCCGCCTTAACGTGCAAGAGCACGAAGTCACAACTCTTCAGCGCCTGAACCGCCGCCCTAGCTTTGGCCATGTAGTCGGTTTGAGGAGTTCCAGTAGCACCTTTCACGTCCATAAGTTTCATTCCAGCGACTTTGCAGACACCTCTAACGAGGGGCGCAGCGGCGATGCAGGCAGATTTGACGCCGTATATTTGGGAGAGAGGTTTGACGTTTGGAATCGTGCCGGCTCCTCTGCACAACACTATGTTTGCTGGTGGAGAGCCATGTCTGAGTCTCTCTTCGTTGACAGGATGGTTCTTCAAGACCTTCTGAAACTCGTGCAACAGCCCATTGAGGATTTTGGCTGTCCGTTTTCCCTCGAAGCTGCTGTCTAAAGGCTTTACTTGCCTCGCTTTCTCGCCAACTTTTTCCGGGTCGGAATCGCCTACAGCAGTTGAAAGTTTCGGGCCGTGAAGGGCTAGAACGGCACGGTGTTGAATCGTGTTCTTGAACAGGAAATCAGCGTTCAATGATTTTCTCAGTTTGACCTTGCTGAGGCTGCGAGCAAGTTTAGTTGCGTCTTCATTGGAAATTCTGCCAGCGCGGCGGTCTAAGACGACTGATTTTTGATTTACGGTTGCGAAGTTGCATCTGAAGGCAACATCAGCTGGCTGAACCTTCACGCCTGAGCCTAAAGCTTCCAATGCGCCTCTTCCAGAATAAACCTTCAACGCGTCATAACCGAGCAGCGCAAGTGTAGCAACGTCGCTTCCAGGAGGCGTTCCAGGCGCTATCGGGTCGACCATGCCGCAGATTCCTGCCTTAGCGATTTGGTTGAGTGAAGGCTTGCGGGCAGCCTCCAACGGCGTCTTCCAACTCAGCTCTTTTACTGGTCTGTCAGCCATCCCATCTGCAATAAACAGAATTGCCTTCAATCTCAATTCACGCCCTACTGATTGAGGAGAGACAATTTCAGTTTAGATCGTGCGCAGTTAAAACACTTGTGCAGTCGCCAATTGGAATTCAGCATCGCCACGACAAGAATAATGCTTAATAGTTTCTTTTTGTAATGTGTTACGAAGTGGTTGAACATGGGCGATTGCGTTCCAGGTCGCTAGATTCTCAAAACGTTTAGCTCGCATTAGGATTTGTTTTTCGCTAGTATTATATTCAACGACAAAGGAATGTTTGGAGAGATAAAAATGTCAGACACGGGCATAACCGTCAAGAAAAACGAAGATTTCTCAGAGTGGTACACGCAGGTAGTCCTCAAGTCCGGCCTAGCCGACTATGCGCCGGTCAAGGGATGCATGATATTCCGCGAGCACTCTTATGCCATCTGGGAAAAAATCCAGGAAATCTTCAACAAAAAAATAAAGGAAACAGGACACAGAAACGTCTACTTCCCACTGTTCATCCCTGAAAGCTTCTTGAAAAAAGAGGCTGAACACTTCCAAGGCTTCGTCCCTGAAGTCGCATGGGTCACCATGGGCGGAGACAGCCCACTCGAAGAGAAACTTGCCATAAGACCAACGTCAGAAACGATAATGTACGCGACCTATGCAAAGTGGATTAGAAGCTGGAGAGACCTTCCCATAAAACTGAATCAATGGTGCAGCGTCGTAAGATGGGAAACGAAAGCAACAAAACTGTTCCTCAGAACAAGAGAATTCCTTTGGCAGGAAGGGCACACTGCACACGCAACGAAGGAAGAAGCAGACCGAGAAGTCATGGAAATCCTCAACGCATACAAAGACGTGATAGAAAACTACTTGGCTATCCCTGTGCTTGCGGGCAAGAAGACTGAAAATGAAAAGTTCGCAGGTGCACTGTACACCACAGCCTTGGAGGCAATGATGCCAGATGGAAAAGCCCTGCAAATGGGAACATCACACCAGCTAGGCCAACACTTCTCAAAAGTCTTCGACATCAAATTCCTCGACCAAGACGAAAAAGAACGGTATGTCTGGCAAACATCATGGGGCTTTTCAACAAGAATCATAGGCGCCCTCGTGATGGTGCACGGCGACGATAAGGGTCTAGTGCTACCGCCGAAGGTTGCTCCGGTACAGGTGGTCATAGTCCCGATACCCTACAAGGGAGCCGAAACAGAAGCAATCATGACCAAAGCCAAAGAAATCTGTGAGAAACTGAAGAAAAAAGAAACAGCAGTGGTTCTCGACGACAGGCAGGAGTATACGCCAGGCTGGAAATTCAACCAGTGGGAACTGAAAGGCGTGCCGATAAGAATAGAAATCGGCCCAAGAGACCTGAAACAGAAACAGGTAACGGTGGCCCGAAGAGACACTTTCCAAAAAATCACGGTGAAGGAAGACGAAGTGGCTGACACTGTAACGAAATTGCTGGAAGAGATTCAGACTAACCTATTCAACAAGGCGAAGAAACTCCTTGAAGAAAGCACAGCGACAGTGAAGAGCTACGACGAGTTCAAGAAAGTATTGGAAAAGAAAGGTGGATTCCTCAGAGTATGTTGGTGCGGGAACTCTGCCTGTGAAGAAAAAATAAAAGATGAAACGGGAGCAACGATAAGGACAGTACCCTTCGAGAAAGAACAGCCATTCTCAAAGTGCGTGTACTGCGGAAAGCATGCAACTGAAGTTGTTTACTTCGCCAGATCATATTAGGAGTTGACAACAAATCTAGTTTTAATGCACGGTTGAAACCGTACAGCGTAGCCTCACTCAGACAGCGTCACGCTTTTCTTGAGTTGCCCAGCAACGTCTTCCAGTCCCAGCTTTTTCAGCGTTGACTTTCTGGGTACTCCACGCTCGTCCCAGCCTCTCTTCTCGTAATACGTCTGCAGCATCTTGCCATATTTTGCTCGGTCAAGCTTCGCTCCTTTCAACGGGCCCTGCGTTATCGGCTCGTCAAACCATCTTGCCGGCGGAACGTCCATCTCGCTGGACCACTTCTTGCCGTACTCACGTATCCAGAAGGCACGAGTCAAATTGAATATCCTGTCCGCAATCAGGTAAAGGTCATCCCACCTCATTTCCAAGCCTGTTGCCGCATGCAGAAACTTCGGATACCACTCAAGCTCAAAACCAACCTCAATCCACGGAAGCCTGCAAACAGTCAGAGACTCGAAAACGCCTGCACGCGCACGTTGCAGCTCGATGAGCTTGTCAACCTTCTCTTCACCGTAACTATCACGCCCAGACTTAACTTCCCAAGAGATGATCCAAGCATCCTTGTGATGTGCGCCGATGGAGCTTGTTGAATAGGCCAAAGCCATGCCAGGAGTTGTGTGGCAATCGTAAGCAGAAATCTCTAAACCCTTCACGTGCATGGCCCAGCGGCTTGAATCTTTGCCGAGTTTTTCTGCCGCGTAGCGAACACCTTCAGCGAGCAAGTTGCCCCTGAAACCACGCCTGTAAGCAATGTCCTCGATCAAAGCTTTGCTTGCCTTGAACGCGCCCCAAGCAATTTTCTCTTCTAGAAGCCCCTTCTCAGAAGCTTCCATGGCAAACCCTAGAACATTTCCCAAGGAGATCGTGTCCAAACCCAGCTCGTCTGCCACTCTGTTGAGGGTTGCAACCTGTCTCAGGTCGCCCAATCCAATGTTTGGACCCAACATCGTGACATTCTCATAATCAAGCTCTGATTCTTTCCTGTCAGAATCTTTAACCACGTTGCCACAGATCATGTTGCACTGCGGGCATCCACGCTGGGAAACCTTGATCTTCTCCATGGCGAAACCGCCCACAGCTTCGGCCTCTTCGAAAACGCCCTCACGGTAATTGTACGTCGGAAGAACACCGTTTTCCTGACTCCACTCAATAGTCATCATCGTGCCCTGCCGCTTCCAAAAAGCGAAATTCGGCTTAGTCATAACTTCCCTATAAGCATCAGCGCCTAACTCTTTCATCTCCTTCGGATAAGCTGCAGGCAAGTCACCTGACCCGAGAAAAACCACAGCTTTCAGCTTCTTGTAACCCATAACCGCCCCCATTCCAGGTCTGCCACCCGCGCGTCCTTCTTGACAGACAACGTTTGCAAACTTCACAAGATTCTCTCCTGCCGGGCCAACGCAAAGAACCCCAGCGGCAGGTCCGTAAAGATTCCTCAGTCTCTTTTCAGCTTCGAAAGAACTCAGGCCCCACAGATCCTTCCCGTCAAGAAACTCCACGGATTTGTCCCTTACTAGCACCACTTCAGGCCTCTCAGCCATACCCTCTATTATCGTCGCGTCGTAGCCGGCCTTGCGCATCTGAACCGCAGCATAAGTCCCAATGTTACCGTCCCCATACCCGCCTGTCAAAGGGCTCTTCGCCGCCACGACAAGTTTGCCGCTGCTAGGCAAGGAAAAACCAGTCAAAGGGCCAGCAGCAAGAACAAGCTTGTTGTTGGACGATAGTGGATCAGTCCCCCGTTTGAGCTCATCCCACAGAATCTTGACCGCAAAGCCTCTGCCGCCAAGATAATCCCTAGCAAGACTCGCGTCAAATCGATCTGCAACCGCCTTCTTCTTGTCCAGATTAACACGTAAGAATTTGCCATTCCAACCAAACATGTGCTCGTCACCCTCGAAAGAGTGACTAATTATCAAGTCAAAAGTAAATAAATGTAATGATACTGAAGACTAAATCACGAGCTTCTCAGGTTCCACGTGCCTGTTCTTCAAGCCCAAATCGCTGACCTTGAATTTCCTGCCACCGTAAAGCATAGCATACTCTTCACCGTTATACAGCGCTGCAGCGATTCTGCTGATGGCATCAGCCTTCAATATTCCGCTGCCGCTCGCACCGCCGACAACCATCAACCCATTCTCCTCAAAGATCAACGGCTGGCCATCCAAAGAGTTTATCTCGTACAGGCCAGCAAAAGCTGAAAACGGTTGACAATCGGTGAACTGTGGGAAGTACTTCACAAGAACCTGGTATATGCCGTATCGATAATAATTCTCTTCAGGCTCAGGATTGTCCTCAAGCTTGAAAGCCCTTGGAAACTCGTCGGCGTACGCCAACCACAGAGCCTCCTCTTCGGGAGCAGGCCGAATGTAGACAGAGGGCCTTGGAAGAATCGTGAACGGCAAGCAGCCAGCATCGGTGAAATCTTTTGTGAACAAGAGTTTCTTGAGTGCTTCAGTCTTGGCTTTAACGGAGAAAATCTGCCGTTTCTTGGGCTTGATGAAACACTCGATTCCGAGCGGATCGAGCAGCTGAGAGATCCACGCTCCAGCCGCAACTATCGTCTTCTTCGCTTTTATCAAACCCTTCGTGGTTCTTGCGCCTGTGATGGTGGCGTCTTGCCAGAAGTAGGGTTCCCCCGGCATTCCAAGAGGTTGACGGGGTTCGACAACGAGCTCCTTCACTTCAGTGTTGTATTGGATTTTGCCGCCGAGCTTCAGGAACT
>Ga0315280_10009477_pt1 | contig 12481 bp, 12 predicted proteins | sample YL17G06_40_MG_FD_203697 | JGI IMG/M metagenome (GOLD analysis project Ga0315280, IMG submission 203697) | Sediment microbial communities from Yellowstone Lake, YNP, Wyoming, USA - YL17G06_40 | ecosystem: Environmental > Aquatic > Freshwater > Lake > Sediment | place: USA: Wyoming | collected... | reverse complement strand
AAAACAGACAACCCGGCCCTACGACGAAAACAGACAACCCGGCCCTACGACGAAAACAGACAGCCCGGCCCCTACGACGAAAACAGACAGCCCGGCCCCTACGACGGCTGCGAAGGTCCGCCGGCCTCTGGCCCCTGGTCTCTGGCCCCTGTCTTCCGGATTCTTCTCAGGATTTCCGTCGTCGAGTAGCCCTGGGCGAGCGCGACACGGACGACGCGGCCGCCGCGCGCCTCGACGATGTCACGGCCGACGATCTGGTCGGCGGGCCAGTCGGCACCCTTCACGAGCACGTCCGGCTGAAGCCGCGCGATGATCTCGTGCGGCGTCTCCTCGTCGAAGACAACGACCGCATCGACGGCCGCCAGCGCAGCGACGATCTCGGCCCGCTCCTGCTCGGGGTTGATGGGACGATCGGGCCCCTTGTTGGTCTGGACGGACCGATCGGAGTTGACGCCGACGATGAGCGCGTCGCCCTGGCGCCGGGCCTCGGCGAGATAGCGGACGTGGCCGGGGTGCAGCAGATCGAAGACGCCGTTGGTGAAGACGATCACCTTACCCTTCGCACGGAGGGATTCGGCCAAGCGGACGGCTTCTTCGAGGGAAAGGATCACGGGAAGGTTACTTGAATCTGATTCCCCCTGAGAACTCCCAGCGGTGCGGCGGACGGCAGATGCCGACGTCTCGCGCGCGCGACTTGACCCGGAAGCTGTACAGCAGCCGGTGATAGTCGTACGGCACGCCGTCGTGCTTGTGCACGGCCACGTCCAGCTTGTAGGTGCCCTCGACGAGGTCGAGCCGGTCGATCGCAAACACCACTTCCCCCTCGCCGTCGAACTCGTCCGCCTGGAACTCCTCGATGTCGGTGTTCGTGCCGTAGCAGCACACGCCGTCCGCGTTGAAGATGCCGATGCCGAACACGAAGTCGCGCGTGGGCGCGGACGCCCGCACCGCCAGCCGGACCCGCATCTGCTCGCCCGAATGGAAGATGTGGGCCGGGCCGTCTTCGCCGATGAGCTCGACGCCGGTGATCTCCACCTCGCGCGTGCCCCACCGCCCCTCGGTCGCCTTGAACATGTCGGCGGGCGCCTGGCCCGTGTCCGCGGGGCTCTCCGGCGCCGCCGCCGGGACCTCGGCAGCAGCAGCCGCCGTCTCGCGCACCTTGGCATCGCCGGAGGCGAGCTGCTGCTCCTCGCTCTTCTCGACGTCGGTGATGTAGGCCGCGATCACGCGCCGCGGATCGCCGGTCGCCCTGACGCGCCCCGCATCGAGCCAGAGCGCCTCGTCACAGAACCGCTCCACGAGGCCGAGCGCGTGCGTCACGAGGAGGATCGTCTTGCCGCGGCGGCGGAACTCGGCGAACTTGTCCAGGCACTTGTGCGTGAACGCCTCGTCTCCGACGGCCAGGACCTCGTCTATCAGCAGGACGTCCGGATCGACGTTGACCGCCACGGCAAAGCCGAGGCGCATGTACATGCCGGAGGAGTACGTCTTGACCGGCGCGTCGATGAACTCCTCGAGCTCGGCGAACTCGACGATCGCGTCGAAGCGCCGCTGGACCTCGCGCTTGGTCAGGCCGAGCATGATGCCGTTGATGAAGACGTTCTCGCGGCCCGAGATCTCCGGGTGGAAGCCGGCGCCCAGCTCGATCAGCGCCGAAATGCGGCCCTCGACGCGCACCTGGCCCGAGGTCGGCTTCGTGATGCCGGCGACCAGCTTCAGCATCGTGCTCTTGCCGGATCCGTTCCTGCCGACGATGCCGAAGGTGCTGCCGGCGGGGACGCTGAACGAGACGTTCTGCACGGCGGGAAACGTCTCGTCGGCGCGCAGGTCGCTCAGGAAGCTGCCGGTCAGCACGGCGCTCTTCAGCGTGGCGAACTGACGCCGGCGCCCCCACTTCCGGTAGATCTTCGTCGCGTCGGTCACGTCGATGGCTGGGTTCATGCCGTCAGAATCCAGGAGTCAGAATCCAGGAGTCAGAATCCAGGAGCCAGAATCCAGGAGCCAGAATCCAGCACTCCTTCTGGATTCTGAATCTCGCGTTCTTCGACCTCACGCGCGGGTGGCGTCGGGCTTCGGCGGACCAGGGACCAAGAACCAGGAACCGCACGAAGGACCAAGGACGAAGAACCAAGGACGCGCAATCGTCAGACCTCTTCTGCAAACGAGTCCCGCAGCCGGTCGAACAGGAAATACCCGACCAGAAACAGCGCGACCGAGGCGGCGCCGAGCGCCAGCAGCCACTTCCAGTGCCCGAACGCATCGTAGAAGAGGATCTCCTGGTAGGAGATGGCCAGGTGCGTGAACGGGTTCAGGTTCAGCAGCGCCCGCCCGGTGGCGGACGGAATCTGCGACATCGGGTAGATGATCGGCGTCGCGAAGAACCAGAACGTCAGCAGGTTCGCCAGGATGTCCTTGATGTCGCGGAAGTGCACGGTCAGCGCCGAGATGATGAGCGCCAGGCCGAGCGTGAGCACGAGCTGCACGAGGACGACGACCGGAAACCAGGCCAGCTTGGTCAGCTCGAACGGCCGCTGATAGTAGATGAGGAAGATGACGAGGATCGGTAGGCCGAGCAGGAAGTGCACCAGGTTGGCGAGGACGGTGACGATCGGCAGCACCTCGGCCGGGAACAGCACTTTCTTGATCAGGTTCCCGCCGGCGATCAGCACGTTCGACGATTCGAGCAGAGACGAGGAGAACCAGGTCCAGGGGAGGATGCCGCAGAAGAGGAACAGGGCATAGGGCTGCAGGCCCGGCGTGCGCGCCGGCAGCACGACGGTGAACACGAACGTGTAGATGAGGAGGAGGAGGAGCGGGTTGATGAACGACCAGAAGAAGCCCAGCACCGACCCCCGGTAGCGGGCCTTCAGCTCGCGCGCGACCAGGCTCTGAATGAGGCCGCGATAGCGGACGAGTTGGGACAGATTACGGAACATCCGTCAGTTCTTGGTCCTTGGTCCTTCGTTCTTCGTGCGGTGCGGGGGCCTTGGTTCCTGGTGCGTCTATCGACCGTCGACCATCGACTATCGATTACTCACCAGGATGACGGTGATGTTATCAGGTCCGCCGGCCAGATTGGCGGCGTGGACGAGGGTTTCGCAGATCCCATCCAGATCGCCTTCCTCGGCCTGGCCGACGATCTGGATGATCTCCTCGTCGGAAAGCGCCGACGGCAGGCCGTCCGAGCACAGCAGGAGGCGATCGCCGGGCTCGAGCGTGATCGGCCGGACATCGACGTTCACCTCCGCCGCGCCGGTCAGCGCTCGCGTGACCAGGTGCCGCCACGGATGGGCGCGCCCCTGCTGCGCAGTCAGCGCCCCGGAGCTGATCTGGTCCTGCACCCAGGAGTGGTCACGCGTCAGCAACTCGAAGCGCCCGCTGCGCCAGCGATAGACGCGGCTGTCGCCGACGTGGGCGACCACGGCCCGGATCGGGTAACCCCCGCCTTTGTCCTCGCCAGAGCCCAGAGCCGAGAGCCCAGAGCCAACATCCACCAGCAGTGCAGCCACGGTCGTCGCCATCCCGGACAGCTCGGTCGCCGCGCCGGCCCACTCGGCGATCCGGCGGTTGGCGTGCTGGATGGCCAGCGTGATCCGTTCCTCCTCGAGCGCCCGTCCGAGCGCCGGCTCGACCGGCGCCGCGAGGCGGTCGGCGTCGCGCGCCTCGCCAATTGAGGTCTGAATCGCTTCGACGGCGACGCGCGACGCGATCTCGCCGGCCACATGGCCGCCCATCCCGTCGGCAACAACGAACAGGCCCAGGTCCGGACGGACGCAGTAACAGTCCTCGTTGGTCTCCCGGCGGACGCCGGCATGGGAGAGAGCGGCGAAGGACAGGGGAGGCATCACAATCAGGGATCAGGGATCTGGGCACAGGGGCCAGGGCTGTCCGGTTCGCTCGGTACCTCCGCTGCAGGGATCGCGAACCAGCGGTCCGTGAACCCACGCACCGGGAACCCGCACCAAGAACCAAGGACCGCACCAAGAACGAAGAACCAAGCACGAAGAACGGACGGCGTCAGATCCTTGTCCGTGCCTTGCTGGCGACCTGCAGCCGCACCAGCGCCTTGAGCATCGAGAGGCGGGCCAACTCGAAGTCGGCGTCGGCCGCGCGGCGCGTGAGCTGCTGCTCGGCGCGCTGCCGCTCGGCCTCGGCGCGCGCCACGTCGATCTCTTCCGCGCGCTCGGCGATCTGCGCGAGGATCGTGACCCGGTCGGGCAGCACCTCGGCGAAGCCGAACGCAATCGACAGGTAGGAAGTCTCGCCCTTCTGGCGGTACCAGAGCTGGCCGACGCTCAGCGAAGCCAGCAGCGGCGTGTGCCCGGGCAGGACGCCGAAATACCCGTCGGCGCCAGGGATCTCGACCTCGTCCACCTGCTCGTGCGCGATCGAGCGGTCGGGCGTCACGATTTCGAGCGTCAGGTACGGCGGCAGCGGCATGTCACTGGAACTGGTTTCATAACCTGCTCAACGTAGCGTAGGCCTTCAGGCCTGCGAGCCGCCCGCCGGTTCTTGGCAGGGCTAAAGCCCTGCGCTACGTGAGCGGGCGGCACCAGGCAGGTTATGAAACCGGTTGTACGCTCTCGGCTCTAGGGTTTAGGCTCCAGGGTCTCGCCTCTAAGGTCGTCTCTGTCTCTCTGTGTCTCCGTGCCTCGGTGGCGATCCAAGAAGAATGAGGTCGTCTCCGTGGCTCGGTGCCTCTGTGGCCTTATCTCATCCGCTCGGCGCGCTCGACCGCCTCCTCGATCGTGCCGACCATGTAGAACGCCTGCTCGGGCAGGCCGTCGTGCTTGCCGCCGAGGATCTCCTTGAAGCCCTTGATCGTCTCGCCGATCGTGACGTACGTGCCCGGCGTTCCGGTGAACTGCTCGGCGACGAAGAACGGCTGGGACAAAAACCGCTCCAGCTTCCGCGCGCGCGCGACACTCAGCTTGTCGTCCTCGGAGAGCTCGTCGATGCCGAGGATCGCGATGATGTCCTGCAGGTCCTTGTAACGCTGCAGCACCCGCTTCACCTCGAGCGCCACCCCGTAGTGCTCCTGTCCGATCACGCGCGGGTCGAGGATGCGGGAGGTCGACGCGAGCGGGTCGACCGCCGGATAGATCCCGCGGTCCACGATCGCCCGCGACAGGTTCGTCGTCGCGTCGAGGTGCGCGAAGGTCGTCGCCGGCGCCGGATCCGTGTAGTCGTCGGCCGGCACGTAGATCGCCTGCACGGAGGTCAGCGACCCCTTCTTGGTGGAGGTGATCCGCTCCTGCAGCTCGCCCATCTCGGTGAGCAGCGTCGGCTGGTAGCCGACGGCCGACGGCATGCGGCCGAGCAGGGCCGACACCTCCGAGCCCGCCTGCGTGAACCGGAAGATGTTGTCGATGAAGAGGAGGACGTCCTTGCCCTCGGCGTCCCGGAAATACTCCGCGACCGTCAGCGCGCTCAACCCGACGCGCAGCCGCGCGCCCGGCGGCTCGGTCATCTGGCCGTAGACGAGCGCGCAGCGCGATTTCTCCGGCACGCCGGCGACCATCACGCCGCTCTCCTGCATCTCGATCCAGAGGTCGTTCCCCTCACGGGTCCGCTCACCCACGCCGCCGAACACGGAGACGCCGCCGTGCTTGAGCGCGATGTTGTGGATGAGCTCCATGATGATGACGGTCTTGCCGACGCCGGCGCCGCCGAACAGCCCGATCTTGCCGCCGCGCAGGTACGGCTCGAGCAGATCGATCACCTTGATGCCGGTCTCGAACATCTGGAGCTCGGTCGACTGCTCCTCGAGCGACGGCGGCGGGCGGTGGATCGGCCAGCGCTCGGTCGCCTCCACCGGCTTGTCGCGGAAGTCCACGGGGCGGCCGAGGACGTTGAGCACGCGGCCGAGCGTTTGCGGGCCGACCGGCACCGTGATCTGCGTGCCGAGGTCGATCACGCGCGTCCCGCGCTGCATGCCGTCGGTCGGCTCCATCGCCACGGCGCGGACCCGGTTCTCGCCCAGGTGCTGCTCCACCTCAACGATGACGTCGATCTTGATGCCGCTGGTCGCATCGGTGTCCGACACGATCCGCAGCGCGTTGTAGATGGCTGGCAGGTGGCCGCCCTCGAACTCGACATCGACCACCGGGCCGATGACCGCCACCACCCTGCCGGTCTTCGTGTCTGTCGCCGCTTCACTCATGTGACGTCCCGTCTTCGTAGCGGCGGCGCTTCAGCCCCGCCGACCATCGTGCCCGCTCGCCTCCCGGGACTCGTGGCTCGTTACGCGTTACTTGCAGCCCCGCCGACCGCCGTCCGGCCGGGCCGGGCTGAAGCCCGGCCCCTACGGGAAAGAGGCCGTTACCGTCCCCGATACAGAATGTTACGACGCCTGCGCGCCCGAGACGACCTCGATGATCTCGCGCGTGATCGCGGCCTGCCGCACCTTGTTCATGTAGAGCGTGAGCTGGTCGATCATCTCGCCCGAGTTCTTCGTCGCGTTGTCCATCGCGGTCATACGCGCCGCCTGCTCGGCCGCCGCCGACTCAAGCAGCGCATGGAAAGCCTGGACCTCCACGTGCCGCGGCAGCAGGTCGTCGAAGATCTGCTGCGGCGACGGCTCGTACAAGTAGTCCACCCGGGCGGCCGGGTCCTGCTCCTCCAGCCCCTCCAGCCGCGGGATCGGCAGCAGCCGCTCGATGACGACCCGCTGCTGCATCACCGACTTGAACTCGTTGTAGATCAGGTAGACCTGATCCACCTGGTCGCCGATGAACTCCTTGACGGCCGCGCGCGCGATCGCCTGGGCGTGCACGTAGTCGAGATTCGAGAAGATGTTCACCTCCTCGAAGACCACCTCGAAGCCGCGCCGGCGGAAGAAGTCACGGCCCTTGCGCCCAACCAGCCCCAGCGCCACCTGGCGCGCCGGGTCCTCCACGATGAAGCCGCCGGCGCCCTTGATCACGTTCGTGTTGAAGCTGCCGCACAGCCCCTTGTCGGCCGTGATCACGACGAGCATCGTGCGGGCGTCGGCCCGCACCTCGCGCGCGGCCAGCAGCGGGTGCGCGGACGGGTCGACGCGGGCGGCCACGCTGTTCAGCACGCGCAGCATCTGGTGCGCGAACGGCCGCGCGCTCAGGATACGGTCCTGCGCCCGGCGCAGCCTGGACGCCGCGACCATCTTCATGGCCTTGGTGATCTGCCGCATCGACTTGACTGCGCGGATCCGCCGCCGCAAATCCAACAGGGATGGCAACTCTTCAGTCCTTCGTCCTTGGTCCTTAGTCCTTCGTTCTTCGTTCTTGGTCGGTTGCTGGTTCCTGTTCCGCAGAGTCTACCCGATGTTCGCAGGCGTCTCCGATCGAGCCTGACAGCGCACCAGGAACCAGGAACCCGTGAACCGCACCAGGGACCAAGAACGAAGGACCAAGAACGGCTAGGCGGCAGCTATCTTACGTTCTGCCGCAAACTCCTTCCCGAATTCCTTCAGCGCCGCGTCGATCTCCGCCCGCAGCACATCGTCCAGCGTCTTCTTCTCGGCGAGCGCTGTCAGGATCCCAGGCCGGCGCGTCTCCAGGAAGCGGTACAGCTCCTGCTCGTAGCGGCTCACGTCGGCGACGGCCACCGGGTCGAGGTAGCCGTTGGTGCCCGCATAGATCAGGATCACCTGCTTCTCGACCGCGAGCGGCTGGTACTGCGGCTGCTTGAGCAGCTCGACCAGACGCTCGCCGCGCGCGAGCTGGTCGCGCGTCGCCTTGTCGAGGTCGCTCGCGAACTGGGCGAACGCCGCCAGCTCGCGGTACTGCGTCAGCTCGAGCCGCAGCCGGCCCGCGACCTGCCGCATCGCCCTCACCTGCGCGGATCCGCCCACGCGCGAAACCGACAGGCCGACGTTGACGGCCGGCCGGACGCCCTGGTGGAACAGGTCCGTCTCGAGGAAGATCTGGCCGTCGGTGATCGAGATGACGTTGGTCGGGATGTAGGCCGAGATGTCGCCCGCCTGCGTCTCGATGATCGGCAGCGCCGTCAGCGAGCCGCTTCCGTGCTCCTTGTTCAGCTTGGCCGCGCGCTCGAGCAGCCGCGAGTGCAGGTAGAAGACGTCGCCCGGGTACGCTTCACGGCCGGGCGGGCGCCGGAGCAGCAGCGAGATCTCGCGGTACGCCTGGGCGTGCTTCGACAGATCGTCGTAGACGCACAGCGCGTGGCGGCCGCTGTCGCGGAAGTACTCGCCCATCACGCAGGCGGCGTACGGACTGATGTAGAGCATCGGCGCCGGCTCCGACGCCACGGCGGCGACCACGATGCTGTACCGCATCGCGTCAGCCTCCTCGAGCGTCTTGACGACCTGCGCGATGGTGGACGCCTTCTGCCCGATCGCGTTGTAGACGCAGATCAGGTCCTTGTCCTTCTGGTTGATGATCGTGTCGACCGCGATCGCCGTCTTGCCGGTCTGGCGGTCGCCGATGATCAGCTCGCGCTGGCCGCGGCCGATCGGGATCATCGAGTCGATCGACTTCAGCCCCGTCTGCACCGGCTCGCGCACCGGCAGGCGATCGACGACGCCGGGCGCTAGGCGCTCGATCGGGGCGAACCTGGTCGCGGCAATCGGCCCCTTGCCGTCGAGCGGCTGCCCGAGCGCGTTCACCACGCGCCCCAGCATCTCCTCGCCGACCGGCACCGAGATGATGCGGCCCGTGCGCTTGACGGTGTCGCCCTCCTTGATCGCGGTGGACTCGCCGAGCAGCACGACGCCGACGCTCTCCTCCTCGAGGTTCAGCGCGATGCCGAACACCCCGTGCGGGAAGCTCAGCATCTCGCCCGCCATCGCCCGCTCGACGCCGTACACGCGCGCGATGCCGTCGCCGACCGAGACGACCGAGCCCACCTCGGCGACGTCCACGTCCACTGCATAGCTGCCGATCTGGTCGCGTATGATCTTCGAGATTTCTTCGGCTTTGATGTCCACGGGGTGATCCTTGGTAGAACACAGGACACAGGACACAGAACACAGGACACAGGACACAGGACACAGAATACAGAAGAGGGGAGGTCCTGTATTCCTTTCCGGTACTCTACGTCGTTTCCGTCAGCTTCTCGTGCATCCGCTCGAGCTGCCGGCGGAGGCTGCCGTCGTACACCGTGCTGCCAATGCGCGCCACGACGCCGCCGACGACCGACGGCTCGACGCGCGTCGTCATCCGCACCTCGCGCCCGGTCAGCTTCGCCAGGCTGTCGGCGATCGCCTGCGCGCGGTCGCCCTCCAGCGGCACGGCCGTCGTCACTTCGGCGCCGACGATGTGCAGGTGGTCGAGCAGCCGCCGGCGAAACGCCTCCAGCAGGTCCGGCAACAGGACCAGCCGGTCCCGCTCGGCCACGAGCGCCAGCAGCTTCTGCAGCACCGGCGAGACGTTGGCCCGCTCGGCGAGCTCGACAATCGCCGCCCGCTTCCGATCGGCCGGCACCGCGGGGTTCAGGAGCACCTTCCGCAGGACCTCGTGGCGCTCGAACAGCTCGACCACGCCCGCCAGCTCCTGCTCGATCCGCTGCGGGTCGGCTTCCTTCACGCTGACGTCGAACAGCGCGCGGGCGTAACGGGTCGCGGCGGAACGATTGGTCATCCGATCCCTCAGCCCTGTCGGTCCCTGGTTCTTGGTCTTTCGTTCTTGGTGCGGTCCTTGGTGCTTGGTTCTTGGTGTGGTGCCCGGTTCCTGATCCTGGGCTCGTGTGGCGGGACAGCGCACCCAGTACCAAGAACCAGGAACCGCACCAAGAACGAAGCACTAAGAACCAAGAACTCCGCTACATGATTGCAGCCTTCCCCACCTGCGCGAGATACCGATCGACCAGCCGCACCTGATCGTCGGACGTGATCGCACGCGTGATGCGTTGGGAGGCGATCTGGATCGCCAGGTCCGCCGCGTGGTGCAGCAGCTCGCGCTCGGCGACCGTCAGGTGCCGCTCGATCTCGCGGCGTGCGTACTCGAGGAGCCGTTCGCGCTCGGCGGCCGCCTGCTCGCGGATCCGCGCCTCTTCGGTGGCGATCTCGCGGGCGCCGCGCTCCTTGAGCGCCTCGATCTCGGCCGGCAACGCCGCCAGCCGGCGGTCCACCTCCTCGATCTGCTCCCTCGCCGCCTCTCGCATCTCGGCCGCCTTCACAAGCTCGGTCCGGATCTGCGCGCTCCGCCGCTTCAGGTAGGCGGCCATCGGCGACTTGAGCAGGTATACGAGGACGCCGACGAGAACCGCGAAGTTGACGATCCGCGCGATCAAGGACGCCCAGGGGGCTCCCTCGAGCGACTGGCGGGTAGGCTCGCTCGCCTCGGCGGGACTGACGCCGGACGGCGGCGGCTCGGGCTCGGTCGCCGCCGCAATGACGGGGACCGGGTCGGTCACACGTGAGGGCGTACCGATGGACAGGCCGGCCAGGCAGCAGGCAAACGCCAGCAGCCACAACACACGCTGCGACGGCGACCGGCGCCCGGCCGTGGCCGGCGCGGCGGGGGTGGCAGAATCGCGACTCACGCTCAACCTTGGCGACTCGATTTCCTCTGGGACGAGATCCTTGTCCGCTCGTGGTTCTTCGTTCTTCGTTCTTGGTGCGGTGCTTGGTTCTTGGTCCGTCGTCGGTTCGTCGTCAGCCTGCAGCGGGACACCGCACCACGAACCGAGAACCCGCACCACGAACCAAGAACCTGGGACCAAGAACCCCGTTCTCCTACGCCTTCCGGCCAAGGACCCGCTCGACCACCGCGCCGGCGAGCGCCTCGGCATCCTGCTCGAGCCGCGCGCGGGCGGCCGCGGCCTGGGCGTCGAGCCGTGCGGTCGCCTCGCCCACCGACGTTTCGACCTCGGCGCGCGTCCCGGCGAGCAGCTCGCTGCGGCGCTCGAGGGCGTCGCGGCGCTTCTGGTCCATCTCGCGATACACCTCGGTCTGCGCCGCCAGCGTGCGCCGCTCGAACTCGTCGGCTGCCTGGCGGGCGCGCTCGGCCGACGCCTGCGCCAGCTCGGTCGCCGATCGGATCGCCGCCTCGCGCTCGGCCATCACGCGGGTGATCGGCTTGAAGAAGAGCCGATCGAGCAGCAAGGCGAGCAGCAGCACGAAGACGATCACCCAGACGACCGTGAGGCCGGGGATCACTCGGGACCTCCACCGCGAAACGACAAAAACATCAACTTATACCATTCCGGACGCCACCCGGGCAACATGCCACACGCTGATTCTTGCCGTTCTTGGTCCGTTGTTCTTCGTTCCTGGTGCGGTACCTGGTTCCTGGTGCTTGGTGCGGTACCTGGTTCCTGGTGCTTGGTGCGGTGCCTGGTTCCTGGTGCCGCACCACCGGGGACCAAGGACCCGGGTCTCTGTCCAGCGGGTTCCGACGGCGAGTGTCCTCGGCCGAGCGCGACCGGCCGTGCGAGCCCGAAGGACTGACAGGCGTGAGACCGTAGAAGTAGTTTCAAAACCCGCAGGCGGGTGGCGGGTGAAACCAGTTGTAGTCAGTCGACGGCCATGAGGACATCCGAGGCAGGTTCGACGCGACCGATCGAGGCGAAAAAGACGCCAGCCTCGAGAAGCGCGCGGCCGAGTGCATCCGCGCCTGCCGGGTCGGCGGCGACGAGCAGCCCTCCGGAGGTCTGAGGGTCGTAGAGGAGGAGAAGGAGGTCGGGATCGACCGCGCCGCCCACGCGCACCCACTGCCCGAAGTGCTCTTGGTTGGAGCCCATGCCGCCCGACCGGTTCCCGCGCGCCAGCTCGCGCGCACCCTCGAGCAGCGGGACGCGCCCAGACTCGATCCGCAAGGTGACGCGGCTGGCCGAGGCGACCTCGGTCGCGTGGCCGATCAGGCCGAAGCCGGTGACGTCGGTGCACGCCCGGACGACGCCAGGCGCCACGGTGCGCATCGCTTCGGCCGCTGCCCGGTTCAGCGTGGTCATCGAGCGGACCGCCGCATCCACGGCGGAGGCGGGCGCCCGATCGAACTTGAGGGCCGTCGCGATCACGCCGGTCCCGATCGGCTTGGTCAGCAGGAGCACGTCGCCCGGCCGGGCGCCGGCGTTCGACAGGACCCGCGCCGGATCCACGACGCCGGTGATCGCGTAGCCGAACTTGATCTCGGCGTCCTGCACCGTGTGGCCGCCGAGCAGGGCGACGCCCGCCTCGCGGAGCTTGTCGAAGCCGCCGCGGAAGACGGCCTTGATGACGCCCGGCTCGAGGCCGCTTCTCGGGAAGCCGGCGATCGCAAGCGCCGTCAGCGGGCGGCCGCCCATTGCGTAGACGTCGCTCAGCGCGTTGGCAGCCGCGATCTGGCCATACAGGTACGGGTCGTCGACGATCGGCGTGAAGAAATCGACCGTCTGGACGAGCGCGCCCGTCCCCTCCCAGCGGTACACACCCGCATCGTCCGCGGTCCTGAAGTCGACCAGGACACGGTCATCGTCTTGCGCGGGAATGTCGCCCAGGACCTGAGCGAGCTCGCCAGCGGCGAGTTTGCTCGCTCAACCCGAGCAGGAGACCATCTCGGTC
>Ga0315280_10009476_pt1 | contig 12481 bp, 9 predicted proteins | sample YL17G06_40_MG_FD_203697 | JGI IMG/M metagenome (GOLD analysis project Ga0315280, IMG submission 203697) | Sediment microbial communities from Yellowstone Lake, YNP, Wyoming, USA - YL17G06_40 | ecosystem: Environmental > Aquatic > Freshwater > Lake > Sediment | place: USA: Wyoming | collected... | reverse complement strand
ATTTGCGGCGTTTCAGGTCTAAGTATTCTAGGATAGGCGAGGCGATTGAGTTGTCAATTCGATTTCTGACTTTCTGCACCTTGAAGCTGATGGTACCCAATAGCGTGGTGACTTTCTTCGTGTATGAACCTGCTCTTTTGAATTTGAATGAATGTTTACGCGAGTACTTTAGTCCACAAAGGTTTATTATGATTTGTTCTTGGCGTTCATTGATTTGGTTGATGAGTTCAGATCTTGAATGGGCGTTGATGTCTTGGATGATTTCAGCTAAGTCTATATGGAAAGCCGCGTTAACGTATTCCAGGCTTACTTTCCCTCCGCTATGCTGTATTGCTTACAACACAACAGAGGCTGAAGGTAAGCCTATAATTCTAACCTACAAATGAACGGCACGAAAAAATTGCGAATAGGATGTCCACAAACACAGTTGTTTTGGGTTTGTGAGCCAGTAGTAAGCTTAGTTCTATAAACACCACGAAGTATCATTTGCCTTCATGAGTACTAATTTTAGTTTGTTTACGTAGCGTTGAATGTAATAACCTAAAGGATTCGCCATCAACAAGAGTTATGCTTCTTATAGTTTCTTATACGCAGCTTTATAGGAATATTTCACATGAGATTTGAAAATGTATTCGTTTTGGGCTTATATGTAACGTTTTTGAAAAGTATTCCAAGACATATGAAATAGGGATTAAGGGAAGTGGAAGTGGAACGTATGAACCATGAATATTCACTTTAGTAAAACTTATGTTGCCGAGCCAATTCTTCAATATTTTCATGTTGGTTTGTTGCAAATGAGTTGGTTCCTTGAAATGCTCCGGAAGCATATTCGGATACAAAGCATTTGCGAAATCATAGTTGGGTACGTTTAGCAATAATTTTTTCCTAGCCACTCTTTTTGCTTCCTTTAAAGCGCTAACGGGATCTTCTAGATGTTCTAGAACATCTATCATCATGACTGTATCAAAAGATTCGTCTAGGAACGGAAGATTATTTGCATCAAAAACTACAAAATCTATTCTGTCCATGTAATGCGTAGATGCTTTTTTCGCCTTCTTACAAAATTCAGAATTAACATCCCCCGCCACAACATAATGTTTTTCAGCCAAGTAAACAGTCATTCTTCCTATATTGCACCCTATTTCAAGGCAAACACCATCCGATTTTGATATCGCCCATTCAGTTCTCATGGTATAAGCAGGATTAACAACCGAGGCAGGTAGGTTAATGTTCACAGTGATGTACCTCTACTGTCATTTCTTTTAACGCAAACAGCTATAAAGTCTAAACAATCTTCTGATGTCTTCTGGGCAGTGAAATCTTCAATGTTCATTTGAAAAAGGTAGGTAGATAAAACTTCCTTTATTCCTGTGGGAAAGGTTAATTATAGATCTGAAACGCAGTTTGTCGATTTGTGTTTTTATTCTTTCAACTTTATTACGTAAATTTTCGCGTTTGGCGCTTGAAAAAACACCAAACATGTTTAATTTTTGGAAAAAACTTTGAAGTAGGACTTGTAAATTGTTTAAGTAAAACTCTCTTGCATGAAACCTGTAGATTTTCTCACTGGCTTTTTCCCTCCTTTTTATTGGAAATCGTGGCATAGGATTCATCTCATCTTAACTTTAGCTTAATTCTAATTTTTACTCTTTTGAGTGTAAGATAAGTATAAGCTATTGAAAAAGCGCATATCGCCGTAACTAATAGTATGTGGAAGGGTGAGGTAAAGACGTTTAACCAAGGTATGTCCATTTCAGTGAATGAAAGTTGTTTTTGTTCGGTCGTAGGATAGAACGATTTACCGTTGAAAGTGAAGTTATCCACGAAAATTACACCATTGTCCGAATATTCAATCGTGAATTTTGTGTTTCCGATTACTTCAAATGGGGCTGAGCCGTCATCGTAAAACAGGGGCATTCTATAGTAGTTTCGGTAAATTCTAGCCCTCCCAAAATAGGCGTCGCCCTCTGTTGTAATGGTTGGATTTTTCACTAAAAGAAAAGTTCCATCATTATTGATGCTTAATTGAACAGTGCTTCCTTGAAATGTTTCGTCTAAAAGTTCGCCATCCCACATTAACATTTTAACTGTGCTATTTTTTGGAATTTCCATGGTTAAGCTGAAATCTCCAATGATTTTAATATTTGTATACTTTCCTAAACCACTTCCAGATAAACAGATTTCAGAACCGTTTATCGTGAATTTTACCTGATCATCATATTCGATCTTGTCTATTATGGAATTGTTTAAATTCATTGTCTCTATTCTTCCATCGTCATAAAGAACTTTGATGTAATCCGCTTTTAATTTTGGAAGTTGAATGTAATCCGTATCTACAGTAACTTTACCCGTAAGGTTTACTGGCTCTTTAATATAGTCGAATTGGGTGAAATAATTTGTCCACTTCTCTGTACTTTTATTCAACTTTAAATCTAACACATTAATCAACGAACCCATATCTCTGAAAAAGTTTGTTTTAACCTCGCCTGTTGAACTGTTAAGTGCGGAGAAATAGGGCGAAGCCGCTAAATAGATGACCTCTCCATTCCCAATTTCTTTGGCGAAGGCGTAAGGTGAAACCTGTTCATTGTTCATTGTGTAGTTTGCAATGATTTTTACATTCATATCATTTGATTTAATTACTGGTATCACAATTGTGGATGGAAAATCTAGTCGGTCCGTTGGACTTTTGATACCGCCAGCCTCCGCCACGCCCTCAGTATAAATCTGCAACAGGTCAGCAAAAGCCGGACATATGGGTAAGGGATACACCTTATAGAATCCTATATAATCAATTGAGTACGATGCGTTTTTAATGAAACACCTGAACAGCAATTCATCAATTCGTTCACTATCATTGAAGCCAGTATTATTCTTTAATACGAAATCATAGAAATCTTTTAGGTTTATGGCAGATGTGGTCCATTCCGTTGATGTTCCCAAATTTATGTAGCGATAGCTGCTTTGGGTTCCGTGAGGATAGAAGTAGAGGGGTGAGCCATCGGTTTTCCAGCGAACAACCACGTATGGGTAACTCTCGACGCTAACGTTAATGGGTGGTGAAATAAAGTCATGGTTTTTGTCGCTGTCGTTTGTCCTGACGGTTACTACGGTGCCATTAGACGATGCGGAGCATTCGGACGTAAACCATCCAATCGTCAGGTTTTCATCTCTCCAACCGAGGTAATCGCTCAAGGTTAAATTCTTGGACTCATAAGTCCTATAAGCGCCTAAACCTTCCAAGACTATTAAACGACCTCCTTCATTAACCCACTGTAGGTATCTTTGAAAGTCCTGTTCTCCAGCTTCACTCCACATGTCTAAATCACGAGCTAGAACAAGTGTTGAGTAATGGAATCTGGCCGGGCCATCCTCCAGAACAGTGGAATATTCGGTCTCTGAGAGGGCAACCGTGCTCAAAGGAAAGAAGCTGTCTGCGAGGTCACCGCCCGGAAAACTGGAAAATTGGATGTAATCGATCGAGTACTCCGAATTTTTCTCAAAATTACGAAATAGCACAGAAGTAATTTGCTTATCCTGTTCGACACTCATAACTTTATTTCTATCAAAGTCGTAATAATTGTGAAGATTTATCACAGTGGTTTGCCAACTCGTGGAGCGCCCAAGTGAGGTGTAATAAACATTATCTGATGTTAAAAGGTAAAAATAAAGCCGCGACCCATCTGTTTTCCATCTGACTGTAACATAAGGATATTCATTCGGATTTATATCAACGGGCAGTTCAAAGTCATGGCTTTTGTCCTGATTGTCTGTTTTTATTGTTATAATGTCCCCAGCAGTTAAAAGATAGCTAAAGCGAAGGTACTTGTCGTAGCTCTGATCAAACACGTCCTTGAAATATCCGATATTGATATTTGGAGTGACTATGGCAGTGCTTGAGTTTACTGGGGTGGAGAACTCTGGGATTTCGTATATCGTGACTTCTTCGTTCTGAAAGGCAATCGGCAGATATTTCAGCAGGTGATCTCTCACGAAGCCCGAATAGCCGGGGTTTTGCGCCAACTCTTTCTTATCGGCGGAGGTTAAATAAACGTACTTGAGTTGAGAGCTCATTAAAGAATAAATGGCTGTTTCAAGATATGAAGGAGCGAGGATTAGTGAAGGGTCTCTGTCTACATAGGTCTGTACTGGGAACAGACCGGCGTAAGACAAAAGTCGATTCGATCTCGTTGTTAAAGTCAGAACTGAGGAGTTTGAGGGGGTATTTAGCCTCAAGAAGTTGAGAGCGTCCAATTCCGAGTTTGATAATTTTTCTCCTGCCGACCAGTAATTTAAATCAACCGCTTGAGTTGTAAGCAAATTAGGTAGAAAGCCTAAGATCAGAATAGCCAAGAGTGCAGAGCCTAATACCACGTTTTTAACGTTGTTTCCAGTGTGTTCCTTTAGACTCTGCCCGAACTTCAGCACCACAAAAGACGCTAATATAACAATCGGTATCATTATGAAAAATGTGAGCCTGTCTTCAAAGTAAAAAAAGGGGACAACATGCAAAATTCTCGCGATTATAAAGGATACGGGAACTAAGAGTACGAAGAAGGAGTAGTCTTTTATGCCTTTGTTTTTGTGAATTAAGTAGATTATTCCTGGCAAAGCGATTAAACCGCATATCCCTAATCTGTTCGGCCATGCGTACCAAGGTACTACGTGCATCCCAGTTGGTAAATAATTATAAGTCTCATAGACTTTGCCCCAAATAATCAGGCATAACCCGTAGAAATATATGATGAGGACTGAGCATGCTATTTTTAAAGCTCTGATTTTATCATGACTTATTTTAAGGCTAACTGCGGGAGTTTTTAGACGACCTATGATAAACGACAAGAAGAAGGCAAGCGTTGCTAAAGCAATACATCCATAGTAGAGGGAAAGCCCATAATATGCAAATGCGCTCCCCTCGGTGTAATATGATCCTCTTACAATAATGTCCGGTAAAGCAATTAGTATTAAACCGAAGATAATTGACACGGCGCATCTTCTGTATGAGAAAACGTTTTCACGTTTAAAAATCAAGATTGACACCAGAAAAATGAAGATGAAAAATACGATTTCAGCTACATGCGCCAAAAATCCCAGCGCAATCATAACGGGTATGAAAACGTAGCGCAAATTTCCGAGCTCAACTGCGCGTTTAGAGTAGATCAGCCATATTAAGGCAAAAATCGAGGTTAATGCATAGGTGTAAAGCGGATATATTCCAGTAATTCCGGGAGCGGAATAGAAAGAGGGTACAAGGTAGCCGGAGTTAGTCCTTGCCATAATTCTGAATAGTTCATATAGAGTTTGGACTCCTTGACTATTGGAGAGCAGGTGCAGGCCGAAGATCCATCCAAATCCTCCCCCGAAAAAGCCTAGCATTGACGCAATGATCGGGATCTTTCGGTGTCCTGACCTCTTAAAAAAGGCAGAGGCCATAATGTAGAGGGAAAGAATGGGCAGAAAGGTTATTGGAATGCTTACAAGCTGAAAGGCGTTGACGTATGGAACGCCTGATAAAATAAAAAATTCGGCGAGGAAAATGAAGGACCAAAAGGGATAATCCAGTCCTGGTCCAATTGGACTTAGAGGTAGAACGTCCTTTGTGAAAGAGACAGAGTAACCATAATAAATATCCAGATCACCGTAGTCCCATGTTAAATTCAAAGAGTATTTGCTAAGCATCAGCGCTGTCATGAAAATTAGCAAAGCGATTAGAATTAATTTTTCATTTAAGTCAATAGAAACCTTTTCGTCAACTACAGATTTATTTCTCTTCAAGAAGACATAAGTTATCAACAAAGCGAGGTTTAGAATGATTATAGAAGGTATTCCAAGTTGCAGGATGTTTGATCCTAAGGCGAAACTAATACAGCCGAAGAATGGAAGTAAAAACAAACTAAGAACTATCGAAAAAAATACTTTTTCTGTTAATGCTAACTTTTCGTTCTTGTCTATCAGATTCAGAATCATGTAGCCTGGGAAAAACAAAGTCAAAAATGAACTATATATAAGTCTTAATAGGTTAGGTAGGGGAATGGTATTCCAAGGAGCAAACTCCACTTTACTAATGGGACTGACAAACAATACAGCTAGAACGGATAACACAACGAGGCAAGAGAAGAATATTTTTTTAAACCTTAATGATGGAAAATAACAATTCACTTTCTTTTCTTCAGAGATCGTGTATATGTATGTCAAGAAAAATATAATTCCAATAATGACGGCAATGAGAGACCCTAATGGAACTATCAAAATTCTCCAAAACGTTATTGCTACGAGAGAAGAAAAGAGCAGGCCGATTATTTCTGTTTTGTAGTTCATGAAAACCACTTGTTTTTTAAATATACTTGTTGATTAATAAAATGATTATAATCAATCGAGCTTTTGTAGAATAGGTTCCAAATAATGGCCAAAAATGGAGAATTGCCCTTAATCATGAGCTTCTTAATTTGATCATCGGAAATTTTGCGCATACGGTACTGTACTCTTAACCTTTCTTTCCAAACGCTTGGGAAATTTAACAGAACACATAGTAGAGCCTTTGCCCTTGATAGGTTGTATGCTTTCTTTGAAGGAAAGGGAACGGACATGAGGAATAGAGTTAACTCAACCGTTATGCGGATTATTACGCTTGAGAATAAATTTTTTAAATCATAATTCTTTATTAACATAAAGAGGCCATTCCTTATGTTATTGGTAATAGCTTTGTGCTGGTCTTTGGAACTCCTTTCTAGTTCCAGAGCCAAAATGATACACAATCGACTTAGGCACAAACATAACCTTACAGCCACGCAATCTGATTCTCCAGGACAGGTCTATATCCTCACAAACCATGAAAAAGGCCGGATCAAAGTAACCCACTTCTTCTAAAACTTGTTTTTTGACGATCATAGCAGCCCCTCTGGCGGAAAAAACCTCATCCGCCTTATTATATCGTCCCTTGTCCTGCTCTCCATACCCCCTCATCCACCCTCTACCATAAAAATTAATGAAGTCACCCGTACTATCAATCGTACTGTGGTCGAATAACAGAAGCTTGTTCTGAGCAGCCCCTATCGACTCGTCAGATTCCATCACCTCAACCAGCTTAGTCAGCCATTCGGAATCCGTCTGCGTATCCACGTTCAGAAAGACGATGTACTTCCCATTGGCAAGCCTTGCGCCAATGTTGTTGCCTTCGGCAAATCCAAAGTTGCGCTCATTTTGCTGTACTGTCAACCTAGGGCTTGAGCCGAAGCTTCGTTTGATGAGATCGACACTTCCATCCTTGGAGCTGTTGTCGACAACTATTATTTCGAAATTGGGATAGCTGGTATTGAGCAGGGTGCTGAGACAGCCCGGCAGAAACTTCATACCGTTATAGTTCAAGACTATGATGCTTACAAGTGGCCGCATGGAGTCCATGATGCTTTGTCACTCCCCAAATTCTGGTATTGACCTTGGAATTTGTCTTGGCTCTTTTCGTTCCGCGCTCGGACTCAACGATTTAGAGTCTCCTCAAGTATCTGTTTCAGCTTCTTTCCAGTAGCCTCTAAGCTAAACTGGGTCTTGAAGAGTTCATACCCGTTTTCCGCTATCCTACACGCTAGCGTCTTGTCTTCCTTGAGACTTAGTATTGCATTCGCCAGCGCTGTTGGGTCTCCTGCTGGAATGAGAAGGCAGTTTACTTTGTCTTCCAGCATTTCTCTGGTAGCAGGACTATCGGCAGTTATGAGCGGCTTTTTCATAGCCAGCGCGTCGATAGCCTTGCTAGGTATCACCCTGCTCGCCTTTTCACCAACATCAAAGATTCCAAGACAAACATCGGCCTTCGCGATAACGTCCGGAAGCCGCTCGTAGCTCATCCACGGTAGAAAAGTCACATTCCTCAGCCCTAATCCTTCTGCCAGCCGTCTGATTCCGTTGTACGCCTGTCCTGTTCCAACCAGCACGAAGTGAATATCCTTTCGTCCTTCTAGGAGCTTGGCTGCTGCGATGATGTGTTGTATGCCATGCAGCGGCGTGTATCCTCCCTCAAACAATATGCAAAACCTTTCATGGGATTTGTGCGTTTCCCGTGGAAAGTAATACTCCTCATCAGCGCTAACATATAGCGTCTTCAGTTTCTCACGTGGGACTCCGAATTCCTGATGAAAATAATCTCCGTGATGATCCGTGTCCACAAGGCATACGTCAGCAAACTTGAAATGATACTTGTCAAGCAGATAATACAGCCTTCCCTTAAGTGAGTTCCTCGCACAGTTTCTCCTGTCGAACACTTCTGTTTCATAGAGTCCTATGAATGCGTCTAGTACAACGGGCCCTTTTGCTATACTTCGCGCTAGAGGCAAGACGGAATGCCCATACCAGCCAACAACCATTACATCATAGTCGATTCTGCGATGTTCCCAAAACAATCTATGATACCTGGCCGGCAGTGGAAAGGAGCGGTCATAGCACTCAACAACTTCGACTCCTGCCTTCCTGAGGGCCTTGATGTTGTTGATGACACGGGTACTTTTCTTATTATAGGCACCAAAATAGCATACCTTCAAGCTGAATCAGCTACCAGCTAATGGTCTCTCTTGTTGTATCAGAGGATTTCTCACTCAGATAGCGTGTTCAAAACGCGCAGGTTGTGCCTTCTGTTCCTCGTCAGGTGCCCTGTAGCGTCCTGCAGACTCCATTGCAGACTCATAACGACGGAGGTACATCCTAGATATCACATCCCAGTTCAACCTGTCCATGACGAGTTTCCTTGACTGTGCGCCCATGTTCCTTCTGAGATCTTTACTGACGACCATGGCCTGTACGCAATTCGACAAGGACCTGATGTCTCCTCGATGGAGTTCCAGACCGTTCCCATATTCCAATAGATGCTCATTATCAAACGCATCGCCTCTCTTCTCAGGTTGACACTCTCCACGACTGAAGTCGGGAGATTCTTGCACACAGTCCCTTCAACGCTTGGAGGCACATCTGTTTCAGCATTTACCTCTTCACGGCTCATGGACTATCTGCAAGGGCTGTGCCACCAGCCCGTTAACGGCCTCCACAAGAGGCATTAACCTACCTCCTGAGCAGGCCCTATATTCATGTATATGTGCCCTCTGCCCGAACCACTCCCCACCTATCTCGGCCTGGAGCCTTATTCAGGCTTTCGGACATCCAAACCACATCCAAGGAGTTGATGGAAGATTGAGAAATATAAATCTATCGGCGATTCATCCCACGGTTAAAACCGTAGGCTTTCTCGCCGAATGCATGTAACCGCACAGGATAATCGGGAGTCCGGTGGACATTGTTTCGATTATAGATATCGACGGGACTCCAAGCCAAATAGCGATGTCGGCGCTCGCGAAGTACCTAGAGAGTTCGCTCTTTCCCACGGTGGGAACAAAGAGCACTTGATTCTCCAGTCGCTTCGCATGGATTACTCGACGGAGGAATTGCATGTAGTCCGCAGGTCCACTTCCTACGAGCATCAGCTTGGTTCAGAAACGAGTGAACTTTGGGAGCTCAGCTAGGCTTGAAATGAGAACATGCACGTCCTTAGCTGGTGTGAACTTGCCCGTCATAATGAGCAGGACATCTTCGTCCGACAGCCCCAGCTGATTTCTTATCAGGCCCCTTGATTCGGAATCTGGTTTAAATAGCTGCGGATCTGCCCCAAGTGGAACAATATCAACAAACCTTCTACCTACTCTGATGAAGTTGGACAGCCAGACTCTTGACCCTTCGCTTATAGCAAAGAAACCATCTGCGTGATCGCGGAGATACTTCGTTAACAACCTCATATAAAGTGTGACGACAAATCGACGGAATGAGGTATTTCCGAAAACACCAGTGACGGAGTCCAAGAACAATCTGTATCCGAACCGTTCTTTGTAGTGGCAGGTCAGTAGAGTCATAGGATTAAGAATATCACTGCAATGGACAACATCGGGCTCGAAATCCCTGAGGGCACGTGACAAACCGAACCCAGTGATCATCCTCCCTTTTCTTGCCAAGACCCGCCATCCTGCTACTCGATGTACCAAACAAAGGGGTCTCGGGACTATATCGATCGGAAGTAATGATGCGGACGTCGTGCCCCATTTCGGCGAATTTCCGCGACACGTAGTACTCGGAATATCCAAATTGAGGCTGGAAATACTGCACTATCTTGGCTATTCTCAAGGACCACACCAACGGTTTGCGTCAGTTACCTTGCCTGCCAATAAAGATTCACGCGGGCCTTCTCTTGATAAGCAGTTGGTATGGAATTTCTTGACTGCCTCCTCCTGAACCCTGTCAATAGAACCAGGACGCAACGAGCGAACACGCTCTATCGCTACTTCCGGACTCATCAGTTCCTTCACGATAAGGTAACATGCGAGGACTGTACCTGTTCTGCCCAAGCCCAATCTGCAATGCACGAGTACCTTGTGACCGACTCCGATTTGTTGAGTAATAAATGCACACGCTCGCCGTAAATCCTCCAAATCTGGTGGCCGGTGCTCTTTCATGGGGATGTGGCAGTAAGAAATAACGTCTTGCTTTGCATCTAGCAACGGGGAGATACCCTCTTCATCAAGACTCAATATCGCCGATATGCCCAAGCTTTGCAGCCAAGCTACTTGATTCTTACTTCTTGGTCTTGATGAAGCTGCCAGCTGAGATGGAATCACCCAACTGAAACCACGCGGCTTCCACCTCAAACCTCGAACTAGCGGTTCTAGAGATGATCGAGCACCTAGGAAAGCGATTCTGCCTAGCCAATACAATGTGGGGCCAAGATCTCTCATCCAAATGTTCTTCTTAGTTTTCGGACTAATCAGGTCTCTTATGAATTCTATGCCTGCAGAAACCCCTGTAATACTTCGCCTCAGGTCGTCTGGAAAGGGCCATGAGTATTTCACACCAAGCTTATAGGAAGTCACCGGTACTACCGACCCCCTCTCAACGAGTTCACAAGCTAGGTAGGGGAAATTCACTCCTGCCGCAATGGCGAGGTCAAGAGAACCCCAAAACTTGGGGTTTATCTCGAGTAACTTGAATTGGCCAGTTCTTAAGTCTCTCTTGAATTCCACCATCGCAATACCGTGCCAGTTCAAGCCCCTGAGGATTCGTTCGCCGAACTCATTCAATGTTGGATCATAGATACTCTCCGCCGCTGTGCTAGGCCCACCCGTGATAGGAAACTCCCGTAATCTCCGATGCATGAACCTTGCTACCACGGCGCCTTTGTTCAACAAAGCAAAAAAGCCGTACCCGTCGCCTGGGATGTACTCTTGCACGACCTCAGCCCCCCAATAGTCTCGCAGTTCACGTCCATAATCACGAACAAGTTGATCAGCTAGATAAATGAAGCGAACTCCGCCTGATCCGAAAGAGGGTTTTATCACGATAGGCAATCCTGCTCGGCGAGCAAAGCTGGCTATATCGTCATACCTTAACAGCGTCTTTGGAGTTGGAATTCCAATTTTTTCAGCGTAAAGCATTGTAGCGAACTTATTCGACGCGGTTGCATACGCTTCGCGCGGAGGCAAAGGCACCTTCTTCCGGATATCTGAATCACAGACGACAAATTGGTTCCATGTATCGCTCCCAATCGGGAGAATGACATCATATTCATACTTACGATCAAGTTCCTCCACCGCTCGAATAAACTTCTGTCCCATTCGCGGGTCGGGGTATGTCAAGCGTAGCCTTGCATACTTGGAATACCCTGCCAGCGAACGCTGGCTTTCAGCGGAAACGTGAACTTCCACTCCTTCTTGTGCGAGGGCTCTCACAGCGGCAAGCGAATGTTTGTAATTGCCGTCCGTTACCAGCACTTTCATAAGCATTTACCGTTCTGAAGTTGGACTGAGATCATCGTATTCTTCCAGATCATTGCGCGAAGGTTCTTGTATAGTGATCGTATCGAGGTTCACGCTTCACACGCCTTCGTTAGAGCGAATCGAGGAACCCATATGTTCATGTCGTCTTTAAGATAAGGTTGGCATGTAGCCGTTCCGAACTTCCAGTGGATATCTCGCACCAGTTACTTACTTGTTGGCCACTTCTAATAAATTCCTATCTAACTCTGCTTGATCCCGAGAGCCAGCCAATGTTCGTATATTTCTTCTGCACTTGTCATCCATGCCCTTTTTTCCTTCAGAAGTTGTAAAGTTTTGCTGTAAAGTTTTGACCACTCATCCCAAAATATTTCATCGAAAGTAGTATTATGCCATAATATTGTTATTACGCCCGCATTTTTCTCCGTTTCATCCACTAATCTTTTAATTTTTTCCCATGCTTCCTCGAGACTCATCTTAAAGAGACTTCCATCCATGATAGTTAATGGTATCTCGAGAATATTTACTTCCTTTTCCTCCTCTAGATCGTAAGGTTTGAAGGGATGGCACATCCCATTTCGGAAACCTGGCATATCAGGGTAGCCAAAGGTTGTATCATATTTGAAGCCTAAATCAGCTAGTAGCCTCCAAGTGCTAGGAACATCGAATCTTAAGTAATGCAT
>Ga0315280_10009475_pt1 | contig 12483 bp, 16 predicted proteins | sample YL17G06_40_MG_FD_203697 | JGI IMG/M metagenome (GOLD analysis project Ga0315280, IMG submission 203697) | Sediment microbial communities from Yellowstone Lake, YNP, Wyoming, USA - YL17G06_40 | ecosystem: Environmental > Aquatic > Freshwater > Lake > Sediment | place: USA: Wyoming | collected... | reverse complement strand
GCCATCCCTTCGTTGAGCCATGCTTTCACAACACTGGCACGGGAGGGATGGCTCCTAATCATTCGGAAAGAACAAACGTTGATACGGGAATCTGGCTACGTCAAAGAACGACTTTACGAACTACTGACATTGGAATACAGCTATCTCCCTCTAGGGTGTGCAGTTCACGGAATTGGTGCGTTCGTTGAGGGTGGAGCATACTCAGGGGACGGTCGGTAATCCCGTGTTGTAGTGTGGGTGAAAGTCTACGCCAGAGGAGATTCATGATCAGGTACGCAAAGTGGATTTCAACCAGACATACGAGAGAACAGTCACGCAGCTCGTTACCAAGGCAATACGAATCGGTGACGAGATAAAGGAAGACCACCTTCGATTGAGACAGTTGACTGATGACGCACTGGAGATATTGAAGAGAATCGGAATTCTAAGAGTGCACAGTCCGGATGGCGCGGATCTCAGTAAGATTTCGGAGGCTCCGGCATCCGCCTCAGATGGAAGTTTTCAGCTGGTTGGCGGCGCAAATGGAGTATGGTTCGTACCCCTGAGCTCATCTTTGGTGATTTTCTCCAAGGGAATCCGATTCTCGCCGGAGATTAAGATCAATGCCGATATTCGAACAATCGATGAGCGCAAGCAACCCAACGTGAGCTACACTGCTGAGATGCTCATGTTGAGTTCAGAAACCAGGATACTCCAAAGCTGGTCTCAGGAATCACCCGAGAAGATAGTCCATTTCCTCGACGGACCCATTATTGACCCGCCTAGACCTGTAGATGAGGAGTATGTCAGTACTCGGGCGAGCGCCTTACTGAACTGTCTTGACAAGAAGATTAGGTTGCTAGGATGTGTCAAGAGGCTCCTTGGAAGTCCGCTCCTAGACCATCTATCGACGATTCTGCAAGAGCCTGAAAAAGGCAGAATGGCAAACTTCTCGTCTGATGCTAACGTGGTTTATCATGTCTTCACTAGAACTTCCCTTGCTTTGGAATCGGTCATATACACCACCCCCATCGAGATAAAGGCCAGCAACCCTGCCTATCAGCCCTACAAAGAGGCTGGCCTTTCAATTCATTCAATGTACTTCCAGGGAAGCTCGAGAACAAGTCCATTCCGCGTAGAGATTCCGGCGAAAGCTGACAGCGTCCCAGACCTTGAGAAGCTTGGTCTTGAGACGGCTGTCGCGTTGAGCGCTTGGTCGTGTCCAGGGTATGATTTGCCGCTACCGATAATCATCGCCCATGACAAATGCAACATACGGAAAGGATGCGCAGAGGTCCTTTATGATGAAATAATCACGCGATCTGCAAGCAGTGATATGTTTGACAATCTTGTAAGAACCAAATTGGGGAAAGAGGTGTTCTAATTGATAGAAAGCGAAAAAGTGGGAATCGTCCTTAGCGGGGCAACAACCGAGTCTGCGGATTGTCAACTCTATGACTATGCGGAGCACGGTAGAATCAGAGAAGGAATGTTCCTGGTTGTTCAGCAGGACGAAACTACTGGATTGCTGTCAAGAGTAGCCAGGATAGTTCCACACAACGAGTACTATACGAAGGGAGACGTTTGGAGTGAGGCAAGACGCAAGAGATTTCCGATTCCCGATCAAGTCGCAAGGCAGTACGAAGTGTGCGAACTGGAAATTCTTGGGAAAGTACCTAAGCTCAGCGCTGTGACCAGCCCTCCCTATGCTGGGCAACCTCCTCGGATTCAGTGCAGGCGAGAAACGCTTATGAGAAGACTGGCGGTTGGCTAAGGGAAAGAATGCCTGGCTACTCTCTGCCCTTTGAGAGGGCCTTCGGGTCCCGGTCAGGGGTCAGAAACTTCAGGCGACCCTTGTCCATCGAAGCGTAGCCAATCTCGCAGAAGAACTGGACGTCCTCTTCGATGTCCTGCGCCTTCCGCCGGATGCTGGTGACTGACCTGGAGATGCTCGTGATCGGGGTTCCAACGAGCTTGCCTATGTCCTTGACACTCTTACCCTGGCGCAGATATTTGAGTATCTCCTTCTCGCGAGGTGTCAGTATTCCCATCAACTACCATATGGTAGTACACTTGACTGGCGTCATTAGTATTACCAACGCATTTGACCCAATTAACGCAGTTGCGTTATATTTATTAACTCCCGAACAGATACAATGCCGCTGGAGATTCCATGACCGACCCTGTGGTCCACCTCATTAGACGAGCATCGGCCCTGATGGTGCTCTTGAGCATGCTGACAATGATTGTGCAGGCAATAGCGGTTGAGAATGCGTCTGCGGCCGCAGACATCGACGTTACGATTCAAACTCAAGTTGTGAATGGGATCAGCGCAACCTTCGGTTTCAATCTCCAGTATGCTCCTCAGGAAGTCCTTGCCAGGCCAGGAACAGACGTGACACTCGGATTCGCCCCAGGACCCCTACCAGCGACTCTGACCGTAGATGTTCTCGGACTGCTTGGTTCGGCCGGAATCTACATTCCAGCATGGGTTACTGACGGTGTGAACGAAACGGCCGCCCCTTGGGGTGTTACAAATCTATGGGCGCCCGCGATACGGATTGCGGACACACCGATAGGCGCCTACAAGGTCTACTCCATTCCGCTGTATGAAGGCCTCCCCGTCTATTTGGACATCAACCTAGTCGGTACGCTCAAGGGAGATCTCTCAGCCAGCGCCGGTTCTCTCGAGAAAAGCCTCTTGACTTGGACCAAATGGGGAGGGCAGGAAGTGAACTTGACCCTTCCATCCTGGGGAACGGACGTGACAGTCTCAGCGACCTTCAAGTATTCTGTCAACAACGACTATGTCATCCGCTTCGATATCCTGGGCTTCTATGAGGAATACCCTATAGCCTCCTTCTCGCTGGGAGAGATTACCTTCGGGAAGGCGACGACATCGCACATTGAGGTCATCGAAGAAGCGTCGGCGACGGAGGCGAGCGGGGTCTCGCCTGTGAGTGTTGGTCTCGGCCTTGGGGTCGGAGCCGCAGCAGGAGTGGTTGCGGGCTTGATGATTGGGAAGCGGCTAAAGAAGTAAGATACACACCGCATAGTAGCGACAGATGCATCCAGTGCTCAGTGTCGGCGGTAAGCTGCCAGAAGGCAGACCGCCCAAGCCAGCCGGAAATCCCAGGCCCTAACCGATCGATGAAGAGTCAAGCATCCACTGCTTTCGTGGAGCGCATCATCTTGGTGAAGGACCGCTTCAGTGACGCCAGATCTGACTGCATGTACTCGTATCGCTCTTTTAGGTAGGTCTCGCTTCCCGGCCCAAGGTCCTTCCTGATCGTGTCCGCGCAGAAGCGAATAAGTCCTCTTAAGTATTCAAGGTCTTTCTTGTCGATTCGTCCCGCCGCCGTCCTTGACTGGATCGACTGAATCGTTTCCTGCGCTCTCTCCATCCATCGGGTGAGGACGAGGGTCTCCATTCCATCCCATGCCAGGCCAAAGGGCCCTTCCTCAGAGTTTGAGTCAGCCTTATCCAGTCTCTTCTCCATGAGCATGTCGTTCACATCCTCGATGTCGCTGTGCTCGTGCTTTCTCCACAGGTTGTAGATGTCATCTTGATGGTCGGCCAGCTTGAGGAAAACGCCAAGGGCTTGCTTGTCCCTGACCTTTCTGAAATGAAAGAGTGGGTAGATCTGGGCGAACAACTCCTTGTCCTCTGTCAGGGCCTTGTCAAAGAAGTACCAGATCCTATCTTTCTCGTCCTTGCCCAGATGGGTGACCGCGTGAGCTACCTCGTGGGCCGCGACGACTCTCTTGAGCGGCTCGACATCCAGGCCGAGCCCGGCTGCGACTATCTTGCACATCTTGTCGTACACAATGACCTCTCTCCTGTCCGGCAGGTAAACTCCCATCAGCTCCACGATTGACGACCCGCCGTCCAGCGCCCCAGGCTTTCCCGGATCCTCTGCCGGTGGATCGAGGTCACGCACTTCGGATGCGGACAGGATGCCCTTCAGCTTGCCCCTGCTGGGAAGAAGCCCGGCTTTTCTCAGCCTCGGCATTACATCATACCTGATGGCGTCCATATCGTGGCGCATGGCCACCGAAGGTGCGTCGAACCTCAGTGTCGTGAGTCTGGAGATACGAGTGCACGGTCCTCGGAAATCATCGCCAGCGTTCGACCCAGAAGGTTCTTTCATCCCATCCACTTCCTCATGGCTCTTATCTATCATTGTTCTCGCGTCCTTAAATTACTGTTGACGGACCTGTCCTTTCTGCTGAAGCGGAATCGCAAGACCGTCAACACCTCCATCATACCATTTCTCGGTTCTGTTCTACGGGAACCCGCACTGGGGACAACGACTCTGCGGAACAGGGTGCGCTTAAGCAGGCATCCGTGTTCTTGAGACATGCACCAACCTGAGTCACCGCACGAACGTTCTCTCAGACGCAGTCCTGTGCTCTTTGCGCGTCAAAAGGCCTACGACATGCAGAGAGACCCGCCCATGCGCTCAATCGCGCGCGCAACCTCAAAAGAATCGGTCGGGCCGAGATTCTAATCGCAGTCGGGGTTGGGAACATCGCATGCCTTGCTCAATTCGCGCAACTGCCGTGCTCAAGCACTCGATCGAGGGGAACGCTGTCGTCCCCGCAGAAGATTCCCTCGGAGAGGAAATGCGGGAATGGAGGAATAGCGCAAAGGCGTAGCGCGAGATGACATGCCTCGTGCGGGGATTGTGGACAAGGATGCACTTGAGAAGTTGAGCAATGCTGCTATCGACCTTGATACGCGTCCGCACGAGCTTGTCGACACAATCGTGCTTGACACGGATTGGGGGACGCAAGTCGAGAAGCTCGCGGAAATCATCAGGGAGGACCGCAACAAGCGAGTCTGGTCCCGACTCGGACCCGAGACGGGTCCTCGAAAAAACGAAAAATCAGAAAAAAAAGACCTGAGAAGACCCGAGTCGGGACGCTGTCGGGTCTGTCGGGTCCCTCGGAAGCGAGGAATTGCAGCCTCTCCGTTCCATCGGGCACCTAAACGCCTCCTCCTGCGTGGGCGCGTAGAGCAGACAGTTAAGCAGTCCCCTCGAACCATCTATGTCCGGAGTTGATTGGACAGCCCGAGCTGTCTCGCTGTCGGGGGTTGAGGGCTGTTTAAGCAACTCATCGTGCAGGGGTCAAGGAGGACGACGGGTTCGTGTTCAAATCTCACACGAACAGGGAGGCGCAAGTCGAGGAGCTCGTGAAATCATCTCGCAAACCGCCGAGAGGAGTCCGAGCCTTCCCCGAGTCCCTCCCGAGTCCGAGAGGTCCCCCGGAGGTGAGGAATCACATCCTTTTCCTTACTTCGCGTATTCAAACGCCTCCTTCTGCCGGGGCGGGTCGAGAGGACGGTTAAGCAGTCACGAATAGGGAGGCGCGAGTCGAAAGGCTCGTGCAAATCATCACAGTATCAGGATGAAAGCCAAAGAGACCTAAGCTCCCACGGACCATCCGCACGAGGACGACCCCCCCGGGATACACTCGCAACGAAGAGAGAGATGATTACAGGGTGTCATCACCTTCTCTAAGGGTGCGAGGGATGGGGTGATGACACGGGTGATGACAGGGGTGATGACAAGGGTGATGACGGCAAGAGGCGAGATAATCACGGAGGACTCCTGGGGTGTTGATGACAGAGGTCGGGGGCGAACATAGGGAACACACGATGAAATCACCTCAACTCGTAGGAAAGATGATATCTCGGCTAAGCATTGAGCAGTCTAGGGTGTCATCACCATGTCCAAAGGAAGCAGGGCGGTGTGCATGCGATTCCCCGAGCCTTACATTGGGATCATCGAAGCGGAGGCCGCGGCCAAGGGGATATCTGTGCCTGAGCTTTGCAGAAGAATCATCATCGAGAGAAACCAAGAGGGCGAGAGGCAAAGGGCGACCGTGCAGGTGACATCAATCCCGACACCCTCAACGAGCGTTGACCCGAGCGGAAGCCTTAGGATCGAGACACCGGCACCGAGTCCCATCGGACTATCACAGAAAGCCGAGGTAGCTATAGTGGCGGCGACGGCAGCAATGGAGTTGGCCAAGATGCGGGCGGAGTTCCCCGATCTGTCACCGCCCACCGAGAGCATGATACTCGCCAGGGACGGCCTAGCGAAGCTGGCCAGGACACACCCCGAGAAGTTCGGCAAGTTTGTCGCCGAGAAGATCGCAAAGGGTGAAATGTCGGAACGAGAGCTTGTTGAGTTCCTGGAGCTCTTGGGGTTCTAGGGTGGTGAGCATGGCCTGCTGCCTGAGATCCAATCAGGGGCCTGGACAGGGCTTGTGCACATCTGGATCGAGGTCTGCAGGGTCAATATCAACAATGCCCAGGCAATCTCTTGCCGCTGTCCTCACACCGAAATGAACAGATGTGTGGCTTCGCAATGTATCCACCCCCTCGAAGATGTCGCTCAAGCGATGGGTATGGCCATCATGCGTTTTGTACCCAGCATTTCTTACGGGTAGATTCTAGGCTCGAATCAGCATTCTAGCTTCGCTGTGTTGTGCGATTGCGCGTACAACCTTATGCTCTGTTGCCTATTCGAGGAAGGAATGTCGACGAATCCGCACGAGTCCTTCAGGCAGAAGCTCGACTCTCTGATGCAAACCGGTCAATCTATCGCTGGGAGACTGTCTGACCTGAGGCTCTCGGCTGGCAAGGTGGGTCTGGCAGGTGCAATCGGGAGAGAGTGGCTCCCAGATCGTCGCGGATTGATATGCGCTGCGGAGCGGCTCTTGGGTGCGCAAGGATCACTTCGAGAAACGAGTCTGCGCACTGAAACCTCGAACTGGCTGAAGGAGATTGGGCGGGCAATATCCGATGCTTCAACTGGCAGACGAAGGGGCGAGATCACTTCAAGCCTGAAGAGGAAGTGGTTGAAGGAACTGGCAAGACAGTGCAAATCCAAGAGTCTCAAGGTCTTGGTCCTGGGAGTCAACAAGACACTCTCGCAAATACACCTCGAGGTGACGAAGCTCGAATCGGTGTGGCACCCGAGAGGGAAAATGATAGTCGGGGGAAGGGTATTAGAAGGAAGGGAGGAGATTGCAGGAATTCTCAAGGGCATCGACAAAGGTCCTGTGATAGTGTGCGATGCCTATGTTTCCTCAACTACTCTAGTGACTCTGGAATCCGTCCCGCTCTCAACGGAGATGGTGCTCCTAACGGAAAACATCGATGACCGATCCAGGTTCCACGACAACGTCCAGAGACTTCGCGGACAAGGCAGGCGGTTGACGATTGGAGTCATTGATAAGAGAGGTGGTTCGAGACCGCACGATCGTTTCATCGTTTCCTCGACTCGCGTCTGGATGGTTGGTGCTTCCATAAAAGATATTGGAAAGAGAGACACGATGGTGACTGAGATTGACAACCCGAGCGAAGTTCGTGCCCTCATGTCGGACTACATTGAGGGGCGGCGAGGCGTGGTCATGTTTGAATGAGTGTAAGGAGGCCCAATTGTGAAACATGGTTTGTATACTGCGGGGATAGGCGAAAGACTCCATCTTGAGTTTGCGGGCCAGTACGAAGGAATTGAGTTGGTATACGACCATGGTCGGGAAGGATCACACAAGGCGGTACCGTTTCTTGGCAGAAGGTCCTCGAACGCTTCGTCCCTCTCGCACGCTGACATTGTTGTGCTCGATAAGAGGAAGAAGCCGAAGAAAGCCGTTGTCGTCTGCGAAATCGAGGAGGGACGAGCGGAGCCAAAGAGAATCATCGGCGACATATGCAATGTGTTGCTAGCTCGGAAGCTGCGAGCCGTCGGATCCGACTACAGCCTACTTGATTGCGTTGTCATCCTAGGGATCAAGACCGAAGCGCAGGGAATGTCAGAAGCCAAAGCTAGGAGGTTAGTCAAGGCAATCTCGAAAATGGCAAAGAGCGAAATGCTGCAGAGAAAGAGGATCACACTGGTCTCTGCTTCAGATTTCAATATCCTAGAAAGAAGAGTCGAGAAGGCGATTCGTCGGGCTGTTGCTCAGGCAGTCTGATCACCCGCCCGCAATCCCGCGCACATGCAGATTCACATCAGTCAGATCCATGGAGAATGTGTGTGTCTCACTTTCGGGCACCCCAGCAATATCTCAAAATAGGTGTCAAGACAGACTACTCGATCATGTTGGCGACGGTCGAGGTCCTGATCGAAGTGTTGCTGGCACTCTCAGCGCTGTTTGCTGTGATTGCGAGGATGCTGGAAAAGGCATGTCCCTAGGCGGTGGCGATTCATGACACGAGGAAGACGTATAGTCATCGAGCTTGGGCCATACGAGATTGAGATGGGGAAGCAAATGGAGGGAAAGGACGGTGACATCTATCATGTGTTCACTCATTCTAACAACGGTCTTCATGCTAGTATTCATCCTTCTGGTAGAATACACCTCAGAAGTCAGAGAGATTCCAAAACCGGGGAGCGTAGTACCGATATCCGCTTCCGGAGTGAGTCCAAGGCCAAATCGAACCCAGTCCAGCTCGCTGAGGATCTTCTCCGAAACGCGTTCTTTGTGCCGACCGAGTATCCTAGTGCATTCGCCGTGGACGTGCCAAAGGACTTTGCATCACTCGTAGTCAATAAACCCAAAGGGGATATGCGGATCGATATGTTCGATTCTTTCCAACAATTCGCAGATTCCTTCTCGCCATTGACAACGGAAGCTGAGATTCTCAGGGAATTAGCCGAGAATGTCAATCCAAACAGGGTAGTCGTATTCATGCACCCAGACGCAGGTTTCTGTATGTTGTGCCCTCCGACAACTCCCGATGAGCGACCATATGCGTTTTCACCAAAGTGGTTCACGGAGAAAACCCTAATTGGCAAGGAGTTGCTGGGGCCATCTAATGAGGCGATTGATACTGGAATGTCAATGACTCAGGATGCCCTTACCGATTTCATCGCAAGCACGGTTGACCCGAAGATTCTCAAGGAGCAGCTCCAGAGACTACTTTCCGACCCGCAGTTCGAGAAGGTTGTGGAGAGAATGCCAGAACAGGCGACGAAACATGACTGAACCCGACGATAGATAGCTTTGAAACACAATTCACCAAGACGATGAAAACACCAAACGAGATTAGAGAAACATACAACGCCAACTTTCGCAGGGCTCAAGCCCTTGCTTTTGCCTCCTTGTATCTCGACGACATTCTCAATGATGGATGCCGGAGGCTGAGAGAGGCTATGATCAAAATGGAACCGAAGATGCTCCCTAGAATCACGGAACTGAGCCTGGAGAGCCCTCTCAATGCCGGGATTCTAGACCTCGTGAATGGCGCTCTGGTTAATGCTGAGTCACTTGATCCAGGCAAGATTAAGCCCATTGTGGATGAACTCATTGGAATGTTCGGTGAGTTGGGAAAAGGCCAATTCGAGTCGGTGGAGAACATCAGGCGCCTTCAGAATGGGTTGCTAACTGAACAAGCGATTGTTGTTTCCGTTTCCGCGTTCGATGTCATGTGCAAGGAAGCAGCAATTCATTTTCTGTTGTCTGACCAATCGCGCTTGATCAGAATCTCAGCGGGAGCGAAACAGGGCGATGTTGATGAGATGCAAGAGTTGATGGGATGTGATAGAGACGAAGCGATGGCACTGGTGGAGGTCCAGGACTGCATAAGATGGAACGGCTGGTTGAAGCTATATAGGCGCATCTTTGACGACGAACGGTTCATGTCCAACGATAAGAGAGTAGAGCAGTTGGAGTATGTCAGACAGCTTCGAAACATCATCGTGCACAATCAGCGCAGGGCAGACAAGACCTTCATCAAAAGAACGAGGTTTCTCGGAAGGGTTGGCGACCTCGTGAAGCTTGAGTTCGATGATATGATGGGCCACATACTCGTTGTCGATCAAGTTTCCACAGAAGTAATGAAGTCCGTAGGCATTCCAATGGATTGAGGTGTGGTGATAGTGCTTTTCTACCGTCAGAAAATCGGTTATGGAATCCGCCTATCTCATACCAGTAAGTATAGCATCCAGCATTGATCACCGGAAGATTCCGGGTCATAATCCGGGAGCACTCTCAAATGCTGAGGGGAATCCAAACCGCAATCTTGACAAAGATATTGGTACGGATCACGAGGAGACACTGAGGGGAAAGGCGCCATTCTCTGGTACTCATCAGGAGAAGACACTGACGTATAGACTGCCTTCCTTTCTGATTGAATCCTCTAGGCTTCTGTAGATCCGTTCAGATAGGTCAAAGTACTTCTCCCTCGCGGTCTCGTATTCGTGTCTGTAGCTGCTTATCTTCCCCTTGATGCGCTCAAAAAGGTTGGTAAAGCATTGCTCAGCCCGGCCGCGAAGTGTCGCATTGGTCTCATCCCGCAACGAGGTCCTTATTGCTTCTTTAAAGGCTTCTGGTTTGTCATTTGTCATTGACCAAGTACCAGTAGAAGACATCTGCGGACAACGCCTCCCAACTCGAGACGTTGAATTTGTGAATTAGATTCGTCAGCGGCGTCTTCCTCTCCTGCTCCTCCAACGCAGCCTTCGTCTCCGCCTTGATAGCACTATCGTACTTCGTCAACTTATCGAAAGCGTCTATCCGAAGCTGCTCCAGCCTCGCAAGGTCATTCTTGAGATTGGCCTGACGATCGGACAGGCAATGTGGTCCGTCAAGAAGTTTCGCGAATTGGGTGCTCCTGAAGAGCTCCGGGTCCCTCTCCCTTTCCTGTCTAAGCTCGATTCCCTGTTTGATGCTACTCGAAACGGTCTGATAGGTTGTCCTAAGATCCTCCTCTTCCCTTCTTCGAGCGTCTCGACGCCCGTCTCTGAGAAAAGGCATTAGGCATTGGACGGCGATTCTCGGTAACGATGCCGAAGTGCAGAACATGTGGAGAGGAGTTCACAATCTCATCCGAAGCGTCATTGTCTAAATCGTTGACCATGGATCTTCTGCGCGTGATGAGATTTCGGCCTGGGCGCCTTGTTGGCGTGAAGAATGGTTGGCTGGTTGGAGGCATAATCATTGGTTTGTTCGCGTTAAGCATGGCGCTGAGCTATGAGGACATCTGGGTGCGCGGCCCTTCAATCTTCGCTTTCTTCGTTGTGTTATTCTTTCTCGCAATCTCGCTTTCCAAAGAGGTCCGCTATTCCAGAATAAGGTCTCAAAACTGCCCAAACTGCTCGAGCACAATCATGGCGAAGCAACTGCTGCGTCCCGAAGAACTTGGGCCCCACAAGATTGCCATGACAAAGAAGAAACTCTAGAAAAGAGAAGAATGAGTTTAGCTCGGTGTTATAACCCTCTGGTTGAGAAGCGGCCAGACGTCTAGGTTCACACACGGCTCTCTGGACACTTGAAAATCCTGAAGTGTGATTCTCTCCTGGACTACTAACGATCTGAATCGACCGTGTTCAAACTAGCCTCTCTACACACATCTCTGAGAAAAGCCCATAGGGATGGTATGTAGAAGAGGTCCTTCGCCTGCGTCAAGAGGCGAAACTACGAATATCCGAGAGGCCATGCTATGCTCGGTCGTAGAGACCTTGCATCACAGTCAAGGATTGGACCCCGTGTTTCCTCCTGCACGTAATGAGTGCGACATAGGGATTGGGGCAGATCCCTGACAATGGACGAAGTTGCCATAGTGCGGGAAAACCGCGAATAGAGGCTTGTCCGACAAACCCTTCCGAGATCGTCAAGAGGAGGCAAATCAATAGAAGAGGAATGAGACTAGGAAGAAGCCGCAAGGACCTCTTCAACATAGAGGAGGAAAGGCGACCGATGTTCAAACTATGATGGTGACGCATTGAGCCCATGTACAAGTTCGAAAGATCGACTTGGTCCAATCAGAGGATGATTGCACTGGGCCAGATCGCATGATGTGACCCTATTTGCGTTTCTTCTTCGCTGAAGCCCTTGAACGGTGGGCGACGTAGAGTTGCGGATTTTCCTTAGGCGTCAAGCCATACAGCTGGTCGGGCACCAAGACTCCCTTGACGGCCCGCCTGTTCCTCAGCGCGCATCTGACCTCGTAGCACATGTGACACGCGTCAGCGTACGCCCTCTTTGGCAAGACCTCGAATTTCCTTGCTAGACCTGCAGGTCCGCCGTTTATCAACGGACCTATTATCGGATGTTTCTGAGGGTCCAGGTCCGACATGATCCTCTTGAGCGGTTTCTTCCATGCATTCCCCACTGATATGCCCTGACAGAACAGCACATTGCCGTACGGGTCGACATGCACTCTCTCGATTTCTGGTGGCTCCTCGGGGCAGGCGTCGAAGGTCCTCCAAGATCTCTTCTTGGCCTTCCCGGCGAGTACCGCAGCCGCCCTGCCCCTGAAGCAGAGCTGTCCTTTCGACTCGTCCTTGGGGGTCGAGCACGAATGCCGTTCGACGCTCTCGATCTCTATCACGCCCACTGGCATGCCGAGGCTTTTAGCGGCTCTCTTCGCCCTCCGAACCATCTCCTTCTCCTCCCCGCTGCCGTGATACACATCCGTGCTGAGGCTGAGGTCCGATACGCCCAGCTCTGCCAATGGTCTGAGCCAGAGGTCCGCCGCCCTATCGT
>Ga0315280_10009474_pt1 | contig 12486 bp, 10 predicted proteins | sample YL17G06_40_MG_FD_203697 | JGI IMG/M metagenome (GOLD analysis project Ga0315280, IMG submission 203697) | Sediment microbial communities from Yellowstone Lake, YNP, Wyoming, USA - YL17G06_40 | ecosystem: Environmental > Aquatic > Freshwater > Lake > Sediment | place: USA: Wyoming | collected... | reverse complement strand
ATTGGTTGAAAAAGGCGTGCCACAGGGACCACCCATTGTGGGAACACCCAATGCCTTCTTCACAGTCGACATATTAATCGACAACCTCGTCAACGCATCTATGCTTGTAGGACTCCAATTCAAATTCACCTACACCCACACTGGCATTTTCAGACTGATATCCGACCTTGGTACAGGCAATAACGCAACAGAAGGAAACTTCATGAACAAAGCCGCGTGGGCTCCATACGGAACACTCTTCTTCACCTCAGGCTTCGGCGAAGACGCGGGTCACACCAAAGGATGGTTCTACGTAGGCATAGCTATCTGGCCAAACAACGTTACAGGCCTATATGATTGGGGCAAATTCCCAGACACAACAGGATTACCGCCTGAAGAAAGAGTTGTCTGCTCAATCAACTTCGAAGTCATAAAACAAGAAGAGTATCCTCCGTTTGACGTGACCCTCACTAAAGCGTTTGACATAGAACCCGTGCTCGGCGACTACTTCTACAGTGCAACTGGAGAGTGGATATCGTATCTACCAGCAGAAGACGGTAACTTCCACATCATGGGATGGGTGAGTGGCCGCCAGATAGACGTCTACACGCAGTATCCATACCCGTACGGCGGACAAGGCCTCAACGCACCAAGCGACATGTTCTGGCCACAGAAACAAGTAGAATTGTACGCTAACGTAACATACAACTATTGGCCAATACAAAACAAAACCGTAGCCTACGAAGTACGCAACCCACAAGGTGAACTCGTCACAGTATTAACCGCTGTCACAGACGAAAACGGAGTGGCCCACACATCATACCGTATACCGTGGCCATGCGCAAATCCTGAAAGCCTATTCGGAATATGGACCATCACCGCTTCTGTTGATATAGCAGAGAAAACAGTCAACGACACATTGCAATTCCACTTCGACTACTTAATCCACTGGGTAAAAGTCACCACAGACAAGGATTCTTACGCGCACTGCGAATATGTGAAGGTCACGGTGGAATTCTACAGCTACGCAATACAAAACCGTTCCGTCCTCATAACAGCTGCCCTACATGACGAACTAAACGTTCCAATCAACACAATAGGCCTCAACTACACGTTCGTAGTCGGCGACATGAAAGAGTGGTGTACAGCTAAGACTTACAAAGTAACATTCTCTATTCACGTAGAGAAATACGCCGTCCCACGCGTCGGGATAATACACATCAGCGGCCTCTCAGACTTACCAACAAACGCCGGATACGCACTACTCCCAGAGATTACAAAACAAATCGAAATCCTACCTGAGTAGACTAAACTGCTCAACCACAACCTCCTTTTTTTTTGAAAAACATAAACATAACCCAGAACACTTAAATTCAAAAATTCCCTCCCAATAGAAAAAGAGGAAACCAAATGTCAAAGAAAATGCATATCACATTAGCCCTCTTAACTTTAAACTTACTTATAACAGCCTTAACCAGACCCTCTTACTCCCTACTCGTCCTAAACCTAACCGTGAAAACAAATAAACAAAACTACAACGTAGGAGAAACAGTACAAGTTACTGGAAACTTGACAATAAATGATTACCCCGTTCCCGATGGACTTATAGCCGTAGAAATAGACCACAGCGCCGGCACACTAATATACCGAACATTAAAAACAGGCATCACTCCAACGACTCGATGGAAAATACAACTAATAGATGCTTATGTAGGCGACGGCAGCGGAAACCGCCTAACAAACGTCAAAAGAGGAAGCGAAAACTACATTTGGATTTGGTACAACAACAGCGGAACCGAAACAGTTTACACGGTCTTAACCTTCACAATCTACGACTCCAACAGTGTTCCATTGTCATCAGCAGCCCCAGCAATGCTATCAGTGGCCCCAGGCGGCCCATACTATACTTACACCACTTGGGCCGTCCCAAGCGGAGCAGCACTCGGCACCGCAACAATCTACGCCAATGCATTCACAGAACTTCCCAAAAATAATGGAACCCCCCACTACCCAGAGATTTCCTCAACCTTCAACATTGTAACCACAACCTCATCGACAACGCCCTACACAAGTGAAACAACGCAATCAACATACGAGGAAGGAACGTATAATCTAACCTTTCACATACCAAAAAATGGCGCAAAATTAGGCACACACACAGTTTATGTAAGCACCTACTATCTAGAACTACAAGCCACAAACACCACAACCTTCGAGGTTAAACTATTGGGTGACATAAATGGCGACGGCTTCGTCAAAATCGGAGACATAGTATTGGTCATCGGCTACTTTGGCACAACTTCAAGCAGTCCGAATTGGAATCCAAAAGCAGACCTTAATGGCGACGGCAAAGTCACCATATCAGACATAGTGTTAACAATAAACAATTTTGGAAACAGCGGCATCTACTAACACCTCATATACAACAACCCGCATTTAGAGAAAATTTTAGCTCAATTTGCCAGTTCAAACGGAACAGAAAAAAATTCCATAATCTTTAAATGGTCGCAAAATCAACTTAATGCTGAAAATTGAAGGAGAAAGGAGAAAACATGTATAAGAAGTTGAAAACAGGATTATCAATGTCTATTGTTGTGATGTTTCTCTTAGGCATGCTAATAACAATGCCGTTACCAGCCAACGCTATTTCAGACACCTACGTTTCAGTCATCAACCCTGCAACCGGAGACAAATGGTTTAACTACACCAACGTAGCTCCTCCGCCGAACGCGACAGGCTACCCACTCGGATACGTGCTCGTAAACATAACAGTGACAAACGTGACAGGCCTCGCAGGCTGGTCAATAAACCTAACGTGGAACCCAACTCTGCTGAAGATAGCATCCGCCGCCGACGTGTACTTGCCAACAGACAACATATTCGCAGGCCTCAACCCCTTCGAAACAGGCAAAATCATAGATAATACGCTCGGAAACGTACTCTACGGAGCCGCCCGCGGCTCAGGACAGCCAGACTTCACAGGCTCAGGAAGAATGTGCCAGATCAAATTCAACGTCACCAAAGTGCCTACGGTAGGAAAGGTGTACTGCGACCTCGTCTTAGACAGGGTGAGCGATTTACCCACAGAACTAGTAGACAAACTTGGTGCTCCCATATTATTTGCGGAACAAAACGGCTACTACGAATACCAGTGGCCTCCGCCACCCCAACCACCAAGCGAAGGCGCTGCATTTGCCGTAAGGCCTTCAGAAATAATCAACTCCTCCATACTTCCTCCACAGACCATTCAAATTAACGTGACGATAGAGAACGTTACAGGCATGTATGGTTACGGATTCAGCTTGAGCTACGACCCTAATATCTTATGCTGTATAAGCCTCACTTTCATTGATGTCTTAGGCGAGATGCATTACACCCCTGAATTTTCCATAGACAACACAGCAGGCATCATAAAAGTCAACGTGACATACTATCTGCCAGCAGTACCAATAACAACTCTGTCCGAAGTCTCTTTAGTCAACATGATATTCCGAGTTAAAGGAAAAGGGACAACTCTTCTAGATCTCCATGACACAACCCTTGTCGACTCTCTTGGACGACCACTACCGCACGTAACGCATGATGGTCTCTTCGCAAACATCATAAGAGATTTAGCTGTAACAAAAGTTGTTACAAACGTCGATTGGGCTTATCAAGGTAACCCTGTAAAAATCAACGTGACAGTCCAGAATAAGGGGGAGGTTGTAGAAACCTCAATTTCTGTAAAAGCACAATTTGATGATAATTTGATCGGAACTATGACTATTCCAAGCTTAAATCCAAGCGAAGAAACCACAATAACCTTCACCTGGAACACAACCAACGTAACGCCATGCCAAAACTACACAATATGGGCAGAAGTTATCTCCGTTCCATTTGAACTTAACCTAGAGAACAATGTATTTACCGATGGTGAGGTAAAAATCAAAAAGATGGGTGATGTAAACGGTGACGGTAAAATCAGCATAGAAGACATGATCTTAAGCATCAATGCTTTCGGCTCGACCCCAGGCATTCCAGGATGGAACCCCCATGCAGACATGGATGGCAATAGCAAAGTAAACATCGCAGACATTGTGATAACGATTAAGCATTTCGGAGAAAAATGTTAGCTGCGCATAATAGTAATCCCCCCTCTTTTTAGACATTCAAAGAAGCATATACCCATAGGTTATAACACTCTTCTTCCAATACCTATGGATTTTTCTTCACCCAGAATCAGTCACAACGTCTGTTGACATAGAAAATTTAAAATACTCATCGACTATGTTTAATAAAGTCTAGGTGAAAGTGTTGAAAAGAGCAAAAATATGTGTTACTGCTGCAATATTTCTCTTGAGCTTCGTGATGATGTTTCAAACATTATCTGTCAACGCCACTGGAACGGTTGTTTCCGTAGTCAATGCTGAAACTGGAACAAACGAAATCATACTTCCTGGAGACACCCTCGTCAATTCCACCTTCCTAGTTAACATAACAATAACAGACGTAACGGGCCTCGCAGGCTGGGAAATAAACGTAACGTGGAATCCAGCATTACTACGGATAAACTCGTCAGATGATGTGTACTTGCCAACAGACAACATATTCGCAGGCCTCAACCCCTTCGAAACAGATAAACTCATAGACAAGGAACACGGCAACGTATATTACGGAGTCGCCCACGGCTTCGGAAAGCCAGATTTCACTGGCTCAGGAACAATGTGCCAGATTCTGTTTACAACCGTGAAGAATGGAACAGGTGAGCCAGTATTCTGCAACATTATTCTAGACACAGAGAGCGATTTCCCAACAGGAATAGTAGACCTCTATGGTGAATACATGCCATTCACAGTAGTAAATGCCCATTACGTTATACCAGAGTTTCAAACTAGCATTTTACTAGTAATATTTCTAATAACGACCCTTTGCGCATTTGCCTTCGGCAGAAAAACATGGCATGGCAAACGTTTACATCACGCAACCACAACATAAAGCATCAAGGCCACTTACTCTTTTCTATTTAAGTTCCCTTTTTTTCATCTCTAAAAAATAATTGGGTCGAAATGCGGAGAACCTGTAACTTATAAAAACTTAGGTTAAACAAAAATATATGTTACGAAAAGCTTCAAATAGCAAGTGTTAAAACTATGGATGTAAGGTGAACAAGTTTGAGAATGAAAACAGTCTTTCTTCTGTTTGCAGTCACTATACTATTGACAACAATGTTAACAGCGCCAAAAACTGCTATTCCGACAGTGTCAGCGCAAACTCCAACCGTATCAATATCGAAACTCTACAACATGAACGGAACAGGCACAACCTTCCTGGTTTACATAAATGTTTCCGATGTAACATACTTAAACAAATGGCGAATAAACCTCACTTGGGACCCAACAATAATCAAAATAAGCGAAGGCGACCCGAATGGAACTAAGCCCATGTATAACACCACGACATTCAATATATATGAGGGAGATTTCCTAAAAACAGCCAGTAATGTAACATACTGGGGAGTCCATCGTGTAAGTGACAACGGCTGGATTGAGAACCTTTTTAGTGGCTTACTGGGAAAAAGTGCAAGCGGAAGCGGGGTTTTAGCCATACTCAATTTCACACTACTTCAAAAAGGGACCACAAAGATAGAGATAACCGGAGCCAGTGCTGCATTCCCAGGGAAAAGCAGGCTTCAGGATATAAATGGAGATGAAATATCCCACGACGACATTGACGGAGTCGTTTCTGATCAGCCACCTCCAGCTCCAGAAATTTGGACCGAGTTGTGGTTCCAGATTACCATCGTTGTCATGGTGGTTGTGGCTTTGGCTATAACCTACATTGTTTACAGAAAGAGACACCCTGAAGTAGAGAAGATGGAAGAAGCGGAAGAAGCGGAAGAGTAAAGAATAGTCGGATCCTTGACCAACAAAACATAATCCATCTTTCTTTTGTTTATGATGTAACCTCTCTAAACTATAAATGAGATGGCTGAAGGTTTTTGTTTTCAAAGCTTTAAGCGTAACATAGCAAAATCCTTATCAGAAATATCGCTCAAACCTAAATGATAAAGATGTAAGCAATGATGCGGCGTACTCAAGTGGAATATTTTATATTTAGTAAAAACGTTCAGTCTGAAAGATTGTTCTCTCTAAAATTCTCTGGAAATTTTTCTCCTTGCTACAGTGACAGCTATCATCAAAAGGGCTATGAACAGTGGCAGAATTATGGCTGAACTAAATTCTGGGATTACTTGGTACATGCAATACGGTTCTGCTCCGTCTCTTGTTGCGTTGTTTCCAACGTAGTCGTATGCAACTTTTTTGAACCTTACCCATGTGCCAGCTGGTTGTGCTGGTATTGTGGCTTCGTATAGGCTTGTTGAAGCACTAAAGTTCATTGGTACTGGTTCTTCCCATGTGGTTCCATTGTTCAAGGTGTAGTATAGGGTGACGTTTTCTACTGCGCTTGTGTTCTAGCGTGTTGTTGGTGCCTTCTGGGGTGATGTGTGGCTGTCCATCACGGTTACGCTCTGGATTGAACTTTTTTACATGATGGTGAGAAGGCGCATCATATAGAAGATAGTTCCAAAATACTTAAATGTCTTTCACCCGTTAAATATTAGTACCGAGGGAGAAGGAAAACTGTGAAGCTGCGCTTACCTATTGCAGTTGTTATGCTTTTCCTACTAATTCTAATTCTGCCATTTTTTGTTTCACAAGTTGAGAGCGGCACCTCAACCAATACTTATTATCCGTCAAGCTATAACTTGTCGGGTTCAACGCAACTTGTTTCTGGCTCACTAGGGAACTTGCAATCAGATGATGGAAATTATATGACTTTTAGAAGTTATCCTAACTATGACTTCAGATTTGGTGAGAGTCTAGGAGAGAGTTCATGGAACACTAATACAGAATATCAAGACAAGGTGGTTTTGACGTTCACTCCTTCAGTGTCTGCGGACTATATACTGATAGCAACTGCGGAAGTGCAAGGCAATTGTATATCGCCCCCTGATGTGAAGGCGAGACTATATATTGATGCATCTACATGTCAGGAATTGATTTATAGAGTTAAAGACATAACGGACTGGTATCCGTTTTGCGCCTTGAAACGCGTCAACCTGCCAGCTTCCTCTCAGACGCTCAAGATTCAGTATGCAATATCTGAAACCACAGCCACTGCCAAAATCAGAAATGCTAGACTGTATGCCTTCTCTTTAAGTGGTCAATATGCAGAAAGTGAAGCAGAATCGTCATGGAACACGAACATAAATTGGCAAGATAAGGTTGCTCTGACATTCACTCCCTCTACCTCGGGGGACTATTTGATAATAGCAACAGCCAATTTGGGCGGTTCATCAACGGACTATAGTACGTTGATTCAGTTTTTAAAAGACGGTATTGTGCAAGTTGGCCCTACCAGAGAAACGAGTGCGTCAGAAGCAAGATACACATTTGGTGTTATGAGAAAAATGAACCTTGACGCAACTTCTCACACATTCAAAATTCAGTATAAAACGGAGAACACACTCAACACTGCCTACATAAGTTATGCTCACATAGTTGCTATCCGACTTGACCAGTTCTCTAACAACTATTACACTGCAAGCGAGGGTGAATCGGGTCCAGCTGCTGCAAATACTTGGTATACCAAGGTGACAAACACGTACACGGCTCAAGCAGCAGACCATTTAATCATTGGGTCAATTCTGTATAAAGCAGGGTCAACGTCTAGGTCAATTGGTGTGAAACTGTTGCAAGGAGCAGCCGTTGATCAATCGCTTCTAGTAGAACATAAAGACTCGACTGATTATGAAGGTTGTTTTATGATGGCGAAGGCTTCTCTATCTGCGGGAAGCGTCACGGACAAGATACAGTATATGGGTGAAAGCACATCAGCTAGAGTCAAAAATGCCACATTGATCTCTCTTCAACTGCCTATTCAACACACGGTGGAGGTCGAGTTTATAGGGTCATCAAACACGGATGATTGGACTCAACTTGTTTGGGTACTCGACAGCGCTTGGACGACGCCCAGCGTAACCGTTACGCTGCAACTCTACAACTACAATCTTGGACAATACCCAACAAGTGGAGACGGATACATATCATACACATCAAGTGCGACTGCGAATACTGACGAAACAAAAAGTCAAACCATAACCACAAATCCGACCCATTTCCGCGATGGTTCAGGCAATTGGAAAATCAAGGTTAAGGGAATTAAATCAACCGCTACGCAGTTTGATTTCGAAGGAGACTTAATCAAATTCGAAGTCACATACACTCTGCCACCCGTGAATAATCCTCCAGTGGCTTATAACCAAACGATTACTACGGCTGAAGACACTCCCAAAGGCATCACTTTAACCGCCAGCGACCCTGACAGCGACCCCCTAACCTATTTCATAGTAACCGGACCGTCCCACGGAAGCCTATCAGGCTCTCCCCCAAGCGTAACATACACTCCAGACCTAAACTATAATGGCGCAGACAGTTTCACCTTCAAGGCCTACGACGGTCAAGCCTACAGTAACGTAGCAACAGTCTCCATAACGGTTACTCCTGTCAACGATCCACCTTCAGCCCCGGTTGTTGATGTTACTCCGGACTTCCCCGTCACAACAGATGATTTGGTTTGTATCATAATTACTCCAAGCATAGACCCAGATGGAGACCCAGTAACCTACACCTACGAATGGTATAAGAATGGTATCCTTCAATCAGCCTACACAACAAACACGGTGCCAGCATCCGCAACAACAGTGGGTGATGTATGGAAGTGTGTTGTCACCCCCCACGGATCAGACGGTCCCCCAGATGAGGATCAAGTCACCATCCAAAACTCACCGCCTATGCTAGCCTATATTGGACCTAAATCAGTTAATGAGGGAACTATGCTCTCATTCACCGCCACGGCAACCGATCCCGACGTACCCCCGCAAACCCTTACCTTTTCGTTAGGTAATGGTGCGCCATCTGGTGCTTCTATTACAAGCGGCGGAGCATTCAGCTGGACACCAACCGAGGCTCAAGGTCCCGGCGTTTACAACATAAATATTACGGTTTCAGACGGCATTGCCATAGACTATGAAGTTATAACGGTAACCGTAAATGAAGTCAATCTATCGCCTGTGCTGAATCCGATTGGATACAAAACGGTCCAGGAAGGAGCCCTTTTACAGTTCACCATAACAGCTTCAGATCCTGACATACCCGCCCAAACCCTAACCTACTCGGCAAGCAATCTCCCTCCAGGAGCCACCTTTAACCCTACTACTCACATCTTCAGCTGGACTCCCACCTCTGGGCAGGTTGGAGTCTATCCCAGTGTCCACTTTGAGGTGAGTGATGGGGACCTAACGGACAGCGAAGATATTACTATCACCGTCACAGCGCCTCCACTTGAAGTTTCGATCTCACCAACCTCAGCCTCGATATTAGTCGGACAATCAGTGGCCTTCACGTCAACGCCCTCAGGAGGATATTCACCGTACAGTTATCAATGGTACCTTGGCGGGGTTCCAGTTTCAGGAGCAACCTCAGGTACTTGGACATTCACTCCAACTACAAGCGGAATATATTATGTATACTTGCAAGTTAAAGATGCCAACAACAACATTGCACAGTCAGAAACCGCAAGAATCACTGTCATTCCTTCTGCTCCAGTTGGAGGATATTCAATATCATTGGCCAAAAGAACTCCAACATCCCAAATAGTAGCCTACACATTGCTAATCGCTTTGTTCGGCGCAGCATTAAGCCTTAGAAAACGCAAAAGAAAATAGACACAAACCATATAGTTTTTTCTATATTCCTCCAAAGCAGCTAATATCTACTCGGAGCTTTTAGTGATGAAAGCGAAAAATAAAGGTGAAACCAAAAAGTTTGCTCAAAATAAAAGACTGATATGTGCAACTATTGCAATCATAACAATAATACTTCTGGCGAGCATTTTTTTCTATTTTCATCCTAATCAACCAAGTCAACCGAAAGCAGCAATAATAGATCAGTTAAGCAGTTCCCAATTATCTGCGGGTTCTCAACATAAGAATGAAACCTTTGTAAAGGAAGTAAAAGAGCTGTTATACAAGCGCTTTTCGGAAATAGACTATTATTCAGACAACGCTACCGTAGATCAATATTCCCGTCTCTCATCGTTAGGTTATAAACTGATAGTTTGGAGGGTGCATTCCGCATTAGACCCGGAGAATTATGTTGCCATATGCTCTTCTGAAAAATATGATCCAATACATGATCCACGAAAATATGAGCAATACTCGGGAGATCAGCTTAAGCTTTGTAACATAACAGGGGATCCGTACTCGTATTTTGCAATAACTCCTTATTTTATAAAAGAATGTATGAGTGGAAGATTTGAAGACACTGTTATTATTTTAATGAGCTGCAACGGGTTAAAACAGGGATATTATAAAACTGCAGAAACCTTTATAGAAAAAGGTGTAAAGGTATTCATAAGCTGGGATGGATGGATTGACCCGTCTGACAATGACCATGCAACCGCTCTTCTACTTGATTACTTGATTAACAAAAACAACACCATCAATGAAGCTGTCGGTAACATACCTCAATACTTCTCTCCGTTTTATGGTTCGAGCAAACTGGACTATTATCCCCTTGAAGTTGGAAATTATCACATTCCAAATTATAAACAAACCAACATTACAAACAAAGCGGATTTTGTGGCAATAGCAATCTCAAGGAAGATTAAAACTAAAAAGCAATTAACTATGAATCAAATGGTTTTAGACTCGAGTTGAGCCAGACTGACTTACTAAACGCTTTAGGCGTCTCGAAACACTTAAGTAGAGCTGGTTTCGGAGAGGATCGCCTGTTAGGTTGAATTTTTGCAGTTTTCTAACTTCGCCCGCTAACTCACCGTCCTCCAAAACTTCAGATATCCACTTTTCAAAGTCTCCACGGTAAAGGTGAAACTCTAAAGATTTAACGTTCACTTCATTTATTTTTTCCATAAACTCTTTCAAAGAAGACGCGCTCACACCAGTATAATTTCCAATTGACGTAAAGAAATAGAACGCTTTCTCCCGTGAAACTGTTCTTAAAATTTTTGAAATCGTCTCTACGGTCATACTATTTCTCTCCCTTTATATTATGTGTTCCTTTTATAAATGTTAACTTTTTAGAGTCATTAACCATTGAAAATTGGGTTTCCTTAAACTTTTTTGTAACTATTGATGTGCGAATCCTTAAAACTCCAGGTAGAGGCGCAACTGAGTTGGCGATAAATGCGTGTAGGTTTTCCTGATTGTCTGCAACAACCTTAGCTATTATTTGGAGTTCTTCTGAGAGGGATGTGTAAACTTCTAGGACTTGCCGTGCTTCACACAGTTTTTCTGCGACCCTTTCGCTTTCTTTAGGGTCTGTGTAAATTGTCATTATGGCTGTGATGTTTTTCGCTCCAGCCTTTTCAGCATCTATCAAAGCTATATATTTCTTGATTATTCCATGCTGCTCCATTCTTCTTATTCTGTCATAAACTGTTGAGTGAGCTATTCCCAAATGTTTACCTATAATCGTGTAAGTCTGCATGGCGTCTTCTTGCAAAGCCTCCAAAATTTTTAAATCTGTAATATCTAAGATTAAGGTGTTGTTTTTGAGCTTCACTGTTATCTCTGCCTCTCTTCCAATATCAAGAGATTGGTGTTTAAATTTATTGTTTTTTGTCGGAAAAATGTAGAAATTCCTCTGTTTTCTCGTCAAAGTTTTACTTCGACTTGCCGTAAATTTGTAGCTTAAAACTCTTATTGCCTACAAACTTTCAATAAAGAGGGTATTTATCCTACATTTTTGCGAATAAACTGACAAATAAGTTTAAATTTGTGGTTGAATAATAGAATATTGTTCTAGAAGATTTTGACAGAAAAGGTCTGTGATGAAAAGATGAAGATGCCTAGAGTTTGGGAGATTCTTAAAAAATTTAAGGATGTATGTAGGGTTCGCGGTTGGAGAACTTCTGAAAGCGAAGACTGGGTTGAAATTGATGATAAGTATAATAGCTTTTTATGGGCTAGAGATATCCATCCCTCTTCCTTCAAAAGAATAGTTTCAAATCGAAAATGTGTTGTTCAAGAAGGTTTATCTTATCGTGTTGTTGAAGCATCCTACACCGCATGGCTGTTCTCGGAAACACCTTCAGAGACCCTTGTTAGAACAGTTTTTGAAAATCCAGACTTTTCTGGGAGAATAGCCCTTTATGACCTAAGCCCCTTATTAGAGGGAAAAAATCTATGCGTTAAACTAAACCACACGGATAGCCCTGTTTTCCAAGAGTTTGAGCGCTTTCTCCGAAATGACCTAAAAGTTAAATTTAAGCCTCTTTCATCCTTTTCTAACACGGAAATCGCTGAGAAGAATTGCACCATTGAAGAATTAGCTTAAGTTTCTAAGCAAAATTTTTCAAAGGTTTGATAAGGGAAAAGACTCTAAAATAATTGCTGTGAAAGGCAATGTCTCAGGATTCTGAAAAAATAAAAAGGCTTGTCTCGTT
>Ga0315280_10009471_pt1 | contig 12489 bp, 8 predicted proteins | sample YL17G06_40_MG_FD_203697 | JGI IMG/M metagenome (GOLD analysis project Ga0315280, IMG submission 203697) | Sediment microbial communities from Yellowstone Lake, YNP, Wyoming, USA - YL17G06_40 | ecosystem: Environmental > Aquatic > Freshwater > Lake > Sediment | place: USA: Wyoming | collected... | reverse complement strand
GTGATGTGCATCTGGCCGTAGTCTTCGATGTCGTCGTAGGTGGTGCGCAGGAAGCCAAGGTCGCGGAAGTTCTTCAGCTTCGTAACCTCGTGCGTGCGCGCGGACACCGTGGCGGGGCGGATGGGCTTGCCGTCGCGAGCCTCACCCTCCGCACGCTTCAGGTGGAGCGCCGCGGTGAGCGGATGGCAGCCTTTGCCCACCAGCGAGCCGCCCCCGGAAAATTTCCAGGTGCCGTAGTAAGGCGAATGCGAACCACTGTGTGACTCGTCGCCGATAATCCAGAGGATCTGCCCGCCGCTTTTCGTCAGGATTTCGCGCTCCTTGGCAACGGCAGGCGCGTAGACCCAATTCTCGGCGTAACAGATCTTCTTGCCCGATTCCCGCGCCGCCCGGAGAATCCGGTCGCAGCTCGCCATGGCCTCCCGCAGCATCGTTTCCTTGGGAAATGTGTCTCCGCGGAAGTCTTCCGTGCCCGGGCCGTAATAGCCCGTGAAGGGCTTTTCGATGATGACGTGTTTGCCGCGCCGGAGCGCCGCCACAGTGAGCGGCTCGTGGGTCGAGCCCGGCGAGCAGAGGTCAACCACGTCGCAGGCTGCGCAGAGTTCTTCGAAAGTGGCGAAGGCCTGGATCTTGCGCTCGCGCGCGAACGCGCGCGCCGAATCGGCGGATTTCGAGACCACACCCACGACCTGCATCGGGACTCCGTAGACACGCCGTAATCCTTCCCAGTGGAATTTCGCCGCAAATCGCGCCCCCACAATCCCTACGCGGACCACTTCCGTCATGGTGCACTCCATGGTTTGGTTTCTGCCCGCGACGCTTTCCTACACGTGTCTCTTGACGCTGGGTACGAGGCAGGCGATTCTATCACTGTTGGGCCGTTCTCATTTTTCGCCGCGCATGCGTTCCTTTGCACTCTGCGGAATTCTCGCCCTCGCCATCTCAGTCCATCCGGCTGCGATGCGCGCCGACACGCTCGGGAGTGTGCTGGCCCGAAACGGGATTCCTGCCACGGGAAGACAAGCCGACGAGCTCAACAGAAAAATCACCAGTTACGCCCTCCTAGACGATCCCGAGGTGTTTGTTATCGGCTATTACCCGGAGGAGGGAAGCGGGCTGCGTGGAGAGACGCTTTGCGTGGATCTCTACCGCAAAAAGGCGGGCAGCTGGCTCACGCGAAGGTTCGAACGCGATGCGACGGGCGGGGCGGAAGGGCACCCTGCATTCGGCGGCTCCGTGGAGCGCATCTTCCGGTCCGCAGGGTTCCTCCTCCTGGAAACCCACGTCAATCCCTCCGCGGCGTACACGCTGGTTCTGGACAAGGACCTCACCTACCGCGATTCGATCTCCGGCTGGCCGCTAGCGGTATTTCGCAACGGCCTGGTAGTGTATCAACACAGCGAAGTCCACTTCGCGCCCACGCACTACGTTGAAGTTTCGGTTTACAGCCTCGGCGCAAAGAAGCAATGGCTCATCTATCCACGCAAACCGTACCAGCCCGTCCGGCAGGCGCACGTCGAGAAGGTCCGCGCCGCTTACGCGAAGCGGGGCGCGGAGTGGTTCGCGGCCCACAATCACCACGGGAATCCGGAATTGTTCGACAATTTCCTCCAGGGCGAGGTGGCGGCAAACGAGGCGACCCGTGCGTTGGCTTTTCGGATCGGCTTCGACAATACGGACACGTGGGATTATGCTGAGAAGCTGAAGTTCCAGAACTTCGGTGGACTCGCGCGCCGCCTGGCGGATTTCGATGTTTCGAAGGCCCCGCCGGAAGGCATCTTCGCGGCGCTGGGGGAGGGTCTAGTCGCCGTCAAGAGTTTGAATCTTCAAGACGCTTTTCTTGAGTTGTTCAAGGCGGACCCTGATACCCAGGCTATGCTCCGGCAGGCGCTCGCGAGACCTGAGCTGTCTCAACCCGACTGGCAAAGGCATCTGGTGGGGCTCGATGTGCGCTGGGCACAGCCCGGAATCTGGAAGACGATTCAAACGGCGCTCTCCACTCCACCGGAGATCACCGACGTGGTCTGCGTCTTTCGCAACCTGGACCAGGAGCGAAACCTCGAGTACCGTGAAATGCTCCTCGACGATTTCCAGAAGCGGTTGGGCGACCGGCCGCTCAGCGAATATCTGGAACCGGAGCAACTGGCCAAGATCTTTTCTGAGTAGACTGCGCGTTTTTCTCATCAAGGAGATCAGGCATGACGAAACTTACGCGGCGCAATTTTCTCAAAAACTCTGCGGCGGCCATGGCGATGGCTGCAGCGTTTGATGCCGTCTCGCAGCCCGCTTCAACGTCGAGCCCGGACCTGAAGTTTCCGACGGCCCCGCGCGACCGGCTGGCCGTAGCCTCCTGGCCGTTCCGCATGTTCATCGAAGCTCCCAACAATAAGTGGGCGCGCGATCCCAAGCTGCCCGGCATGGACCTGAAGGAATTCGGGGCGATGGTCGTGGGGAAATTCGGATTGCACAATATCGAGCCGCTCAGTTTTCACTTCCGGTCAACGGACGCCGCCTACCTGGCGGAGTTCCACGAATCGACGGAGAAGGCCGGAGCGCACGTGATCAACTTGCCAGTCGATTCTCCCGCGAGCCTGTACGATCCCGACGCCGCCAAGCGCCGGAAGGCGGTGGAGGTCACCAAGGAATGGATCACGATCGCCGTGACCGTGGGTTCACCGAGCATCCGCCGCAATCTCGCTGGCCCGCGGAATGTAAAACCCCATGCGGGCAGAACGGTTGAGAGCCTGAAGGAAGTCGCGGACTTCGGGGCCGAAAAGAACGTCGTGGTCAATCTGGAAAACGACAACAATTCCACCGAGGACCCGTTCTTCCTGGTCGAAGTGGTCGAGAAGGTGAACAGTCCAAATCTTCACGCGTTGCCGGACTTCTGCAATTCCAGGCTCACGCACGACCAGGAGTTCAATAACCGCGCGCTCGCGGCGATGTTCAAGCACGCCTACAACATTTCGCACGTGAAAGACTCCGAATCGGACGACCAAGGGAAATTCGTTACTGTGGACGTCACCAAGTCGTTCGAGATCGCGAAAGCCGCCGGCTACCGCGGCTACTTTTCGATGGAGTGGGAAGGTGACGGCGAGCCCTACGCGGGCACGCAGAAGCTCATCGATTTGAGCCTGAAATACTTGGCATGATCGGTGGACAAGGCGCGACCCGCGATCCGGCTGCGGATCAGGCAGACGAGCGCACCAAAGCAGGAGTATTATGGAACCAAGGGGTCTGGTGCCCCGCAAAGAGAAAGACCCGGGGCCCTGAAGCCCGGGAGGAAGAAGGACCTATGAGCGAAGAACGGCTGAAACTTGCCGTCTTTGTCGATTTCGATAACATTCAGATCGGCGTGAAGGACACACTGAGGAAGGAATTCGACGTTTCACTGGTACTCGAGGCTCTGAAGGAGCGCGGCGAGGTCATGAGCAAGATCGCTTACGGCGACTGGGCGAAAGCCGGCGAGTACAGCCGCCAGATGAGCCAGCACGCCGTCCAGATGGTGCAACGCAACGTGACGCCGCGCGGCGACAAGAATGGCGCCGACATCAACCTGGCGCTCGACGCGCTGGAGATGGCTTTCAACCGGCCGTACATCAACGCCTTCGTCATCGTGGGCGGAGACAGCGACTTCGTCGCGCTGGTGGAAAAACTGAAACAGTATGACAAGCGCGTGTTTATTGTGGGAGGGCGGGCGTTCACGAGCAACATCTTGCAACGCAACTGCCACGAGTTCATCAGTTACGAGAATCTGATGAAGGCGGGGGAAAGCCCGCGTTCCTCGCGCACGTCGCGCAGTTCGGGGCGCCCGGCCGCCGACGCGCGTCCGCTCTCGACGGCACTGCCCAACGTGCACCGCGCCCTAAAGATTCTTGCGGAGCGCGAAGTCTCCCCGCAGGTGGGGCTGCTCAAGAGCACGCTGCTCCAACTCGACCCCACTTTCAGCGAGCGCGATTACGGGGTGAGCACGTTCCTGGAATTCATGCAGAAGATGCAGCGTGCGGGCCTGGTGCGCTTGCGACGCACCGACCGCAGTTATCTGGTTGAGCCGAAGGACGGCGAGGCAGAAGCCGCAACGGCGGCACAGGCGGCGGTCGAGAGTGCCAGCCCGGAGCCGGGTGAAACCCCGCCCCCGCCCGAAGCCAGCGCGGAGACGGCGCCCGCCGTGCCGGCCCCCGCACCAGCAGCGGGCAGCGCCGAGGCGATGGGAGTTCTCAAGCAGGTGATGGACGAAGCTGGCGCAAAAGCTCCGCATCGCCCCCTCTATCTGCGGCAGATCAACCAGGCGCTGCGCGCGACGGGAAAGGAACTCGACGCGAAACGACACGGCTTCCGCGGCATCCTCGACTTGCTCCATCAGGCGCAGCGTGAGGGCTGGCTCCGGCTGCACCGCGACCGCAAAGGCGTCTGGCGAGCCTTCCCGATTGTGGGGGCTGCGACGCCGGGCGAGGCAGTACCACCGACGACGGAGATCGCTGAACAAACGGTGCGCGAGCCCTCGCCGGAATTCGTACCGGCCGAGGTGGACGTCACTTGGGACGATACCGTGCCGGCGATGGATGAAGCGGCGGCGGAAGACCGGCCGCCGGCTGAACCCGCACCAATGGTCGCTACGGAGTCCGCTCCCGTCCAGGAACCACCGGAGCGCAAGCCGCGCAAGCCGCGCGCTGCGCGAGGCTCGGCAAAGAGCGGCACGCGCCGATCCTCGTCTCGCCGAAAACCTAAAGAGCCAAGCGGCGAATGACCGGACGCGAGCGCCGACGCAGGCTGCATTGAGTTTCTATTCAGTTGGGGTGTGCGGGTACGGCCGCTAGCGAACGCTGACAGGCAGCCAGACCTCGACGATTCGCGCCGCTCGGGTGGCGGCTTCGTCGACGAGCGCAGTGACGGCGGGGGTCATCTGGGTTGAGAAAGTCGTCGGGTCGGAGACGGGGATGGCCAGGATGCGCACCTCGTGGGGAAAGCCGAGGCCAAGCCTCCGCATGACCTCGCGCACCTCGCCCAGGCCGACGAAGTGGGGAGAGACGCCGCAGGCTTCGCCGACCGAGTCAAGGTTACGCTCCTGAATCTCCGACCCGACAAACTCCTCCGGAACGTAGCTGTCGATTAACAGAACCTTCTCGCGGCCCAGCAACTCATCCAGCAGCGAAAGTCCAAAAAGCGAGGTCGAACGAACCTCGACGTCTTCTCCGAAGGTTCCCTGAAGTCTCTCCGCGACACGAATCCCCACCGCGTCATCTTTGAGGATGTCGTTGCCGAGTCCCAGGACGAGAACGGGCAGCGTGGATTCAGGCATGTCTTTTGCCTCACGGTCGAGGCCCAACCCGGCAGGCCTCAGTGAGAGAAAGACTCACTACTCCCTACCTCGAGATTTCCCGAATCAGGCGGCCCTCTGCGTCGCGAACAAAAATCTTCAGCGCCATAGACCCGGGAAGTGAGTGGGTGCCGCAGGCGTGGCATGGATCGTAGGCGCGGAAGGCCATCTCCACCATGTTGAGCAGGCCGTCGTCATTGGCGGTGGAGGCGTTGATGAGCGCGCGCGCGACCTTATCCACGGAGAGGGCGATGCGCGCGGCGTTGTTCTGCGTAGCCACAATAAGGTTCGCGCGGGTGATGATGCCCGCCTCGTCGGTTTCATAGTGATGGAAGAGCGTGCCGCGCGGCGCTTCCACCACGCCCATGCCGACCTTGGGAACAGCGGTCGGAAGGGTGCGAACGTTCGGGTCCGTAATCTCCGGATCGGAAGCGAGCTCGAGAAAACGCTCCGCCGCATAGATCATTTCCACGACGCGCGCCCAGTGGAAAGCCAGCGTGTGGTGGACAGGCTTGCCGCCCAACGTGGCAAAAAGCTGCTCATAGGCCTCGTTAGCGCGGCGGGTAGCCATGCCTTCCGCGGCGTTCAATCGCGCCAGCGGCGCGACGCTGAAGACCCCCGATTCCGGCCCATCCACAAAGCCTTTCCAGCCGATTTTCTTCAGGTAGGGAAACTTGACATAGCTCCAAGGCTCGACATGCTCAGCGATGGCATCCAGGTATTCGCGCGCCGTGAAGACGCCGAACTCCTTACCCTGCGGGTCCACAACCCGGATGCGGCCGTCGTAAAAGTTGACGCGGTTCTTGGCGTCCACCAAGCCCATGTAGTAGGTGCGGTGGGTATACATCTCCGAGGTGATGGCGTCCACGTATTCCTTGTTTTTCAGGACGATCTGGTCGAATACGGACAGGGTGAAGAGGGCAAACTCCACGCCGCGCTTGGCCGCTTCAATGAACTTCGGCTGATCTGCCGACGCCATGGGCTTGGCGACGCCACCGGGCAAACCGAACACCGGGTGAATCACCTTGCCGCCCAGCAGGGCGATCAGGTCGCGCAGCTCTTTGCGCATGCCAATCACGCGCTTGCCCACTTCCACGCCCACTTTGCCGAGCACTCCGAGGATGTTGCGCTCGCCCTTCGGGGCGGTGGGGCCGACGACGAAATCCGGCCCGCCCAGGAAGTAGAAGTGGAGCGCGTGGTCCTCGAGCATGAAGATGCTGTAGATGAGCTCCCGCAACTTCTTGGCGACGGGCGGAGGCTCGACCTGGTAAAGGTCATCAAGCGCCTTCGTGCTCGCCGTGTGATGCGCGGTGGGACAAACGCCGCAAATCCGCGAGGTAATCTGGGGCATGTCCTCGGCGGGCCTTCCCACGACGAACTGCTCAAAGCCTCGCAACTCGGGAATCTGGAAGTACGCGCGGCTGACCTTGCCACTGTCGTCCAGGAATATCTGGATCTTGCCGTGCCCTTCCAGACGGGTGATGGGATCGATGGTAATTTTCTGAGCCATGACGCACCTCGGATGTCATCCTGAGCGCAGCGAAGGATCTGTGCTTTTGCCGTTCGCGGTTCGGCGCAGATGCTTCGCTTCGCTCAGCATGACATGCAATTTCCTGCTACGCGACTTTGCGTTTGCGCGCCAGGAACGACGCCGGCACGCTGTAACGGTAAAACGTCCCCGCCGGATCGGGGACAGCTTCAAAGGCCTTGGCGATAACCTTCTCGTCGGTGGAATCCACGATGGAGGCCACCGCCGAAAGCGCCTTGCCACCGTAATCGCGCACGCGCTCGAGCGGCCCGAAGCAGCCGGTGCAGGGCATGCCTCCCTTGACGCACAGCGCCTCGCAGCCGCCGCGCGTGACCGGGCCCAGGCAGAGAATGCCCTGCGCCAGCAGGCACTTCTCACGGTCAATCAATACCTGGTGCGGCCGCTTCAACTCCGTGACCAGGAGCTTTTCGGGCTTGGTGGAGTTCAGATCGCACTCGTAGCAGAGCGCCCGGTCTCCGGCCAGCACAGCGCCTTTTTCAGGGAGTTTCCCGCTGAGGATGGCTTCGATCGCCTGCAACGTGATCTTCGGCGTGGGCGGGCAGCCGGGAACGTAGTAGTCCACATCGATGACCTGGTCGAGGGTCTTGACGGCCTCGTAGAACTCCGGCAGCTCCAGCTCGCCTTCGGGAACCTTGAGGTGCGGCTGCGGGCGAACGCCGGTCCCATCAGTCGTCGAGGGCGACCCATGATAGACGTATTCGAGAATCGTTTCCTTGTCCGTGAGGTTGGCGAGGCCGGGGATGCCACCCTCGAAGGCGCAGGCGCCATAGGCAATGACCAGCTTTGACTTCCTGCGCAGGAGCTTCGCCATCGATTCCTGCTCGCTCAAGCGGATTGCGCCGTTGATGAAGGCGACGGCGATCTCGCCATCGGCCATGGCCTCGACATCCGAACGCTTGAAGTCCAGCGCCACCGGCCAGAAGACGATATCGACGGCCTCCACAACTTTCAGAACGTCTTCGGCCAGATCGACGACAGCTTCTTCGCAGCCTCCGCAGCTTGCGCACCAGTAAAACGCGACTTTGGGTTTGGCCATGGTTTCTTGGCTCCTTTCACCTCAACCGTTAGGCGGCGATGGCCTCTCTTTTCGCCGGCTCCGCATGGAGTGGCCCGAGACGACGGATCTGCTCGGTGAATTCGTTCACCACGTCACGCAGGCGCTCGCCTTCCGACGCCGAAATCCATTCCAGGCGCAGGCGTTCGGGCTCGATGCCGAACTGCGGCAGCATCTTGCGCAGCAGGCGCGTGCGGCGCAGCGCCTTGTAGTTTCCTTCCTGATAGTGGCAATCCCCGGGATGGCAGCCGCCGATCAGCACGCCGTCGGCGCCGTTGCGGAAGGCCCACAGGATCATCTGCGGATCGACGCGCCCCGAACACATGGTGCGCACGACGCGCACGTTCGGCGCGTACTTCATGCGCGAAGTCCCCGCCAGGTCGGCAGCAAGATACGTGCACCAGTTGCAGAAGAAACCGACGATGGTCGGATTGAAATTCGTGTTCATACCAGGACTCCTTCCACTTCGGCGAAGAGCTGCTCATCTCGGAAGAGATTCTGCTGGGCAGCGCCCGACGGACAGGCGGCGACGCAGGTTCCACAACCTTTGCAGAGCGCTTCGTTCAGAACGGCCACTTTCTTCTCGCTGTCGAAATGAATCGCGGTGTAAGGACACATCGCGATACAGACGTGACATCCGGAGCAAAGTTCCTCATCGATCCAGGCGGTGTTGGGCTCGATCTCGACGAAGCCCTTGTCGATGAGCGCCATGCATTGTGCAGACGCGGCGCCGGCCTGGGCGACCGTGTCGGGAATATCCTTGGGCCCCTGGTTACAGCCGGCCAGGAAGATGCCGTCCGTGAACGTATCGACCGGTGCGAGCTTGGGGTGCCGCTCGAGGAACCACCCCTCGGCCGAGCAGCCGAGGTTGAAAAGACGCCGCACTTCTCCGACATCTGCCTGGGGTTCCATACCGACCGAGAGCACCACCATGTCCACGGGAATGCGTCGCACGATGCCGAGCAGGGTGTCTTCCACGCGCAGGACGAGCTTGCCTTCCTCGGCGGGCGACTGCGCCCAGCCGCTCACTTCCGCCACCTTGCCGCGGATGAAGGAGACTCCTTCCTCCAGGATGCGCTTGTAGAACTCCTCGAAGCCTTTCCCGGGCGTCCGCATGTCGATATAGAAGTTGTAGATGTGGGCGCCGGTCTTCTCCTTGAGCAGGTGCGCGAGCTTGAGCGAGTACATGCAGCAGACGCGCGAGCAGTACTTGTTGGTGTTCTCATCGCGCGAGCCGATGCAGTGCAGGATGCCGACCGACTCGGGCCGGCGGCCGTCGCGCAGAACAACCTGACCGAGCGTGGGCCCGGAAGCGTTCACTAGGCGCTCGACCTCCAAGCTGGTGTAGACGTTGGGGAATTTGCCGTAGCCGTACTGCGGCAGGCGGTGCGGATCGAATACCTTGAAGCCGGTCGCCATGACGATGGTGCCGACCTCGAGTTCAACCTCCTGGACTTGCTGGGTGAAATCAATGGCATCGCGGTCGCCGCACACGTCGACGCAACCCTTCGGACACTTGTGGGACTTGAACTCGATGCAGGTGGCGGCATCGATCAGCGGGATCGACGGAACGGCCTGTGGAAAAGGCATGTAAATGGGTTTGCGTTTGCCCAAGCCGAGGTCGAATTCGTTCGGATACTTGCCTTCCTTGTAGACGCATTCCTCAATGCACTCGCCGCAGCCGACGCATTTGGCTTCGTCGATGTAGCGGGGGTACTTCTTCACCTTGACTTTGAAGTTCCCGATGAACCCGCTCACCTCGCTGACCTCGGAAAGGCTGTAGAGGTGAATGTTGGGGTTCTGTTTCACCGCCGTCATCTTGGGCGTGAGGATGCAGGCCGCGCAGTCGAGCGTCGGGAAGGTCTTGTCAAACTGCGCCATGTGCCCGCCGATGGTGGGCTTGCGCTCGACGAGGTAAACCTGCTTGCCGCCGCTCGCCAGCGTGAGCGCGGCGTGGATGCCGGCGATGCCGCCCCCCACAATCAGCACGTTGGGATTGACCGGGAAGCGGCGCGGCTCCAGTTCCTCAAGCCAGAACGCGCGCAGGACGGCCGCCTTGATCAGCGCCTTGGACTTCTCGGTGGCGGCGACGGGATCGTCGGTCACCCAGGAAACATGTTCCCGGATGTTGACCATATGGAAGAGGTACGGATTCTTGCCGGCATTTGCGGTCGTTTTGCGGAAGGTCAATTCATGCAGGTGGGGCGAGCAAGATGCCACCACAACGCGATTCAGGTTGTGTTCCTTGACGTCCTTGACGATCAGATCCTGTCCCGGGTCCGAGCACATGTACTTGTACTCGCGCGCGACGACCACCCCCGGCAATTTGCCGGCAAACTCCGTGACGGCCTGAACGTCCACCTTGCCGGCGATGTTGGTTCCGCAATGGCAAACGTAGACTCCAATCCTTGCGTTGTGGTTCCCGTTGCCGTTCATGGTTTTGTCCTCTCCTCGTAGCGCCGGGCTTTAGCCCGGCATTCGTCGGCCTGCCGCCCTGAAGGGCGGCGCTACAACTTCACTTCACGCGGCTTTCTCTTGCGGCACCTCCGCAGCCCCCACCAGCACGGCTTCCGCCACCAGCTCGGTCAAATCCTTGACGGCCAGCTTTCCCTCCAGGCCCGTCGTCTTCACTGCGTCTGCGAACATCACATAGTCTTTCGGGCAGGCCACCGCGAGAATCTGAATGCCGTCGAGAGCCGCCGCTTCGCGGACCCGGTTCTCGCTCGGGCGCGAATGAGCCTCGCCGATTTCCTCCATCCACACGCGCCCACCGCCGCCGCCGCAGCAGAAGCTGTCACGGCGCGAGCGCGGCATTTCCTTCAGATCCACGCCCAGGGCCTTCAGAACCTTGCGCGGCGCCTCGTAAACGCCGTTGTAGCGCCCCAGGTAGCACGGGTCGTGATAGGTCACCCGGTAGGGGAGCTTGTGGGCGACCTTCAACCGTCCGCGCTCGAGCAAATCAACCAGTAGCTCCGTGTAATGGAGCACCGGGTGCCGGCCGTGATTCAGTTCCGGATATTCGTTCCTGAGCGTGTTGTAGACGTGAGGATCGGTCGAGAAAATGTTGTTGAAGCGCGCCTTTTGGAGCGTCGCGATATTCTTCTCACGTAGCAGCTCAAACAGACCCTCTTCCCCAGCCCGACGTGCGTCGTTGCCGGTATTGCGCTCCGCTTCGTAGAGAATGCCGTAATCCACCTCGGCCGCGCGCAGCACGCGCGCCAGCGACCGCGTCGTTTCCTGAAGTGCCGGGTGGTAACAGGCATATTCACCCAGATACCAAAGCCACTCGACCGGCTCCTTGCGCGCGTCTTTCGGCTTGAAATCGAGCCCCTGCGTCCACACCGCGCGCTTGCGCTCCGACTGGCCAAAGGAGTTGCCGTAGCGCTGCAGGTTGGTAAATGCCTCCTGGAGGCGCTCGTCGAGCTGTCCTTGCGAGACCAGCGAGCGCCGCAACTGCACGATCATGGGCACGTGCTCGACGCCCACGGGACACACATCCTGGCAGGCCATGCAGGTCGTGCACGGCCAAAGCGACTCCGGCTTGATGAGCCCTCCGGCGACGCTCAAGCCGTCCACGGCGGCCACGCGCGCTCCAAAGAGCATCTTGCGGCCGTCTTCCTTGACGCGCTGTTGATCCAGTCTGGCGCGTGCGGCGATGGTCAGCGCGTCCGCGTATTCGCGCAGATCGAGGATCAAATCCCGGGGCGAAAACCGCAAGCCGCAGGTCTGAATCGGACACGCCACATGGCATCGCCCGCAGCGCGTGCAGGCGTCCAGTGAGAGGAGTTCTTTCCAAGTGAAGTCCTCCAAACGACTGTAGCCCGCCGTAGCGGCTTCGGGGGGAGGTGTGGGCAGGTGGCGCGCGGAATCCTCGTTGTGAAAGACCAGATTGAAGAAATCAGCCACCACATGGAACGCCTTCGAGTAGGGAATGTAGGCAACGAGGGCCAGAGCGAAAACAGCGTGGGCCCACCAGACATAAAAGTGGGAAGTTGCCGCCAGCGCTGGGGTGACGCCAAACCACGCGAGTTGGCCGGCGGTCGCCGCCCCAACGGGTGACCAGACGATTTCGCGGCTTGGCCAGTCCTGCGCAATCCTCAAGCCTTCGGCCAGAAATCCCGTAACGGTCACGGCACACAGCAGCCCGAGCAAGATCCAGTCGTCCCATACGTACAAGCTGCGGTCGTAAACAGTCCCCTGCGCGTCGGCGCGCGTGTAGTCGAGTTGCGGGAGACGGAAGAATTTGCGGCGCACGGCCATCATGACCAGGCCCGCCAACAGGAGCACGCCGAAGATGTCCAGCGCGAGCGAGTACCAAAGATAGAAGTCGCCTTTCCAGAAGCGTGCCGCTGGGCTGATAGGCCGGACAACGTCGAAATCAACGGTGAGGATCGCCGTGCCGAGGAGCAGGACGAGGAAACCCCACATGATGGCCAGGTGGCCCAGGCCACCGTAAAGATCGTTGCGTGTCACGGTCGCATTGCGCGCGACGATTTGAGCGGCACGGGCGATCCGCGCTCCCAGTCGATCGAAGCGGTAGTCGGCGCGGCCACGCCGGTACTTGCACAC
>Ga0315280_10009470_pt1 | contig 12491 bp, 16 predicted proteins | sample YL17G06_40_MG_FD_203697 | JGI IMG/M metagenome (GOLD analysis project Ga0315280, IMG submission 203697) | Sediment microbial communities from Yellowstone Lake, YNP, Wyoming, USA - YL17G06_40 | ecosystem: Environmental > Aquatic > Freshwater > Lake > Sediment | place: USA: Wyoming | collected... | reverse complement strand
AGTCAGGCTTTTATTTGTCTTAAAGGGTAACTTTTCAAGTGTGTCATTTATAGAACGTAACGTAGTAAGCATTGGCTGTTGCTGACGATTTATTTCCTGTGAAAGGAGTATAAGATCTTCTTCTTCCATTAACGGTAATCACTCCACTTGGTATCTCAGCCTAGAAAACAATGAGTACTTGGAAGAGAAGTACCCGGACTGTCCTAAAGAAGAAAACTACGTCATAGACAATTATTGGGCCCAGGTAGAACGGTACAGAAAGACCGGCACGGCAGAATCCCCAGAAGTAAACACGATATCCTTCATATTAGACCGGGCAAAATGGGCGTACAAGATAACTGGCAAACAGATAAGACTAAGCAGACAGCTACTCATGCTCGTAAGAGCATGGAATTTCAACGACCAAAACCTCGAAGACTACAACAGAATATACGAAGAACTTGGAATGTACGAAATAGCGAATCCCTCCTTTTTCTAACGGGGTGAACTAGCGCATTCGGGGTGTTTTAGGTGGAGATTCAAGACGAGATTATTCAAGATGGTTACGACTTTATCATGGGAAACGTACCTTTCGGCCTCGGCCTCAATGCTGAGGATAAGAGACGTTCTGAAGTCGTGTTCTTGGAAAGATGCATCAATCTAGCCAAATTTAGAGTGGGAATAATTGTTCCCGACGGCCTCTTGTCCTGCACAAGAGACAAACCGATTCGTCAGTGGATTCTGGCCAACTTCGGATCGCGCAACGATTTCAATCTCAAGTGGGAAAAACAGAATTTTCGAAAATAGCTCAGCCAAAACAAGCATCTGCATAGTCGACAAGCACAAACCAGCAGGAAACTACGGGGTCCTCATGGCCATCGCGGAGAAGACGGAAGACTTAGAATCCATCAAGAGGGAAACGGTCAAAAAATTCCCTTTTTTTGTTGGGGGTGTATTCTACGAGCGAAAAACTAGCAAAACTACTACATGTAGTCAACATGAAACAATATGCAACGGGAAATCCGAAAGACGCTTTCAGAGCCCTTATGGAAGAGGTTGAGAACAAAGTTCACCATTTCCGAAAGGACTGCTGGAACATCACACTTGAGCTTTTAGCAGACCATTTAGGACTAATGAGTAATCCTTGGCAGTATAGCATACGAAATCTAGAGTGGAAAGGTGACGTATGTGAACCTTCGTACCAGGAACTCAAAGAACTCAAAAAGCAGGTCCCAGTCGACTTGATCGAAGCATACATTGCAGCAGCCAAAGCGAATCCATGGGACTATCCAGGAGAAATCTTCATAGAAGACGAGCTCGCCGGGAAGCTGGATAGATTGGGACAGGTTTTGACGCCAAGGGCAATTGTCGACTTCATGGTAAAAATGTGCATGGATGAATCTGCCAACAAAAAGCCTTACTCTTACACGAAACCTGATATGCCTCTCCTGCTGTGGCAAACAGCTGAAGCACTGGATTTTAATGATAAGCTTCCAATAAATCTCCTGGTGGAAAGGGCTCGACGTCACACAGTTCTAGACATGACGCCATTGCTGGTCAAATATGAACCGAAACCCATCACGGACCTAGATCCATGCGTAGGCAGCGGCCGGTTTCTACTGGCTGCCACACTCATGTATCCCAAAGCACCGCTGATGTTGTACGGGGTCGAAATCGACCGGTCTCTTTACAGGGCATGCTTAGTGAATATGGCCATGTTCAGCAACCACCCATACTTCATCATTTGTGCAGACACTTTGATGCTTGACATGAAATATAGTGCTGACGTGTCAAGTCCAATGTGGGGGCTCAGCAACCAGTGGGATCCTCCAGACATGACGCCATACTACTTCAAAATAGCGCCACCATTCAAATTCGCGCTGAAAGACTATGCTTTAAAGCAAAAAGCCGACAGAGCACAAGAAAATAAACAAGCAGTTGAAGAACTCGCAGCAAAACAAGTAACTGAGCCAGAACCGCTACCTCCAGTCAATTTCACACTGAAAGAGTACGCGCTACTGCAAAAGGTCAAGAGATCGTCAGAGAAGAAGAAGGCCGTTGAAGAACTCGCAGCAAAACAAGCAATCGAACAATAACCTCTTTTTTCTGTTTGGGGTGTAAGATGAAGGTTGAGATTATCAACGGACGTGTCGTTGAACTCCCTAAAGGTATTCGAAGAAATAAGATCGGCTGGATCCTCCGGTGTGCTAGCTCAGACATAAACTATCGCACAACAATTCCTGAACTTTCGAATGAAGAACTCGAATTTTGTCTACGCTATGAAACACGAACAACGGGGAGAAGACAACTAGAGTCAGAACTAAAGAAAAGGTCCAGAGTCACATCAGCACAAAAATCATGGCCAGCGACCAAGTAACCCCCCTTTTTCTACGGGGTGTCATCGTGGAAGACTTTACTAGAATGTTCAGGGAAAGACTGTTTCTAGCATTCTTCGACTGGCTCGACACTAACCACCAAGCTATAGGTGACAATTGGTATGAGAACCTCTATAAGAAGGGAAAGGACGGTGAGGCCGACTGCGACACGATAATGAAGATAATGGGCGATGCGATGTGGATGTTCAACATGATAGCAAATCTAGGCGTAATGGCTGGAGTAGGCCCTAACAAAGTGGACCTGCAAGCTCTGGCGCCGGGCTTAGACGAGAAATCATCCAAAAGAATTCTAGCCTTAATATCCTCAAGCCTATGCCTTCAAGGGTTGCCCTCGGACATAGCACACAAGGAAATACCTATAATCAGCTCGAAGAAGTTCTCTCTCAAACTCTGGGTGCAGCAACGGAAGTAACCAACTCCTTTTTTCTATTGGGGTGTAAATGACAAAAGTAGAGATTCGAGGACAAAGGAAAGCTATTGAAAAAGCTGAGGGGATCTTGGAACCTCAGCTCAACCAAATAGAACAGATGAGTGAAGCGCTGGCTAGACTGAAACTGCAGGAGATCATCGATGAACATAAACTTGTGGCGAGCATCATGATTAACGGCAACCGTGTGTGGAGTATGAGACGGATTCTGCAAAACCTTAGAAGAATCAGAGATGCAGGAAAGTTGTATGATGATTCCGGACGGAAGCCGGGTCGGAAACTTGTGGGAAATGTGCTCTGGCTTCCAGTCGACACAAAACCAATACTGTCCAAGTACTTCTACGAGTTCCTAAACTCGTGTGGAAGCGCAGCACACTACAACATACACGGCTGGATAGCTGAATACCCGACCCTTGAAGACCTTAAACAGTTCTTCAGGAAGAACGAGTCCGGCCACAGAGTCCTAGACGACATACCATCATGGCAGACAGACGCTAAACACATAGTTGAAGCAATAGAAACACTGCTATTCCCTCTCGAAAGTTACGTGAGGTCCAAGAGACGGACCTCTTTTTCTGTTGGGGTGTAAAATTGGAATTTCATGTCTGGGATTTCAGTGACCACATAGAAGTTCGCTTAGCCGATGATTTCATAGAGAGATTGAAGACGTTCAAAAGGTCCAAGACAATCGAACTTGTCCACTATCGTTCCAAACAGAAAATCGTCATGACACGCCATTACTGGATTTTCCCCGAAGCTACAGGTATTGGGAAACGACTGTTTACAGTATGGGACTATCACCGGAACGGAAAGAAACCTCACCTGCCATTTGTCACCATTTCTCAACTCAAAGAGATCCACGAGAAAACACAACTGTCCATGGAAGAAATAGAAAATGCCGTCACACATGTTCGCGTCCAACTATCCGGCATAACTGTGAAAACCAAGCTTCCGATAGTTGCAAATGGTGATTGGGCGTTTCTGATGGGCCTGTGGTTTGGAGCTGGAGGCTATGTTACAAGAGTCAGAAAAGGCAAAGCTCAAGAGAGAACATTGAGATTTGCGGTAGATGCGCGGCCATACAGAGAACTTGTAAGGCCTCTATTGTTGAAGCTGGGTTATTCCTCTCACGAGCTCAAAGCAGTTTATTATGTCAAAGCAGGAAAACATCATAAACTCGATGCACAGATATGGCGCCAATACGGTAGTGAACCACGAGGCTATTTCATTCTGCACAGGCCTATCAGAGAGATCATGGAGAAATTCGGACTACCTGATTTCCAACAATGTAAAGCGAAACGCAAGGCAAAAGGGGGAAAATCAAGTTTCAGGCAATACTTCAGAGAAGTGCCTGAGTGGGTCCAGAGCACTACTGACTATTCGCATGACTTCATAGAAGGCTATCTTAACGGTCAATCCACATCATCTCAATTTCATCCCCAATACCCCCACAGACCCTTAAATCCTTTGACCCGCTTTGTAGAGCCCCGATTCATGGGAAGAAGGGAGATCGTCCGACCATTCTATGATTGGTTCGCAAAGTTCATGACAGAAGAAGAAGGCATACCAGGCTACGAGCATCACCTTCCATTCAAACACATCGACCAAACTAATGTTGAGTTGGGTTATCTCATCATCAGCAATACAGGCCTGCGGAAACTGTTCGAGCAGTTCAGAATAATGCGATCTGACACGAGAGCGAGATTGATCCTGCATTATTATCTCAATCCGCTAATGTACGAATTATGCAGAAGACTCGAGTGTTTTGAAACTCTACTTTTGGGAGCCATTATGGAGGCGCCGCAGTCAGCAGAAGAATTGACCAGAGATTTCAGATGTTCTAAGGATGAAGTGTTGAAAACTCTCACGCGTTTGCATCAACATTTCAAAGCTATCAAACCACAAGGCACAAAGTGGGCCCTGCAGGACGGGTTCAAAAACAAGATACTAGCAGAGATTCATGCACAAGAAGAGGGACGCCGCAGAAAAATACGTTGGGTGAGTATAAGATTCTTCAGTCAATGTGACAAGTGTGGGGACATCGTAGCAGAAAACCATGTTGGACGCCCATGCAGATTTGTTGATTGTAAGGGAAAATACCAGCCAAAAACGAGAGAAGAAATCATAAAACTCAAGAAGCTCACTAATCAACAATTTGCCACAAGATTCAACAGAATTCGTGCGAGCAAACTTCCTTCTTTTTCTCTGGGGTGAAGTATGGATCCCATCAAATTTGCCAAAGAAGTCAGTGACATAGTGAATCAGGGGTCGATGCGGCGCTACTGCAAATCAAGAGTTTGGGGAGGCCCAGCAGAAGGAGGGGGTACGGAGGCGTCGCAACAGCGGATAGACTACGCTGCTATGGCGGCACTGCTATAGCGGAAAGATAATCGCCTATCGGCGGTTTCCCGTAAATGTTAGGATGCAACCTCCGCTGCGCTTACTGCTGGGTTGTTGACGACAAGAAGGTGGGCGTGTGCTGCCTGCCTGAATTGTACCCTTTCCAAACTCCTGAAGAAACCTACGCCATTCTCAAAGGCCTAGCAGCATCAAACAATGTTAAGAGGATGAGGGTTAGTGGCTGCGAACCTCTTCTGAACCCGGCTCACCTGCTTTCAGTGATTCGCATGGCCGTATCTGACGGTTACGATTATGTCTTGGACACTAATGGGCTCTTGTTAGATGAGACGTTCTTAACGTCAATAGCGCCGTTCAGAGATAAGATCTACATTTACTTCGGGTTGAAGGGTTCAAACGCGAAGATATTCCGCAAGTTGACCACGGCAGACTCAAAGTACTGGTACAATCAAATTGAAACATTAAGATTGGTGGTGAAGTACGGATTCACTTTAGGAATCAACATAATGGCAAACTTCACCCCTCTAGACACGCTTCCCAGCCTGTTCAAGATTCTTCATAAAGTAAGTCCAATTCTGCCCGCGTGTGTTGACATGAAGAAATGCGAGTTCTTTGTGCACGTGAGCAACAGGGTCAAAGACTATGGCATCTGCAAGTACAGCAGCCGAGAAGTTGATGACCAGTGGAGCTGGATGCTGGCTAAAATGTATGAACCTTCGCTTATACACCAGTATCAAATACGAGAAACAAGCCGGGCATTCAACAAGGAAGAACTCGGCGACATTCAAGAAAACGTCGAATGGCACCAAGGCCTGAAATTCATAACACTTCCCAAAATCCCATTCCAAATACCTTTTGCTGACAGAATAATAACCTCCTCTTTTTCTACGGGGTGAAAACACGCCAACAATAAGAAGCGAATATGGCTTTGACCAATTCGAGACAGTTCTACAGAAATTCGCACATAACATAGCCGTTGAAGCCGTAACAACACTGCAACACGGCCGTGTCCAAATACAGATCTCTTCCAGCAACACGTTCCAGAGGGTTGAAACAGACCAGTACATGATCAGCTTCTACGCCGACCACGCAAGCTTTACAAGGCAGAGTAGCAGGAGTTGTGACTATTGGGGATTTGACGTCGAGGACAAGGAGTATGCATCCAGCAATCACCGCACAAAAATCTCCTTTGGCGTCTACGTTGAAGGCAAATATGACAAGGATGCACGCGAATATATCGAAGTGGGCCGTGCGGAGAAGGAACACAAAAGGGCCGCAGAGATTCTGGAGTTCATACAGAAACTGATGATTGAAAACCAGATCAAACCCGTACCTAGATTCTCGCTTAGACAATTTGCCAGCACGAGAGCAGAAAGAAAAGTACGGTCAAAGCACACAACTGAAGAAGCGCACGCTCGAGCAATCTCAATCCCTGAAACTTGAGTAGAACAAAATTCCCTCCTTTTTTCTGTTCGGGGTGAAAATCTGCACAATCTTCAAGTTAGACAGTTGAAAATGTTCTGTAGGAAGCATGGTTTAGATACGTACCTGATCGATAGCAAACTAACATATGCCGAAAACAAAGCGTACCTCCGATCGCAAATTACAGATTTTAGTGCTCGCCTGGAGGAGAGGTGGTCCGAGGATGATATTAAGGAGTGGGACTCTGCTGAAGAGGACTACTTTGCCAACCATTTTCTCATGTACTACGTACTCTGCATAAGGGATGGCTCAACCAAGTCCACGATAGTCGGCGGATCTGACACATCAGCTCCTCAGTTTTCTTTGAGAGATTTCGTGATAATGCATAAATAGCATTCCCCCTTTTCTCTACGTGCAAAATGCAAATGTGGGGTGACAATTTGAAGAAGGAAAAAGATGCTGGGCAAGAGGGGCAAGGCGAGCGAATAAACATGACACTGACGCCTGAGCAGAGTAAGAAATTCAATGCTTACATTCTGGCCGTAGCAAACAAAAAGGGGAAAATGCCGTCAAACATGAAGACACGGATAGGCAGAATGGCCATCGATGAATGGCTTGACAAGCACGGCGAAGATCTGGACGTCTTCGAAGAGGAATAGGCATGAATAAGAAACAGGCCATATTTGCTGTCGTAATGACGGTGATAATTGCATTCGTCACCGGATTGTTTTTGTCCATGGTGACGGGAAAAGACTTCGGGGAAATGCTGGGACTCACCTTCTTGGGAAGCGCAATCATCGCACTACTAGCCGTGTTCGCTCATACCTACGATTGGTTGGACTTCTAAATTCCCTTTTTTTCTGTTTGGGGTGAATATGATTTGAGATTCGGCAGAGGATTCGAAGAAGAGAAGTTCAGCCTGAAGGCTTATGCCTTGTCAAAAGGCGAAAGCTGTCACATGTGGGAAGTAACACCGCAAGGGTTTGAGCATGGCGAAGACGTGATAGACACCAAGACGGGCAGACTAGGACAGGTTCAATGCACAAGCTGGGATCCTAAACTGGAAATGTGGCGGTACTGCATATCTCGAGAAGACTGGAACGTTGTATCACTTTACGTCCCAGAATCACAACTGATAGGAGCTCCCGCTCAAACCAGACTAGACAATGGCAAAACAATCTTGTATGCGCCAAGGAAACTCAAACATCAAAGACGCGCTCCACATTTTTAGAAGGGAGGATAGAGGGATCAAATGGTATCAGGATTGGTCATCTGAACCTTTAGGCAAGTTCTTGGAAAAGCGTTAATTCCCACTTTTTCTATTTCGGGGGTGATTGAAATGAATGAGATGATGAAGGCCAGAGTATCGCAAATTCAGTCCTTCAGGGATGCTGACGGAAACTTGGGAAAGAGAATAGAACTTGTTCAGGACGTAGAAATACCGAGCTTGCACGCAGTTTCGGCGACGACTGAAGAGGGAAGAGTCGTGGCCGACGTCGTGCAGACTATGCAACAGCAATTCATGCCCGGCTGCAAGATGAGTTGTCTAATAGTGCCGAAGATCATTCTCTTCCTCACAGAAGCAGAATACGAGGGCCTACAAATAGACTTCAACGTAAACCAGATATACAACGTGGCCTTGGAAAACAAAGCTATAAAATTCTCAAAGCCAGAGCCACAATAACCCTTTTTTCTGTTATGGGGTGACTTTCTCCACAAACAGCTTACCATTCTTCAACATGATCCAACGCAATTGGCCCTTGTCCTGCAAAGCTAGTTTGGCGAATACCTTCTTAGGTACTGTGGTTCTGCGCCGGGATCCTCTGACCGTCATACTTGTTATTTCGGTAAAATCCACATCTTCAAGAGTCATGGTCTCGCATTATTGACGCAAGGCTTAAAAAACTATTGGTGTGTTATTGGTAGAATATTGGAAGTATAAGAATGCTCGACTTCGTATCTCTTTTACTGCTGGCCTTCATTATGGAAATGATCGACAATGGACTCGGCGGAGGCTTCGGAACAATACTGTCGCCGCTTCTGGTTATCCTCGGATTCCCAGCAAAAGTCATTGTGCCGGCAATACTGGTAAGTGAGACGATCAGCGGCCTTTGGGGCGGCTTCTGGCATGCATGGTGGAGGAACGTCAACTGGAGAGCGGTCGGATTGACTCTGATAGGCAGTTTGGTTGCGATGGGATTAGCAACTTTCATCATGGGCGAGTACCTTTCCCCGGCAATGCTCAAGTATGTTATATCCACTTTCGCGGTCGTAATGGGAATATTTGTGGTTGCCAGGTCCTACATGATCAAAAGAATAGAACGGCTGAACCTCTCAAAGCATCAATGGTTAATCACAATCATGGGCTTCCTCATTGGCTACCAAAAGGGAACTTCAGGCGGCAACTACGGACCCTTCAGCGTTACAGGGTACATGGTGATGGGAATGTCAGCTGCCGTGGCCATCGGCACAACCACGATCGCCGAAGGAATAGCCTGCTCTTTGGGAGTCGCAATGTACTTACAGATGACCGGGATAGTCCTGGCCATCGCTGCACCCCTCGCCATAGGCTCATTCATCGCTGACCCAATATCCGCGTGGGCAAACAACCATCTTAAGAACAAATTAGCCCCGCCATTCCACGGACGCGTAATCGGATTAGCGATGGTAACAGTCGGCTTCATAGGACTCTTGAAAACTCTAGGCCTGATCTAAAGCCTTCCCCTTTTTATATTTCGTTCACATGCAGCATCCTCCGTCTAAGATTTTCTACAACCCTAGCCCTTTTCTAGAGTGTGAAGGTCGCCGTCGCCTCAATTCCAAGCGCCACGTCTTTTGCCTTGACGGTTACGCCGCCGGGTGCCACATCGTTTGGAACGGTGAATGATGCGGTGTACTTGCCTGCTTCTTCCGTCAGAGCCGTTCCGACGTCGAACTCCGCTTCTGCGGAGTCGGTCAGTGTCAGCGCCACGGTTTCTCCGACGGCTGGCTTGTCTACGTCGGAAAAAACCGCGCCAGTCACGTTCACGGTTTCGCCGTGGTCATACTGGGTCTTTTCCAAGGCCAAGGTAATTGATGGGACGGTTACGACTGTCTTCCTCAACATCCTCCAGATCATAATGATCAGGAGGAGTATGAAAAGGGCTAGGGCTACAGCCACTTCTCCCAACAAGAAGCGTATCAGGACATCCAAAATGGGCCTCCATTCTCCTCTTTAGTGGTCTGAAGAGGTTTTAAATATTGCGTTTCTGTTATATAAAACGCATGGGGTGAACAAATGAAGCTGGGAAAACTAATACTACGCTCTGACGGAAACATGGAAGTAGAGAATATTGAAGTACAACCGGAGGAATTGGAAGGTCTTCAAAAGATTCTAGTTTTAGCGGAAAACTGGAAAAGCGAAGCTGACTACGAGAACGAAGCACGAGAAAAGTTCACGTCCTCAGACCTAATCCAAATACTAAAGAGTATCGACGAATAACCCTTTTTTCTGACCGGGGTGTTAAAGAAAATTGTTAGTTGGAAGAGTACTAGAAACCAAAGGATCCATAGGCAGAGCGGAGTTCACTGAAAAAGCCCGAAACGGCGACTACATCTACTATCACTTGTCAAACGGCAGGAATGCCGTGTGCCAGATCATCAGCCTCAAGAGCACTCCTACAATGGGGTTCCACGGCGACTTCAAAATCTTGGACAGTGACGAACTGCCCAAAACCTTCACGTATCTCTATCAGCTGCACCAGGCCTTAGACGCGGGATACTTCGAGATTGGCAAGTGCAAGGACAAGATGGTGAAGTTGTTGCTTAACCCATTCTTCCTGCACACGTTGATTGCGGGAACGACAGGCGCGGGGAAGACGCATCTACTGATCGTTTTAGCTGAAGAATTCCTGAAGCATCACATTCCGTCCCTGTTCATTGACACTAAGGGCAATCTTGTCAACTTAAGCTGGTTCAGCCCCGATGCAGTAGTGACTGAGGAGCTGAAGTTTGACGACTTCTTAGGATATATGAAACGCAAGAAACTCGTGGTTTACAATCTTCAGGGACTCAACTACTCAGTCAAGGCTAACCGAGCATTTGAGATCTTAAGCGAGCTTATGAGGGCAAAAGAGCGGGACTACAAGAATGCTGAAAATGACACGAGACTGCTTGAAATTCTGCCAATTATAGTGGGCATCGATGAAACTGAGATCTACGCTCCGGAATTTGACAAGTCAGCTCCTAGCACAGAATGCAAGGAGACACTTATCGACATCGCTAAACGAGGAAGGGAGTACGGACTTGGCCTGATTCTGGCAACACAGCGCGTCTCTCAACTCGAGTTGGAGGTAAGAAGCCAGTGCAACAGCGCTTTCATATTTCACATCTACGACGACGGCAGCCGGAAAGTCCTTAGAGCACTACCATACATAAGCAGTCTGGAGCTGAACAGAGTAAAGAACTGCACTCGAGGACAAAGCCTAATCACTGGCCAGCTCATGGAACATCCAATAATGGTCGACGTCAGAGACATACAGACAATTCGAGCCAAGGATGTTGATTTCGAAAAGATAGTTGGACTACAAAAGCCAGTGCAGCCCGAAGTAAAAGAAGAGGAACCACCGCCTGGAACATTTGCGGCCATAGCCAAGGTCTATCGTGCAGGAGATCCATGCCCAGGCTGCGGAAAACCCCTCGCATACGACGCGAAATACGGAAAAATCATCTGCAAATCCGACGTCTGCACAGTGATAGAATGTAAGGGTGCCAAAGTGATCAGGGCAGCCGCTCCAGCGAGACGGGCATAAACTAATAAGCCAACTAAAATCCTTCCTTTTTCTATATGGGGTGATAACGTGGTCCAAGAAGAAGAGGAATGCCCTGAAGACCAAGCCGAAGAAGAAGAGTTTGAGGAAGAATAGCCCTGTTCTTTTCCTTCGGTTGGTCGCCCCTTTTTCTTTCCTGGGGGTGACATCTTTGGGTGAAGATGAGGAAAAAGGAACGTTAGAAGTTAACGAGCAACTCAGCCAACTTCGAAGGGAACACAGGGAAATCAAGAAGACACTTCAAGAAGTGCAGAAAACCACTGCTTTTTATCAGACTACCTTCGGAATGGCCGACCAGATTTTGACCGCTGTCAAGAAAGGTCATGCTAAGTCGCCCAGCTTTGCACCTGAATTCTTGCAGGATAAACAGTACGTTCAAACAGTCAGAAACCTATGTGTACAAGCTATCTACAGCAAGTGGAACTCTGAAAGGAAACCAGCCTCACTTCTCTACATATACTATTATGTTACTAGGAGGATCCAGGAGATGATAAACGAGCACAAGTGGGATCCTAAGACCTGGCACGTACCCGGCAGGAAGACCGTTGACCGCAGAACGAACGAAACAGCAGATGAGAGGGCATGGCCCAAAGAGCCGCCATGCTTGTGTATCAGGGCCGGAACATATTGTCCTAATCCTGCACTATTTGATAGTGAAACCAAAGAGAAAATATTGATGATTGCAGACAGGTGGAGTAATAATAAGCCTTAAATTGCCATTGACAAAGATTAGGGTTTGGTTATGACAGAAGTCAAAATACACGACGAAATATGTACTATCAACAGTGGGAAAGACCGTTCACATAGAAATCATAAGTATAATATAGCCTATTTCGAAAAGGAGTTCTATGCCGAACCCCGCATTATTTGACGAACCCACAAAATCCCAGTTGCTCGTTATGGCCAGGATGATATGAAAAACTCTTCATGAACCGCGCGTTGGGGAGCCGCTCTAGTAAAAGTCGGCTTCGAGTGCATAACAGGCGAATACGACGACGGCGGCAAAATATTCCGCAAACGTAAATAATGGCACTTGCCTAAAAGTGGTCGGGGTCCGGAAAAAGTCCATCAAAGTGGCCGGGGTGAGGTAGCTTGGTAGCC
>Ga0315280_10009469_pt1 | contig 12492 bp, 5 predicted proteins | sample YL17G06_40_MG_FD_203697 | JGI IMG/M metagenome (GOLD analysis project Ga0315280, IMG submission 203697) | Sediment microbial communities from Yellowstone Lake, YNP, Wyoming, USA - YL17G06_40 | ecosystem: Environmental > Aquatic > Freshwater > Lake > Sediment | place: USA: Wyoming | collected... | reverse complement strand
CGGCAAGAAGGTGGAAAGTACTTCCCAATCCTCAAACTCCGCCAGCGACTCTTTGGTGCGGCTCATCACCGCTAAGCATACGGCAATTCCTACGAAAGTTCAATCCTTAGGTTAACGCTTATGCCCCACAGGGGTGCCCAAAATTCCTTCAAGATCGACTTACCGCGGGGCGTTGCCCCCGGCTAATCTCCTCGCACGCCTTCGGCGTGCGGTCGTTCGTGCCGGACGTTAACGGCCACCGGTAACCAGTTTATGCAGACCTCATTAAGGTATGGTGACCAGCTCCGTTCGGAACTCCTCCACCACCTCGGGGACGACATCAATGCCCAGCCCCGGCCCGGCGGGAACGGGGATGCGCCCGTCCGCGGGATCCATCTCGATGTTCTGCCGTATGACCGCCTGGCGGAGGGGGTTTTCGGTTTGATCGAACTCGAACATCTGCGGCCAGCCGTCGATGCGCGGGAAACAGGACATCCAGTGCAGCTCACCGGCGGTGCGCACGTGCGTGCCCCAGTTGTGGGGCACCAGTCGAACACCGTTCAGGGCACACATGTGCGCGACACGGCGGCCGCCGGTCAGCCCCACGGTATCCAGGTCGGGTTGAACGATGTGGAGGCGACGCGGAGCCACGTAGTCGCGGATTACCGCATCGGCTGAGCAAGTCTCGCCGCCGGCCAGCGGGATGGACAACAGGCGGCGCAGACGATCGTACCCGGCCAGGTCATGGCCCCAGACCGGCTCCTCCCACCAGAGCAGATTGAATTCTTCCAGGCGCCGGCCCAGCACCAGGGCGGTGGCGGCATCGTAGGCGCAGTTGGCATCGACGGCCAGGCCAACGCCGTCTCCGATGGCCCGGCGGACCGCGGCTACCGCGGCCACGTCAGTTTCCGGGCCGTAGCCGATTTTCATCTTCAGGATACGGAAGCCTTTGGCCACCCACTGGCGCGCTTCCTCGGCCAGCCCTTGGGTCAGGTCCGGCCAGTCCTTGCGATACATGCAAGTGCAGTAGGGGGTGATGCGGGTCGTATGGATCCGGCCCAGCAGGCTGCAGACCGGCTTGTTCAGCGCCTTGCTGATGAGGTCCCACAGGGCGACATCGAGCCCGGCGCTGCCCGGCGCACCCCGGTCATGCTGTCCCTCGGCGGGCGGCCGAAGATCGTCGAAGATCGCTTCGACTTCGAATGGCGAGCGGCCGATAACCAGCTCCGGGTTGCGCACCAGGCGCTCGCCTCCAAAGGCGCCTTCGCCCCATCCGGTCAAGCCACAATCGGTGCTGACTTCCACCAGTGTAGCGGTGCGCCTGTCCGTCCAACTGAGCGACCAGCCGAAACGCTCGCGGAGGCCGGCCGACAACTTATGGACGCGAACGCGGGTGATCTTCACGGCAGTTCCCCAAGCACAATGTCAGGCGCTCCGGCCGGCGGCGCCGCTTCACATCCCAGACCCGGCAGGTCGGCGACGGCCAGCATGCCCTCCCTATCGAGTTGCGCGGCGGCGTGGCAGTCGCCGGGCATGACGATGAAGGGCGGCGGTGCGGCAATGGCGTTGGTCACCGGCGGGAAACAGGCGGCCGCGCTCAGAGCCGCGGAAGTGGAAACAGACGACCCCGAACACTCGACGGCCAACCGTACCCAAAACAGCCAGCAGTAGTATGCCAGCCGTCTCAGTCCCGTCAGCCCCACCCGCTCGATTGGCGAAACCACAAGGTCCACCGAGCCGCTCTGCACCAGGTCGCGGATGAGGGCATCCAACCCGCAGTCGCCGGCCGCGGCGATAGGGATCGCCAGTTCCTCCCGCAGGCGGCGATAACCGGCGGCGTCGGACTCAGGCAGCGGCGACTGCCAGAACGCCGGCGCGCGGTTCTCCAGTTGCGCTCCGGCCGCGAGGCCCTCCTCCAGATTCGCCGCCGTAAGCCGCAGGCCGCAATGGAACGCGCGCCCCAAGTCGTCGGTGCGGCGCGCGTCCAGGCGCCACATCCGAAAGCCCACGGGCGGCTGTGCGCCGGTGAACGCTGCGCAGGCCGGCACGCGCGCCCGGTAACGTCTGCCCAGCAGAGCGCCTGCCGGCCGGCTCAGCAATCGGCCCGCCAGGTCCCAGACGGCCATGTCGAGACCTCCGGCCGTATCGCCGCCGGCGGCCGCAACATCGTCGTAGATGCTTTCCGCCTCGAACGGCGAGCGCCTCAGAACGAGTTTCGACTGCGCTTGAAGCGCGGCGATCGCGCAACGTCCTTGCCCCTGGCCGGAGACACCATTCTCGGCGGTGATCTCGATGCGGTCGGCATCGCCGCCGGCGCCGCGAAACACGGCGATTCTCGCGATCCTGGCTCCGTAGCTTGCGCCCGCCGCGGGATTTGCCGTCAGGCTCTTTTCCACGGTTTGTTCACTCCGCCAGCGGTATCCACACGGTCATCTGGGACATGCCGCGGTTGGCCCAGGCGTAATATGGGATGAGGCGTATGCGGGCGGTACGGGCCGGCTGCGGCCGGAGGGTGCGGTACAACAGGCCGCTCCACTCCCCTTCCGGGCGCACGCGCGCTTCGGCCTCCAGTACCATCACTCCGCCCAGCAGCGATTTGTCAAACCGCTCCTCGAAAGGCGTGGCCGGGGCCAGCGCGATTTCGGAGACGCGAATGCCGGCAGGCACGTCCGGCGATTCCAGCGCGTACACCAGGGGCCCCCGCGCTACGGCCACCTGGTTCCGCGCGCTTTCAACATAGGGATTGGCGGCCACCAGCCGCGGCTGCATCGGCAGACGGAGTTCGACGCGATCCCCGCTGGCCCACACGCGCCGCACTGAAGCGTAAGAACCGGCCGCGACCTTCCGTGCCGGCCCGTTGCCCTCGTGCAGCGTTGCACCCTCCGCCCACGCTGGGATGCGCAGCATCAGGCTGACTTCGCGCGCCGGCGCTTTTTCAATCGTCAGCGTGACCAGGCCGTCCCATGGATAACCCGTTTTTTGTGCCAGGGCGAGACGGCCGCCGGCGACCGCGGTTTCCACCCGGCCGGCGCCGTACAGGTTCAACCACAGTCCCTCTTCCGTCTTCGCGTACGCCCAGTTTTTCAAGCCGGCGATAGTGCGGGCGATGTTCGTCGGGCAGCAGTAACACGGCAGTACGAGCGAGCGCAGCGGCGGATCCTGGGCGCGAACCACGCGCGGGAGTTCATCCCCGTGGCGGCGCAACGGATTGCTGTAGTAGAAATCGACGCCCTCCACACCCATGCCCGACAGCATGCTGTTATAGAGCGTGAGTTCCATGAGGTCCGCGTACTTGGCGTCGCCCGAAATCCCCAGCAGGCGCCAGTTCCACATGGCGTGGGCGATATTGGAGCAGGTCTCGGCGTATGCCAGGCGGTTCGGCAGCTCGTAATCCAGGCCAAAGGCCTCGTGGACATTGTCGTTTCTGCGCGATCGCCCGCGAAAAAGGTTGCCGACCGCGCCGGTCACGTACATCTTGCGCGCCGTCACGTCCGTCCAGATGCGATCGAGCGCGTCGCGCAAGGTCTTCTCCCCGGTCTCGCCGTACACGTCGGTGGCGCCGGCGTAAAGGTACATGGCCGTGACCGCGTGCCCCACGGCCTCCACTTCTTTGCGCAGAGGCACGCGGGTCTGGTTCTGGTCGGCGCCCCCCGGCGCGGAACCGCGCATGTCCACGAAGGTCTGCGCCAGTTCCAGGTACTTGCGGTTCCCGGTGGTGCGGTACAGCTCGACCGCGCCCATGATGTTCGAGGGATTGAAGCCGAAGTGCGCCAGTTCCCGCGGCCGCGGCTGGAACGTGCTGTACAGGTAATCCGCCACCTTGATGGCGATATCCAGAAAGTTTTTCTTGCCCGTGGCGCGGCAGTGGACGCAGGCCGCGGTCATCAGGTGGCCCATGTTGTACAACTCGTGGTTGTTCAGCTCCTGCCAGCGTTTCGCGCCCTTCAGGCGGATGGGAGTGGAGAGGTATCCATCCGGCTCCTGCGCTGCCGCGAAAACGGCGATGATCTCATCCATGCGGCGGTCGAGTGCCGGGTCCCTGGTTGACGCGTAGACCAGCGCCATGGCCTCCACGGTCTTGTACAAGTCGCCATCGCTCCACCAATTCAGGACGCGCGTGTCCAGGCTGTCGCCGCCGCGTCCCGTGATCTTGAGGAAGCTGGCGTACTGCGCGCCGTTATTCGGATTTTCGAGCGCGCGCCACATGGCCGGCAGCATGTTGTTGCGGACCACGTCGAACCGCTCGGCCCAGAAGCCGCCGGTCCAGCGGACGTCGTCCAGGTCGAGCGTCTTCAGCTTGACGTGCGGGCTGGCTTGGTTGCCGAGGATGCCGCGCCCGCCGGGTGCTTCGCCGGCGGCAGCCAGTGAAGCAACCATGAGCACGATGGCCGCAGTGCGAATAAAGAGGACCATAAGTTCTGTCTCGCTTTCCGCATCAGGGGCTCCGTGCCCAGGCGAACCGCAGGATGCGCCCCTTGGAGGAGGAGCCTGATGACGCCGGCTGGGCGCCACCGTCGCCCCGCCCGGCGTACCGACATTATCTTGAAGGCTGCCAACGCGCAAGCCTGTCCCTGGCGTCTTCACCTCGGGTTTTGCTAAGCTGGAGCGCCGGCCTCCCGGCCCGCATCGCAGCGAACGGCCTCCAGTGGGACGGCCTGGAGGTCGCCGCTCCAAGAAAGGCGGTATACCAGCAAAAGGAACCATGGACAACTTAACCAGACGAGACCTGCTCCGGATTCCGGCCGTAGTGCCCTTTCTATCGCTGGCGCAGTCCGAAGCCGGCGCACTAGAGAGTCCCTTCGGCGTGTGGTGTGGCGGCGGTCCGCATGCCGCAGCCCTCAAGAAACAGGCCCCGTGGGTCAAAGGCGTTTTCGCGGCTCTCAAGTGGTCCGACCTGGAACCGGCCAATAACCGCTTCGACTGGAAAATGTTCGAGTCCGCCCTGGCGGGTTATGCCGAGCCCGGGCTCTACATCCTGCTGATGGTGTGGGTCGGCCCACATTCGCCGGAGTGGATCTATTCGGCGGGCGTGCCGCTGGTGAAGACCACCCAGACTCTCAACCCCCGAGGTTTGCCGCATTTCACGACGTTTCCTTTCTACCTCGACGAGAATTACAAGCGTTATTACCACCGCATGATTGGCGAGGTGGCGAAACACGTGGATCAACTGCCGCCTGCCGTGCGCTCCAGAATCATCTGCGTGCAGACGGCAGAGGGCTCCACCGGCGATGAAGGCGGCTACAAGGGGCAACCGATCGACAAGCGGTATGAGCTGCCGGAAGACCGCTGGAACGCTTTCAAGTTCCAGACCTGGCAGCTATTCGACGAACTGTACCGGGACAAAAAGCCGGCGATTCACGTCCTGGCCAATTCGGGAAATCAGGGACAGTATGACGAGTGGCTGAAGCGGAACATGCCACACTGGTGGCGCAAAGCCGGCAACCCGGGCCACGGCTATCAGTTGAATAACGAGAAGGACATGATGGCCTTCTTCGATCCGCTCATCAATCATCCCGAGTCGGGGACACCGATCCGCGCCCGCTCGGAGATGGACGAGATGTTCAAAGGCTGGTTTCAGGAGGCTCCTGTCTGGAACGCCTACTGGCTTAACCTTTGGGGCCTGCATTTTGGACTGGACATCTTCGTGCATGGGCCGGACGCCCTTACGAATCCGGACTACCGCGAGGGATTTGAATTCTACAGCCGCTACGGCGGAGAAAAGGATGCGGCCACCAGCCCGGGAGCCTGGTGTGCCTTGCGCGACGGCCTCGATGCCGCCGACTTCGAGCGCTTTCCCGAGGCCACCTTCGGCCCGGGCAAGTTGAGGGGAACTGAGAAGGATAAAGCCGATGGTTTGAAGCGCACCCTGAGCATCGCGAAGGCCTTTGAACGCTACGGCGCGGTGCAGGGGGATCCGGACAAGGGCATGGCCGTCGTCATGCAGAATCGCAGCGCGAAACGTATGAACGACGTGGGCTGGAACATCGAAGCGGGCAATTACCAGCGCTATCTGAAACAACACGATCCCCATGGAACCAGCCAGGGGCACTGGCGAGTTGGCCCCAGAGACCAACCGTACGGCCGGTTCGGGCGCGGGCTTGACGTCACCAGCGGCAAGAACACCATGTACTTCGACATCGCGGATCGTTTCTTCTCCGGCAAGCCTCTGGATGCCCGGGATCCGGTCACCGTCCGCGTTGTCTACTTCGATGCCGGGCATGGTTCGTGGGCCGTCAAATACGACGCTGTCGGCAACCGGGAGAAGACAGCGGTAGCCGTCCAGAATAAGGATACGGGGCGTTGGAAAGAGGTGCGCGTGACATTATCCGACGGGTTTTTCGGCAATCGCTGCCCGCGCGGCACGGACCTCATGATCGTGAATACGTCGAAACAGAATACGATCTTCCACATGATCGAGGTTTTGAGGCTGGCCAAAGGTGGAGCCTGAAAAACGTGGTCTGCCCATCGGCCGGCAGCGCTTGCGCCAGGAGAAGGAAGCGGCGGGGCATTCGGTTGTGGGGCCGTACCTCTGGGCCGGCGCCGCCGATCGCGTCGCGAATTTCCTGCGTGAATTTCAGTCCGCGGCTGGGCATCGATTCCCGGTCCCACCAGACCTTCCAGCCGTCGGCGGTCAGATCCCTGTAAAGGCGTTTGACGAAGAGCTCGTCATCGGCGCGGGCATACGAGAGAAAACGGTCGGTTTCCCCCGCCATCGCGAACTGAGTTTACAACGAAAGCGCGGGAACCAACCCGCCGAAAGAGTCTACCTACCGAGTTGCTGGAGCCGGCGGCTTATTGGGGTACGTTATTGGTGATCAGGTGCTCGGCGGAGATGGATAGACCGTTTGCACTTGCTTGATTGGCTCGGTGTTCGCCGATGCGGCGTTAGATGGCGAACGAAACCAAGACATATCCGCATCGTACCTGCGGTGCATTAATGGCGATAAGGGCTACTCAGACTCCCGGCAGGTTCGCGACAGGAATGGGTGAAAATATACTTGCGTCGCAGGCCAGCGTTTGCTTTACACTGCGCTCAAATGTCGCCCGCCTCAAGCACCGACAGATCGCTGGGGCACGTTTTTTTGAGCCACGCCGGCGCGGACACCCAGGCGGCTCGCGAGTTTGCGGAGGTACTGCGGCAGAACGGCCTTGCAGTCTGGCTCGACAGAGACTCGCTGCTCCCCGGCGAGCGCTGGATGGAACAGTGTGAAGAGGCAATCCGCGGAGCCTCGGCGATGATCGTGTACGTTGGACGCCGGGGTGTCCAAAATTGGGTGGACCGCGAGGTTCGCCTCGGCCTGGAACGCAATACCCAAGATCCCCGGGGATTTCACCTGATCCCGGTTCTTGGGGAGGGTTCTGATCCGGCCCGCCTTCCCCCCTTTCTCTGGCAGCAGCAGTGCGCCGACCTGCGGGATACGGAGCGCGCCCCCGAGGAAATCCGCCGGATTCTCGAGGTCCTCAAGCAAACTTCGCGGGCTGCCATCGCCGCCGATTATTGGAAGGAGCATTCGCCGTTCCGCAGCCTCCGCACATTCGAGCCCGAGGATTCCTGGCTGTTCTTCGGGCGGGACTCCGACACGGACCAGTTACTTGTCCAACTCGGCCGCCACGCCCTGCTGGCGGTCACCGGGAACTCAGGCAGCGGGAAGTCTTCTTTGGTCCGGGCGGGACTGGTTCCCGCCCTCCATCACGGTCGATTCCAGTGCGACGGCTCGTATGTTTCCTCCTGGCGTGTTGCGGTTTTCCGCCCCTCGGCAAAGCCTTTCCAGGCGCTGGCCGAAGCGTTGCCGGACCTGGCGCCCGAGTTGAGTCCGGATGAGGTCGAGAAATCCATTGCGCGCTGGAAGGAGAATTTGCCGGAGAACCCCGAAGGGCTCCGCAACGCCATCGTGGCGCTCAAGGCGAAGTCTCCTCCCGGCACGTGGCCCTCCGGCACCCGCGTCCTCTTGGTCGCCGACCAGTTTGAGGAACTTTTCACGCTGGCCGATGACAGAGAGACCCACAAGCGCTACATCGACGCACTTCTCGCAGCCGCTCAGTTGGAACCTTCTCTTGCGGTCCATGTCGTGCTGACGCTCGGCGCCGACTTCTTTTCGCACTGCCTCGAACACCCTGTACTCAGTCAACAACTCGCGGCCAACCTGGTCACTGTCCAGCGGATGAGTCCCGATGAACTGCGGAGAGCGATCGAAAGTCGGCTGGCGCTGGCCGGCGCACGCGCCGAGGCGGGCCTGCTGGATTCCATCCTCACCGACGCGGGGGAAGAACCGGGCAACCTCGCCCTCCTGGAACACGCACTGGGCCGGCTCTGGGAAGAGCATGGGGGCCCGGGATGTACACTGACGAGCGACGCTTACACAGCCATTGGCCGCCTGCGGGGGGCGCTCGGCAGGCACGCCGATCGAGTTTATGAAGGCTTCAGCAAGCAAGGCCATGGGCCCCTGACCCAAAGAATCTTTCTGGAGCTCGTTCAGCTTGGCGAAGGCGCCCAGGACACACGCCGCCGTGTTCCCAAACAGACCCTCCTCCAGCTCGACCGGCCCGAAAAAGTTGAGGCGATTCTCGCGAGCCTTGCGTCCACCCGCCTGATCTCCACGGAGGGGAGGGGCGTTGCGTCACCCGAAGAGAGCTTCGTCGAGGTGTCCCACGAAGCGCTCATTCGCGAGTGGCCGCAGCTCCGCAGTTGGCTCAAGGAGCAGCGTGAAGACCTGAGCCTGGAACGCCGGCTGGTCGAAAGAGCCGACGAGTGGCGCAGCCTTGGAAAGGACCCAGGCGCCCTTCTGCAAGGCGCACTGCTTGCGCAGGCGGAGGAGTGGTTCGGCAAGCACCCGGACGCGCGGACTCTTGTGAGTGAGTTTGTCCAAGCCAGCCGGAGAGCGCGGGATGAGGCGGCCCAGGAGCAGCGTGAGCGCCAGGAGCGCGAACTGGCCAGCGAGCAGGAGCTGCGCCGGGAAGCGGAGCGCCGGGAGCAGGCGGAGAAGGCCGCTGCCGCACAGGCGCAACGCTCTGCGCGGCGTACGCGCCTCTTCTCCGCTGCCTTGGTCGCGGTACTCGCCATTGCCATTGTCATGGCGCTGCTCGCCAGGCGCCAGCAACTGCGTGCCGAATCCATGGCACTGGCTGTGCAGGCAGAGTCGCTCGTGTCTCAAGGAAAGAGAGAAGAGGCGCTCGACCTGGCCATCCGTGCTTTTGGGCGCGCCAAAACAGCGGAGGCGCACACCGCGATCAGCCACGCATTCCCGCAACCAGTGGCAAGGCTGGAAGGCCATTCCGGGCATGTGTTGCACGCGGTGTTCTCGCCGGACGGTCGGTGGATCGTGACGGCCAGCAGTGACAAGACGGCGCGGGTATGGAACGCGGCCACCGGGGAGCTACTGGCGAAGCTGGAAGGCCATTCCGGCGAAGTCAAGCACGCGGAGTTCTCGCCGGACGGCCAGCGGATCGTGACGGTCAGTACAGACGAGACAGCGCGGGTGTGGAACGCGGCCACCGGGAAGCTGGTGGCGAAACTGGAAGGTCACTCTCGCTTGGTGACCGACGCGGCGTTCTCGCCGGACGGCCAGTGGATCGTGACGGCCAGCACCGACGAGACGGCGCGCGTATGGAACGCGGCCACAGGGCAACCAGTGCTCAAGCTCGGGGGCCATTCCGGCGCGGTGGGGCACGCGGCCTTCTCGCCGGACGGGCAGCGGGTCGTGACGGTAAGTTGGGACGAGACGGCGCGGGTATGGAGCGCGACCTCCGGGGAGCTGGTTGCGAAGCTGGAAGGCCATTCCGGCCCGGTCGGGCCCGCGGTGTTCTCGCCGGACAGCCAGCGGATCGTGACGGGCAGCACCGACGAGACGGCGCGGGTATGGAACGCGGCCACCGGGGAGCTACTGGCGAAGCTGGAAGGCCATTCCGGCGAAGTCAAGCACGCGGAGTTCTCGCCGGACGGCCAGCGGATCGTGACGGTCAGTACAGACGAGACGGCGCGGGTGTGGAACGCGGCCAGCGGGCAACTGGTGGCCAAGCTGCAAGGCCATTCCGGCCAGGTCGGGCACGCGGTCTTTTCGCCGGACGGCCAGTGGATCGTGACGGCCAGCGCGGACGAGACGGCGCGGGTGTGGAACGCGGCCAGCGGGCGACTGGTGGCCAAGCTGCAAGGCTATTCCGGCCAGGTCTGGCACGCGGCCTTCTCGCCGGATGGCCAGAGGATCATTACGGCCCACGCGGACGCGACGGCGCTAGTGTGGAGCGCGGCCGGCGGGCAGTTGGTGGCGAAACTGGAAGGCCATTCCGGCCCGGTCGTGCGCGCGGCGTTCTCGCCGGACAGCCAGCGGATCGTGACGGTTGGCATGATGGACTCGACGGCGCACGTATGGAACGCAGCCACTGGGAAGCTGGTGGCGAAACTGGAAGGTCACTCTCGCTCGGTGACCGAGGCGGCCTTTTCGCCGGACGGCCAGCGGATCGTGACGGGCAGCGCGGACAAGACGGCACGGGTATGGAATGCGGCCAGCGGGCAACTGGTGGCGAAGATCGAGGGCCATTCCGGCGCGGTGGGGCACGCGGCCTTCTCGCCGGACGGCCGGCGCATCTTGACGGCCAGCAGCGACAAGACGGCGCGCGTATGGAACGCGGCGGCGGGGCAGTTGGTGGCGAAGCTGGAAGGCCATTCCGGCGCGGTTCGGCACGCGGCCTTCTCGCCGGACGGCCAGCGGATCGTGACGGCCAGCACCCACAAGACGGCGCGCGTATGGAACGCGGCCACCGGGCAGTTGGTGGCGAAGCTGCAAGGCCATTCCGGCGAGGTCATGCGCGCGGCCTTCTCGCCGGACGGCCAGCGGATCGTGACGGCCAGCGAGGACAGGACGGCGCGGGTATGGAACGCGGCCACCGGGCAACCGGTGGCGAAGCTGCAAGGCCATTCCGACACGGTCTTGGATGCGGCCTTCTCGCCGGACGGCCAGCGGATCGTGACGGCCAGCGTGGACAAGACGGCGCGGGTATGGAACGCGGCCACCGGGCAGCAGGTGGCGAAGCTGGAAGGCCATTCCGACGCGGTCAAGCAGGCGGAGTTCTCGCCGGACGGCCAGCGGATCGTAACGGTCAGTTCGGACGAGACAGCGCGGGTGTGGAACGCGGCCACCGGGCAGCTCGTGGCGAATCTGGAAGGTCATTCAGGCTGGGTCATGCACGCTGCCTTCTCGCCGGACGGCCAGCGGATCGCGACGGCGAGCATGGATGGGACGGTGCGGGTGTACCGCATCCTCACGCTCGCGGATATCGCCGACCTCCTGAAGAACTAGCAACCGCGCTGGAGAAGCCAGAATCCGGTCCAGTGTCGAGTATCATGGGCAGCATGAACCGCGCTGTCGTTGCCTGTCTGCTGTTCAGCTTTCTGGCCACAAGACCGGTTGGCGCGCAGCTCCGCGAATCCGCCGGAGCGTGGAAGGCGGGCGGCTGGAAGCAGTACGTGACCTTCGAGGTGCAGGAGACCGCGGGCATCGACCGTCAACAGGAACCGGTCGAAGTTGGTGTACGCCTGCCGGACCGCAATATCCGCCTGGTGCGTTGGGGCGATGCGCCCGAGGAAATCGTGTCACAGGTGACGGAAGCGCGGTTCGACGGAGCGGCCTACAAGATGCGTGTTGTCTTCCCGGCCACGGTCCCCGCCCGCGCCACTGTTCTCTATCGCGTCTACTACGGTCAGCCGGACGCGCCGGCCGCATCGTACTCCACTTCCTTGAAAGTCTCGCGGGAAACACGGGTCGGGTGGGCCGTGGAAAACGAGCACTACAAGGCCGACGCCGGACTCCGATCAATCAAGGGCCAGGACGAGGACAGCGGGCAGATCCAGGCACTCACGCTGAATTGCTGCGGAGTCACGCTCTTACGTTCGGGCGGGGGACGCATGCATTGGGGACCCAATTTCCGCCGCACCGGCGCCCCGAGCTACAGGACCATCGGGAACTGGGAACCCGTGCAATCCGTCGAGCGGGTGCAGGGGCCGGTGGTTTGCGAAAGCCGCCGGTCCGGTTTTCATGCCGAGTATCCCGAGATCAAGCTCGACGCGGTCTACCGTTTCTTCGCCTTCGTGCCGTACTTCCGTTTCCGCTCCGAGATGCTCATGAGCGAGGCGCTCGATCTGTTCCTGCTGCGCAACGACGAGATGACCATGGACGCGTTTTTCACGCACGTCGCTTGGCCCGGCAAGACCGCCGCGTCACCCGTGCAGTCGGCGACGCTGGAGGAACGCGAAAAAACGCTGGAAAAACAGCCCATCCCCGCCGACGCTCCCTGGATCTGCTTCTACAATGGCGACAAGGGCTACGGATACGGTTCAGTGCGCCTTCATTTCGACAACCGCAACACCGGCGGTAAACCGTCGCCTCTGTACCACCCCTACACCAAGATCAGCGACGGCGCGGGCGGCGGGCGCTACTGGAACCGGCGCCTGATCGACGAACACGACACCCGGGTGCCCGCCGGCAGCCGCTATGTCGAGGACAATGCCTACGTCGTCTT
>Ga0315280_10009468_pt1 | contig 12493 bp, 12 predicted proteins | sample YL17G06_40_MG_FD_203697 | JGI IMG/M metagenome (GOLD analysis project Ga0315280, IMG submission 203697) | Sediment microbial communities from Yellowstone Lake, YNP, Wyoming, USA - YL17G06_40 | ecosystem: Environmental > Aquatic > Freshwater > Lake > Sediment | place: USA: Wyoming | collected... | reverse complement strand
TGGGGATTTAAGGAAAAATTCAAGCTTGAGGAAAGGGACAATGGAAATAATAATTTTATTGAGTGGTGTCGAATTTTAGTCAAGAACGCCGATATAGACTGGGATACGCTTTTTCTAGTCTTACGGACTCTCTAGACGAAGTTAAATTCGCTCAAATTTCGCTCTTTTTAAGCGTAGAACGGTAGAAAATCGGCTTCAAAGTGTGGGCAGATTTTGATTTCGCTGAAGCGTTTAAACTGTCATTTCTTACAGTTGTTATATTAGAGAGAACCTGTGCTTTTGAGCGACAGATTTAGTTTCACTGCTCTTCACCAATTTCAGTTGAAAATTGTTCCCCTTTTCCATTATCGTTTGTGAGCATGTTCAAAAACGAATTTACTATAGTCTTAACTGTATTTGAGTCAGCGGAAACAAGCCCTGCTTCCCAAGAGACGCCAGCCGAAGAATTTGGATAGAAATTCATTGAACCTACCACAGCTATTGCTTGGTCAACAATTATTATCTTAGCGTGTACTTTCTTGCTGTAAAGCAGGGGAATTCCCTCCCTTTTGAGTGTTAAATGGTATTCTTGCTTTTTCTTTAGATACTCAGGATGACTATCCTTTGGAACACGAGTAATAATATGCACATCTACTCCGTTTCTCTTAGCTTCTCGCAATGTGTTGCTCAAGTCACATTCTTGAATGAAAGGGTTTGCAACCATAACCTCATTTTCTGCATGGCAAATTAACTCTTTTGAAAAGTCATCCAGATGTCTTCCTTCGAGGAAGAAATGTTCATGTTCTAATGGAAAAGCCAGGTCTTTAACGTCTTTCCATTGCTTTATCCACTTAAGAAGCCGCGTTTTTGGACTGCAAAACTCCGGATAAATCTCATTTAAGTTTTCGGATATTTGGTATCTGAACTGCTTTTTTGTATTGCCGCGAATTTTGCGAACTTCATTAGACGAGTAAAGGTCAAAAAGCGCTTTGTTTAATGATTTTTCATCGAGCCCTGTCATTTCTTGAATTTCCATCCAAGTCAAAGAACGTTCACTCTGGAGTATAGCTTTAATTACTGAACACTGCCACGAACCCAACTTCCATCGTGGTTTTGCAGTTGTTTCACTGTAAAAGGATGAGTCTTCAGTTTGCTCACGCACTTTCCGAACCAAGCAAACCGCCTTGATTAATACCCAACAGAAAATTAATAAGATTAGTGCAGTACTAATTCATAGTTGGACTATAGCCAACTATTTTTAAAAGAACATAAATGCAACAAGCATAACATTTATAATTTTTTGGTTATACCACAAGTTCTTGTTGAGGGTGAGAGAGTGTCAACAAAAGTCGAGAAGGAACCTGATGAAAAACTTGGTGGTTTTCTCTTCGTTTTTGATTCATTGGATTTGAAAAACGAATACATAAGAAGGACAGCAGTTAAACCTCTATATGATTATTTCCAGACTCTTGTTTACGAGGTGGCATGGCGTTTCTGCGGTCAAGATAAGAACTGTTTGAGAAACCAGGGTCTTGTTGCAAGATGGAGTATGCTCAATAACATCCCGTCACTGATTGAGGAACCTGAGAAATGGAGCGAGCTAATAAAACAGATTCATAAGATGCGTGAGCGAGTAGAGCATAATGACAACTACTTTCCAGATAAAATTGCATTGGAAGATTTGAGAAAACGCATTCCGGAGTTTACAGAATGGTTCTTGACGGTAGGTCGCAAATATTATGAAAAAACAAAAGCAATTTCCTTCGTTGAAAGATATTTGAATTTGTCTGATTGGTACATTAGGCAAGCAGATTGGATTATTCACCAATATGGAGACAAACCGCCATACATTATGGAGACAAATATTGAAGAGCAGGAATATAACACGATAAAACCACTAAGAGAAAATCTGTGCACGAGGTTGTCCGAAATACACACATTGGAAGATATTAAAAAAGAAGACCTTGATAATTTGGTTGACCTGATAAAAGAAACTGAACGCATAGATGCAAGAGAAACTGCTTTTGTTTACTTCAAAGTTTGTCCAAAATGCGGAAGCAAAATTGTTGAGACTCAAAGAAGCATTTACGATTATGAAGAGCCAATTGCAGTTGTCTACCGTGTAGGCTGTGAAAAATGTGATTTTGAACTAAACAGCGAGACATTTGATGTCTAATATAGGCTCGGGGCTCTATCAATGTAACAAATATTCGAATACTAAGACGTGCATGATACGACAAAAAAAGAATTTGGGGATACCGCAATTGAACTACTTAGAAAAAAGGTTCTTGACGTTTACGAAAAAAATGGCTACATATGCAAAAGATGCAAAACTGAATGCCCAAAGCGCTATAGCTCTCTAGAAATTCACGGACCACTTTCTTTCTTCAACATTGGCAACAGCTTTGCCGAAGACAAATATAAGATTCTATTTGTTGGAAAGAATACTTGGTACAATCAAAAGGATGTTAACAATACAAAAATTTTTGGTACATCAAGTTTCAAAGATTGCAGAGAGCAAGGTAGACAAATGTTTAGAGACGGTACATCAAGGTTCTGGACCATTATAAAACAGATAACTCAGCAACTATATCCTGAAGACATTACTGACCATGGCAAGCTATGGAATCACATTGCTTTAACGAATCTTACTAGGTGCAATACATCTCAAGATTCCTATGATACTACGCCTTACTATTTTACAGAGCAGTGTATCAAGTTTTTCGAAGAGGAGGTCAAGAATATTAAGCCAAAACATTTAGTTCTTTTCACCAGTATGAGCTACGACCCATACATTGAAAAACTTCATTTCGGATATTCAAATTCTCCAAAGAATATAACGGAACAAGCTAATAGGAATGGAAATATGTGTTGGTGGGAAAGAAAGTTCTCCGATACTAATCGCGATAGCATGTTTTTCCTCCGAACGCGTCATCCCGTAAGAGCACCTTCACAGATTGTAAGTGAAATTGTAAATTGGATAAGAAATACCTCTTAACGGCTATCTCGACAAAGAAAAAAGGGGAGTTGCGGGTAACATCTCCACTGCGGTAGGGGTTAAGTCCCACCTCCAGCATCATATTCAGGATGCTTATTTCGCTCATTTTTTGCTCGTTTTGAGCGTAGAACGGTAGAAAATCGGCTTCAAGATGTGAGCGGTTTTTGATTTCGCTTGCGCGTTTAAAACTATCAACGTCAGAAACGAGAATAAAACAGAAGATTAATGGGAATTGACAACAGATAGTATTTAAATGGTTTGAAAATTAAATAAGTAAATGTGTCAGGGGTCTTGAGCGTGGAACATTTCGTGGCGCCAGAAGAAACGGACCAAATCTATGATGTGCTGGCTACTCAAGGTGCCACGCTCACGAAAGTTTATGAGAAAATCTATAATTATCACCCTATGTCTTGGTTACTGATTTGCTCAGACGAATTTGTTTCCGATAAGAGAATAGAAGTCCTAAAGAAGTGGATAGAAAAGCAATCCATAGAATTCTTGGAAAAGAGGCAAATAAATACTAATTTGTTTAGTAGTTTGGCTATTTGCATATATATTCTGAAAAAACACAACAAAACTGTTTCTAAGAAAATAATTGATGCCATGTCCTTGGTTCTGAGCCAACTGGAGAGCAACAAAAGACTCAGAACACCAGAAATGGTTGGAGACATACTTTTCTTCCTCTCCCATGGTGACGAGTTCAAAAAGCAGACAGATGCTCTAAGAAAGTACCTAAAAAATGAAATGAATGAAGCTGCAAAAACGAAGAATTGCATTGTTGTAATTGATTGTTGCTTTGGTTTATTGCCATTGGAAGAGAGTTTTGATTTTCACATTTTTGAGGAATGTGTGAAAAATAGGCAGCCTCTGGATATCGACCGTGCAGCTAAAGCTTTGATAATCCTTGCGCCACATAAGAGCAACGTAAAGGAAGAATATTTCTCGTGTCTTAGACACAAACTAGAAGAAGAATATGTCTCAAAGTTAAGCGGTATTCTTCAAGCACTGGTAAACGGTATATCGCTTGTAGAATCAGACCTTCCAAGCGAAGAAACACAAAAAGCGTTTCAAGAATTAAAAGAAAACGAATGGACCAACTCCATAGAAATTGAGGATAAGGAAATAAGACTGAAAAGACTTAGTCCCAGCTTTCTGAGCGTTCTAAACTCCAAGACTATTGGACTATGTCTTCTTTCCATGGAAACCGCTAACAAAAAAAAGAAGGTTTCATTATATCCGGATGATTTTGAGAAATTTCGAAACGCTTGGAAAGAAAGAAAATTCGGCTTCGGTGTTAACAAACGACAACTTCAGTATCTTCATTATTTTTCGCTGACAATGATTCTGGGCATATTGCTTGTTGGACTTTGGTTAAGTAATTTTTTCGAAGCAATTTGGAGAGACATCGCTTACATATTACTGACGGGTTTTGAGATACGTTATCTTGTTTCTGTATCAATTTATACGTTGGTCATCATCATTATTATAGGGATTGTCATAACTTACCATCGAGCTTTTAGGAAAATGGTTCAAAGTGGTGAAATAGTGGGTTTCGGTGGGGTTCTTTTGCTAGTGCCTGTAGTTGGATGGGTCATTAGGAAGATAAGAGGGGAAGAAAGTTGAAAACGAATCTTCTTAAAATAACCAAACTTCCTTCTGCCCTTTACACTCTTGAATTGAACCTTACTTATCCTGAAGTTATTCAATTGTTTAAGTCCAAACCTATCTACTTTCATTTACACAGAAACAAGTTGTATTTTGTGGGGAACCCTGAACTAGTTAAAGTAGCGTTAGGAAACGAAGATGTTGAAATCGACAAAATAGAAACAGATTCAGCCTTCGTAATGAATAATTGGGGCGTCATACTTGTGCTATTATACAAAATTCTCAGATTTTTTCTGTATAAACATGGTTTTGGTTTTCATGCGAGGTTCAAGAATAGAGTGTTTATGGTCAGGGACAAAAGATACGGACCAGAGACCCTAATCTATGATTACTCAGACGGTGCCAGTTCTGCCTTTGTTCATGAAGGGTTCAACTTCTTTTTTAGGCTTTATGGTCAGGAAGTTTTCTTAGGGCTTGACCCTTGTGTCGTCATTACAAGAGATGGAAAAAACCACATGAGAGTGAAAGATTTGTCTCCTAGCAAGTATAAAGAGTATAAGAAATGGTTTATTGATAAAAGATACAATTCAACAACGAGAAGGATGTTTAATACATTTGTGAGTTACTTATGTGATGGGAGCACAAAGGTGATTATACCTGTCTTCAGTGGTCAAGTCGAGATAGATGGGGGTGCAATCGAAATTGAATAGTATACTGAAAAGGTGGAAAGTGGTATCTCTAGCGGAACCGAATTTGCAGTTCAAAAGAGAACTAGACGCTGTTCACCCAGAACCTAGATATGGATTAAGAAACTATGGTCCATTGGATTTTAATACTGGTAGAAGACCATCCGATTTTGAAATCAGAATTGGTTTGATATGCAAAGATTCAGACAAAACTCGGATTCTCAATTTCTTGGACGGACTAAGAAAAAAATGGAGCCCAGATATGAAAGGTTCAAGGGTTGGATACCCTGGCTTCGAAGAAGTTTATAAAACAACGTTTGCGTTGCCATCGAGCGAAAACATATTGACGTTCACGAGCGAAGATATCGCTTCAGCACTTGATAGCAAGGAGCCTTTCAATTCTATTCGCCATATTTATGAACAGAAAATTGAGGATTTCAAGAATGTCTCCCGCGAAGAGAGTGTTTTAGCGTTGCACATTCCATCTGATTTTGCTGGCTACTTCAAATATGGAGGACTGGATTTACGCAATGAGATAAAGGCTGTTTGTGTTCGAAAAAGGCAAAAGACACAGATTTTGACCGAGAAAACCCTGCAATCTGCCTTTCCATGCGATAATTATTGGAATTTATCTGTTGGTGTTTATGTTAAAGGCGGTGGTATGCCTTGGAAGATTTCTGGAGAAGAAAACTATCATTGCTATGTGGGCGTTTCATTCGGTGTCAAGAAAACTGAACATGAGCAATTGATTCTTATTGGCTTAGCAGAAATCTTTGATGAATTTGGAGAGCACATAACAATTGAGGCTGTTGATTGCTCTGCAGAAAAAAATGAGTTTCTTTGGTTAGCAGATGGTTATCACGTATCTGAAAACAAAAGTAAGGAATTGATGGACATAGCTATGAAAAGATACAAAGAATATAGAAACAGGTTTCCCGAAATAACCACCGTACACAAGACGAGTTCATTCAAAGAAAAAGATGAGAAAGAAGGTTTTCTCAAAGGAATCCGAGGTTCATGCAATCTCGTTCATATCAAGTATGGGACGCATCTAAAGCTTATCGCAGATGAGAGTTACCCACCGAGGAGAGGGAGTTACTGGGAAATAGATGACCTAACTGCCCTCCTATACACCACAGGAGTCGTTCTAATAAACAGACCCAATGAATACATATTCGATGAAACCTATCCTGGTATTGGCACAGCGAGACCCATTGAGCTCAGTATGGATTACAAGGTTTCATCCTCGGAAATGATTGCACAGGACACTTTGAAACTGACGAAAATGAATCTAAACACAGCTAAGTTCATGAATAGACGACCAATAACCACGGTGCTGTCTGGAAAGGTCGTAAATATCTTGAAGACCGGCATTGAACCTAAAGGAATATTAACAGATTTTAGATATTATTTATAATCCCCTAAAGAGGATGTGGATATTGTCAGAAGAGAAATTACCTATTTCAGAGAAGCTGAAGGTGCTTGATAGTGTTACCTTGTATAAGACAAGCAAATGGTGGTCTGTGATAGCCTTAATTGATTCATTTGGAAGGAAGCAAATAGCAATGTACGTTTGGTTGAATAAAGAAGGAAAATGGAAGCGTAATCAAAAATTCGTAATTCATAACAAAGCCGAGTGGACTCAAGCTAAAGAAGCCATTGAGAAATTTCTTCCAAAGATGACCTAAACCAGTTGTCGATGTTTGAGTCGTTGCGTCGGAATGAATTTCCAAAAAGTCCTACGTTTTGAGTATGCTTAGTTATCTTTGTCTCATATTGTCTGATAAATTAACAGAGTTCAAGCTTAACTAGGCGATTCTGTTGACTCTCAGGGAGTCAAATGGATAAACTCTCCGTGCTAACCAGAATGGAGTTTCAGGAAAATCTTAATAATCAATTCATCTAGAAGATTGTTCAGGTCGTTGAAGCGTATGTCTCGAATTGAAGCTTCTGAAAGTCCAGAGCATAAACGACTTGTCAAGTCTCTCATAGATTACATGAACAGTTTAGGCTTCGCAACAACATGTGCATCCTATACTGGCTTCAATCAATGTAGCGAAATAGAAGGGCACATTCCAGATGTTAGAGGGAAAAACAATGATGAATTAAATGCAATCGGAGAGGCAAAAACTTGTGATGATTTAGATAATGACAGGACTGAAGAGCAATTCAAAGTCTTCTCAAATCGTGAAATGTCTGGTGGAAAGTCAAAGGGTGCTGATGTTCCTTTCTATATTGCAATAACAAAAGGTTGTGAGAAGGAACTAGAGGAAGTTTTGCACAATCTGGGTCTGGACAGAAAAGACAACATACATCGGGTTTCATTCTGAAACTGCCAAAAAAAGAAGAAGATTATTTAGAGAAAAAGAGACTAAATAGCTGGTGCGTGGCGCGGGATTCTGAACCCGCATCTTTAGGTTGGTTAACCCTATTAATAGACCGACCTTTAGGACCCACGCGCTATTGTTTCTCTTCTCTGGGAATCAATGTTTTAAGCCGAGAAACCTCTGAATTTGATAGCTTGTCTATTGCCAACTCGATATTCTGTTCTTTTATGGCTTGACTTATCATTCTCATGTATTCATTCATAGTCAATACATAATGCTCTCTTCTAAGCATATTCCATGCATCGCGCTCAATGTTTTCAAGACTCTCAATCTGTTTGCAGATGGAGCAATAACAAGGTAAACGATTTCCGTTGTTGTGAACTATAGTCTCAAGGTCTTCAAAGGGCACATAATACATCAAGTCAGGGTCGAACCACGAACCTCGAGTATTGGTGCCATATTCACTATCTCTATCATAGCCATGCATGCTTGTTGAGACTATATTGAAGCCGTAGCATGCTGACGCAAAACTCACAAACCAATTCTCCAACGCCATGTATAGCTTGCTTGGGTTTTTCTTTCGAATCTCGCACATCGTATCCATTAACCTTCTGTAAGCTTCTCTCTGCCTGACAAGTCCCGCACTCCATAAGTCCAAGTTTTTAATCTTAATTATGGTAAGCTGTGTTGGGTCTGCTTTCATGTACTCAATGATTTTGTTAACAAGCGCATCATTTCTCAAAACACTTTTCTGTAGTAGAAGATAAGTTGCATATGGTTTAGTTCTTGGAGCTATAGCCTTAGCCAGCCTATTGATTCGTAGTGCTATATCCAACATCCCTTCTGAATCTACTATTGGCACAGGCGGTATTGATATGCCACTTCCACACATAGTCTCAAGGTCTAGATAGTCTCCAACAAATCTTCCTCTTTCCAATGCGTTGCGGTCCAGGTCATACCAGAATTTCTTATGGGCTGCTTTCTTCCAAGCTTCATATTCAATCACATTGTTTTTCAGGTGCTCTTTCTTTGCATAACGTTCTTCGAGATATTTGATGAGAACGTCTAATTGTCTTTGTTTTCTTATTTTTCTCAGAGTACGCAAAAATCTTCCAGCGTGAAATTCGTAAAGCAGGTATTCTGTCGCTGGGTCAATGATACCGATGTTCGTGCGATTAAACCTTATAAATAACTCTTCCAAGGACTGCCCGCTTGAAATATCCATTTGGTCTTGTCTCTGTAATCGTGGAATTAACGTATTTAACGTGTCAAAAATGCGTATCACGTAAGCCCCAAGATGTTTCGCTTCATCCAGAAGACTCAGTTTTATCAACGAGTCAAACTCATATTGGTTTTGAACTAGAGTGCAGAAGTTTGGCGTTAAGACAACCTTCTCACCCAAAGTGATTTGGGTTGTTCTAGCAAATCTATCTTCATATAATGTATCAACGATAAAGCTTTGACTCACGTTCTGTCACTTCCATCCCGAATTTTTGCAATTCTTTTAGGAAATCTAGGAAACCCTTGTCTTCAATCATGATGCCACCTCGAACTTTTGTTGCTCGAAACTCGTCAAGCTGTCTTTCTTGAATATAGATGAATTTGCCTTGGTCATTGTCTAGTCTGTAGAACCTGTAGAATCTATCATTCGGTGATTTATGCTCGGTACTTCTTGCATGAACCACTTTCCCATTCTTATAGAATACAGATAACCTTCCCCTATTGAGAGCATATGCCTCTCTAATCGCAACAAGAGTTTTCATGTGGCTAGCCAGCGTGTTTCGGTTAATTCTTATTTGGTCAGCCAATTCAGCTATAGTCACGCCTTGATTATTGAGTTCGAGAATCTGTAAAAGAAGTTTCTGTATACACTCGTCTCTATCTTTTGGTCTAAGATTCTGCAATTCATCTTGAGTTATGATTTCCTTTGGTAGTTCTAATCTCATTATGGCATCCCATGCAAATTATGCTTGGCATAGTTGTTGTGCATAAGTTATATTTAAAACTTAAGCATAGCGAGCATTCGCCTTCCTTTCGCTTGCAATGAACCTTTAGTTGACAGTGGTTCTTGCGTTTCAGATTGGATTATTAGCTCGAATAAGACAAGACTAGTTTTAAATCTCTCTGTAAAGATACAATTTTATTATGAACCTTTCAGAAGAACTTTCAGATAACGATATCCAAATTCTTGATATTATTCAGAATCTTGAACCAGTTGATGATAGTTTCCTGGCAACTATTAAAACACACGAAGACATTATTCTGCCAACTGAGACCCTCAATGGAATTCTTGACAAATTGTCTAAACATCAATTCACAATAATCACAAAAGAACAATATCGGACAAACATTACAATAAGACCCGAGTCACGAAATACCGTTAGAGAAATCTTGGAAAGCTATTGGAAACGCAACAACATCAATGAAATGACCTTTAAGGCAAATGCAGAGAAGAATTTGCTTGGGATTCTAAAGCTTCTAGAGTTCAGATATGACGACAAACCACACATAGGCTTCTCTGACTATTACAGAGACGCTGATGCTATTGGCATCTGTGATGCGTTGGCACGAGCCAGACTTGTGTTTAAACATACTTGGTCTAGTAAAAAGCATTACTATGAGTCATACTATCTGCGTAAAATTCCATTCAACATGGAAGAAAGTTTTCAGCAATTAATTATCGAAAAAATCAATCTAAAAGGTCTTGACATAGACTTTGACTGGACAACACTTTTAATTGCTTTGCATTCAGAGAGACCACTTGCACCGGCAGACTTTAGGCTGAATTTTCCACATCTTACTTTAGATGAAATAAACGAGTTTCTCTTCAAATTAGAGCAGAGAGGGATTCTGTCTAGACAAGACGAGGAAGTAGCTATCCCTAAAGGAGTGCGCGATATTGTCAAGAATTACTTTTTCTTTAATCAATACAGCCAATTCAGAAGTCTCCTGCTTCAACGATTACGGAGAAGAATTAGCGAAAGGACATCAAACCTCTTCGTGCTCGGATTAATAAAGCGAATTCTGACATCTTCTCCTCTCATCAAGACATCCGAACCCTTTTGTAGCGTTAAGAGGGGTTCATTGGCAAATGTGAATGAGGAGGAGTTAAAAGAAGCAAGCAAATTGGGCATTCTTTACTTAACTCGCAATGAAATAATAATCGCTTATGAAGTAGTCACGGAACTCGAAACATTACTCAAGTCTGCCTTGATGATAGATTCTTTTAGAACTGTTCCACCAAACGATAATCTTAGAACCATGCAAGCATGGGCTGACATATTTGGGCAATGCAAAGAATATGTCAAAATCTGGGATGAGTACGTTAATGAAGAAACATTGGACATAATTGATAGATTCTGTCCACAAGACGTAGCTATAACGATACTTTCATCTACAGAGAAACCTCGCGATATCGATGTTGACGAGTCAGAAGAATGTGTGAAATCAACGAGGAACTCGGGACGGAAAATCAGATTGTTTTTTGTTGGAGACGTTCAAAGTAAAAAGGCTCCTTTCCACAAAAGGTACATAATAAGCAAGGATGTATGCTTCTTACTAACAAGCTCGCTTAAGGGTGTTGGAAAATCAAAAAGCGTCGACATAATAAGCGTACCCAAACCAGTTAAAATCGGTGAAATCGAGCCTGCATATGAATACTGGACGGACACTCCACTTAGGGAACTAGAGCAGAAAGGATATACAAGAATTGACTTCGAAAAATGGACTGCGAGTTTGAGAAAATAGAGAAGATGCTTAGTACACCATACGCTGTTTCAACTATAATGTGTACTGGTTTTGAATTGTTTCCACTCTTTGAGCAACGGCTTTAACTCCTCGTCAAATGCTTGAATGTGTTTGCGTCTAAAATCCCTATAATAATGCTCTGTTAGTTCTCTAACCCTCGTTTCGTCATTTAGACCTGACTTGTGAAGAATTTCATGAATAATAGCTCGAACAGAACTGTTAAGTATTAAGCCCCTTAACCCTACGTTCAGAAGTTGTGTAGACAACTTATCTGGGAACAATCTGTCAGGAAAAACATCGATTAGTGCCCTATTCTTCCATGAACGACCGCGCAATTGCTCATCAAGAATTCTTCCTTTCTTACTTATTCCAAGTATTCTACTTCGATAAGACGGCAACCTCATAATCCTTACTTCAATATCCTTTCTGATGTCGAGAGTCACAACAAGCTCCTTTAGGAAATCATTAAATGAATCAAGGTTCAAGGCTCTATAAACCAAATCAGTAATTTTTGCATAAAACTCAATCTGACTAGGACTGTATTCATCCTTGGCAAAATCTGGGACAGGGGCAAGTCTAATCGTAATTCTTCCAAATTCCATAGCCTTCTTATTGGAGTTAGTAAGGTTAAAAACCTTCATTAATTCTGATAGTGTCCAATATCTTCATAGCGTGAGCCATTCGTATCTTAGAATTCCACATTTCAAATATATCGAAATGATATCAATCTAACTTATTTCACCCAAAGGAGGAGTATAAAGCGTTTCTTTGAGGATTAGCTAGAAGGGGTGAGAAAACATTTCCATGTGCATACTGCTCTGATGTAGTGTAGTTACGTATTGTCTTCAACGTCGTCTAAGTAGATTCATTGGTTGTATTTTACTTTATTTTGTGTATAAAGAAGTTAGACTCCTAGTTTAGGTATGCAAGCCAAATATGCTCTTCTGAGTTCTTGCCTATCTATGTGGTAGTAAATGTCTATTGCTTCTCCTCTTTTATCGCCTCTTAGCTCCTTAACGTATTCTCTTGGCATTCCATTTCTTAGAAGCCATGTTGTAAACCAATGCCTAAAACAGTGCGGTCCAAAGTGATCTTCAAGCCTAGGCGACTTTGGATTATGAAATCCTAAACGCTTAGCATATTTGGCTACA
>Ga0315280_10009466_pt1 | contig 12497 bp, 10 predicted proteins | sample YL17G06_40_MG_FD_203697 | JGI IMG/M metagenome (GOLD analysis project Ga0315280, IMG submission 203697) | Sediment microbial communities from Yellowstone Lake, YNP, Wyoming, USA - YL17G06_40 | ecosystem: Environmental > Aquatic > Freshwater > Lake > Sediment | place: USA: Wyoming | collected... | reverse complement strand
TGCTTCCGCGAGGCTGCGGAGCTGCTGTTCCTGTTCGCGAGTTGGCGTAAGTAGGACCGTGTTGGTTCGCTGCACCCTACCTCATCTCCTGCTTTGCATTCGCTCATGTTTAAGCTCGCTTACTCCACGACTAAAGTCGGGAGCTTGCGCTCGCCCAGTTATGGTCACATTGGCTTTCGCGCATACTCGTTGTCCAAGAATGTGGCATCCTCCCACGACTGAAAGTCAGGAAATCCTTGCTCCTTTGAACTGTATTCGATTAAGTCGTGATCCGTCGTGATCCTCAAGTATGCCGACGACGCGTTTATCCAATCATCACAGTGCAAGACCTGTAAAATGCGTCCAATCAAACCATAATCGTGATCCTAATCGTGATCCTTTCGCCTCGGATCAGTTCCGCGTGTTTTTGCCTTTGCCTCTTTTGAATCGTTCCTCTTTCTTTGGCTACTTGCCGAGACGCTGCCGATCAGAAGAAAACAGGCGCAAAATACGCCGTTTTCAGGATCGTGTTTAAGTGAATGAATCGACAGCAGTAGGGCTCGTGACAGGTTGAGCCAAGACAACGGTCCTCAAGACATGTTGAGCTTGTTCGCAACTTGTTGCCGTTGGGATCACCGCTGCGCGGGTGACTTAAGTGTGGCTACGCGCCACCTATTTTGGAATGTAAAATTCCATACTCGCCTAGGATCACGATTCAGGATCACGACTCAACAGGATCACGACTCACTTGTTCCTTGTTCACCATTTGAACAAGACCTCCCGCTAGCATACACGCCTAACTAGCACCACAACATCCCTAACTATCACACACCCCCAACTCTGCCAAATACGAGCGCCTCCTCAACGATTACGTTCAATAACCCCCAAACTCGAGCTTGATTCCACACGAGCCTCCCTCTATCTACCCCCCAACCAAACCATGCGAACCGTCACCAACCCAACGCACTCCACGCATGCCCGCTACAAAGAACGGCTAACTCCCTACATGGGAGAAGAACAGTACTTCTCATGGATGGTGGGCCCGCCATTCACCTTTCCCTCAAGCCGTTGAGGAAGGAGAGCGGGAAGCGCTCCAAGGGCCACAAGCACATGTGTAGAGAAATTGGCGCGCCTCTTCCTGATCGGCGCATCAGCGCCCTGACGACCACGCGACGCGTGCATGAATCCCAAGCGGCAGTACAGCCGCTCTAGGATTCGTGACTGGTGAAAGCCCAGTCGAAATCAGAGAAAGGTCGAGCTGCCAATTCTCCTGCGCGCTCGCGGAGCTATTGAACTGAAGCCGACGCGACTGTACAGTCTCGCGTAGGCTCGACTCGCCTGCGAATTCTTGAGGCTTGTTTTCCGATGCCTCATTCGCCGTGCAGCATACGCTCTGCCCAGTCTGCTTGGAGAAGACAACCCCCGAAACCAAGCCTGATGGAGGTGAATTAAGCCATGACAAAGACAACCATCTGGAGTAAGGCGAAAGACGAGATACCGTCCGTCGAGGTGATCACTGAGGAGCAGACGGAACTGCTCAAGAGCTTTCTGAGAAGGGGCGTCGAGCATTACCAGTTCCGCGATGCTTGCCTGAAGTGATGCGGCCTGACCACGGGGTCTCCCATTCCCGTTTTCTTGGTATAGGACACACATACGCTGAGCACACTCATCTTTTCCCTAGAGTGGGACACTTCATAGGGCGAGAAACGCCTTTTTTCCCTAGCCTGGGACGGTGATTGTGATGTTGCTGAATGTTCCTTTAATGGCGATATCGAGACTCTTCAAACACAGCAAGATTAAGCAGACAATCCAAGTTGCCACCCGTGGCCCAGTCAACCCGCAGCAAGTAGCTACTGGAATACACCTTCCTTACAAGGTCGCGTGGTCGGCCCTACGTGACCTGAGTAATGTAGAGTATCTCATTCGAGAAGGCAGAAACTTCAGGGTCGACGGAGAGAAAATCCGAGACGACCAACTCCTTCTGAACCTTCGCGACCAACGCGTTGACTTGCTGTTCAGACGAAGACACACCCGCCGAATACTCCTGCACCTAGCTCGTTCTCCAGGAGCTAGCCTAAGGAAGATTGCAAGCGACCTGCATGTCCCCCGCATGGCCGTCAAGAGAGTGATGGACGATCTATCTGCAGCAGGGCTCATCCGAGAACGGTGCATCCGTGAAGAACTCTTCCATGAGCCTCAGGACATCACACTCCTTGTTCCCAGAAGCGCCCACAGGCAGGCCATCCGTCACTTCCTTGACGTGCTCGGAACTCATAACACGCTTGAGCCCATCCCTGGGATGGTGCTGTTCGGTAGAGCATCATGGGGTTATCCATCACACACATTGGAGGTTGCCGTGCTTACCGAATTAACGAGAAAAGCGAGCGAACAGATTCAACTGGCTGAGTCGTTGATAAACGCGTGTGAGAACGTCACATATCACTTTGGAGCAATGTTTGAGGTCTTCATCGCAACAATGGACGCGTGGCTCAACCAAGAGCTCGGCCTAGTGATCGCGCCCAACCCCGCGATATCGAAGGCCCTAGATGGAATCTGCGTCCATGGCAAGTTGCCTTCTCGAGACGACCTCTTCGAGATGAGCAGGAAGGCGTTCCCACCCAGTGAAGAGCAAATGATTGAGCTACTCGAGAAGAGTTACATCCAGTCCGTTGAGCGGAACAAGTATGTCTACACTGAGAAGGCCCTACAGAGATTTCGAGAAGTTGGACGGTCGCGCCTTACGCAGATGCTGCTCTCAGTCCGTGACAAGAAGGTGCCATTCATCTCCATCGAACCGCCTGAGACTGGGTAAAAGACGGTTGGCATAGTGGCATGAGCTGGTATTGTCCGAGGTGCCGTATGTCGTTCGTTGAGTACCAGCCGTTCTGCCCCTACTGTCTCGTGCCCACGTGTCCTTACTTGAACGAACGAGAGGAAGGTCATGATATCGCAGAAAAAGTTGAGTATAGTCGCTGATACGGGCCCGCTTCTAGCCTTGGGGGTCGTTGGTAGACTGGACTTGTTGTCGAGACTGTACTCAGCTGTCTTCGTCTCGGCGTCAGTAAGACGAGAGCTAGAGGATGGAGCCCCCAAGTATACCGATGCTAGAAGAGTCACGGAAGCCATAGACAGGGGATGGTTGAAGGTAATTTTCATCACACCGGCCCTCTCCGAGAAAGTCGATGCAATAATACATGGCCCACCGAGACTCGGTAGAGCTCAGGCGGAATCCATCGTGCTCTGCCAACAATTACGTGTAAACCTAATCTTGATGGATGACAGACAAGCCGCGAGAGTTGCCCAGGCTGCGGGACTGAACGTGATTCATGGGCTTGATATCCTCTTGCACGCAGCGAGATCAAGCATGCTTTCCAAGGCTCAAGCACTCAGCCACCTTCTAGAACTTGAGCAAGCACGTCAATACAGTGAGGAAGAGTTAAGACTTGCACGGAAGCGAATAGAACAGGGATGTATGACTCATGGGAGAGGCTGACATCCGAGTCCTAGAGGCAACTGACAGACGATTTGAGGATGCCGTCAAGGCATATCTTAGTGGTGAGGCTTCCCTGGGAGGCGCAGCTGAGATGGCGGGCATGTCCTACTGCGACTTTCGAGAAGCGCTTCGATCCCGCGGCCTCCTCGCAAAAGGGATAGTGGCCCTACAGTAGAGCCTCAGCCTTCGAGTTCTTTTCCATTTATTGAGGTACTCAGACGCATCTTACGCCGCCTACTTCTCTTGATCTACAGCTTATTGCCGTCGCGCTCCATCTCAGACATCTTGACCTGGCGCTTTCCCGAGCTGCTGCTCGGCTCTGCTTCGCTCGGCTAAGCACCTTTCCAGTTCCAGTCGGAGATTCCTGATGGGCTCCAAGTTTCTCCAGAAGGTGCTCAGCACGAAACGGCAGCGGTCACAGAATTTCGCGTCCTCCTGCAGCTCGCGACCACAGAGCGGGCAGATAGACACCATCAACTGCACAGAAGCTACTGCCTTCCCTCATTCGATGAGGTTTGACTGATCCAGATTGCCCTGTGTAGACGCCACGGGTTGGCGATTCCCCTCCCTCTTCTTTTGTTCTGATCGGAGCAGTAAGCTCCCTGATGAGGCCGTGAAAGTCGGCCGAAATCAGAGATCAATCCCTTTTGACAGAGCGCCTCATGCAGCACCTCCATCCGTCTCCTGAGAGTTTCTTGAACCGAGTGTCGGCGCAGATATCAATCAACCATAGAGCGCCGATCCCGACCCATATGCGGCCGCAATTTCTTGCATACAATCTAGGACCAACGAACTCTCAGAGTCGGTGGACGTGAAGCACCTAGGCCAGATGAGAGAGAGGTGATCGAGAATGTTTCCGTCATGGGATAGTATGATGCGAGAAAGAGACTTCACTGGTGACGGCGGCGGAGACGACTGGTATGAGGGCGTGAACTCTCAGAGATACGATGCGCCCACAGCGTCGGAGATGTCCATCCAAACAATACCGAACGGAGTCGGATGGACCGACGCTTTCAAGCATGCGGCGCTAGCAGGCGGCATGGGTGCAGTCGGAGGGCTCCTTCTTGGCCCGATCGGCGCAGTTGGAGGACTCCTAACCGGGTTGGTCATGTCTACTAGCGTTTTGCAGTCTCACGCAAGAGAGACCGCACGGATCAATCACCAATACGTGTCCGGCGTATCACGCGAACGACGCGCGCTGGAGAGACAGACGCAACAAGAGCGTCTGTTTGAGCAGAGGAGGAGGAAAGCCGTGGAGAAGAATGTCCGTGAAGATGAGTGGACCCGCTTCATTGAGGAGAAGAAAGCTGCTGCCGTAGAGATTCTGAGAACATACAACATTGCCCGATACAGCCTTGCGATCGTTTCAAGGCAGAAAGCAGTCATTGAGATTCCTTGGCATACGCCATGGCAACTACGCCGCCAACTAAACGATGCACTCGAAGCGGCACTCCAGATGCGTGTTGCATCCGTTTCAGTGCGGTTCTGTGACGGATGCGGCGGAAAGCTTGCCGGTCCAGTAACCGAGGCGCTAGTGTGTCCGCTGTGCGGGCGCAGATTCCGCAACGAGATAACTCCAGTTCAAGTTGCATATGTACAAAAACCGGCGCCAGCGCCCAAGTCACCACAGACAGCCCCGCAACCACGGACAGTACAACCACAGCCAACAGCACAACCGCAGGCAGTGCCAGCATTAGCCCAAACGCCTCCACCAGTGAAGACGGTTGAAGACCTGCTCACTGACGACGATTTTGTCGACGAAACGGTTGGTCCGCTTGCGGAATACCAGACTTGGGAGCCGCTCGAAGTAGAAGATTACGAAGAGCGAATGACGCTTGAAGCAACCAATCTTACCGTGCGAGATCTACTGAGCGGAACCAACAAACCGAAGCCGCCGCAGACAACGCCGCCACAGGCTCCCGAGAAGCCCCAAAAAGATGCGAGAGAAGGATCGATAAAGGAGCGGACTACACCATCACCGGCGCCGCTCCCAATCCAAGCAGCGACAGCAAAGGCTGAGGCGCCTGCTGACGCCGGAATAGTAGAAGGCGGAAGAGTCCGACTTCTTGGACCATACAAGGGCTTGAAGGGAACCGTACAGGGGATCAATAAGCACAAGCGCACCGCAAAGGTGCTGCTTGATGAGTACGCAACAACCGTCAACATCGCCCTCGAACTACTTGCCCCATTGGAGGTGCCTACACAATGACGTTCTTCACAACCGTAGTTTCCTTGCTTAGACGAAACGTCAACGAATGTACCCACGGCGCCGTTTCCAACATGACAACAGCAACACCAAATACCCTCACAGTGTTGGAGACTCCTAAACCTCACCTGCAAGAAGAGACACCGCCCCCCGCGAAGGTCATTGCCGTTCAGGGAACATGCGGCTACAATGCGTTCCGACGATTCCTCTTCAAGGCAGCATACCCCCAAGCAATCCGTGAACTCGTCGACAACCCGCGAATACTCATCGAACGCGACATGAACCCAGCAGGGCGAATCTACGTTGAAGCTGACGGAAAAGAAACCCTCTTCGAAACTGAAGAAGGAATCCACATAGTCCGCGTTAGGTACGTGGTGGGCATCATCTACAATAGCATCAGTGGAAACACTGACCTGCGGTGGCGTGACAACAAACCCAGAGGCAAAGTCTGGGGACACGTCACACGACGAAGCTTAGGGTTACTCCTGAGCTACAACGCACAAGTCAAAACTACATCAACCTCCGCCAATTCCTGACGAAAGGTGGGGGCTGGGGCCGCCCTGCCAAACGGGCGGCCCAATTAGAGTCTTTGAGGATAACTCGAACGAACCTCAATAACTGCCAGACATAAGCACGGCGAAGAAAAAGAAACCAATCCTCTTCGCCACTTCTTTCTATTCTTCGCCATTGCGCAGGAAGGATAGTAGCGAGAGCTGAGTTCAGTCTATTCGTTCGAAGCGAAAGCCTAGTCAAATCTCAGGCGGGGCTCCCGATGGCTTGTAGAGGCTAGGAGCATGAAGGAGCCGAAACACATTCTCACTCACATCCGGCACACCTGAAAATTGCTGCTTCGCTTTCATTCGTCTAGGCGGTCTGCGTCTAGACTTACAAGACAATAATGGATCAGCCGAGCCCATCATCATTTTCAGTCTGCAGGATGGCGCCGTGAGAATGCGTCCAGTAGGAGGGAGACGCCATGCAATCTGCATGTGCGATCGAGACCGTAGAGAAAGTCGACACCTCAGAAAAGGTCGACTTGGACAACTTCAAAGTGATGGATTGGCTGCGCTCACCAGACGAGCGCCGAGTCGGCCTAGAACTCTACGAGAAAGTTGTAAAACCGATCGTACGAGAACGAAGCGACAATGCTTATTCGAGAATGCTCGCTCGTCGACACTCTCTTTCGCTCATACTTGCGACATCCCTTCATTGGTTAATGAATCGTAGAACGAGACGACTACGACACTATCCGCAGCTGCCAGAATTGCCCTGACCGAAATGGCTGGCTTCCAAGAAGAACAATCTCGCCGCTTTTTTAAGTTCAAAGAGAAGCTCTGCCGATAGACGTTGGACAATGCTTCGGTGAATCTGAAGAACCTGAAGTCGTGGGCTCGAATACGTCTGCCTGCTGACGATGCGGTTCGGAAAGCTATCCTGTCGCAACCGGACGAAATGTCACTTTCTGCTTTTGTGGAACTGGCCGCCTCCTGGGACAGGATGATGACCTCAGGCTAGCTTCAGTTCTGCCACAACAACTTTGCCGCCTGGCAGATTGCCAACGAACTCGCAACTCCCGCTGTTGATTAGCCCTGCGGCTTCGTGGGCGTCCAAGACTCTCTGCTTTCTTCCGCTGTTGCCGTTTTGAAGGGGAGCGTTGTTGGTCTGGCCTTCGTGTGGAATCTTCTGTTTAAGCAGCTGTCGCAGATCTTCTGTGCTCATTTGGGCTAGGTCTAATTTCGCTAGCTCTTCCTCCGTGTATCCAACTGTCAGAAGCAGGATCTCCCTCAACTGTTCTATTCGGAGGGATTCGTCTTGAGGCTTTGGAACGGTGTCAAGGAAACGCGCTGCTCTGCTGAAGGCTTCACGCATGTCGGCTTCTAGGCTTTCGGGCAGTCTGCATTTGTTCAGCGTGTAGGCGTGTTCGATGTCGCCTCTGTGGCCCATGAAGAAGGCGCGGTAGTCTCTCAGGAATCCCTTTGTCTTGGATTCTGCAATCAGCATCCTGTTGCTGAAGTAGACTCGGACGATGTAGGGTCGCCAGTTGAAGCCTGCTGTCCTGAAGGTTAGGCGGATGCTTGCTGAGATGGCTTTCGTGGTGACGTGTTTTTCCTTCTTTGTGTCGAAGTGGGATATCACAGGCGAGTTCGGCGCCAACGTGTGGCCTAGTCTGAGCCTACGCTCCAGCTCTTCGCTGAGGTAGCGGCAACCTTCTTCGTTGAGAAGACCGAAGTATTGGATGCCGGCCTTGCTGAGTCTCCTGCGGACGATGACCATCGTGGGGACTTGTGTGAATGTGACGGTCATCGTTTCCCGGTCTATCTGAATCTCCGGCAGGTCACGTATCTCCAAGCCGTCTGTTCCTTTGTGGTTGCCTAGGACTCCTGGCCTGAAGCCGCAGAAGGCAGCCAGCGCCATCGCCGCTCTCGTCCTCGGGGAGGCGTGTTCGAGAGCCTTTCGAAGCTCGTCCGGTTCAGGCGCCTTCTCTTCCCGCAAAGTCGGCGTGTCGTCCGGGTCTGTGAAGTTTATCTTTCTCTCGCCCAAGCCGACGTTGTTGAAGGACAGCCAGGATTTCACACCCTTCACGATTCCCTGCAGATAGGAGCCGGCGTAACCTTTCTTCTCAAGCTCGGTGACTGTGTCCACGAGTAGGCTGTGGATCTCCTGTGATGTCTTCTCCAGGAGCCCTGTCGGTGTTAGGCACCATTTGTTGCAGAATAAGCCAAGTCGGCGAAGGTCGACTTCAGCAGTGAGCTCCGACGCGCGGCTGACGTTGTCGTACCATCGTTTGAGCTGCGGGTTCTCGAGGAGCTTCTTATGTGCCAATCTACGCGGCCTAGGGCCGCTTCTTTGTCTGCTATAAAAGCCGAGGCGAGACCGGTTTTCGGGACTCGCCCAAGTAGTTTGGCGGGCGGGGCAGGATTCGAACCCGCGATTCCAGGCTCCGGAGGCCTGTGCCTTGTCCTGGCTAGGCGTCGGGAGAGATTACACATCCTATACCCGCCCTTACCCGCCCGATTATCCAGTGAATTGCAGACGAGCGACCACGTCATCTCTCCAGCCTGCAATTGCAGTGAGATAGTTTCCTGAAAGATACTTAAGGTGCGTTATTGGCAGACAGGCTATGTTCGTGGTCTTCCCCAAATCTATTCAGTAGGTTAGACGTGTACAATGCGTGTCTACACACAGTGACGGCGGAAGCTCAAGATGCCCCTGACTCTCACGCGATTCAGAGAACAGTGCAGTCAGGCCCTAGCATTGTCCATATCCCGGCTCTACCATCTAGACTTGCCCGACCCCATGCTTGAGGAGCCCCCGTCCCTTGAGTTCGGTGAGTTGGCATCATCTGTTTCCTTTGAGCTCGCGAAGACGCTGAAGATGCGGCCTCCTGATATTGCCAAGCAGATCGCGGACCAAATTGATCCGGCCAAATTTGAACTGATCACGCAAGTTGAGCCCGCAGGTTCTGGATACGTAAACTTCCGTCTCGATTTCGGCAAAGCTGCGCGCGAGATCCTGGCGGATGCAGTGTCATCTGCGGAGTCTTATGGGTTGGAGGCGATCGCAGAACCGAAGAGGATCGTGGTTGAGCATACCAGCGCTAACCCGAGCGGACCATTACACCTCGGACACGCAAGAAACACGATCTTGGGCGACGCCCTCGCTAGGATTCTCCGAGCCAGAGGGCACAAAGTTCAGACGAGGTTCTACATCGACGACGTCGGAAAGCAGGTCGCGATCCTCGCCTATGGGTACTCTCTTCTCGGTGAGCCAAAGCCTGTCGGGAAACCGGACGAGTGGCTTGGCCTGTTGTACGCGTGCGTGAACTGTGCGGTTCAGATCGAGACGCTGAAGGCTGAGATTTCACGTCTGCGCGAAGGCTCTGATCCTGAACAGAAGACTTCGGAGCTGACGAGGGAGCTGGACGACTGGGCATCCGTCGCGAGAGAACTCGAATCCATCGATTCTGCGTTGTTGTATAGAACTCTCGAGGCCGTTCGATCGAGAACCGAACCGATGCGGGAGGTTGAGCAAATCGTCATCCAGTATGAGAAAGGTGACGATAGAACAAGGAGGATCGTGAGAGAAGTCGCTGAACTATCACTACAGGGAATGCGCGGGACCCTAAAGCAGATGGAGATCACGTTTGACGCGTGGGACTGGGAGAGCGACTTGGTCTGGAGCGGCGAAGTCCGGGACTCGATGAAGAAGCTGTCCTCTTCTCCATTCGCGATCACAGATGGCACCTCCCTCTCTCTCGATGTTGACAAGATCGCGAAAACATACGGGTTGGATAAGACTCTGGGTTTCGCCGAGAATTACGAGGTCCCCCCGGTAACACTTGTCAGAAGTGATGGGACAACGCTCTATGTCACTCGTGACATCGCTTATTCGCTCAGGAAGTTCCGTGACGCTGATGTCGTAGTAAACGTGATAGGTTCCGAGCAGAAACTCGCCCAGCTGCAACTTAAGCTCGCGCTCTATGCGCTCGGAGCAGGTAAGGTTGCAGAGAACTTGGTTCACTACGCATACGGGATTGTCGAGTTGCCAGGAGTGAAGATGTCAAAGCGCAGGGCACGATACATCAGTCTTGATGAGATCATCAGTCAATCCATTTCGCGTGTGCAAGAGAAGATCTCTTCTCGGCAGGAACCGCTGTCCGAAAGAGATCGGGCAGAGATCAGCAGGACGGTTGGATTGGGTGCGATAAGATATGCCATGCTCTCAACTTCGAGCGTCAAGACTATCACGTTCACCTGGGATCGAGTCCTAAGCCTGGAGAGGAACAGTGCACCTTTCATCAACTACGCTTACACTAGAGCAGGTGGAATACTCTCCAAGGCAGGCGAGGTCCAAGAAGACCCGGACTACGGAGCTCTGACTGATCCATTGGAACGCCTGTTGATTCTCCAGACAGGCAAGTTCCCGATGATCTTCGCTGAGTCTGCAGATAGATTGAAGCCAGAACAGATCGCCAGCTACGCCAACATGCTAGCAGAGAAGTTCCACGAATATTACGAGAGAGTAAACGTCCTTCGAGCGGACACACCAGCCCTGAAAGCTGCTAGGCTCATGCTCGTGCGGGCGCTTAGGGCCGTGCTGGCAAATTCGATGAGCGTACTCGGGATCGATCTATCGGAGAGAATGTGATGAATCAATTAGGTTTCTTTAGGTTAGAGTGCCCTGGCGAACGATTCAGGAGTCGGCAAGGAGTGGGAGATTGATTGTTCAACCTGAAAGGCCTCCTCATGATCGATTTTCATCCAAGGAAGAACATGTACGATCACGCTTTCATGTACCTTTTCGTAATCTGTGCTGTACTCAGGCTGATCTGGCTCGATAAGCCTGCGGGATTGTTGATCTTTGACGAATCGTACTACGTAAATGTGGCTAGAATCCTTCTGAGGTTGCCTCAACAGCCGAATGTTTACCCGAACGCCACGCCTGGAATCGACTCAGTCAACCAAGAGCATCCGTTACTTGCGAAGCTGCTCATTGCACTTTCAACCAGCGTCATAGGAGACAACGGATGGGGATGGAGAATTCCGAGCGTTGTGTTCGGCCTTCTCTCGATCTTCGTCCTTTATCTCCTTCTCAAGAAGACTGCGAAAAATCCGCTCATCGCTCTGATGGGAACGCTCCTATTCAGTTTCGATACGCTAGTCTTTGTGCATAGTCGGATAGCTACATTGGACATATTCGTGTTGGGATTCATGTTGCTAGGGTTCTATTGGTACTTCTCCAACAGAATGACTCTCAGCGCACTCGGAATGGCCTTGGCCACACTCTGCAAGATATCAGGGCTTTATGGTGTTCTGACTCTCGCAGTCTTCCATCTGGGAAGAGAACTTCTCCCAAGAACTAGGAAAGTGGACTGGCAGAGCCTGTTGGGAGTCTTCGAGAAATACGCGATTGTATATTTGTTTTCTTTCATAGGTCTGATGGCTCTGCTTGACTTTTTCTGGGCGGGTTACAAGAATCCGTTCGATCATCTGTCATACATCTACACTTACAGCTTTGCACTTCGCGCCCCAGATGTTAGAAAGCCAAACGACATCTGGAGTTACCCGTGGGAGTGGCTGATAGATCAGGTGAGGATTCATTATGCGACTGTGAATGTCACAGTGTTTGCGGATCACAATGTGGCCCGGACATATCCTAGCGTGGATTTCATTGGAGCTATGAATCCAACCATAGTGTTTCTTACCATTCCGGCGATGGCGTACAACGTATACCGCTACTACGAGACCAAGAGTGAGTTTGCGTTGTTCATGCTCGCATGGTTCTCGATGACTTATCTCCCTTTCATACCTGCGGCGATTTTCGGACACCGCATAATGTACATTTTCTATTTCCTCAATAGTGTCCCGGCCGTTGCAGCTTCTGTAGCGAGTATGATCATTGACCAGGCACCGCCGAGGCTGATCGTGGCGTTTTACGTCGGTGCCGTGATTGTAGGTTTCTACTTGATGTTTCCATTCAAGGTTATTCCCTGAGATGCGATTGGAAGATAGGGGGATCATGAGCTACAGCCACAATAGTACGGCGGCCTCTCACGTACGCAGCCTGAACAGAAGTGCAGAGCTGAAAAAGTGTCTTGTGGGTGACTAGTCGCTCTTCTCTATCTTGATGTCTATGGTGGAGACGTTCCTGGTGTCTCCTCCTTCGCCGATCACTTGTGTTCCGATCGTGACCTCCTTGACGGACAGTTTGCCGCCGAAGAATCTCCTCCTGACAACCTCGACAACATCGACCGCTGTGCTAATCGCTCTTCCTCGAGCTTTAATGGTCAGGATCTTTGCTCCGCTCTGGTAGTGCATC
>Ga0315280_10009465_pt1 | contig 12499 bp, 11 predicted proteins | sample YL17G06_40_MG_FD_203697 | JGI IMG/M metagenome (GOLD analysis project Ga0315280, IMG submission 203697) | Sediment microbial communities from Yellowstone Lake, YNP, Wyoming, USA - YL17G06_40 | ecosystem: Environmental > Aquatic > Freshwater > Lake > Sediment | place: USA: Wyoming | collected... | reverse complement strand
GGTAGTGCCGGGTATAGATGATATACGCGGTAGTACCGTGGCAATTAGCTCTCATGGGGTGAGTCCACAGGTAGAGGCGGAGCTTCGCACCCGGCATATTGACATAATTAATACCACCTGCCCCTTCGTTCACCGGGTTCAGATTACCGCCCGGCGGTTAGCCAAGAATGGTTTTTTTGTCATTATCTATGGTGACGCTGACCATACTGAGGTTAAGGGTGTCCTCGGTTGGGCTGAGGGGAGGGGGGTGGCTACTTTGGATGAGAGATTTATCGCCAAGCTAGACCCTTTACCTCGGCGTTTGGGTATTCTATCTCAGACGACTCAGATACCAGCCCATTTTACTGAATTTGTTAAGCGGCTTATTGACTCGGTGTTTACCAGGGATTCTGAGCTGCGCATCATAGATACCATATGTCATGATATCAGGCGCCGGCAGGCAGAAGCCCTCAAACTAGCCAGCAGGGTGGACTTGATGCTGGTTATCGGGGGGCATGGTAGTGCTAATGCCAATCGTCTTGCTGAGTTGTGCTCTACGGCTACCGAGACTCATCTTATTGAGACGGCAAAGGAAATCGCATTGCCGTGGCTTCACGGTAAGCATCATATAGGTGTAACTTCGGGAGCATCTACTGCTGAGCCGACTATAAGCGAGGTTTTAGCTCGGCTGGAAGGCTTATAGCCCCATCTCTTTGGCGACTACCTCGCGGTAGAAACTGGCATCACCAAAGGAGACCTCAGCCGCTTTAGCCCGCCTAGTGTAGTATTGTAAATCATGGTCTATGGTAACGCCGATGGCACCATGAATCTGATGGGCTAAAGCCATAACCCGCTGGCAGGCTTCACCTGCCCATGCCTTGGCAATGGCTATTTCCTTGGTGCAGGGGAGACCCTCGCTCAGCATCCAGGCGGCTTGATAGGTGGAAAGCCTGGTGCCCTCAACATCGGTGGCCATATCGGCGCAGTAATGCTGGATAACCTGAAAGCTGCCGATAGGACGGTCATACTGCTTTCTTTCCTTAGCGTAACTGACGGTCATGTCCAGCGCCTGCTGAATACAGCCGACCATCTCGCAGCACTTTGCCACGGCGGCTCGCTGGATTATCTTCTGCACCTCACCCCACCCCTGGTTTAGCTGCCCGAGGATATTTTCCTTGGGGACTTTTACCTTATCAAAAACTACCTCGCATAATTTGTCGTTGGCGATAGTCTTTAACACATTACAGCTTATGCCCGCGCTTTTGCCGTCAACAATAAATATGGTGAGCCCCTTTTCCGCCTTTGCTTTTTCATCAGTTCTGGCGACCACCAGCATATAATTAGCAATATGAGCGTCGGGGACAAAGAGTTTTGTGCCGTTTATAATATAGCCGTCTTTATCGGCGGTAGCCTTAGTCTCAATGGCGCCGTCATAACTGGCGCTGGGTTCGGTCAGGGCGAGGGTAAAGAGCATTTCACCGCTGGCGAGCTTGGGCAGGTATTTTTGCTTCTGTTCCTCGTTTCCCATATCGGCAATAGTTAGACTCCCAAGAACTACGCTGGAGAAGAAAGGAGCGGGGAGGCAAGCCCTCCCCATTTCCTCGAGCAGCACTGCCAGGTCAAGGAAGCTCATGCCACTGCCGCCGTACTTTTCGGGAAGCGCCAGCCCCATCCAGCCCAGCCCAGCCATTTCCTTCCACAACTGTGGTGAGTAGCCGGGCTCACTCTCCTCTATTTCTTTAACCACCGTCTTGGGGAACTTATCAGTGAGAAAATCGTGAGCCATTTTCCTTAGCATTTCCTGTTCTTCAGAGAGAGCCAGATTCATTATAATTCCTCCTAGTTGTCTGCTGATTATTGGCTGGGCAGCTCCAGCCTTCTTGATGCCAGGATGTTCTTCAGTATCTCTGTGGTGCCAGCCTGAAGGCTATAGCCCTTGGATGATAGATATGAGTGGTAAGCCATGCCGCGCATCGGCACTCCTTTGGATTGGGGTGAAAGCTGTCCGTAGAGTCCCAGAATCTCTATCGCCGTGCTGGCAAGGCGCTGTTCAAAGGCAGTGCCGTATGCCTTAGACATGGCTGATTCCCAGTTGGGGGCTCGCCCCTCGTCCATAACCATAGCAATCCGGTACATATGTAACCGCCCAATCTCAAATTCAATCTCAAGTTGTGCCACTTTGGGGCGAATAATTGGGTCCTCAGATAAAGGCTTGCCGTTTCGCTTGGTTTCCCTGGTGTACTGGATGAGGGCGTCGAAGAGGGGGTAATTCCCCATCAGGCGCTCCATCCCGCTCCGCTCATAATCAAGCTGGTTTAAAATCTGATAAAAGCCCTTGTTTTTCTCACCGATGAGGCATTTCTTGGGGACGCGTACGCCATCAAAGAAGACCTCGTTAAAGTGCACCCCGCCGGTAATATCTACTATGGGTTGAACATTAACCCCGGGCAGGCTGGTCTGGAAAAAGAACTCGCTAATTCCACGGTGTTTAGGGGCATCGGGGTCGGTTCTGGCTACTAAGTAAATCCAGTTCATGTGGCTACCACCGCTTGTCCATGTCTTCTGCCCGTCAATAATATAATTATCGCCATCCTCCGTCGCCTTAGTTTTTAGAGAAGCCAGGTCAGAGCCGGCGTCGGGCTCACTCATGCCCAAGCCAACATAGGCTTCCCCCCTTAGAATCAGGGGCAGTAGCTCTTTCTTTTGTTCATCAGTGCCATAGTGAACGATGGCGCCACCTATCTGGCGGTCGGCGAACCAGTGACAGGCAGCCGGTGCCCCGTAGCGGAGCATCTCTTCCGTCAGGATGAGCCGGTCTATAAAGGAACGCCCCTGCCCCCCATGCTCTTTGGGCCAGGTTAGACCAATCCAGCCCCGCTCAGCCACCCGTTTGGTGAACTCCGGGTCATGCCCCATTATCCAGGCATCGCAGGTTGGCTGCCACAAGCCCTTCTTTATTTCCCCTTCCAGAAACTGGCGAACTTCCAGTCTGAATTTTTCCTGCTCATCGGTTAGTCTAAAATCCACGTTTATATTCTCCTTCTAGCTGTCAGTCTTGGGCTATCCGTAATGGGTGTACTGAAATCTAAGAAGTGTGTAATGCTAGGCAGGTCACGGTTCTGGAGATGCCGGGAATGGGGTGGATTTTTCCAGTAACGAGGTCACCAATATCGTTTAAACTGGCTCCTTCTATTATGGCGATAATATCGTAGGGACCAGTTACAGTATCAACCGATTTCACCCCTTTTAGTTTTTCCATAGCGGTGGCTACTTCCTTATTTCTGCCTACTGCCGTTTCAATTAGAACAAATGCCTTAGCTGCCATTGAACCACTCCTCTATCTCTGCCTGGTGATAATGTCAAGCTTAGAGAATTATAACACTAGCTTATTATATAGCTTATTACGCTGTCAAGGTCATCGCCTTGAAGTGGCTGTTTGGTTTCGTTTATAATGTGCTACCTTGTAACGAAACTCAAGGAGGGGCGAGTTGGAATATTTTTTAACCGAGCAGCAGAGGGAAATCAAGAAGCTGACACGAACCATAGCTGAGGAGAGGATATTACCGGTGCGGGCGGGGCTTGATGAAAGGGAAGAATTCCCCTGGGAGATTATGAAAGTCCTCGCTGATGCCGGCTTGTTCGGTGTCTATATCCCCGAGGAATACGGTGGTCTGGGTGGTGGCATTTTTGAGCTGTGTCTGGTGGTGGAAGAGCTAAGCCGGGTGTGTAGTGGTGTCGCGGTTAGTTATGCTGCTAGCGGGCTGGGGACGATAACCCTGTTGCGGTATGGTAGCGAGGAGCAGAAGCGTAAGTACATCCCTGATATTGCCGCCGGCAGGAAATTAGCCGCCTTCGCCCTGACCGAGGAGACCGCAGGCAGTGACGCCGGTGGCATAAAGACCACGGCTAAGCGCACCGCCGATGGTTATATCCTTAATGGGACAAAACGGTTTATTACCAATGGTGGTGAGGCGGAGATATATACGGTTATTGCCTTAACTGATAAGGAGAGGGGACCTCGCGGCGCCAGCGCCTTTCTGGTGGAGAAGGGCACGCCCGGATTTTCCTTCGGTAGGAAGGAGAAGAAGCTGGGCATCCGCGCCTCGGCGACCAGAGAGCTGTTTTTTGAGGACTGCCTCGTCCCCGAGAAGAATATGATTGGTCGGGAGGGGATGGGTTTTATTATGACCATGAAGCTGCTGGATTTCTCCCGTCCCGGGCTTGGTGCCCAGGCAATGGGGCTGGCTCAGGGGGCTCTGGAGGCGGCGCTGGATTATGCCAAGAAGCGGGTTCAGTTCGGGCATCCCATTATTGCCCAGCAGGCGGTCCAGCATATGCTGGCGGATATGGCGATACAGGTGGAGGCGGCTCGGGCGCTGGTCTATGCCGCCGCCAGGACGATAGATAGCGGTGCCAAGGACTTCACCAAAGAGTCGGCGATGACTAAGGTCTTTGCCTCAGATGTGGCGATGAGGGTTACCACCGATGCCATGCAGATTTTTGGTGGCGTCGGTTACATGCGGGATTATCCCATTGAGAAGATGTTCCGTGACGCCAAGATTACCCAGACATATGAGGGTGCCAATCAGGTATTGAGGAACGCCATCGCCTTTGAACTGAGGAAGCAAAAGCCAGCTTGACAGTGGTTATGAGGCTTATCTTATAATAAGAGGCTTGTCTCCGGAGTGGAGGTGGGAGGTAATGCAGATAAATGTTGCTCAACAGCTTAAAGGGGCTATAGGCTCGATGCGGGATTACGAGGTGAGTGGGGTTATTGATGTTAGCGGTGATGGCAACACCATCCCCGTTCGGGGCAAGGTTGATTTGACCCGCACCGACCGCGGCATCTTGGTTAAGGGGATACTTGATGCTGAGGTTGAGCTTACCTGTAGCCGCTGCCTGAGCTTATTTAATTGCCCCCTAAGTCTAAGTATTGAAGAGGAGTATTTCCCGACCACAGATGTAATTAGTGGTGCTTCTCTACCCTCCTCTGATGACCCTGACCGTTTCACTATTGATGAGCGTCATGTCTTGGACCTGACCGAGGCACTGCGCCAGTGTGCTTTACTGGCTATCCCCATGAAGCCGCTTTGTCATGAAGATTGTGCCGGGTTATGTCCTAATTGTGGTCACAATCTTAACCTCGGAGCTTGTAATTGTTCGTCTCAGGGAGTAGACTCTACTGCTATAGCCGATAAGGAGAAAGGAACGTAGGTCGTGGGAGCTTTACCCAAGCGAAAATATTCCAAGGCGCGTCAGGGTAAGAGGCGCCGTCATCTTGGTTTAGTGTTGCCCCCTCTGGACTATTGCCCTCAGTGCCATAGTCCTAAGTTGCCTCACCATGCTTGTCCCGTCTGCGGGAGCTATGCTGGTAGGGAGGTCATCAAGGTCAAAAGCCCGAAAAAGAAGGCTGAGTGATGACCTATGGTATGGCTGAAACAATGAAGGTAGCCTATGTCTTTCCCGGGCAGGGCTCCCAAGGGGTGGGGATGGGGCGTGACCTGTATCAAGGTTTTGGCTCGGCTAAAGCCATCTTTGAGCAGGCTGATAAGGCATTGGGTTTTCCCCTCTCCAAGCTGTGCTTTGAAGGCCCGGAGGATGAGCTTCTCCAGACGATAAATGCTCAGCCAGCGATAGTGACTGTCAGCTTTGCCTGTCTGGAGGCTATCCGGGGTGCAAGGGGGCTAGCACCGGCTAGCTTTGTTGCCGGTCATAGCCTGGGTGAGTATACGGCGCTGGCGGCGGCTGGGGTGCTTGATTTTGCCACCACCGTTTATCTGGCACGGGAGAGGGGAAGACTGATGCACGAGGCAGGACAGATAAAAGCCGGAGGCATGGCGGCAATAATTGGGCTTGATGAATCGCTGTTAGCCGAAGTATGTGCCGAGACCGGCGTTCGCATTGCCAATATTAACTGCCCCGGCCAGATAGTAATTAGCGGGGCTGAAGACAACCTGACTCAAGCTATGGATTTGGCTAAAGCCAGGGGGGCAAATCGAGTCATTCGGTTGCAGGTGAGCGGCGCCTTTCATACCCCGCTGATGCAGCCGGCGGTTGACGGTATGGCTGAGATTATAGCCACCCTTTCCTTTAACCAACCGACTATCCCTATCATAGGTAATACCACAGCTCAGCCACTAGCCACTGCTGAGCTAGTCAAGGAGGAGCTCCTCAGGCAACTGTGTAATTGTGTCCAGTGGCAGCGTTCTGTTGAATATATGATAAATGGTGGGGTATCCACCTTTATTGAGATAGGGCCGGGGAGGGTGCTGGCTGGTCTGATTAAGCGAGTAGACAGAAATGTTAAAATTGTTAATATTGGTGACGCCGAAGCGGTGAGGTTGATTAATGACTCTTTCTAATAGAGTGGCTATAGTCACGGGCAGTGGGCGGGGGATAGGGCGAGCCATCGCCCTGAGGCTGGCTGAAGCCGGCGCCAACGTTGTCGTCAATGATATCGGTGATGCCGAGCCGGTTGAAGCTGTAGTCAGGGAGATTAAGGCTATGGGCAGGCAGGCTTTGCCTGTTCTCGCCGATGTCAGCTCAGCATCAGATGTTGAGCGGCTAGTGGAGGAGACTATGGCTGCCTATGGCAGGATTGATATTCTGGTGAATAACGCTGGGATTGCTCGTGACCAGCTCCTGCTGCGGATGACGGAGGAGGAGTGGGACAGGGTAATAAGTGTTGACCTGAAGAGTGTGTTTCTTTGTACCAGAGCCGTGCTAAAGTATATGGTTAAACAGCGCTGGGGCAGGATTATCAGCATTGCCAGTATTGCTGGTATTGTGGGCAACCCGGGGCAGGCTAACTATGCCTCAGCCAAAGCCGGTATTATTGGCTTTACCCGGACTGTTGCTAAGGAGGTAGCTTCCCGTGGTATCACGGTCAATGCTATTGCCCCTGGCGCTATTGATACCGAGATGACGCAGAGACTTAGGGAGGAATGGAAGGAGGAGCTCAAGAAACGGATTCCCCTTGGACGGCTTGGCTCCCCCCGCGACGTGGCTGAGGCGGTGGCTTTTCTTGCTTCTGAAGAGGCAGGGTACATCACCGGGCAGGTTTTAGCTGTGGACGGAGGTATGGCAATATCCTAGCGGTGAATCTAATTTGGTGATATTCTATGGGAGTACGGCGGAAAGCTCGGGCGATAGCCCTTCAGGTATTATACGAGGTCGACTCTGTCAGGCATGACGTGGAGAAGGTTTTACCCCGTCTTCTTGAGGAGAGTGGGCTGTCCGAGGAGAATGCTGCCTTTGCCCGAGGGCTGGTTAGTGGTGTTCTTCAGAACAAGGAGAAGATTGACCAGCATATTAAGAGCTTTGCCCCCCTTTGGCCGGTGGAGCAGATACCCATCGTGGACAGGAATATCTTGAGGCTTGCAATATTTGAGATTTTACTGGATAATAGTGTCCCAGTTAAGGTAGCAATAAATGAAGCGGTCGAGTTAGCCAAGCTCTTTGGCAGCGATAGCTCGCCAAGGTTTGTTAACGGAGTCCTTGGTTCAGTTAGTGCCCTTGCTAGTAGGTAGAAAGCTTTAAGTTAGGGAGGTAAACAATGCCCAAAGTTTTTGAGCGGATAAAGAAGATAGTTATTGACCAGCTCGGCGTGGAGGAAGCCGAGGTGGTACCCTCAGCTAGCTTTGTTGATGATTTAGGCGCCGACTCTCTGGATTTGGTTGAGCTGATAATGGCGCTTGAGGAGGAGTTTAGCAACCCCGACCAGAAGGTTGAAATACCGGATGAGGATGCAGAGAAGATAGTAACCATTCAGGATGCCATTGATTATCTTAGAGACCACGGCATTAAGGATGACTAGATAAAAAAGAGGGGCTTCGCCCCTCTTAAACTGCCCTTAAAGTCAAGATTTTAGATGCCTAATAGCGCTTACCTTGCCTGGTGCAAAAAATAGGGGGCTGTGCACTCGCACCTGGTGAGTCCCAAGGTTGAGGCTTTGTTCGTTATTGTAGAAAAGCGTCAGGCGAAGTTCGTAATCGGCATACTTTAGCTCTCCGTATCCCGATAACTGACCAATAATGATAACGAACCTATCAGCTTGACCGACTGCTATCGTTTGGGATAATTTGATGCTCTTTTTGGTTCTTGGTTCATGGGGATTAAGTAGTACGTTATACTCCCATGCAACCGGGAGGGCATGATAAGTGGCGGGGTCGTAGGTAATGCCCGCGGCGAGGACATCTATCTCTAGCCGTTTCAGAGGAATAGCCTCGCTAGTGCAGTTTCTAAGCTTTACATCCAGGATTGGGAAAATACCCTTTTTGCGAGGTGGCCCCTCACCCTCGGGAAGCCACTCTTTTCTGAAGCTTACAATAGCATCGGGGTCGTCAATTAGGGCTACACTAACTACTTTTAGTGGCTCAGCTAGGGTAAGCCTCGTCGGCTTTTCTCTGACAAGCTGGTTTGCCGCCACCCCGCGCCGGTTATCCCAATACAGTTGGGTCGGTTTTAATGGCTCAGCTAGAGCCAGCCTCGCCGGCTTTTTCCTGGCTCGTTGCTTTTCTACTATATTGAGCCAGTTGTCCCGGTACAGCCTGACTTGGTTAGAATCAAGCTTGCGGTAGAACCCCCCGGAGATTAGTGTTTGGGTATGGCAATCAAGACACAGGACAGCGAGGTTTGAGATGTCGTTATTGGTGGGGTCAGCATCAATGTGGTGAATCTGGACGGGCTTTCCTCGTCTACGGCAGACGCAACAAGTCCGGTCAGATAAAAATTGTATTTTTGCGGCGACATCGGGCGGAATCGGAATGCCATTTTTTCTCTTGTTAATCACGATGCCACCTGCGTTTAGTGAATTTACGGGACGACAAAGTCCATTATAGTCCTAAGTAGTTATCAAAACAATAGGTTTTTTAAGCACTTTGGGAAAACTTTTGACAAAGGGGAGAAATCTTTTTCTTTTTGTTGACCTCACCCCCCCCCTTTTAGTATACTCTCCAATGTCTTCTGCCACTCCTTCCCCACCCGTTTGAGGTTCAGTCCTATCTGGCTTGTGCCCATTCTAACGCCGTCAGGGAAGCTGAGCGCCCGTTGCTCCGGGGTGAATTTCACACCCTCAAAGAGGCGGAGTATTATCTGACCGTCTTCACTGGATATGGACTCAATGCCCGCCTTAGCCGCTAAAATCTTAACCTTTACCGCATAGAGCAGGTTTTTTACCTCTATTGGTAGAGCGCCAAATCTATCGTCTAACTCTTCAGCTATAGCCTCTACCTGTTCTGATTTGTCCAGCTTGGCTAAGCTCTGATACAGGCTTAATCTGGTGTCAATGTCAGCGACATATTCCTCGGGGATATAGGCTCTTAGCGGCAGGTCTATGGTTGGGGTGGGGAGGTGGGGTGGGGGCTCCTTAGCCCCGGCAATTCTGGCTTTTCTCTCCTCAACGGCATCGGCGAGAAGGCGGCAGTAGAGGTTAAAGCCAACGGCGCTGATATAGCCGCTTTGCCTTGTCCCCAGCAGGGTTCCGGCTCCCCTGATTTCCAGGTCTCTCATGGCGATGCCAAAGCCAGCCCCGAGCTCGGTGGCTTCAAAGATGGTCTTTAGCCTTTTCTCGGCGTTGGACGTCAGGTGCTTCCCCCGGTCATAGAGAAAATAGGCGTAGGCAAGATGGGCGCCACGCCCGACCCGCCCCCTTAGTTGATATAGCTGGGTCAGACCGAATTTGTCGGCTCGGTTGACAATCAGGGTGTTGACGTTGGGCATATCCAGCCCCGATTCAATAATGGTGGTGCAGACCAGGACATCGCTCTTGCCCCGGGCGAAGTCAGCCATCACCATCTCCAACTCGGCTTCAGGCATCTGGCCATGGGCGATGGCGATTTTTGCTTCAGGTATTATGGATTGGAGCTTGCCGGCGATAAAGACTATGCCCTGAACTCTATTATGAACAAAGAAGACCTGCCCGTTTCTTTCTAGTTCCCTTAAGATAGCCTCCCGGATTAGCCGCTCGTTATATTCGGCGACATAGGTCTTGATGGGGAGGCGTTGCTCGGGAGGGGTCTCCATGGTGCTCATATCCCTCACCCCGACCAGAGACATATGAAGGGTGCGGGGGATGGGGGTGGCGCTCAGGGTGAGGACATCAACCTCCTGCCTCATTTTTTTAAGGTGCTCTTTGTGGGCGACACCGAAGCGTTGCTCCTCGTCAATGATGAGCAGACCCATATTTTTGAAGACCACGTCCTTTTGCAAGAGGCGGTGGGTTCCGATACAGATGTCAACACTGCCGTCGGCTAATCCATCAAGGATTGCTTGCTGCTCTTTCTCGGTCTTAAAGCGGCTCAGGACTTCAACCCTTATTGGGAAGGCATCCAGCCTCTGGCTGAAGGTGGCAAAGTGCTGCTGGGCGAGGACGGTGGTTGGCACTAAAACTGCTACCTGCTTGCCGTCCATCACTGCCTTGAAGGCGGCTCGGATAGCGACCTCGGTTTTGCCGTAGCCGACATCCCCGCACACCAGCCTGTCCATGGGCTTGGCTTTTTCCATATCCCCCTTTACCTCTTCCTGAACCTTTATCTGGTCTGGGGTCTCCACATAGGGGAAGGAAGCCTCAAGCTCTTGCTGCCATACGCTGTCACCGGAAAAGCTGAAGCCGGGGATGACCTCCCTGGTGGCATAGAGGGCAAGTAGTTCCTGGGCGACATCCTCGGCGGCTTCCTTTGCTCGTTGTTTCGTTTTTGTCCATTCCTGGGTGCCCAAACGGTTCAGCACCGGTGGGCGGTCACTGGCTCCGATGTAGCGGTTGAGCCGGTCTATCTGGTCAGTGGGGACATAGAGCTTATCGCCGGCGGCATATTGTAAGAACAGGTATTCCCTTTCGCTGTTCTCGGTGCTCATCCTGGTAACACCGGCAAATCGGGCAATCCCGTGCTCAACATGGACGACATAGTCGCCGGGGGCAAATTCAAGAGCGAGCTTATGATGAGGCACCGGTCTTCTTTTTACTAATCGGCGTTGCTTGATAAAGCCGAAGACCTCGGCATCAGTGAAGAGGGTGGTGTGGTTGTCGAGCACCCAGCCCTCAGCCAGTAGCCCCTGGACTAAAGTTATTGAGCCGGGCGGTGGTATTTGTTCTATCTCGGTAATTGGGGAGGCAATAATATCCTCCTGCTCAAGTAGCTCGGACAGGCGGCTGGCTTGGTGGCTGACGATTATCAGTCTTTGTTTTTGCTCAAGTAGCTGCTTTACCTTATTGACGAAGGTTTGTAATTGCCCGGCATAGCTGGGGGCGGTGGTGAAGTTCAAACGATAGTTTGGCTCACCAAGACCCCAGGCAGTGAGCATGAGGTTTGGCTTTTCTCTTATTTCTGGTTCTAACTCCTTCCAGGTGAGGTATGGCTTGGGGGAGTTATCCGCCTGTAGTTCACTGGCTTTGGTATCTAGCTCATCTATCGCCTGCTGGATGTTCTGAGGCTCATCAAGCACCAAAAGGCAGGGTGGCTTTATGAAGCTCAGGATGTTGTCTTTCAGGGTGGTTAGTTTTTCTGTCGCGGGACCGATGGCAATGGACGATAGTGGCGTCAGCGAGCGCTGGCTTGCCGGGTCAAAGGCTCTGATGCTTTCTATGGTGTTGCCGAAGAACTCAAGCCTTACCGGGAGGTCGCTGGTTGGGGGGTAGATGTCAATAATGCCGCCGCGATGGCTCATCGTCCCCGGCATTTCCACCAGGTTTTCCATCCTGTAGCCGATGGCTTGCCATTTTCCTAGCAACTCAAGCGGCTCAATATCCATCCCTTGTTTTATGGTATGGCAGGCAGAGATGAAATCGCTATATGGCGTTGTCTTTGGCATCACGGCTGGTGCTGAGGCAATAACCAGTGGGGCGCCTGTCTCTCCACTTATATTAGCCAGAGCTGATAACACCTGTACCCTTTCCTGCTCGGTGGAGGCGTCTGAGGTAATACGCTCGTAGGGGAGGGCATCAGGCTCGGGGAGAAATTTTATTTGGCTTGAGTTGCTCCAGGCTAATAGCTGTTCATAGAGACGTCTTGCGTTTTCCGGTTGAGCTGTGATTACCATCATAGGTAATTGCAAAGAGTACAGGGCAGCAATGAGATATGGCTTGGCGGCATCAAAGATTATTGCCTTGGTGCTGGCATTATGCCGTAGCTCATCCAGGAGCTGGCGGTAAGCCGGCGTCTCCGCTATAAGGTTGAGTAACTTGGTTAAGTCCATATTTGTCCCTAAACACCTTTAGGGCTAGCCGAGACGGCCTAGCCCTCCGCTAAAATTCTAGCACAGGAGTGGGTGGGGGGCAATTAAACTTGTTTAGAAACCTATCCCCCTGACCCCCTTCCCTTATTATTTTATTGAAGGGAAGGGGGAAGTAGTTTTAAGAGGGGGGCGAAGCCCCCCTCTTTTCTATTCCTCCCCCTCTCCTAGAAGGAGAGGGGGATAAAGGGGGTGAGGTTACAATATTAAATTCAGGTTCCCTGAAAAATCAAAGATTTTTTAGGGTGAAAAGGGGGTGAGGTGATAAAATATGCTATAATGAGGCAAATTT
>Ga0315280_10009463_pt1 | contig 12503 bp, 16 predicted proteins | sample YL17G06_40_MG_FD_203697 | JGI IMG/M metagenome (GOLD analysis project Ga0315280, IMG submission 203697) | Sediment microbial communities from Yellowstone Lake, YNP, Wyoming, USA - YL17G06_40 | ecosystem: Environmental > Aquatic > Freshwater > Lake > Sediment | place: USA: Wyoming | collected... | reverse complement strand
CACCACGCAAACAAGCTAACAACCACCCGCGCCGTCGGAGGCGCACTCACCCGCCTCGGATTCGGAACCATCGTAACCAGAGAGCAGATAGGCGGTAAAGGCGGCAAATGGATCACACGGCGAGGCTACAGCCTCAACAAATCAGATAGAACCCTACTGGAGGAGCTGAAGGAGCGATACGGACTCACGCCACCTAAACCCGTATCATTGAAGTCAATAGAATCATCACTAGGAGGGGTATACTTCCCTAAAGAAGAGAAAGAGAAGTACACACTCTCTCTCCATGATTCTATTGATACGACTGATACGGCTGAGCAGCCAAGGCAGGCTGTAGACGCGACTTGTTCCGCGTCCTTAGCCCCGGATTGGGCCGCTAAACTTACTACTCATGCCTGGCAACGCGACCATCCCAAGCAGGCCCCTAACACGGGAGGAGCCTAAAATGAGGCGTTCCAGGGGTTCCTCTCGTTCTCGTGTTGGTGCTGGGGGGTCCCCATCTGTGTCTGATGTGGAGCGGAGGCTTCGGGTTCGTTCCATGTTGCCGATCGATCTCGAGTATGAGCCTTTCGAGTCTACTCAATCCATGAAGCGGCTCTTGCGTGACTTGACGGTTTGGGTTCTTGCAGCCAAAATCCATCATCGTGCAGCCTCGGCATGTCGGGGGCTTCTCCGCGCCTGGATTGATGTTGACTTGCATGAGAAGGTTCCAGAATTGGAAAGGCGCGTTGAGGTTCTTGAGAAGGAGCGGGGGCTGAGACGATGAGTGGCAGGAAAATCGAGAAGCTGCAGGGGCAGGTTGAGCGGTTGGAGCCGCGGCCGCGTTATAGAGAGGATGATGACTGGCTGCCCAAGATCGTGCGTATGCTTTCGCTTGATGAGCGGCTCGCCTTGGGGCGAGCGTATGCTTCGAGGGATAAGGAGCCGAACGCGGACGAGAAAGTCTGGATTGAGCACCTACCACAGGAGGAGAAGGTCGTCGTCAGGAGAGTCCACAGCCTACTTCGAGAGTTTGGGGTAGAGGCGAAATGACGAAGTCGGAAGTCAAGAAGCTTGAGGAGCGTGTGGGCGAGTTGACTCGTAACGGTGACAGCCAAGGGCCTGCCCTAACGACGGAAGAGAGAAACATGGTTGGCTACTTCTGGTTCAATCTACATAAAACGCCTCATGAGGATGCTGCCTACGCTGAGGCTGAACAGCGGCAGGAAGAGATCGTTAAGGCTGCCGGCGGACCCTACCTAACGACTGAGCAGAATGCGGAGTACGATCGCTTGGCTAAGTTGCAGGTTCAGATCGTTCACGATATCGTCCCTAAACGGATGCGCGTTAATGAAGCCATGTACGATAAGATCCTACCAGAGTTTGCGCCTCGCGTTCTGAGATATTGGAAGCTCAAAGAGAAACCGCTTGACGAACTCACCGACGCTGAGGCCGAAGAGTTGAACGGTCTGCTGGAATGGTTCGACAAGCTACGCGCGGAAGCACTGGAAGCCGCTGAGAAACAACTCGCCAAAACGAGCGGTACGAGCGGAGGTGACATAGAATAATGGATCCAAGGAATCTAGCTGAGGTTCTGCGCCATTCAATTCTACGGAACGCCGCGCTCCAAGACTCCGGTATAACAACGGCGGTAGCCACCCAAGGCACGGCCAAGCTTGACAGTGCTCCTAGTCGAGACTTCACGGAGGCATTCGTTGCCGACTCGGTGCGGGAGGTCGCCGCGCAGACAAGCGGAACAGCGAGTACACCCACGAAAAAGAAGGACGCCTCGAAAGATGCCGCAGCGACGAAGAAGGCTGTTGAGGACCTAGTGATTGCGATTATGACGGGGCATTGAGGTGAGAATGATGACGGAGCAACGGTACGCCATCACTTGCTCGAAATGCGGTAGGACTGACACGGTTCCATTTCGGCCAGTGGATGAGCGTCCAGTCTACTGTCGAAGCTGCTACCAGGAACGCAAGGACCAGCCGATCACTGGCGGAAGATTCTGGAGCTACCACAGGCGAGAGAACTGACTTGGCTAAGATCCGTGTTGACATGAATGTCACCGAGGACACTAAGACACTCATTGATGTGGCCGTTGATGAGGAGAAACAGGACGACAAAAGGAACGATCGACCGCCACGCAGTAAGAGCGCGATACTCGAGGCGATCCTACGGCAGGCGCTTCGTTATCGACAGAAGCAACGGGAGCAAGACGTGGGTGCTCGTTAGCGTCATTCCTCCCTAAACATCCCCGACTTTCCCTAGTTCTCCCCGGTCTTCCCCGGATTGGTGAAAAGGGAAATGACTCACCGAGCCTCTCATCATTAACTGATTGACGATGCAAAGCGTCACCGATCGTGTGATCACTCAGTCGATGTGCCTCACAAGCGAACAGATCACAAAGTTGCAGGAGCTCTCGAGGGAGACTGGCAAATCGTTGTCCTCACTCGCACGTGAGGCCGTCGACGCATTCTTCCAACATCGACAGACAGGTGGTGACTAGTCATGGATGATGAGGTCAAGCTGATCTTCATGTTCGGCGGCAACCGTGAGAAGCACAAGGATGCCATGAGGAAACTTGTGAAATTCGCAGAGGAAGAACTCAAGTTAGAATTAGAGGAACGTCACTGTGTGGGCAAAAATTCGATGATTTCATGGTTCGACCCTGACGCCGCTCGACAATTCCAGGAACCACAACCTCCCAAGAGTCACGCGGGGTTCCCCGTAGTCTGATCTTACGATAACAGGAGAGAGTGAAATGTCTTCCGAAGAGGAGCCGCGGGAAGAGGAGGAGGAAGGTCGGTATCCGCCTTGGTTCCGTGAATGGCTGCGCAGCATCGGCTATGAGCAGATTCCCGAATACCAAGAGGAATTTCTGCCGGAATGGTACAAGTGGACGAGTCCCTTCATGAGGGCATACGGTCAAAACCTGTGGGCGCTAACAGGCATTCCATACACATACTTGGCGGCGTATGCATACAACATTCCTGGTGCCTTCGCTCGGATTCCATACTACCAAGCGATGCAGGAGCAATATGCGGCTCGGATTCCCTTCGCTCGAACTGAGGAGCAATTCCTTAGAAACCAATTATCATTAACATATTGGAATTTTGCGGAAGCAAGAGCTCCTGTCTCCGCACTCTCGTCGGCGATTAAGACTGCAACATACGGCCTCGCCTATGCGGCAGGTGCACCTATTGGTGAAGCCATGCGTGGGTATAGAGCCTTTGCGACGGCCCCGATTCAATTTGCGGTTGGTGCATGGCAAGCATATGAGCAGGGTCCGATCCTGCGAGAGATGACACGTCTGTATGGGCCAGAATACACGCGACAAATTATTGAGCAAAGATCCACACTTACGGGATTCAGACCACCAACGGCTGCCGACGTGATGGAGAATGTGTTCCAGTGGACCTTTCTACAGTCAGCCGCGATGGCCCTTCGACCAGTTTTCTTTGGTGGTGAGGGATTAGCCACGGGCGTAGGAAATATTGGTTTGCGTGCTCAGCAACTCATCGGCGCAGGCAAGGCCCTTTGGAATATGCCATACTCAGGTGGCATTGGCGCTCTCTTGCCAGTAATCAGCAAATTCCTAGGAATGAACATTTTCCAGATGGGCGTGATAGGTCTCTTCCAAGAAGCAACCTCAATGTATATGCGAGCGAGTGCAGGAATCAACCCATACGCGACACGAGAGGAACAGTTGGGAGGCTTGGCGCGTTGGTCGCTCTACTCAGCCGCAACTTACGGTGGCGCATATGCTTGGCTTGGTGCAGCTGCCGCGGCTCCCCTGTCACTCCTTACGGCGGGTGGGGTCGCCCTGTCTATTCAGGCTGCATCCGAATTATCGGCAAGGGCACAGTTCAATATTCCTTGGAACGAACCCCTTACATACACGCGACGTCGCGCCTTTGGTGGCGAGTTTCAGATCAATCCACGAATGCAGACCGGGGTGGATCTGTATCCTAGACCAATTCTCAGTATTCCTGGCATGAAGATGGCTGATGTCTATTATCCGATGCTTCAACGTTTCGGGCCCACTGGAAACATACTTGCGTATCAGTGGAGTCCGTATGGCTTTGGGTGGGAAGCGCGGACATTTGGTGCGCGTCAACAGTACTATGGTATTGGGTGGGAAAGGCAAGCATTCAGTCCGGTGGAACAAGATTACGCTATGATGGCGCGTTTTGGATCCCTCTGGGGTATCCCGGTACCGCAAGGTGTGTCGCCGAGCACGATGGCTTATGCGATGAGGGCACGGTTTGGCCCAGCTGAGACAGGTATTCCAAGTTCAACATTCGATCCCTATGCGGGCGGTTGGATTGGGGAACCGGGGTCAAACTTCTACTTCAGGGAGTCGATGTATGCACCACGTTATCGTTATGGTATACCGGCTTGGGCTCTTAATCGCCCAGACCTCAGAACCGCGTATTGGAATCTAGTCTACGGCGCCACTGATTGGCCTATTGGCATGGGTCCGTATCCTACTTACTACACTCGCCGCGAATTGAATGTGATGGCGATAATGGGTGTGCCGGGAGCGGGTGCGGATTGGACTCGCCTCAAGATTCCGACTTGGTATGATATGGATGCGATGCAGCGGCAAGCCGTAGCCATCATGGGTGGATATGCTGGACCTTGGCAAGGACTGAAGCCAGAGGAACCATGGAAGAAACTCACGTGGCATCAGTATCGGGAACAGTATCAGCGAGATATTGCCCTTTCAATCATGACGGGGGCGCTCGTCTCCACTAAAGCGTTAGGGCCGGAGTGGGGGCGTGGTCATTTCCGCTTGTGGGGTGGAGGTGCGGCCGCAGCAGCGTATCTTGAGTATTCTCGGCAAGCGTGGGCTGCAGGACTTTCTGCATTGTCGGCGGAGGACTGGTTCTTTTGGCGTGAACCTCGTGAGGGCGCATTGGCGAGGAGAACCATGCCCAGAACAGATGGAGGCTATGGTGGTTACGGTTATGCAGAGGAGGAGGAGCCACTGCGTCGCCAATTCTATCCGTCAGCTGCACGGGCCGGATGGACACAAGCGAGGGAAGCAAATTGGGCGTTAACTGGGCTTCCAAGCGGGGAAGGTCCTGGTCAAGTGTTAGGCCCAGAGCGTTGGTACGGCTCCACCTACTACTATCCGTCTTGGATGACTTGGCAGGAATATCAGGCAGCCTATCATCCTACGAAATGGCCCATTGATATTGTGAAGTCGATACCGATTCCTACGCCTAGACTGCCGAAAGGAGTTGAGACAGCGCCGTTTGGTGCGCCTGCTGGCGCCACTTACTATTATCCGATGGATATGACCTGGCGGGAATATCAGGAGTGGAAGCATCCTACGGGTCCTGTCGATGACACTGCTTACAAGGCTTGGCTGGAGAAGCAGCCTTGGTATGTTCTACGGGAGTATGGTGGTCAGGAATATTCGTTGAGGTGGCAGCGTGGTGAGTTTCCAGTCCAGCGCCCCGCATACAGCCCTCCTGGGTATCAAAGACCTCCGTTAGGTGAGGGAATCGTAATCACCAAGGCGGGTATGGAGAAGCTTCAGTCAGGCGAATGGAGGGGTGGTGGAGGATCGTCTTGGTGGTCTTGGACACCTCAACCAACGATGTATCTTGAAGACATTCTAGAATCTGTTGGCCGCGGTGTCGTCGGTACAGGCGACCCTGTCTACATGCGAGCGTACCCGGAAACATATGGACCGGAGGCAGAGCGGGAAGGATTCGTTGCCGCCTTAACAGCACTGATTGATACGTTTGCGGCGCGTGGGTGGAGTATCCAACGGCGAACAGTGCTGGTGGATACGGTGTGGTCTGAACTGGCAAGCAAACTATACGACGAAGTATCATCAAGAGGCGGAGGCTAAGTGAGCTATTCACGACTTTGGTATTCGCCAAGATCCGTCTGCAGGCTTGGCACTTTTGAACCATTTGCCGCCAAGCGAGCGCACGACATCATTGACTTTGCTCCAGTCGGAAAGGTTAGACTGGCTCATTCACTCGACCTTCCAAGCGGGGGCAGGGGGAGGAGCCACATTAGGCCGACTAGTAAGAGGACGACTAGTCCTTCGAGGAAGTATGCCAAATTCTCTAAACCGAGACTAATCGCCCTAAGCATGAGGATGAAGGCCACCCCTACTCCGATACTCAAGAGAAATGCCCCCCCGAACCTTCGGATGAGCGAATGTGGACGGTTCATTTGCTTCGCTTCCTTGCTTTCACGAGCGCCTTGATGAATTGTTCTACAGTCAACGGTTTGCGGTGCTTGCTCATATTCTTTGACAACTCAATCGCCTTGAAAGGTGAACGAAGGCGGTCGACTGTTCCGACATTCTGGATTGAGACAATGTGCTGGCGGCGGGACCTCGAGTCTACGTTTTACCTTCGCATCTTCTAAGGCCTTGAGTAGGAGGCCTCGCTTCGCTACGACCTTCAATGCCGTGTCGAGATTCACGGGGACCGACCGCAACTCTTTGATCTCAGAATTTAACCCGTCAATCTCCTTGCGGCTCTTGTCCAACTCTGCGCGTCTCCTTCGCGTCTCAGCAAGAGATTCCCTAGTTGGACCCTGACTCGGCTTGTGCTTAGTGAAGCCCCAAAATACCTTCGGGTCGCATCCGCTAGACGTAGAGCTTGTTGACGTGCTGTTTATTGTCCAAAGCTGGACATGTGATCGGGCATCAAAGCCCGTGCGGACGAGGTCCGTCTCGCGTAGCCCTCTGAGGATCTGGGAGACTACGGGCCGTGGTAACTCACACGCATCGGCGACCTCGCAGGACAAGCATGGCCTAGGAAATGTCCGAAGTGCGGCTAAGACCAAGGCATCCTTGCGACGTGTCAGGATGATTCAGTTCCGCATAACTCAAGAGCAAGCACCAGATCGCCAACCTCAGTACGCTCAGAAGATTGATACTCTTCCAAGGTCACGCCTTGCTTGCTCATGTCCCTCAGATCTCCCCTTCGAGTTCAGCGAGGCCCGACAACTCACGACTTAGGGCCAAATCGCCTAGGGGTGCGATCCCTGTTTGCCTGGCTGTGACGGTCAGGCCGTCGAGTTCTAGCAGCTTGTCGAGCTTTGGCATTCCCTCACGGTTTGCGGCTCCATGAAATTCGCTGTGGCAACGGCAGACACATCGGATTCTCTTGGCGGTTTGGCAGTTCTTTCCACCGCACACGCACTTTGTCGTCCGCGCCTTGACGGGGTTCGGCAAGGCGAAGGCGAACATTCGGTTCCATTCTAATTCTCTCTCAGTCATTCAGATTACACCGAAAGTACACTATGCAGTAAGGTTATATTTAAGTGTACTCTATGTGTACTCGACAGGCTATGCCCATAACACTTGAGAGAACGGTATTCGTGACAGGCAACAGCCTTCGCGTGAATATCCCTGGACCAGTCGCCAAAGCTTTGGAACTCAAGGCCGGCGACAAAGTGTTGATCTCGCTGAACGATAGTCAGATGATTCTTGAGAAGGCCAAGAAGGGCAAGTCGTGAGGTGGGGTAGACGTGGGCGAGCTCCGAAGACACGTATTCGTCTTTGTCGGCCCCAGCGAGGTCGTTGCGGAGGACGGCAAGTATGATTTGGCGCAAGGCCTCGTAGTCTGCGCGAAGAGGATACTTGGCTGGGAACTTGAATCCACAATGAACCTGCCGCTCACCACGAAGGTCAAGATCGACACTGTAGAGGGTCCGACATGAAGGGACGTGACAAAAGAAGACGTCGAAACCGTCGACGACAGAAGAAGGGCAAGTCCTAGAATGAGTTTGCCAGGTTGTCCAGGTTGTGGTCGCTCGCTCGTTGCAGTCGGCCTCTTAGCGGGCAGAGACATCGTCTACACTTGCTCGGTCTGCAAGGCTTGGTACGACACGAGTTTGCGACCGATAGCAGCATCAGGTTGAGTGATGGTTCAGGCTACGGATCTCTCTGAAAGAGGCGCCTAGCAAGAATCAGGCCTGTCTATGACACCTTTGGGGCTGCTTCCATGCTATTCGTCAAGCGTGGGGCTGTGACAAACCCGGACATTGACAACTCAAGCGATCGGAGATCATGCTGTCTCATCGAAAGGTGTGACACGTTCCAGTGGTTCAGCAGCAGGCTCAGGAACACCAACCTCTTTGTCCATGTCATCGACAAGTCTTGACCGCTGGGTAGTCATTTGCACAATTGTAATCGAATGTGACGCAAACGTTGCGTTGAAGGCCACAGAGAGTCGTATAGAGACTTGCATAGTATCTCCCACCATAGGGACAGGAGTATGAGCACGTTTTCGAGGTTACAGTGGTCGTGGTGCACCTTGTCGAGGTTGTACGCGTAGTGCGGGTCATCGTTCCGCAGACGGCTGGATAGTCATTCGCGCAGTTGTAGTCAAAGCTGACGCAGACGTTATACTGCCGACCACAAAGCCTAGTGTATATGGATGAGAAGTATTTTCCACCGTAGGGGCAGGTGCATCCAGCGGCCGCAAAGTCGCTAACCGTGAGAAGCGCTAGAACTGGCATGAGCACGAGAGCAATCAGGACGCAGGCATTTGGTCTCCTCAATTCATGATCTCTTGATCCCAATCTCATTGTTGCTTTCGCCTCTCGTCGGCAGTATTGCACGCAGAGAAAGCGGCGAACGCTACACAGGCAGACCGTGAATCCGAGGAAGTCATCATACCATGTGGCTCGTTCAGGATTTCAGGCTTTGGGTCAGCAGGACTTGTGTTCTGTGTCTGGGAGATGAGACTTGGCGGAGAAACTTCCGAGTGCGCGTTCGGCGGCACTCCAGTTTGTTGGAACCCCCTACCCCAGTTTGGTCAGCCATGCCCGTAACGGGCTTTCCCCTATCTCTTCTCTTTCGTCGTGTGAGCGTGTTGCGGAGCGCTAGCCCTGAACGAGAGTGAAGGCTGGTTCTCAGCTGCGAAGGCAGCGCATAGAAAGCGCGGAGCAACCTCCACAACCGCGTGGAGAGCGAACATCTCTAAAGATGAACCTGGAGGGTCAACCTACGAGACCTCACGGCTTGTGCACATTTCGACCGAACACCTAGGCTACATGCTCCAATATGTGACACGTCTTGAGGCTTCCGCGGGTTGCGCTAAAGAGTCCCATACGCTACCTAGATAGGGACCTCATTTGACCCTGCGTCCGCCCTTAAATATGAAAGGGATTCCTTTGCGTTTCTGTCTAGCGAGCGACAATCTTTATAGGATGTACAGGAACGTTGTACAGTTGAACGCGTTCTCAGACCAGGGGACGCGCTCTGCGCAGTGTATCTTAGCCTCTCATTTTCTAAGAGAGTATTTTGATAGCAGTTCATGCTGATTCCATTCTGTTACGTCGTGACCTGAGGTCCGCAGTCCCTTGATGACGCCCTTGCCGACTGGGCCTTTGTACACAAAGTAATCCGTTCCCTTCCCTATTAGGCGCTGATCTGATGGACCTGGTTCGAAGATTTTTGTGCACCCTCCCAACTCGCAGGCCATGTTCCGCGCGGCATACATAAGAGGGCTACTCTCGATCATCTCCCCCTCCCCGGGAAGGCCTTCCTTGACAAGGAATATGATTGGGTGCGCTAGACGACTGCTGGTATCAGTCTGAGTTCGTGCCAGAGGACGCATGATGTCTATGTCTATGAGACACTTGGGGGGCGCGATTCTTACGCCAGGACACAGATTCCGAAGCGTACTTGTTGCATTTGCAAAGTCCAACCTCCAGATATCGCATTCCACAAGATCGAGCAATAGATCAGCCAAAGAGATCCTTGGGTTGCACAGATCCCCCTTCATGTAGACTCCCAGGTCTTCGCGTAGATTCAACTCTTGCCAAGCTCTTGTGATTGGGAAATCAAAGTTGTCGAGCATCACTGCCGCCTCCCCACCGTACACTACCTTGTGATAATGCGCTACAAACAGCGCGTACCCAGCTTGGATCATCTTGACGAAATCCACTATGCTAATCTTGTTGCGTTTGGGATCTTGCGTGTATATCCAAGTGAAAGGAATCTTCCTTGTCGGAAAAACGCTGTAACAGAAAGTGACCTCCGAGATTTCAGTCATCATGTTCCGAAGAAAGTCGCGTACGACCTGTCTCGCGACGGCCTTGCTATAGTTTCTCTTCAGACTGTACAGGTTTACCATACGTTCGTCTCTTCGAATCCGATACTTCCGCAACACAGGGTCGAGAGCTTCATCATACTTTGAAAGAAGGTCGACTGTCGAGGACAGAACAGCGAGCCCCATGTCGCCGATGAACTGATCAAGAGGGCCTCTTTTCAGAAGATCCGAGTCGACACCGATGGCAGTGACCATGCGGCTTCCGGATGTCAGAGGCCCTGGAACGCCTTGAATCTTTTGGCGTATGTGATAGATCACGGGCAACCCCAGATTCGAGGCTGTGCACTATCGTCTCGTACTTCGGGCTGCCGGTCGTCCTCTCGGCCTCGCTTCTAGAATGAGTCTTTCCACTGACACGGCCTCTAGCTTCTCGAGACGAGTTCGGAGGTCCTGAATCGTCTCCTGCTGCGCTGCCAGTTCGATCGTGGCGTCACTCAATGCGAGGTGCGGTAGCGCTCGCTCGTACGCTTTCCGCAGGTCCTCAATGGTTGGCTTGCTATACGGATCCTCGCTCCTAGGCAACTTGTGACCGAGCAGACGCTTGACCCAGTTGTGAGGAATCCCTGCTCGTTCGAGGCTTGTCTGGTAGAACTTTCTGAGGCAATGAGGCCTGACCTGGCTCCATTCTCCAGGATGCTTCTTTGGTTCTATGACGTTGGCTCTGAGTGCTGCCTTGACAACTTGGATTTGGATGATGTCCTCGGTCACTGGGAGGACGCCGCCTGGATCGCCGTTGCCTCTTTCTCGACTGAACAGCGGACTGTCAACATGAATCGTTTCGGGATGCTTATGCTTTGTACCCTTCCGCCTCATGTCAAGATACTGCCTGAGTGCTTCGACCGCTTCTGGTCCGATGAATGTGTCGTATCCTTCGGCTTCCTTGCCTTTCGCATTGCGTGGCATTATCTTGATGTGTACCGGCACCTTGTCGGCCTCAAGATCTTCGGAAACGTCGCCGTACGTGAGTCTGCGGAGAGTGCCGTCTCGGACACCACTCTGCGCTAGGAAGGCTATCATCGCTCGGTCTCGCAGGTCTGAGATGGACATCATGCGCCGAATCTCGCCTTGAGTTGGAACCTTCTCTGATGTGACTCGCCAGCGAGCGGGGATGCGGCACTGCAGGGGGACATAGTTGTGGCGGTAGAAGCTCTTGAGGAAGGCAAAGGTGTTCGTAGCCATTGCGCGGGACTTGAATGTTTGGAAATGCTTCAGCAGGAGATCCTCATCTCTGCCGCGAATCCGAACGTCGTCCTGCTTGAGGTCTTGGATGCGCTCAGCAATTAGGACGTCAGGGTCCTTTCCTGTCCAGTCGCAGAACTGAATCAAAGCATTTAGGGAACGCTTCGCGGTCTCCTCGCTTCCTGTCAGAGAGCGCAGGCCAAGCACCCAACGTTGGACGGATCCGTACCGCTTCTCAAACTCGTCACGTCTGCCCTGCAGGCTTGGAAGAACTCGGGGGTTCAAGGCTAGAGGGTGAGTTGGGCGCACAAAATATAAGATGTTATCCCAGATGGGGGTCTGGAAGTGCTCTAGCTATCCCAGATATCCGAGTGCGGTGCGATAGGAACAACCTCTCCGCACTCGATGACCCCTACTTTTGCGCGCTCTCCATGTCTCTTGAATGCCATTCTGATCGCTTCATCTACGGTCGAGGCATGCTCGAACCCGAGCGCCTGCTCGTCCTCGATTGTGAAGCCGGTTGAATAGCAGATGACGTGTGAGCGTTCAAGCATCTGCGAATGCATCAGCAGCGCACCGGCAGCTGGAAGATCCTCGAACTCTTTCCTTTCCACTGCCTCCAGTAGCTTAGGGTAGCTCTCAGTAGCTCGCGCCTTGAAGCTCGGATGAGTCGGTGATATTCGTTCCGTGCAAGGCGTGATCAAGACGACCGTTCCGCCTTTTCTGACGCCAACATGGGCGAAATCCAGAGCCTTCATCGCCTGCCAGTAGTCGATGTCCGCAGGGTAAGTTGAGAAGATCACAATGTCGGCAAGTTCGGGCACGTCCTGACAATACACTTGACGTGCCGTTCCAACGCCCTCACGAAAAGCCTGCTCTGGGTCACCTGCGAGCACTCGGACCACTTTGTCCTCGTTGTTGAGAACCGTATTCACTATCGCATCCAGGCCGGCTTTTCTGGCGATTATGTTGATGTCTCGCCTCATCGGATTGTCGAGCGTCGCGACCAGCTTCCCGATCGGAACTACTTTCCCCGCTGCGATGTGGAGCATCCCGACAGATTCTTCACCACAGACGCCAGGCAGGATGATCTTTCCTCCTCCACCCCATCCTGCCGCGTTGTGAGGAACAATGTTCCCCACGCCGAGGACGAAGTCCGCCTCCACGACTGTCTTGTTCACAAGAGCCGGGATCCCGAGTTCGGTCATTCCGAGGTTTACCAGTCTCTTGTCGTCCTTGTAGTCG
>Ga0315280_10009462_pt1 | contig 12503 bp, 9 predicted proteins | sample YL17G06_40_MG_FD_203697 | JGI IMG/M metagenome (GOLD analysis project Ga0315280, IMG submission 203697) | Sediment microbial communities from Yellowstone Lake, YNP, Wyoming, USA - YL17G06_40 | ecosystem: Environmental > Aquatic > Freshwater > Lake > Sediment | place: USA: Wyoming | collected... | reverse complement strand
TGGTTACTTGTGAGCAGCGAGAAGAACTTGGAGCGCCTTCAAAACTCGCCGCGACGGCGGAAGCCGGCGACGATCCCGGATTGGGTTTTTGGTCAATCCTTATTTTAACGCCTATGCCGCACGCTCCAGGCTCCTGGATAGCTTCTTCCGCGCGCTTGTCCCCGATGCCCGTGCCAGGAGTGGCAGCCAAAGCCTATTTCCGACGTACCATCCATCGCAATCCTGTGTAATCCCAGGATCTTTGCGGTCTTAGAGGTCTTTGAGGTTCCAAACGCACCCGGATGATTGGCATGCAGTGTCTGAATCGCTGATGTATTAGGGATACCCAGGATGCAGAAAAATTCGGTGACAGACACCGAATTGCCCGATTAAGAACAGCCGCTGGTTTCGCCGCAGTTCATGCACTTATAGCAGGAGCCGTTGCGCACCATGATGCACCCGCATCCGGCACAAGTCGGCGCGTCGTCGAGCGCATACATCGCCTTGAAGCCATTGAGAGGATCCACGCTGCCGGCCGTCGGAGCCGCAGGCGGCGCCGACGTTGGCGCGGTGTCGCGGACGTGAACTCCCGTCTGGATCTGTTCTTCGCGCGGCAGGAACTTGGAGGCCAGCCAGCGGAAGATATAGTCCACGATCGATTTTGCCAACGGAATTTCAGGGTTGCCGGTATGTCCCGACGGCTCGAAGCGCACGTGCGCGAACTTGTCGATGAGCACCTTGAGGGGGACGCCATACTGGAGCGTGAGGGAAATCGCCGTGGCAAACGAGTCCATCAGTCCGGAGATGGTGCTTCCTTCCTTCGCCATCACCAGGAAAATCTCACCGGGCTGCCCGTCGTTGTACATGCCCACGGTGATGTAGCCTTCGTGCCCGCCAATGGCAAACTTGTGGGTTATGGCGCGCCGCTCCAGTGGAAGCTTGTGGCGCACGGGCTTGAAGGCCGTGGCCGCCGCCTGAGCCGATTTTCCTTTGCCGGCAGTCAGCGGCTGCGCGCCTTTGGAGTTGTCCCGGTAGATGGCGATGGCCTTCACCCCCATCTTCCACGCCTGCATGTAGGTTTCCATGATCTCCTCTACGGTGATGTGCTCGGGCACATTCACCGTCTTGGAGATGGCGCCGGAAATGAAGGGCTGCACCGCGCTCATCATTTTGATGTGGCCCATGTAGTGAATCGACCGTGTGCCGCGCTGCGCTTTGAAAGCGCAGTCGAATACGGTAAGGTGTTCGGGCCGTACGAAGGGCGCCCCTTCGATGGTGCCGTTTTCATCGATGTACTTCGTAATCGCTTCGATCTGATCCTCTTGGTAGCCGAGTTTCAGAAGAGCTGCCGGAACCGTGTTGTTTACGATCTTCATCACCCCGCCCCCGACCAGCTTCTTGAACTTCACCAGGGCGAGGTCCGGTTCCACGCCGGTCGTGTCGCAGTCCATCATGAAGCCGATCGTGCCGGTTGGGGCGAGCACTGTGGCCTGCGCATTCTTATACCCGTGAACCGTCCCTTCGAGGACCGCCAGGTCCCAAGCCTCCTGCGCCGCTTGCATCAACTCCTTGGGCGCGTGCTTAGGATTGATCTTCTGCAGAGCATTGCGATGCATCCGCATGACTTCGAGGAAGGGCTCTCGATTCTCAGCATAGCCCGGAAAGGGGCCGAGCGCTGTTGCGATGCGCGCCGACTGAAGATAAGCCTCCCCTGTCATCACGGCCGTGATCGCCGCGGCAAAATCCCTCCCTTCGTCGCTGTCGTAAGCCAGGCCGTTGTACATCAGCAGCGCGCCCAGATTGGCGTAGCCCAGGCCCAGCGGCCGATACACGTGGCTGTTGACGGCGATCTTTTCGGTCGGATAGCTGGCGTTGTCGACGATGAACTCCTGGGCGGAGATCACAAGGTCGACGGCCCGGCGGAAGCCGGCGGTGTCGAAGTTCCCCTTTCCATCCACGAACTTCATGATGTTGAAGGAGGCCAGGTTACAGGCCGAGTCGTCCAGAAACATGTATTCGGAGCAAGGATTGGAGGCATTGATGCGACCCGAGTTTTTGCAGGGATTCCACTTGTTGATGGTAGTGTCGAACTGCATGCCGGGGTCGCCGCAGATGTGAGCGGACGCGGCGATTTTCTTCATCAGATCGCGAGCCTTGTACCTGTGAACAACCTCCCCCCCCGGCCGCTCCCAGGTTTCCCACATGCCGTCCTGCTCGACAGCCTGCATGAATTCGTCCGTGACCCGAACGCTGTTGTTGGCATTCTGGAAGAAGATGCTGGAGTAAGCCTCTCCGTCTACGGCGGCATCATAGCCCGCGTCGATCAGAACCCAGGCTTTTTTCTCCTCCCTTGCCTTGCACTCGATGAACTCTTCAATGTCGGGATGGTCAATATTGAGGATCACCATCTTCGCCGCGCGGCGCGTCTTGCCGCCGCTCTTGATCACACCCGCGAAGGCGTCGAAGCCCTTCATGAAGCTGACCGGGCCGGAGGCAATCCCTCCGCTCGATAGCCGCGCACGTGAAGAACGCAACGGAGACAGATTGGTTCCTGTGCCCGAACCCCATTTGAAGAGGCGCCCTTCGGTGCGCGCCAGTTCCAGGATCGAATCCATCGTGTCCTCGATGGAGTTGATGAAGCAGGCCGAGCACTGCGGTTTCGGTTCGATGCCGCAATTGAACCAGACGGGGGAATTGAAGGACACGTACTGGTTCAGGAGAAGGAACGCGAGCTCGTCGCTGAACACGCCGGCATCGGCGTCTGAAGCAAAGTAGCCCCCCTTCAACCCCCATTCGGTCATGGTGCGGACAACCCGGCCCACGAGCTGACGGACGCTTGTCTCCCGCTGCTCTGTGCCTACCTGCCCGTGGAAATATTTCGAAACCACGATGTTGGTGGCCATCTGAGACCACCCTTTGGGAATCTCCACTTTTTCCTGCTGAAACAGCACCTCCCCCCTTTCATTTGAGATCGTGGCGGTCCTGGTTTCCCACTCGATTTCATCGTAAGGAGACACACCCTTGCGGGTGAAGTGACGCGGAAACTCGAGCCCCGCAGCGGCTTCTTTGCGCTCCTCCGCTGCATATCTCGTCGAGACCCCTTTTTCCGAGGGCAATGCCCTGTTGCTTTCCATCCCAACCTCCGCAACTCTTACGAATCCGAATGCGCGCGCCCGAATGAAGGTGACAAGGATCAGTGAAGTCCTGCTCCAGCGGCCTGGCGTTCACAGCAGCCCATGGAGGATAATTGCTTCTTGTACACAATCGTCACGGCTACGTCAATCAAAAAATCTCTATATATTGTATCGTCTGATCTGCCTTACCACAATATATTGCGCATATCGAAGCCACTCACGCGCTTCATTTTTCAAGACTTACAGCTTTATACGGAACCGTTTCCGCCCTGCGCCGCACCCTCTGCAATCCACGCGCGGATAGGCTATCGGCGCCAGGGATTCCCGACTGAATGCATGAGTCACCAGACGGCTCGGACTCCATTTGACATTGGACAGCGCCTCATCCAGAATGGCGGCGGGTGCGGGCCTTCGATCGCCTTACAACATGATTCGTTATCTTGTATTCGACATTGAAACCAGGGTCGACAAGGAGTTGGTCAAGCAGATCTATGACCCTGAAAACGTCCTCACGCTGGATCAGGCTTACGACAAGGCTCGCGATCAAATAATGGAGCGCAGCGGACAGCAGAGCGATTTTTTCCCCATCCCTTTCCATATCCCCATCGCCATCGCCACACTCCAGGCGGACGAAAATTACAGGATCCGCGCTCTGGGCTGCCTGGGAGCTGACCGCTTCTCGGAATCGGAGCTGGTGGCGCGCTTCTGGCAGGTATTCGAAAGCGCTACAACTCTGGTTACCTTCAACGGGCGAGGCTTCGATCTGCCGGTTCTCGAATTCCAGGCGCTGAAGCACGGGCTGTCGCTGCCGCGCTATTTTGCTGCCGGGGAATCGAGACAGACTTATCGGGGCAGTCGTTACAGCGACGCGTACCATATCGACCTCTGCGATTTCCTTTCCAATTTCGGCGCGGCGCAGCGCCGGGGCTCTCTCGATGTCTTGGCTCGGCTGGTAGGGCTGCCGGGGAAATATACGATCGCCGGCGAGGATGTCGAGTATCTCTTCCGCCAGGGGCGTCTGAAGGAAATCAACCAATACTGCATGACGGACGCGCTGCAAACCTATTTGCTCTTCCTGCGTGTCGAGCTGCTAAGGGGCAAACTCGACGCTGCAGGCTGTCGGGCAGCGATCAACTCGGCGCGCGAAGACCTTACCCAGCGCGCCGCAAGCGCCGGTCCTGAGAACTTCCTCCTGGACTTCCTCCACCGCTGGACTGACTCCTAAGCATGAGGGAACCGCGGAAATTCTTGGATGAGCTGCCAGCACTGCATCCAAACGGCAGAGGACCATGCGCTCAATGATTGTGTGCCGGGGCATAGTTCTTCTCGCCCGCCCTGATCGGAACGGGAAGCCGGTTCTCATCCGGCGCAATGGGACAACTATAGCCTTCCCCGTAAGCACATAGTGGGTTGTAAGCTCGGTTGAAATCGAGGTCATAGATCCCGGACGTGTTCTCAGGCAGATCCAGATAGCGGCCTGCCGAGTATGTCTCTGTGCCCGTCGTCGCATCCCGAAATGGAATGAAGAGGTAGGGCTGACCAGAATTAGCGCTGTCGTCCAGGCGATAGACTTGGAGCCGGCAGGCCTGTCCCTCGGCAACAAACTCGAAGGAGCCATATCGCAGGCCATCTCTCATCTCGCCGGTATTGGTTCCCAGCCGGACGCGCTCGGGGGCGGGGTAGCGGTTCAATCTCACACGGAAGCGCAGTTCAGGCTTGATGAGGAAATAGTCGAGGCCTTTGAAACGCATCCTTTCCTGCGGAGGGATGGGGGACTGAGGACTCGATCTGAAGGCGAGGTCCCGTTCCTTCCTGGCCAGAAGCACAGGGTCCTCAGGCCTGGTTGCCGCAATGCGTTCCTGCGAGCATCCTTGAAGAAAAGCGGTCGCAGCGACCAGGCCGCAGGCCAGGGGCCACAACAATGAATTCCGCTCCTTGAGCTTCTGCACATGCAAGATTATACGGAGCCCGAGCCCTTTCTTGAAGGCATTCATATTGGGATATCGCGGGTAGAGACGCGATCCCGCCGCAATGTCGAGTCGAGAGGGAAAGCGGAACCCGGAGATTCAGGAGCCACAAAAGCAAAGAAAAGGAACTTTTTTTGCTCCTCCTACGTCTAAATAAGTACCCATTCAATAACCTCCTTCGTGGGCGGCGGAACGGAACGACGCCTAACCGTTTCCGCCGCCTTCTCTTTTCGGTGGATCCACACGAAATTGGCGGCACCTTTTTTCAACGGCCTTTTGATCCATCCATCGAAATATCCCGGGCGAAAAAGGTGTCTGCTTCGAAAAAAGACGGAGCAGCTGACTGCAGGGACGGGCTAAAGCCTGTCCCCACTATACGTTACTCTCAGAGATCTCAAGTGGGCACGGGCTTCAGCCCGTGCGCTTTTTCATGCGCTTGGGTGCGTCCTCGGCCCATGAAGGACTGTTTCACCCGCGACTTTGCTGTCGCCGTGGACACCTCCCGCGGCAATTCAGATAGTGGTGTGCACCCCTTGAATCGCTGCGTCTCCAGAATGCAGCTTGTAGTCGAAAGCGGCGCCGTGATAACTTATTTGAGTTCCCGTAGCAGAGGAATGACGCCCCGCGCCTGCCATGGAAAGTAGGAACTCATTTGGAAATTGTCCGGTGCTAAGGTAATCCTGCCTTTTTACCGATCTACCCTGAAGCGAGGAGTGAAAACTGGATGCAGCCTTGAGCACTGACTTTCAGGATACCAGGCATTTCGATTATTTTGATTAGGAGTGACCCATGCCCGCCGGTCAGGATTACGCCAGTCGGCTCCGGGAAGAGACTCGCCGAGCGCTGGCACAACATCTTGTTGGTACCTTCGAAGAGGAGTTTCGGACCCTCCAGGCCAACCTCTCGACCTCTGTTGGGCAAATCGCCCAGCGGCTGGGCTCGATCCTCGATGTAGAAATCCCTGCGGTGGAAGCGGTCCTCTCTGACGCCGCTTCAGAAGCAGCGCAGAAAGAAGCGCGCCGCCGGGATGAAGATATGTTGTTCCTTGCCCATTTCGTCTATGCCCTGCGGCACAAAGAGACGCAGGAGGAGATCCTGAACTCATTGCTCGACGGAGCCCTTCGATACGCCCCTGGCGTGGTGCTGTTCGTTACCCGCGGCAACCAGTTTCAGGGTTGGTCATCGCGTGGATTCGCCGAAGAAACCGCGCAGCATCTCCGCGAGTGTGTTCTTGCATTCTCGGACAGCCCCTTGCTTCGAGACACGCTCGATGCGGACGCACTGACCACTGTCACCGACATTTCCAAGGAACTGGCGCTTTCGCGATTGTTGCCGGAGGGCATGCAAGGCCCATGGCATGCCTTCCCGATGAAGGCGATTCAACGCCCGGTGGCGGTGCTGCTGGCCGTAACCTCGGACGAGCGCAGATGTGATCTGGAGCCGCTCTGTATCTTGATGGACTTGACGGGGCTGTGCATCGAGAACATCGCCCTCAAGATATTGCAGGAGATTAAGGTAGCCAAGCCTCCCGTAGCGGCGCCTGTTCCCCCTCGCGAGATCCCAGAACCCGCGGTCGAGACCGTCCCTGCCGCAGCGGAGAGCGCTGCGGAAGCCCCCCCTGCCACCGAAACAGAAGCGCCCGCCCCAGTCAGCTTAGCGCCTGAACCCGTCATTGAAGCGACTACCACGCCCGAGCTCCCCGTTGAAGCGCAGCCGGAAGAAGAGGCTGAGCTTCAAGCCGGCCCCGCTGCGCCGGCTGCTGCTGAAGTCCTGGGTCCGGAGGTCGCCGGAGTGTTCGAAGCTCACGAAGATGCCGCCGCGGCCGCGCCGGCGCCGGAGGGCCCGGACCAGGCAGTGCTGGCCGAGGAACTACTACCCGAGACTGCCGAGGCCGCTGAAGAGACTCTTGCCCCTGAAGCTGAAGAGACAGAGCCAAGGAGAAGCACCGCGCTCAGGGAGGTCCAGCCTCTCACAGAAGAAGAAAGGCTTCATGCCGACGCGAAACGGTTTGCACGCTTGCTGGCATCTGAGATAAAACTCTATAATGAGCAACGTGTCCAGGAGGGACGCGCAAACAGAGACCTGTACGCACGGCTGAGGCGAGATATCGATCGGAGCCGGGATATGTATCAAAAACGCGTTTCGCCGATAGTCTCCCGGAAGGTCGATTATTTCCACGATGAAATCATCCGAATCCTCGCGGACAACGACCCCTCAACGCTTGGGAATGGCTATCCAGGCCCTCGCGTCGAAAGCTAAACGGACTTGCAGCAACTTCAGTTAAAACCAGAACGCATTCGCTCGGAATCGCCGCACGTTCGCCCCAGGTGGCCGCTTCCCATCCTGGCGGCGGCCTTCCTCCTGCTCGCATTTTCTGTTGCGGCCGTCGATGACGCCGGAAGTGGATCGCCGCAGCTCTCTGCAGTCCTCGACCCGCTCAATTACAGCTATCCCCCCGCGCTCCAGGCGACGCTGGATGCTCTCGGAAAAGCGGTTGGGCACTTCGCCGGCGGCCGTTGGCAATCGGCCCTGTCAACCCTGCCGGACGACTCCGCTATCGCCTCCACAGCGGTGGCCGATTACATAATGCTCTACAAGGCCAAGACCTACCTGGAATTGGAGATGAGAAAGGAGGCGCTTGATCTATTCCGCGCCCTGCAAAGCCGCTATCCCGATTCGCCGGTGGTCAGGGAAGCTGTTTTGGGAGCAGCCGTAGCGCTTCTGAAACTCCATGATCCTGTGGCCGCGCGCGCCGCCCTCGAGAGTGCGAAAATCAGGGAGAATGCCGACGTCTTATACATGCGCGGCCAGGCATTGGAGGGGGAAGGAAAACGCAGTGAGGCGATCCAGCTCTATCTCCGAGTCTATGCGGATTACGTCGATTCAAACCAATCCGTTCTCGCTGAGCGTCGTCTGCGCGCACTCACGCCGACTTTCTTAACCAGGACCGGAAACCGGGAGTTCCTCTTGCGGCGCGGCGAAAATCTCATCCGTGCCGGGAAGAACTTGGAGGCCAGAACGTTGCTCCTGAAGCTGAGCGCCACGAACCCGGCTGGGAGACAATGGGAAAAAGCCTGCTTGCTGCTGGGCGACGCCGATACAAACCTGCAGCGATTGTCCGAGGCGCTTCGCTATCTGCGGCGGATAACTGATGCCGCCATGGCATCTCAGGCGGTTTATCTCGAGGGCGTCTGCTACCGGGGCCTCAGAAACGAGCCCGCCTTCCTGAAAGCGCGAGATCGCGCGCTGAAACTGTATCCCGAGTCGCCGTACACGGAGAAACTTCTTTACTCGGTCGCCACTTACTACGACGTCAATAACGAGGCGGGGCCTGCGCTTGAGGCATATCAGGCGATTGTTCGCAGCTTTCCCAAGGGAGAGTACTGCGAGCGCGCCCTCTGGAAGGTGGCGCTGTATTCCTATGTGGCGAAGCGCTACGAAGAAGCGCTGAACGGATTCTGGCAATGCCTCCTCGCCAATCCGAGGCCGAGCGCGGTCGGCGCTGCGGCCTACTGGATGGGCCGCTGCTGCGAACAATTCGGGGATCGAGAGAAGGCCGCTTACCTCTACCGCCGCGTTCAGGCACTCGTCAACAACAGCTACTATGGGCAGCGGGCCGAGCAAGCTCTGTTGGCCATAAGATCCCCTAATCTCACGTCCCCGAGCAGCCCTGCGGGAATCGACTTCGAGCAGGTGAGGCGGACGCTGGATGGGATCCTGCCCGGTCCGGTGGCGGTTCCTCAGCCTTCCGGCGCGGCGGTACAGATCATTGAGCGCGCCCGCCAACTGGCGGCGGCCGGGCTGCTCGATCTGGCCCTGTCGGAGTTTGACAATGGCTTCGCCAGCCAGAGCAGCAACGATGCGGCTCTGTGCTACGGCATGTCCCGCATTTACCAAGGCAAGGGGAACTATTACGGCGCCATCTCGACTCTGCGCCGGGTGTTTCCCGACTATGGCGATAGGCCTTTCACCTCGCTCCCGGGAGAAGTATGGGATATTCTTTTCCCCGTTCGCCACTTCGATCTCATCACACAGAATGCCACCCGGAACAACCTTGATCCCGACCTCGTGCTCGCATTGATCAGGCAGGAATCCGCCTTCAACGAATCAGCCCGCTCCAGGGCCAACGCACGCGGCCTGATGCAGGTGCTCCCGGCCACCGGTCGCGTGCTCGCCCGGAATGCGGGCCTCGCCCGGTACACGGTGACCAAGCTCTACCATCCCGACACCAACATCGTTCTGGGCACACGTTACCTGGCTTCGCTTCTCCAGCGATATGGCGGCAAGGTAGAATTGGCGCTGGCAGCGTATAATGCAGGCGACAACAGGGTCGACCGCTGGTTGCAGGAGTTCGGAAACCTGGACATGGCGGAGTTCGTCGAGCGCATCCCTCTTAGCGAAACGCGAAACTACGTGAAACAGGTTATGAGCGATAGAGCCCACTATCAGCTTCGAACTGTGCCAAACTCCCGATTATCACTCAGCCTTCGGAAAGAATGATGCTCATGTCCGGCATAATTGGGTGGAAAGCGGCAGCCCGCCAAGTCTGCCCCCACAAGTGACGCTTTGTCCCTAGCGGAATCGTAACCTGGTAGCTCCGATCGGGGACGTAGAAGCCCTCGGCGGAAAGTTGAGTACCTCGACCCAAGTACGGCAGAATCCGGGGTCCACTATTGTGTTGAGAATAGAGAGTTCACTAGAGGATCAGGATCTGGTGCGCCGGTGCCAGAACGGCGACGAGACCGCTTTCGAGGCGCTGGTGCGCAAGTACCAGCAGGCCTTGTTTAACCTCATCTACCACAATATGGGCCGCCGCGGCGACGTTGAAGACATCGCCCAGAAGATCTTCTCCAAAGTGTACTTTTCGCTGGGGAAGTTCGACAACAGCAGGCCTTTTTTCCCGTGGGTGTACCGCATTGCTATCAACCAATGCTATGACGAGTTGAGGCGCGCACGGCGGCGACGCTCTCTGACTTTCTCCGAGCTTAACCTGCAGGATTCCGAAAACATCGAAAACCTGATAAGGCAGGAAGAGATTCCGGGGACGCTGGCCGAAGAAAGGAAGGAGCTCCACGACCTGCTTTATAAAATGCTGAATCGGCTGCCGGAAAAGCAACGGAAAGCGCTCGTGCTCAGGGATCTGGAGGACGTCCCTTACGAGAAAATGGCCGAGTTGATGAATTGCACCGAGCAGGCCGCACGACTCAAGGTCTTTCGTGCCAGAGCCCGCCTGCGGGACTCGATGCTGAAAGCCATGCGGCGGCGCAAGCGCGCGCCGGCCGGGCGCTAGCAGAACCATTCAGACCTCAAGGGCTCTGTCTCAGATTTTCCGAGATCCTCTCTGCTCTGCCGGCCCGAATGGCCGTGTCGTATCTGCAATCGTCAAAAAAGGAGAAGCGGTATAAGGCGACCAACCCATTGACCAACTTTTTGGAGATTTTGACTTTTGCAGATACGACACCCTGCCTTTCCTTACGGCACACAATATGTGCGGCAAGGATCTAAATCGGAATCAGGGCCGGGAGAGCAATGGGTCCTGCCACCGAATTTCTTCTCTTCTTGATAGATCCGCAGAAAAAGGTTAACTTAAGGTGAACCTGAGGCGAAGACATGACCATTCATATCAATGCCAAGCAGTTGCGCACTTCCCTGCCGGAGGTCGTGCGGCGTGTGCGCACGGGAGCGAAGTTCACCGTGATCTACCGCAGCCGCCCCGCTTTCAAGATCGTGCCGGTGGATGACGCGGGAGAAGCCCAAGGGGCTCTAGTGGATGACCCGCTATATCATGCGCCCGCCGTTGGGCGCTCGCATGACGGACGCGCCGCCGCGGACCATGACCGCATACTTTACCAACGATGAAAGCACTCTTTGTCGATACCGCCGGCTGGATGGCCTGCGCCGATGCTGCCGATCCGGAGCACGATGAGGCTCGCGCGGCTCGCGACTCCGCGCTCGAGCACGGCATGACCCTTGTCACTACCGACTACGTGGTCGACGAGACTCTGACTTTGATCCGGAAGCGCCTGGGACTGCGCGCAGCAGAAAAATGGTGGCAGCAGATTGAGGCAAGCTCCAGACTGCGCTGGGAGTGGATTGACCTCCTGCGCGCGGAGCGCGCCCGCAGCATATTCTTCCATCATCGCGACAAGGATTTTTCATTCACCGACTGCACCAGCTTCGTGGTGATGCGCGAGCTGAAGATCCGGCAGGCTCTTACCGCGGATGCACACTTCCGTCAGATGGGGTTTCAAATCCTGCCCTGCTGATGGAAAGCGTTCCGGACCAGAACATATTTCTGAAATACCAGGAGTCCCCGACCTTTGCGACCTCGGCGGTGAGATTTTGATCCGTCATGTCTGCAATGCACACTGTCTGAATCCCAGATGCATTTACGCGGGGCTTGACCTTTAGACACAGGGGAATATGATGGCTCCGCTTGCAGAGTGCAGCTGGCTGGACGCCTCCCTAGTGGACTTCCAAAGGAGCAAAGCCGATGCCTTATTCCAACTACAACCGCAGAGAGTTTTTGGAAATAGTGGGCGCCGCCGCTGGCACCGGCCTGCTTAGAGTGTACGCCGCGGGCGTCGAACGCCCCAATATCCTCTACATCATGGCCGACGACCACGCCTCCCATGCCATTTCCGCTTACAGCAGCATTATCAACAAGACCCCGAGCATCGACCGCATCGCCAGCGGCGGCATGCGGATGACCAATTGCTTTTGCACCAATTCCATCTGCACCCCCAGCCGCGGCGCCATCCTCACCGGCCAGTACAGCCACAAGAACGGCGTATACACGCTCAACGACCAGATCGACCCGAACCGCAACAATGTGGCCAAGGAATTGCAAAAAGCCGGCTATCAAACGGGGATAATCGGCAAGTGGCATCTCGGCACCGACCCGACCGGCTTCGATTACTGGAACATCCTGCCCGGCCAAGGTGTGTATTACGACCCGGTATTCATCACCAGGGACGGCAAGAAGAAATACAACGGCTACTGCACCGACATTATCGGCGACTTCAGCCTGGAGTTCCTGAAACAGCGCGACAAGCGGAAGCCCTTTTTCCTGATGTCGCACCACAAGGCGCCGCACCGCCCTTGGCAGCCCGACCCGAAGTATGCTCATCTGTTCGACGGCCAGACCATTCCCGAACCGGATAACCTGTACGATCATTATCAGGGCAAGCCGAAAAGCGTGGCCGCCGTAACGATGAAGGTCGGCGAAGACATGAACATCAAGACCGACCTGAAAACGGAAAGGCCGGCAGGCCTCGAAGGCGATGCGCTGCGCAAGTGGGCATACCAGCTCTACATCAAGGATTACCTGCGCTGCATCCAGAGCGTGGACGACAACGTGGGCAGATTGCTCGACTACCTCGACAGCGAGGGCCTGGCGAAAAACACGATCGTGATCTACACC
>Ga0315280_10009461_pt1 | contig 12505 bp, 7 predicted proteins | sample YL17G06_40_MG_FD_203697 | JGI IMG/M metagenome (GOLD analysis project Ga0315280, IMG submission 203697) | Sediment microbial communities from Yellowstone Lake, YNP, Wyoming, USA - YL17G06_40 | ecosystem: Environmental > Aquatic > Freshwater > Lake > Sediment | place: USA: Wyoming | collected... | reverse complement strand
ACACGCTCACCCAACGGGTGATGTCACTCCGGAGCATTGGGGACAGTTACCTATTTCCCGCAAAGAACCGAAGGGGGGCAGCAGAAACCCTTGGGGAAATAGGTAACTGTCCCCAGCGGCCCCAGCGGCCGGTCCCCTACCGGGGTTGCTGAAGGGGCGATAGGGGACGCCTTCGTCCGCCGACGCGGAACTTCGTCGCCCGCAAAGGCGGATTCCTCGCGGAGTCTACCCTCAGCGAAGCCGAAGGGCTCGGAATGACATTTTCCTTGCCTTACGCATAATCCGGGTCTAACCGAGATTATGCATATCGAGCGTGACACGCTCACCCAACGGGTGATGTCACTCCGGAGCATTGGGGTTGCTGAAGGGGCGATAGGGGACGCCTTCGTCCGCCGACGCCTTCGTCCGCCGGAGCGGAACTTCGTCGTCCGCGAAGGCGGAAGCGGAACCGCCCACTTCGCCGTAGCGCAGCCGAGACGGCTGCGCTACCGATCGTGCCGAAGGGCAGGCGTCTCGCCTGCCTTCGGCTACGAAGGCTGAATCGTCGCCCGCAAAGGCGGATTCCTCGCGGAGTCTACCCCTTCGCCTTGCTCAGGGCAGGCTCTGAGCGAAGCCGAAGGGCTCGGAATGACATTTTCCTTGCCTTACGCATAATCCGGGTCTAATGGTCTTCGCCGCTCCGCGAACGGACCTCGTCCGGAGGAGCTTCGTGTACGAGCCGTTTCCTCAGCTGATACACGAAACTCTATAGAACAGACCGCAAACAAGGCCTGTCCAGCGCAGCGGACAAAACCCGGCACGGCCAGGAGCTACTTCCATGGCGACTTGAGCTTGCGCCCCAGCCCCTTGATGCCCTGGCCGAGCGCCTGCAATGCCTTGCCCACGTCATCGGGAGCCCAGGCACTCTTGTGGCTAGGTCTCCCGACCGCCACGGCGGCCCGAAGGGCCTAGCCGCCTGGGCCACCGCACGGACAGGAGTGCCCGTGCTCCATTCCAGCAGCCCGCAGGTAGTCTATCCCGCATAAACAGATACGCGCCGCGCGCCGCACCTCCTGCACCATCGCCGGCATCGGATAACATCACGACGGGCCGCGAAAGGATTAGTAACGCATCGCGGCCAAGAGAGGCGAGCGGCGACCGTGGGAGCCCCTTCGGCTTCGCTCAGGGCGCGCGCGTCTCGCGGCGATCCGCGTCGCGCGGCGATGCGAATCGCCCGGAGGACCGGGCTCCCACAAGTTGCGCGACGCGAGGCGGCACATCACAAAGGAGGCCAACATGGCAAAGATCCCGATCGCATTACAGCTCTATTCGGTGCGCGACGACTGCGCGCGCGACCTGGCGGCGACGGTCAAGGCGGTGGCGCAGATGGGCTACGTCGGCGTCGAGTTCGCCGGCTACCACGGGCGCACCGCCCCCGAGCTGCGCAAGATGCTGGACGACCTGGGGCTCAAGTGCTGCGGCACCCACATCGGCGTCGAGACCCTGCTCGGCGACGAGCTGCCGAAGACCATCGAGTTCAACCGCATCGTCGGCAACAAGTTCCTTATCGTGCCCGGGCTGCCCGAACAGTACCGCAACTCGCGCGCGGCGTGGCAGAAGACCGCGGCCCTGTTCAACGAGTTGGCGGAGAAAGTCAAGCCCGCGGGCATGCGCGTCGGCTATCACAACCACACGATCGAGTTTCAGGCCATGGATGGCGAGCTGCCGTGGGACACCTTCTTCGGCGCGACCAAGGCGGAGGTGGTGATGCAGTTCGACACCGGCAATGCGATGCACGGCGGAGCGGATCCCGTGCCTTTCCTCGAGCGCTATCCCGGCCGCGCCACCACGGTGCACCTGAAGGAGTTCTCGAAGGATAGTAAGCCGGTGGTCATCGGCGAGGGCGATGTGCCCTGGTCGCGCGTGTTCGAGCTGTGCGAGACGGCCGGCGGCGCCGAGTGGTACATCGTCGAGCAGGAGGTCTATGCCATGCCGCCGCTGGAATGCGTCAAGCGCTGCCTGGAGAACCTGCGCAAGATGGGGAAGTAGGGATAAACCGCAGAACACGCAGAGAACGCAGAGAGAACGCGAGCCGCGCGGGCAGGAATGCCATTCCTGCCCGCGCTTGCCAATCTGCGTAATCCAGGAGACCTGCGGACCATCCCCGAAATCTGCGGGCTATCACCCCGCGAGCTCGTAGCGCATCCCGTCGCGCGCGGCGATGACCCTGATCCCCGTCTCCTGCGACATGCGCTCCGCGATCTCCCACGGCTTGGCGCGCCACACCGTCATGCCGAAGTGCGTCAGGATCGCCGCCTTGGGCCTGACCGCCGCGATCAGCTCCTGCGCCTGGGGCACCGACATGTGCAGCAGCGCCTCCGTCGGCTGAAGGCGCAGGACGTTGATGACGAGATGATCCACGCGAAACGCTTTCGCCAGCTCCGGGAAATACTCGGTGTCGGCGATGTAGCCGATCGTGCCTTCCGCCGCTTCGAAGACGAACCCATAGGTTTCGGCGCCATGGCGCAGCTGCAGCGGGCAGCGAAAAGCAACGCCGCCGGCCCTATATTCGCTGCCTTCTTTGAGGGTGACAACCTCGGGCACATACCCGCGGACGTAGCGCAGCACCACCGGGTCATCCTCCAGCGCCTCGGCGGGCGCGAAAACCGTGCCGCGCGGACGCGTGCCGCCCTGGGTCATGGCCTCGATCATGGCATTGACGTCGTTGGAATGGTCGAGGTGGCGATGCGAGAGGATGACGGCGTCGAGCCCGGCTGGGTCGAGCTTGCGCTTGGTTGCCTGGACGAGGGCGCCGGGACCGGGATCAACGTGGATGTGGGCCTCTGCGCCGCCAGAGGATGAAGCCAGCTCCATCCACATGCCGCCGGAGGCGAGGAGCTGCTTGAAGACGAGGATGCGCGCCCCGCCGGTGCCGAGGAAGATGATGCGGCTCATCGGTGTCTTAGAGGCTCAAACAATACCTGTCACCCTGAGCGACAGCGAAGGGTCTTGCCGTCGTCAACCGCTGCCAAGATTCTTCGCGGAGTTCATCCTGAACGTGGTCAAGATCCTTCGCTTTGCTCAGGATGACAACAAGCGAAGGGCTGAGAATGACATTCCGGCAAGCATCGTCCTGTAAACTGATCGGTGCCTCTGCTGTTCTCTCCATGCGGGATCACGCTTGCCGACGACGCCGGCCCTACGGCGATTGGCCCTTGCGCTTCTGGGCTTCCTTTTCCTTCTCGATGGTTGCGTATGGCTCGGCGAGCTTGCCGACCTTGTCGGGATCCTGCGTCTCCTTTAGCCAGTAGGAGGCGGAGAAGACGCGGCCCAGCGCCTCCTCGCTGGCCCAGGTTGGCTGGCCGCCGCTCCACAACTCTATGCAGAACTCGTGGCGGCGCACGCCCAGGCGCCCGCCCACGTCGTCAATTGGCCGCTCGTGCGTGCGGCCGCCGGTCCACAGTCGCAGGTTCGCAAGCTGCTCAGGCGTGAGTCGCTCAATGAGCGGCTGGTTGCCGTATTCACGATCCTCGGTCAGAATCCTCTCCACCATCGCGTCCAGCTCTTGCGGGAGCTCGGTGTTGACGTCAACGCCGGTTTCCTGCGCCAGCCGGCGCAAACCCGCCGGCAGCAGCGAGTAGAGCTTCATCGCACCGTAGCTCGGCGCCCAGCCAATCCACCTGGCATAGTCGAGGTAGAACTGCGGATTGCTCTCGTCGTAGTAGTCTGTCCGGTAGAGGTTGGCCGCGACATCTTGCGACAGATTCGCGACCAGGTACTGATAGTCTTCCGGCGCGGCGTGCTTCTCGCCCTCGGTGCGGCGCATCCATTCCCTGAGCACGGAGGCCGGCACCTCCTCGGCGTCATCAACAAACCACAACAGGTTGCGCACACGGTAGAACTGACCGTCTTTGCTTGCCCCGCAGCAGCGCTGCTCGCAGATGCGGTAGAGCGCGTAATCGGCATCCGTGTCAACATAGCAGGTGCCCTTCTCATCCACCTGCGACGGGTAAGCGGGCGCGTAACGCGATCTGCTCCAAGGCTCAATTGGCCGGCTGAAGTCACGGTGCGTCCAGTAGCAGTCGGCCACCAGGTTGATATCGAGCTTCTCCGCGACATCGCGCAGCAGTAGGGGCAGCCGCGACGGGGATACCGAACCCGGCCAGGTCAAGGCGACCATATCGCCGCTCGGCTTCGGCATGGGCGCGCTAGACGACTCCTTTGCCCACGGCGGAACGAGCGCGGCGTCCTCCTGCTGCGCCAGGCGAATGGTGTTGATGCCGTAGTCGGTCTCCAATGAGCGGTAGCGCTGATACCGTTCGTTGTGCTCCGCGTTGGCATCCTCGTAGCGCTGAAGCCCTGTAGCGAGTCGCGACCACAAGCCCTGAGGGACGAAAAACGCCACCGGGGAATTGCGAAACGGTGTGGTATCCGGCGTCGCGGCGGGCACGTCCACCGTCACGTTGACATCCCACTGGAACTCCGCCTCGTCGCGCACGTACCGCACCTGCGCCTGGCCCCAGAGCCAGTCCGCTTCGGTGTGACTGGGCCCCTCTCTCGGCCCGTACAGTTCCGGGTGGAGCCACTGCCGCAGCAGCCGCTCCTTGACCGCCGCTTGAACGTCTTCAGGAAGCGCGCTGAACGGCAGCGTCAATCGCTCGCCGGCGAGCAACGCCTCGACTGCCTCGTCGTCGAGCGCGCGCAGCACGCCAATCCTGTTGGCGGTCAGTGCGAGGGCGACCGCATCGGGATCGCTCTTCGCCATCTCGCGCAGCTCATCGGGACTCGCCTTGACCGCACGCACCGTATCGCGGAAGATGCGATGGTATTGCGCCACTCGCTCGCTCAGGTAGCGCTCGCGCATCTCCTTAGCCGTCTTCTCGCGGCCGGCGCTTTGCGTCAGATGATAGCGGGGGTGCTCCTGCGGGCCTTGCATCCAGGTGAAATCGAACAGGGCGGCGATCTGGCGCATCACTTCGCGCAACGGCTGCTCGCGCACCCGCACCACGACCTTGTGCTCCTTGATCGCGGGGTCGCAGGTGATCTCGACGGGCGCCGAGGGCGCTGCCGGATCTTCCTCAGAAGGGAGCGCTTTCTCCGCCTCCACTGTCAGACGGTGCAGCCGCGCGCAGAACTCGTCCAGCGAGTCGTAGGCGACGGAGAGGGTGATGCGTTGATCGAGGCGGGGATCGGGGCGGAGGTCATCAGGCGGCTTGTCAGTGGCGGCAAGCGCACCGTGAGCGGCACACCAGACCAGCGCGGCGACGCATAAGCACTTGGCCGCGGTTCGCATCACAGCGCACCTCTGGGGTCCCTATTACCTGTACCTGGAGCCGCTAAGCGCGCGCAGCCGGCGTTTACCCTCACCTCAATCCTCTCCCTGGAAGGGAGAGGAGAAGAAGGGCGTGCCGATCCGGATCGCCGCGAGCCTACTTCGCCCTGCGAAGCTGGGCTACGAAGGCCCGCGAAGCAGGGACGCGGCTCCCACATGGACGGCGCCCGCCGCTCCATCGTACATAGCCGCTGGGAGGCGGCACCCGCGGTTTGACCCGCAGCTCCCGCGGGCTCCCAGCAGCAACAACCTTCTACGCCGCCGCGGGTTATCCTTCCGCGGAAGGATAACCCGCGCGACAACTCCTCTCCCTTCCAGGGAGAGGCGGGGGTGAGGGTAGGATGCCCGCGTTTCACCCTCTCCTTAGTCCTCTCCCTCAAGGGAGAGGAGTCCCAGGCGTCAGCCCCACTCTCCACGAGCCCGCCCGGCGAGCACGCGATGTGACTAGCGTCCGAGCGAGCGCCAGTTTCCTACGACACGCGCTTGCGCTCGGGGGAAGCAGGCGGGTCCTCGGCGGGCGCGGGTTTGTCGCGCACGCGGCGGGAACGGCGGTCGGCCCGGCGCTCGAGGTCATAGCGCAGCATCCGCACCCGCTCGGTCGCGCGCGACCACGCCAGGTAATCTTCGCTCAGGTCATCATTCACATGCGGCTCGAAGCGCGCCTGGAACTCCTCGAACGTCATACCGAAGCGCTCCTCGAATGCCGCCTCCTCGGCGCGCGCCTGCTCCAACTGCGCGATCAACTCAAGGTCGCGGTCACGGATGCGCGCGTCGGCGACGAGCTCCTCCGGCGGCTGCGCATCGGGCAGGGCGTGCTCCTGTTCGCGACGGCGCAATTGCTCCGCCTCACCGGGGTGCAATTTGTCAGCGATGGAGCGGCGCAGCGATTCCGCAACATCCTTGCCGCGCTTGCGCGGAATGTCCCCACCGCTAGCCATGTCCGCCTCCCGACGCCGGTAGTCTCGCGCCGCCGCACTCACCGCCGTGTCATTCCGAGGGAGCATTGCGACCGAGAAATCCGCCTTCGCGGACGACGAAGTTCCGCTTCGGCGGACGAAGGCGCCCCCTACCTCCTGCTGCAACCCCGATAAGGGATTCCTCGCTACGCTCGGAATGACACCTTCCGGCCGAGAATGCACGTCACTTAGCTGCCGCTTCCTTATCTGTCCGCACCAGCCGGTACTTGCGCTCGCCCAGGCCAATCTTCTGCCCGTAATCAAGCTGGATCGTGTAATCAATGTGGGGGTTGACGCCGCGGAACTTGTCGCCGCCCGGCTCGTGCCCGCTCTTCAGCACCGAGTTGGCGAACCCTTGCTCCGCGTTCACCAGGTCCACCGACGCCTGGTCGATGGCGATCGGATCCCACGACGCCAGGATGCCGATGTCGGCGACGATGGGCGCATCGCTCTTGGTGAAGCAGTCGCAGTCGGGGGTGATGTTGATCAAGAAGTTCATGTAGCCGAGCTTGCCGTTCTTCTGCTGGACGATGCCCCAGCAGAACTCGGCGATGCGCTCCTGCTCCTTCTGGTGAGTGTCGCCCCAGCGTACGGCGATGGCGCCGTGGGGGCAGACCGCGGTGCACTCGCCGCAGCCAATGCACTGCTCGGTGTTGACCTTGGCGCGTTTCTTGCGCTCGACCGTGATCGCATCTGCCGGGCACCACTTGACGCACAAGCCGCACGCCACGCACTTCTCAGCGTCAACGTCGGGATAGACCTGCGAATGCAGCGCCTGCTTGCCGCCGCGATTGGCCATGCCCATGGCGACGCTCTTGAGCGCGCCGCCGAAGCCCATCTGGCAGTGGCCCTTGAAATGCGCGAGCACGATGCACGCGTCGGCGTGGTAGAGGTCGCCCGCCATGCGGATGGTCTCGAACTGCCGCTTGTTGACTGGCACCTCGACGAAGTTGAGCCCGCGCAGGCCGTCGGCGATGACCACCGGGCAGCCCAGCGTCGCATAGGTGAAGCCGTGCTCGTGGCACAGGTTGAGGTGATCCACAGTGTTGGAACGCCTGCCGCGATAGAGCGTGTTGGAGTCGGTGACGAATGGCTTGCCGCCGGCCTCCTTGACCTTGTCCACGATGACCCGCGCATAGGTTGGCGGCAGGAACGCGGTGCATCCATCTTCGCCGAAGTGGACTTTGACGGCGACCAGGTCGCCCGGCTTTATCATGCGGGCGAAACCGGCCTGGTCGAAGAGCCGGGCGGTCTTGCGGAGCAGGCTGGGGGACTTGCCGGTGGTGCGAGTGTTGGCGAAATATACGGTCTTGGGCATTCCTACCTCCGAAGAAATAGCCGCCGCTACGCGAGCAAAGCGGCGAAGAAGCGTCGCAAGCGACCCGGCCTATTGTAGCCCAAGGACTGGAGGGGGTCAAGGATGGGGGGGCGGGAACCTGCGGAGCAGAACGAATGTGGTCTCGGCGGAACTGGACTGGCGCAAGTGCCGAACGTCACGCGAAACGCGCGGTTGTTAATCGCGCGCCCAATGCAAGGCGGGCATTCCCGAGGTTGTTGCGTAATCCCGAATTGACGGGTCGGGGTGGAATGGCCAGGTCGCCTTCGGCGACCGCCATGGCGGCCTTCGGCCTAGCCACCCGACCCCTACGATCTACGCTCGCGGGCGTAGGGGTCGGCCTCCTGGCCGACCCGCGATATGCAATTGTGCAACGGCCTCTCCCATGCCCGCCGACCGCAGATGGGGTCCCCGCGCTTGCCTCTGTCATCTGCGCAATCCACCTGCGAGCGATGAGGCTGCGGGTGATTCCATGCCTGCGCGCGGTTGTTAATCGCGCGCCCAAGGGCGCCCGGAGCCTGCCTCTACCTGCGGATGAGTCAACGCCCCGCTGCGACCGCCGCCTTCTTGAGCGCCGCGATCGCCGTTTCCTCGATCTCGCGCGCCTGGGTCAGCACGGCGATCTCCTGCTCTCGCACCTTGGCCGACCATTTCTGCGCGTCGCCGGTGAACAGATTACCCCCAGCGCAGGCGGAGGCGAACAACTCGTTCTCCTTTTCATAGGCGTCAGCCGCGCGCTTCGCTGCCGACGCCGCGACCCCCGAAAGCAACCCGGCATTGTCGCGCAGGAACGCCACCGCCGCCTGCCGCGCGTCCCGCAGCGCGGCAAACACCCACCGGCACATGCCGCATAGAAACCTGCGGTCGCCGTCCGCAAAATCCTTGGCGCGCCGCACATCCTCTGCCCACCGCGCGAGCGCCGCGCGCCCATACCAGTACTCCGCAGGCCCCTCCCGGAACTTCTCCCGCTCCCAGTTGCGCACCGCGATCCGCAGCGCCTCGGCCGCCGCCTCTCGCTGCGACAGCGCCTTGCCATGCTCGCCCAGGAACAGCATCAGGAACCCCAGCTTCGCCGGCGGCAGCTTCAGCGGCTCGTCGCCATGCCCGTAGTCGCGCAGCAGCAGCGTCTTGCCGCCCGTCTCGTAGCCATAGACCACCGCCATATCCTCGTTCGGGCTGTACGCCAGCACCGGCCTGGCGGCGTCGATCTGTGTCGTGAGGTCGTGCGTCAGCCGCTTGACCTTCGGCTTGTCGCGCCCGTCCATGAACTCGACCCGCAGCGGCCAGCCCGTTGCCTTCTCGACCGCCGCGATCTCCTCCTCCATCTCGCCCACCGCGCACGACGGGCACCACCCGGGCTTATCGTCCCGCGACAGCCACCGCGCCCGAAACGCCATCCCCGACCAGCCCATCAGGTCGCGGTACGTATAGGGATGGTCGGTCACCGCGAGCGCCGCCTCCAGCGCGCCGAGGAAGGTGCACTCACGGTTCGTCCCCCAGGCGAGCTGCGGCACATTCTCCAGCACCTTCTGCGCGAATCCCGCCGGCAGCTTGTGCTCGTTGAACACCTCCTGCACCATCGGCGCAGCCTCCTCTGCGACATAGGATGCCAGGGCTGTGCGCAGCTTCGCCCTGGCGCGGTGGATGAGCGCCTTGGCGGTTCCGAGGGGGATGTCGAGGAAGTCGGCCACCTTCTCGTACGACAGACCGTCGAGGTGGAACATGGTCAGGGGCACGCGGTACTTTGGCGGCAGCGCGCTGACCGCTCGCAGCACCACCTCGGCCAGCTCGCGCTTCTCGGCGACCTCGGGCGGGCCGGGCTTGAAGTCGGGGATGTCGAGGCTCTCGAGATCCACCTGCCCGTCGAGGCGCTTGAAGAGCGCGGGCCGGTACGCCCGCAGCCAGTTCATGGTGATGCTGAAGGTGACCCGCCGCAGCCAGGCCGCGAACCGCGCGGGATTCTGGAGCTGGTCGAGGTTGAGATAGGCGCGGATAAACGTCTCCTGCGCAATGTCCTGCGCCTCGGTCCAGTTCTCGACCAGGCTGTACGCGAGGCCGTACACGTGGCCCTGGTAGCGGGCGACCAGGCTGCCGTACGCATCGGCGTTGCCTTCGCGCGTCAGCCTTACCAGTTGCTCGTCGGTTGGGTCTGCCACTTGCGCTTCCCTACCACCGGCTTCTCATCCGCCGTCACAGAGAAGACACGCAAACGGCGCCAAAGGTTGCACAAATCGTCAGGAGCTAACGTTCATCCTCCGGCTGGGTAGCGTAGCTACTTATCGCGTGGTCCCGAGAGCCGCGCGGCCAATCTGTTACTCGGCGCCATCTGCGAAATGGCTAGGTCCGCTTCGCGGACCGCCATGGCGGCCCTACGGGTCTCGCCCGCATTATTCAAGTCATTCCGAACGAAGCAAGGCGGAGTGAGGAATCCCCTACCAGGAAGCGCCAACGATAGGGGATTCCCGCCAGAGGCGGGTAAACCTCGCTGCGCTCGGAATGACAGTGTGCACCCGCCACACGCTGGTGGTGAATAGTCCAGGCTAGCCATCCGTGGATGATCTATCCCTCCGGTGGCGTCGGCGACCATCTGCACTTGCCCTCGGGGTCATAAAGCCGCAGATAGACCCCCCACGCGCCGTGCGCCCGCAGCACCTTGAACAGCACCTGGTTCCAGCCGCGATGGAAATACGCCCGCGGGCGGTTCTCATCGCGCTCGGGCGATCGCCCCACCGGCTCACCCCACACGAACTGGCCGTTGACCCACAGCTTGCCCCCATCGCCGCTGCCCAGCAGAACCTCGCGCGGCCCATCGTCGGGCACCCAGACATGGGTCAGGCAGTAGGCCACGGCATCGCGTGCCGTGAACTCCGACAGCAGATCCAGATAGCCGTCGGCCTGCGCCTTGACCTCGCGCCAACGCACCGGCTGCCCGCCCTTGCCGTCGTAGACGGCGGCGAGCTTGATCTCGCGCTCGGGCGGGTAGACGACATCATACCCCGGCGTGTTGTCGCCGGTGTTATCGAAGGGCGCGATCACCATCCACGCCGGCGGCGGGTAGCCCACATCGTCGGTCCACAGCTCACGCAGGCCGATGCTATAGCCGGTCGAGCGTAGGTTCCTGGCGACCGCCACGAACCTGTAGGTTCGCATGCCGCGCGCGAGATCCATCAGCCCCAGCGCAGTCTTGTCGCCCGGCAATGTAACGGTGCTGTACAGGTCAACCGGCTTGCCTACCGGCTGGTCGTCAACGTAAAGCTGCACGATAGCGCGGTCGGGGCCGGTGGTCAGCCACGCCTGAATCTCCTCGCGGTCGGGCCGCCCCATGCGGCAGGTGAACGACAGCCAGTCGCCCTTTCTCCTGCCGATCATGACCAGCTCGCCGCCCTCCCACGGCAGGCCGATGTCACGCCACTCGCGCACGTATGCCTGCGTCCCCGGCGCGTGTTTCAGGTCGTAGAGCTCGCTCAGGGTCCAGTAGTCGCCCTGCGGCGGCAGGGTCAAGGGCTGGGTGGTCAAGGTCTTGCCGGCCGCGACGGCCTTGTTGACCGCGGTGAAGCGCTCGACCCACTGCTGCGCCTTACCGCCGAAAGTATAGGCCGGGGCGCGCCCTGCGGGCACATAGAGCAGCGGCCACGCGCCTTCGTAGAACCAGTAGCCGTCCGAGCGCTTGCAGGCCCAGTAGGCGCTATCGGCCATCTGCCCGGGGTACCACACGCGCTCGGCGGGGATAAGGTTGAAGCCGCTTACGGCGAGGAAGTTCAGACCCAGGGAGCGATAATCCGCCTGCTGGCGCTCGATGTGCGGGCCGTAACCCCAGGTGTAGGTGGCTTCGTCCAGCAGCATCAGCGGCGCTTGTTGGGAGCCCAGCGCACGAGCGAAACGTATGTCCCAGTCAATCAGCCGGTCGCGCTTCGCGGGCTCGACGTAGAGCCAGGGATAAGTGGCGAAGAGCAGGCTGGGCGCGACTCTGTCCACCTGCGCGCGGATGCCGCGAAGGATTCTCAGCACGGCGTCGTCCTGGAATTGGCGATAATGCTGCCAGAGATTGTTCTTGGCGACCCAGGGATAGCGCTCGGCGGGAGCGAGGGAGAGAGCCTGGCTGCGGACGGTGTCGAGGGATGGAGACTTGAGGAATGCGCCGAAGCATTGATCGCAGAAGCAGTAGGTTTCGGGGCCGGCGGCGGTGCCGCGAAGGTTCTGGTAGTCCTCCATGTCGAAGAGGACGCCGGCGAGGCAGGGATGCCGCGCCGCCCGCAGGCTTGCGATTTGCAGCGCGGGCGCCAACATGGTGGTCTGCCAGAACGATTCAACCGTCGGGCACGGCGCGGCAGGGTTGGGGGTGCCATCGGGCCCGACGTAGCGGCGCACGTCGGGATGGCTTTTCAAGAAGTCATCGGTATTGAAATAGGTGACGAGGATGAGGCGCAGGCCAGCCTTATCGGCCGCGGCCACGAGGGGCCGGAGTTTCTCCAGCGGCGAGCCGCCCCAGTTCACGAGCGCGCAGTTGAAGCCCATGGCGCGCAGCTTGGGCGCCGAGGCGAGCATGAGATCGCTCGCATCCATGTAGGCGAGGCAGCGCACCTTTTCGGCGCGGAACCAGGGCTGAATCTGCCGCTGCGCCGCAGGCGCGGACGCAGCAATTGATGCCACGATGGCCACCATCACCGCTCGTCTCATGCCCTCGCCTTTCATCACCCGCGACGTGGTGTCTTTGTGCCTTGGTGATCTGCTCTTCTGGGTATGTTCCATTTTGGTTGGTATAGGCCACGCGCGTGCCAACCCCTCTTCCTCGCAGGGAGAGGTCGGCGAGCCCTCGGCGAGCCGGGTGAGGGTGGATGGCCCACGATTCACCCCCACCTTCATCCTCCCCCTGGCAGGGGGAGGGGTTGCCTTGCCTCATCC
>Ga0315280_10009460_pt1 | contig 12505 bp, 9 predicted proteins | sample YL17G06_40_MG_FD_203697 | JGI IMG/M metagenome (GOLD analysis project Ga0315280, IMG submission 203697) | Sediment microbial communities from Yellowstone Lake, YNP, Wyoming, USA - YL17G06_40 | ecosystem: Environmental > Aquatic > Freshwater > Lake > Sediment | place: USA: Wyoming | collected... | reverse complement strand
GTACTATTGTAAAAGGGATCAGGAGTTGCTTTTCTTTTTTTAACGATTCCGCGTCTTGGCATCAGCTTCTCCTTTATCCGGCAGCAATCCTCTTCTCTTTGGGCTTCTTGGCGCCATATCTCGATCGGCCCTTCATCCGGCTTTGAACACCTTCGCAATCCAATGTCCCGCGAATCACATGATAGCGGACGCCAGGCAAATCTTTAACCCTTCCACCTCGAATTAGAACAATCGAGTGTTCTTGGAGATTGTGGCCTACGCCTGGTATGTAGCCAGTAACCTCGATGTTGTTTGTCAATCGGATTCTGGCCACTTTTCTCAAGGCTGAGTTAGGTTTCTTGGGTGTCGTGGTGAAAACGCGGGTGCAGACTCCTCTCTTATGTGGATTCAGCTCCAAAGCAGGCGATTTGCTCTTGTACTTTTTGGGCGTTCGGCCCTGTCTCACCAGTTGATTAACAGTTGGCAATAAACCTACTCCTTTTTTAAAAAATTTTATTCTTCACCCCGAGAAAGAAAATCCCAGGACGAATGCGTGGATAATAGCAAAAATAGCTTGCTATGTCAACAATTTTGAGGAGTTTAGAGCAAAATTTAGTTCTGAGCTGTAATGTCTATTTCTTTCTCGGCTTCCCGCCCTTTATCTTCTTCTTTGAGCTCCACATTTCGATAATATTTGTAGCCGGTTCCCGCGGGGATCAGCCTCCCCATGATAATGTTCTCTTTAAGCCTCCTCAAATGGTCCACTTTCCCGTAAAGGCTTGCTTCTGTCAAGACTCGGGTTGTTTCTTGGAAAGAAGCCGCCGCGATGAAACTATCCGTGCTTAAGGCACTTTTGGTAATTCCTAAAAGGAGAGGCCTGGCTTTGGCCGGCGTCCCTCCCTTTTTAATTACCTTTTCATTTTCTTCCTGGAAAACAAATTTATCAACCTGCTCATCTACCAGAAAATCGGTATCTCCCACATCCTCGACTTTGACCCAGCGGAGCATCTGGCGGATGACGGTTTCAATATGCTTGTCATTGATGGTAACTCCCTGGAGCCTGTACACTTCCTGAACTTCACGCAAGAGATACTCGGCCAGTTCCTTCTCCCCGAGGACTTTAAGGATATCGTGAGGATTCACCGGGCCGTCCATGAGAGGTATTCCAGCTTTGACCCTTTCTCCATCGCCCACGCTCAAGTGAGCGCCCTTGGGGATAAGATATTCTTTCTCTCCGCCGCGTTCATTCTTAACGCTCAGCTTTCGATAACCTCTGATCAGCCCGCCAAACTGCACGCCCCCATCGATCTCAGAAATGACGGCAGGACTTTTAGGCCGTCGGGCTTCAAAAAGCTCTTCCGCTCTCGGCAATCCCCCTGTGATATCCTTAGTTCGGGCAACTTCTCTGGGTATTTTGGCCAAGACATCGCCTGCAAAAACTTTATCCCCATCTTTGATTTCCAGGTTCGCTCCGGAGGGAAGAAAATACCGACGAAGGATAAGGGACTTCTTTTTCTCATCTTTTTTAGCTGGGTCTTCAATCTCAATCCGGGGCTGCATTTTCTCATCTTTGGGCTCGATGATAACTTGAGAGATCAACCCCGTGAATTCGTCCTGAACTTCTTCCATGCTGAGGCCCAGCACAACATCATGGAATCGGACAATGCCGGACTCCTCGGTCAAGATGAATGTGTTAAAAGGATCCCATTCCGCAAACTCCTGCCGGGACTTGACTTCTTCTCCGTCCTTGACCAGAACTTTGGCCCCATAAGGCACTTGATAGTGCTCTACTTCTCTTGCCCGATGATCGAGAATAGCGATATTGGCATTGCGGTTCACAACAACGAGAGTTTTTTCCCGGTTGACGACTGACTTCAGGTTATTGAACCTTATGATCCCGTCATTTTTAGCTTCGAGCTTGGACTTCTCCGCTCCTCTCATCGCGATCCCGCCCACGTGGAACGTCCTCATCGTCAGCTGGGTTCCAGGCTCACCGATGGATTGGGCGGCAATGATTCCGACAGCTTCACCGAGCTCAACGAGGGAGCCCGTGGCCATATTCCGTCCATAGCAGAGCTGGCAAACTCCCTTCTTGGATTCACAGGTGAGGACCGAGCGGATTTTCACCTTCTCGATTCCCAGATTTTGAAATTCTCGAGCCACTTTCTCCGTAATCTCTTCATTCATGTCCACAAGCACTTCATTGGTATCAGGATGCAAGACCCGCTCCAATGAAATTCGGCCCACAACTCTGTCGTAAAAGGGCTCGATGATTTCACCGTTCTCGACAATGGCCGTGACATTGATCCCCTTGAGCGTACCGCAATCATATTCATCCACAATGACTTCCTGGTTGACATCCACTAGCTTTCTCGTGAGATATCCTGAGTTAGCCGTTTTGAGGGCTGTGTCCGCCAATCCCTTTCGAGCACCGTGAGTCGAGATAAAATATTGGAGGACGTTCAGGCCTTCTCTCAAGTTGGACACAATCGGAGTTTCAAGAATTTCGCCCGAAGGCTTGCTCATCAAACCTCTCATGCCCGCGAGCTGCCGGATCTGCTGCTTGTTTCCTCTCGAGCCTGAATCCGCCATCACAAACAGGGGATTGAGCTGGTTGCGATCAAAGCTAATTTTCCTCATCTCCTCAATCATGGCGACAGAGACTTTATCCGTGACAGTGCTCCAAATTTCCACAACCCGGTTAAATCGCTCCCCGGCGGAGATGGTCCCATCGCGATAAAGCTTCTCTATATCCTGAACTCCTTTCTGTGCCTTTTCGACTAGCTGGGATTTCTCTTTGGGAATGATAAAATCATCGATACCGAGAGAAAATCCGGCCTGAGTCGCCTCGTTGAAGCCCAACTCTTTCATCTTGTCCAACATATCAATCGTAGGAGCCAACCCGGCTTTGAGATAAGTATAGAAGACTAGATTCTCCAGACCTTTTTTCTTCAACATGCCATTCATAAAAGGAATACCTTGGGGAAGGATGTTGTTGAAAATGATCCTGCCCGGAGTTGTCTCCACGAGCTCTTTCTGAACCTCAGCAATCGGGCAAGTCATGACAGATTGGTCATCGTAATAGGTGGATAAGTTCATGAAAGGTCCTTTGAACCTTACCTTGATGCGGGCGTGGAGGCCAACTTTTTTATTTTCTAAAGCGAGCAAGACTTCCTCAGGAGAAGTAAAAATGCGGCCTTCGCCTTTTTCGCCCTTCATTTCCAGAGTCAGATAATAACAACCTAAAACCATATCCTGACTGGGAATGGTCAAAGGCCTGCCATGCGCAGGAGAAAGTATATTGTTTGTGGAAAGCATCAGGGTCTGAGCCTCCACTTGAGCCTCTACTGAAAGGGGCACATGAACAGCCATCTGGTCTCCGTCAAAGTCGGCGTTGAATGCAGCGCAAACCAAAGGATGGATTTGGATGGCTTTGCCTTCAACCAAGATGGGCTCAAAGGCTTGAATCCCGAGACGATGAAGCGTGGGAGCACGATTCAGCAAGATGGGATGTTCCCGGACAACTTCCTCCAGGTAATCCCAGACCTCTGGTCTTTCCTGTTCATGCCACTCTCGGGCCACTTTCACGCTGGGCACTAATCCTTCTTTTTCTAATTTATGGAAAATAAAAGGCTTAAAGAGTTCCAAAGCCATCTTCTTGGGAAGACCGCACTGGTTCAATTTGAGCTCAGGCCCGACAACGATGACTGATCTCCCTGAATAATCAACTCTCTTTCCCAAAAGATTCTGACGGAACCGTCCTTGCTTTCCTCGCAAAGCTTCGCTTAAAGATTTGAGCGGCCTTCGATTGGCTCCCAAATGCACCCTCCCTCTTTTTCCGTTGTCAAAGAGAGCATCCACAGCTTCCTGGAGCATTCTTTTCTCGTTGCGGATGATGAGCTCCGGAGCCTTGAGTTCCATGAGTTTTTTCAAGCGGTTGTTCCGATTGATAACCCTTCGGTAGAGATCATTCAAATCAGAAGTGGCAAACCGGCCGCCATCCAGCCGCACTAAAGGCCTCAGGTCAGGAGGGATAACAGGGATCACATCGAGAATCATCCAATCCGGACGGTTGCCGGACCTCTTCAGGGCCTTGAAGACTCTCAGCCTCTTGGCATAACGGAGCCTTCTCTGCTGGGAAGTTTCTTTTTTCATTAACCTTCTCAGGCGGTCTGCCTCTTTATTAATGTTGATGCGCTCGAGAAGCACCTTAATCGCTTCAGCTCCGATCGAAGCCCTAAATTTGTCGCCGTATTTTTCCTGAGCTTCCTTGTACTCCTCTTCGGTCAGCAACTGCTTTTCTTTTAAGGGAGAGTCGTCGGAATTGAGCACAATGTAAGATTCAAAATAAAGGACCTTTTCTAAGTCTTTGATGGAAAGGTCCAGAACAAGGCCGATCCGACTCGGAGGACTTTTAAAAAACCAGATATGAGCTACAGGTGAGGCGAGTAGAATATGGCCCATGCGTTCACGACGAACCTTGGATTTGGTGACTTCGACCCCGCAGCGCTCGCAGATAATCCCCCTGTACTTCATCCTCTTGTATTTCCCGCAGAGACACTCGTAATCATTGATGGGGCCGAAGATTTTGGCACAGAAAAGCCCATCTTTCTCCGGCTTGAACGTCCGGTAATTGATGGTTTCAGGCTTGGTTACCTCTCCCCAAGACCAACTTTTAATCTTTTCAGGAGAAGCAAGACTGATTCTGACTTGGTCAAAATCAATCTTTGGCTTTCCCCCCATGATTTGCCTGGCATCCATCATCATTCTCCTTTTAATGTTTGTGGAACTTGGATTCCCCACGGCAACATTTCTTCTTTTTCAGACTTCTCCAACTCAACATTCAGGCAGAGGCTCTGAAGCTCGCGAATCAGAACGTTCACTGATTCGGGAAGTCCAGGAGTAAAATCCAAGTCTCCTTTAACGATCGCTTCGTAGATTTTGGCCCTGCCTTCCACATCGTCCGATTTAACAGTGAGCAACTCTTGAAGCGTGTAGGCTGCGCCATAAGCTTCAAGAGCCCAAACTTCCATTTCACCAAATCTCTGTCCGCCGAATTGAGCTTTCCCGCCCAAGGGCTGTTGGGTGATCAGGGAATAAGGACCGGTCGATCGGGCGTGGATTTTATCATCCACCAGATGATAGAGTTTCATCATATAGATGAAACCTACGGTCACTTCTTGGTCCAAAAGTTCCCCACTGACTCCGTCGTAAAGCGGCGTCTTTCCTGAAGGTGGCAGTCCCGCTTTCTTCAAGAGGTCTTTAATCTCTAATTCTGAAATCCCGTCAAAGACCGGAGTTGAAAGCCAGAGCCCGAGATTTTTGGCTGCCCAGCCCGCATGGGTCTCCAGGATCTGGCCCACATTCATTCGGGATGGAACTCCAAGCGGGTTCAAAACAATCTCCACGGGTGTTCCATCAGGCAGCCGAGGCATATCTTCATCAGGAACAATCTTAGCGATAATCCCTTTATTCCCGTGCCGGCCAGAAACTTTGTCTCCCACAGAGAGTTTTCGCTTCATCGCGATATAGACTTTGATTGCTTGAATGACTCCAGGAGCTAATTCATCACCTTTTCGGAGACTATCGACTTTTTCCTTAAAAATGCCTCTGAGAGCTTCAACCTGGCGCTTTACCTTTTTATCAATATCCTTAATTTTCTTATCGCGCTCCTCGTTCTCTTTCACCTTCAATTTCGAAAGGTCTTCCGAATCCAAATCGTCCAATATTCTGTCAGTCAATTTCGTATCTTTGGCTAGTGTCATCTTGGAAACCTTGCAGTCCTTCTCAAGGATGGCACCCCTGAGCAGAGTCTTGATCTTTCTCCATTTTTCTTCTTCCAGAATGCTGATTTCATCATCTAAATTTCTTTTCATCTTGGCGATTTCATCTTTCTCGATCTGCTTGGCCCTGTTTCCCTTCTCAATTCCTCTCCGCGAAAAGATCCGGACATCGATCACTGTCCCTTCAGTGCCTGGAGAGCAGTAGAGCGAGGCATCTTTGACATCAAGGGCTTTTTCCCCGAAAATGGCTTTGAGCAGTTTCTCCTCTGGAGAGAGCTGTGTTTCTCCCTTGGGTGCCACTTTCCCGACAAGGATATCTCCGGATTTGACATGAGCACCGATGCGCACGATACCATTTTCATCCAAATTGCGGAGAAGGTTCTCAGGGACATTGGGAATGTCGCGGGTTATCTCCTCGGGACCCAATTTCGTATCTCGGGCTTCAATGGTTTCTTCGACAATATGGAGAGAGGTAAAAGTATCATGCTTGATGAGTTTCTCACTGACGATGATAGCGTCTTCAAAATTATATCCTCTCCAGGGCATGAACGCACAAAGAACATTGCGACCCAAAGAGAGCTCGCCTTTATCCGTACAGGAGCTGTCGGCTATGATTTGACCTTTCTCGACCTTGTCTCCCTTGCGGATGATGGGTCTGAAATTGAGACATGTGTTCTGGTTTGTCCTTAAGAATTTTGTCAAAAGATAGAGGTCCGTTCCCACGTCATATTCCTTGGCCGTCTCTTTCTCATCCACTCGAATCAAAATTCTCTCGGCATCCACAAATTCCACAACTCCCGACCGCCTGCAGATGACGATATCTCCTGAGCCTCGGGCCACAAGCTCTTCGATCCCCGTGGCAACAAGAGGAGCCTCGGGCCGCAAGAGCGGAACAGCCTGCCTCTGCATGTTTGATCCCATCAAAGCGCGATTGGCATCGTCATGCTCCAAGAAAGGAATCAAGGCGGCAGACAGAGAAACCAACTGCTTGGGAGAGACATCAATAAAATCAATTTGATTCTTGGGAAGGAACTTAAAGTTGCCAGCCTGCCTGGCACTGATTAGATCGCTCGTGAAGTATCCCTTTTCATCCACAGGCGCATTGGCTTGGGCAATATTGTATTTTTCCTCTTCCCAGGCTGTGAGATAAAAACAGTAAGGCTCAACCACAGGCAAATGCCTGGCCTGTTTTCTTTTGAGCTGTTCAATGGTCTTTTGGATTTGATCTTTCTCTATGATCTCGCCAATTTTGTAGGAACTCTCGCCCGGGTGGAGAATTTTGACATAATCAATAAGCCTTCCTTCCTTGACCTTCTGGTAGGGAGTCTCCACAAAACCATAATTGTTCACGCGGGCGTAGCAACTGAGAGACGAGATGAGCCCGATGTTGGGTCCTTCGGGAGTCTCCACCGGACAAATTCGGCCATAATGAGAAGCCTGAATATCCCGAACCTCAAAACCGGCTCTCTCCCGGCTCAAACCTCCCGGCCCCAGGGCACTCAAACGTCTCTTATGAGTGATCTCCGCCAGAGTGTTGATCTGGTCCATGAATTGGGAAAGCTGAGAACTCCCAAAAAATTCTTTTAGGGCAGCAATCACAGGCTTGGAATTGATGAGGTCTTGAGGCATGGCCGAGGCCAAGTCGGCCGTGATGGTCATCTTTTCTTTAATGGTTCTTTCCATCCGGGTTAAGCCAATCCGGAAGGCATTCTCCACTAGCTCCCCGACCGAACGGACCCTTCTGTTCCCTAGATGGTCAATATCGTCCACGACTCCTTCTCCTCGGCGGAGTCGAAGCAAATATTTGATCACCTCGACATAATCCAGAGGAGATAATGTCTTTTCTTCCAGCGAGGTATTGAGGTCCAGCTTGATATTCATCTTGAGGCGGCCGATCCGCGAGAAATTGTATTTCTGAGGATTGAAAAACAAATTATGGAACAGCATATGAGCGCTCTCTATGGTGTGAGGCTCACCGGGTCTTAGCTTCCTGTAGATTTCCGCAAGCGCCTGATTCGTATCCTTCTTCAAATCTTTCTTCAAAGTGCTACTGATGATGTTGCCAATTTTATCTTCTTCCGCGAAAAAGACTTCGAACGGCTCTGCTCGCCCGATCAAAAGGTCTAACTGGATGTCATTCAGCTCCTCATTGGCTTTCACCTTGCCTTTGATGGAGGTGAGGGTATAAGCTCCTTGAAGTTCTTTTTTATTCAAAGCAATCTTGGTGATTCCGATCTCCTTGAGTTTCTGGATGACTTCTTTTGTGATCTTTTTCTTAGCCTGAATGATGACATGTTTGGACTTCTGGTCCACAATCTCTTCAGCGGAGGTTTTCCCAATAAGGTTTTCTGAAAGCTCCCAATAGAGCGTGCCATCTTGGGGAATAACTTTATAAACTTTGTAGAAAAGACGCAGGATTTCCTCATCAGAGCCAAAGCCCAAGGCTCTTAAGAAAACCGTGGCCAAAAACTTCTTTTTCCGGTCTAAACGGACAAAGAGACAATTCTTGCTGTCATACTCAAACTCAACCCATGCTCCCCTGTAAGGAATAATCTTGGCAATGAAAAAGCCTTTACCCTCTCCCTGCCTGAAAAAGACGCCTGGAGACCTCTGGAGCTGGCTGACCACAGCCCGCTCAATTCCGTTGAAGATAAATGTGCCTTTATCCGTCATCAACGGGATGTCGCCAAAATAAACTTCTTGCTGCTTGATATGTTTTAATCTTTTGGCTTTGGTGGCTGCATCTTTCTCCCAAGTAACCAATTGAACCTTCAGCCTCAAAGGAACAGCATAGGTATAACTCTTCTGGAGACATTCATAAGCACTATATTTCATCTTCAGTCCGACCTTATCCCCGCAATGGTCGCAGACAGGGATTTCAATTTTCCTCATAGCCCCGCAGTAGGGGCAAATTTCTTTTTCTGTCAGTTCCACCTCTGCAGGCAGAAGCGTGCCGCAACTGTTGCAGCGGTACCGCGAGTTCTCAACCCCTTTGAGTCGCCCGCATTTGCATTCCCAATTTCCGATGGAATAGCTGATGAAATCCAGCTGAGTCGTCTCTTTGAAATCCGAGATGGGAAAGACATCCTTAAAAGCGGCTTGGAGTCCTGCTTCCTTTCGTTCCTCTGGCAGGAACTCCATTTGCAGCAATTCTGCATAGGACTGCTTCTGGATGGCCAGAAGGTCGGGCATAGGAAAGACGGTCTTGATTTTTGAAAAATCAACTCTCTCAAGATAAGTATTTTTTAAATTATTAAGCATGTTCACTCTCGCCGAAGAATCTTAAATTCAATGGCCTGGTTATTGCAGTTCGACAACGGCTCCCACTTCTGTAAATTTGGCTTTGATGGCTTCTGCTTCTTCTTTGGAGACTTTTTCTTTGACTGGCTTCGGAACTCCATCCACCAAATCTTTGGCCTCTTTTAAACCGAGGTTTGTCACTTCTCTAACAATTTTGATCACATTGATCTTCTTGTCACCGACATCCTTCAGGACTACGGTAAACTCGGATTTTTCTTCTGCAGCCTTCGCCTCTCCGGGACCGGGAGCTGCAGCTCCAGGGACGGCCATAGGAACAGCAGCCGCTGCGCTGATACCATATCTTGTTTCAAACTCTTTGATATAGTCAGCGAGTTCTAAAACAGTCAGATTGTCCAGGTGCGCGAAGAACTGTTCCTTGGTTAATTTTGTTTCTTCTTTTGTTTGTGCTTTGGGCATTTTAACCTCCAACCTATTTTTTTGATTTTAATTGACTCAACAACCGTCCTAATTGACTTAAAGATGCTTGCCAAGTCGTTTGAAATTTTATTAATGGGTAAGCCATTAAATAGCCAATTTTCCCTAACAACTCCTCTCGAGAAGTCAGCCTGGCCAGATCACTGAATTTCTCAGGAGAGAGCAATTGTCCTTCAACCACCCCGCCTTTGACCGCTAGGGTCTTACTCTGGACCGAAAAATCTTTAAGAAGGCGGGCCAAGCCGATAGGGTTTTTGGCAGCAAAAGCGATGGCTGTTGTCTTGCGAAAATAAGGTCTGACACCTTCGGGAATTCCCTCAGGCAGGGCGCGGAGAGCTAGACGATTTTTGATGATTCGAAAGGAGTAGGAATTCTTCCTCAAAAGTTTTCTCAGTTCCACAGATTGAGAAACAGGCATCTTGTTGAACTCGAGCAAGTAAAAAGTATTTTGCTCTCTAAAGGCTTCAGCTAATTGGTTGATATGCTTTTCTTTTATTTCCCGTTTCACCTTTTCTTCTCCTCTTTCTCAAGCACTGATTCTGAAATCCTGAAGGAAGGCCCCATGGTCGAGGACAGGGACATGCTCCGGATGTACTTCCCTTTAGCAGCGGGTGGTTTGGCATGGAGAACTGCCTGAATGAAACACTTCGCATTCTCGACAAGTTTCTCTTCGGGAAAAGAGACTTTGCCGATGGGAGAATGGATGATGCTTGTTTTGTCAACCCTGAATTCGACCCGACCGGCTTTGGTTTCTTCAACCGCCTTTTTGATGTCAAAAGTCACCGTTCCTGATTTCGGGTTGGGCATGAGTCCTTTTGTCCCCAGAATGCGCCCCAACTTCCCCACATTTCTCATCACATCGGGCGTCGCAATCACAACGTCAAAATCAATCCATCCCGAGGAGATCTTCTCAATCAGCTCATCGCTTCCAGTGTAATCTGCGCCTGCTTCTTCTGCTTCCTTGATTTTTTCTCCGGAAGCGATCACGCAAATCTTCTTGGTTTTGCCTGTCCCGTGGGGGAGAACGATGGTCCCTCGGACCATCTGGTCAGAGTGTTTAGGATTGACTCCCAAGCGAATCGACATATCCACAGACTCGTCAAACTTGGCATAAGCCGCTTTTCTCAAGAGGCTGACAGCTTCTTCGAGAGTGAAATCTTTTTTCTCCCGATCCCTCAATTCCCTCGCCTGAATGTACTTTTTTCCTCTGTTATTCACTGGCAATCTCCAATCCCATATTTTTGGCTGTTCCCTCAATGATTTTTTTGGCCGCTTCTAAATCAGAGGCATTCAAATCGGGCAATTTCAATTTCGCGATATCTTCGATCTGCTTTTTGGTCACTTTTCCCACTTTTTCCTTGTTGGGAGCCCCAGAACCTTTGGCGATGCCCGCTGCTTTTTTTAGAAGATAGGAAGCGGGTGGAGTCTTGACGACGAAATTGAAACTCTTGTCCTTGAAAATGGTGACAAGCACTGGAACAACCATTCCTTCTTCCATTTTGCTTGTCTTCTCATTGAACTGTCGGACAAAATCCATGATATTGACGTTGTGTTGCCCCAGGGCCGGGCCTACTGGAGGCGCAGGGCTGGCCTGGCCGGCTACGATCTGCAGTTTCACTTTGGCTACGATTTCTTTGGACATTCTTACCTCCTATAATTTCTCCACCTGCAGGAACTCTAACTCTACCGGAGTGGACCGTCCGAAAATGGTCACTAAAACTTTGAGTGTATTTTTTTCATGGTTGACTTCTTCCACAATTCCATTGAAATTGAAAAAAGGGCCGTCAATGATCCGGACCGCTTCCCCTTTTTCAAATGAGTGCCTCGGCTTAGGTTTTTCGGAAGTTGTCTCCATGTGCTCTACAATCTGGCTGACTTCCTCTTTGCTCAAAGGGGAAGGCTTCTTCCCTGAGCCAACAAAACCCGTCACTTTGGGCGTTTCCCGAATAAGATGCCAGTTTTCATCGGTCAGATCCATCTCAACCAGGATATAACCGGGATAGGACCTCTTGGTAGAAACGACCTTCTTCCCTGCTCTGATTTCGATGACATCTTCGGTGGGGATGATGATCTGTCCTATCTGATCCTCGATGTTATGTTCGGCAGCCCTTTCCCGGATAGACTCTGCCACAAACTTTTCAAACCCCGAATAAGTATGAACTACATACCAATTTTTTGCCATTTTTCTATTCCATTTATTGCAAGAAAATTCTAATTTTATCGATGACCCAGGAAAAGATCACATCCATAAAAAAGAGATAAAACCCGAAAAAAAAGGTGGCCAAGATCACCACAAGAGTCGTGCTATAGACTTCCATCTTTGAGGGCCAAGTCACCTTTTTTAGTTCAGCCCTGACTTCTTTCAAAAAATTAAAAAAACGTTTGTACCATCTCAACTTTTGATTCATGGTGTTGCCTTTTCCAAAATTTGAGAGCTTCAGAGATTTTAGATCATCTATGGCTCTAAAAATTTATGGCAGGTGAGGCAGGACTCGAACCCGCAACCTGCGGTTTTGGAGACCGCTGCTCTAGCCTGTTGAGCTACTCACCTCCCTCTTCTTTTCTCCTCCTTCAACGTTAATCTCTTCTTGCCTATTAATTCTTTTAGGTTTGATGAATCAAACCGCTCCAAACTCCTCACTCCTCACTTCTTTACTTGACTTCTTTATGGAGTGTATGCTTCCGACAAAAGGGGCAAAACTTTTTGATTTCCATCTTCTCCGTCTGCTTCTTCTTATTTCTGGTTGTCGAATAATTTCTCCGCTTACACTCAGAACAGAATAAGGTCACGATTTCTCTCATTCTCTCTTTATCCTCTCACTCTTATTTTATTCTGCCTTATCAGTTCTTAGATTTGATAAATCAAACCACTCCGTTGCTTTTCTCGCCGATGAAGGTTCGATGAATCGAACCGCTACCTTTCTCCTCACGGCTCGCTTCTCACTATTCACTGCTCACAACTCACTCAAGGATCTCTGTGATTGTGCCGGCGCCCACCGTCCGTCCAC